>Ga0326512_10000455_pt1 | contig 36140 bp, 45 predicted proteins | sample 1_2617_0518_D_FD_203652 | JGI IMG/M metagenome (GOLD analysis project Ga0326512, IMG submission 203652) | Bovine rumen microbial communities from UC Davis, California, United States - 1_2617_0518 | ecosystem: Host-associated > Mammals > Digestive system > Stomach > Rumen | place: USA... | reverse complement strand
CAAGGTTGTAAACACCTTTTGACTTATCATACCAGAAACACCGTACTCCGTCAAAAGCATGGTCTTTCACAAAGAAATAGTTTTCTTTTGCTTTTATGAAGTCTGCTAACCATCCGGCGGAAACTGCAAAATATCCGTTTTTGTATTTTGTTGCTTCAACCCAATAAATGAAGTAAGGAAAATAACATACATATTTTACAGTTCTTCCGTCTTTTAATGGTTTTGTCATTTTATGACAGTCCAATTCTTCAAGCGGGATTCCGTTAATTGTATTATTGTAAATGTCCTGTGTTGCATCAAGTATAATTCCGCCCTGTGCAATATAAACCCCTGCTTCTTGCATAATTTCATTGGTTAATTCTTCAGGTTTGTCGATGATTGTTCCCGTAACGTCTGAGTTCTTGGAGCTGTTGCCCTTCTGACTGGTTGGAGCTGTCGGGGGGATTGAAGGAGTATTCAATGGTTTTTCGGCTGTGGTGTTCTTGCTCTGATTGCCAATTCTCAAAGAAGTATCAGCGAACTTTCTTGAATGTGGGTTCATTGCCTGCACATAGTCAGAATATTTGTCAGGTGAATGAAGTTTTGCAAATTTCAGAAGTGAACCCTTTGTAATGCCTTCTCCCGTTAAGCCGTTCCATGTGTTGGTGTCTGCTTTGCGGTCGTCATTCGGATAAGGGGAACACCATTGTAACCAGAAGTCAAGGCTTTGTCCCCCTGCTTCATAGGTCTTGTAAGACGCTGAAACGGTTATCCATTCATCATATGACAGCTTGCAAGGGTCAATCATATCAAGCAATGCATTCGGGTCAAAATCCGGCGATTTTGTTTTATCAATACCGCCTGAGTGCATGGAGCTGTTGCCCCTCTGACTGGTAGGGGCTTGTATTTCGCCGTCCCATTCCATAGCACCGCCTTCAGACATTGGAGCTGTCGGGGGAATGGAAGTATTATTCAATGGTTTTTCGGTTGTGATGTCCTCGCTCTGACTGTCGTCAAGTGTTGCCTGTGCATCCAATTCAGGCTTGAAAAGTTTGTCATGGAGCTGTAAAAGCGTATCCTTTGTGGTGATTGCTGTTTCATCACACACTACTACACTATCAGGATATGAACCAAAGAATAACTTTTCAATGCTCCTGCATGAACTATCAGCAGAATTTCCAAAAAGTTGGTATAAAGCATTTACCGCCTTGTCTCGCTCGGTTCTGTCCGTGATAGGTTCATCAAGCACGATAACGACACGGAATTTTTCAAAATCAGGCTTGCTACTGAATGAATGATAGATGATAGTAGGAGTAATTCCATGGTTTCTAAGCGTTGCCTGAATTTTGTCCAATGTGAAATATTCTGTTTCTGGTAATGGTTTACTGTCTTTCCCTCTGCCGTCTGAATTGTCAATATCAATGAAAATTACCTGTTGACTGTAAAAGCGATACTTTTCGGGTGCATCCTCTGGCATTTTGGCAACGTGACACGGCATGAATGTGTAGCCGTTCTGGATAGCCTTTGAAAGTGTTAAAATGTCGCACATTGGTGTATAGCTATCTTTGCAATGATTATTGTCAATTCTGTTTCTGATACCGCCAATTTCACCGCCTACAGGCTTTTTGTCAAAATTGGTTGTATCGATATGGATTCCAAATTTAATCATAATTTTATAAATCCCTTTCCGCTATCCTGAGAACCACTTGACAAAACAGCGGAAATGTGATATAATCAGAATAGCAATATCAAGTTGTTTTGGAGCTGTACCGCCTTTTCGCTGAGTGTACAGCTCCTTTTTCTACTTAAATTACGTTGTAAATATTGTTGAGTGAAGTTCTGATTTCCTTGAGTTCTGCAAGAATTTCCTGCATTAGGGTGTCCCCTTTCTGCACTCCAATTATATCACTGCTCAAAATTGTGCGTAGGGTTCAGCGATAAATTTGAGCATTGGCGGTTTTGGAGTCCAAGGGGGGGTACTATGGGGGGACTCTCCCCCATATCCTGATAATTCCCCAAATTACGACAAAAGCACCCGACAAACGTCGGATGCTTTTAGAAGGGAAATCCAATGAACATCAAAATTTCTGCACTCTTTTGATACTACTATTATATCACGTTTCAAGGTGACATTCAATGACAATCTTGTCAAGTGCTTGTTTATGTTTTCTCTGAATGGTTCGCTTGTCATAATGCATTTTCTCTGCGATTTGTTCAAATGTTTCATAGGCTAAGTAATGTCGAATCAAGATGCTTTGTGCATCCAAATCGGGAACAGCTTCAATGACAACTGTAATCTCTTCACGGATTCTGACAAGCTCCTGTAAACGTTCCTGCGTGCGTTGTTCGGTGTCGGCAAGACGGATGAGGGCAGTTTCCGTGCCGTTGTCTGACGGGCTTCCTGTGCCGTCTGTGGAGCGTGTGAGACGTTCAGCAATGCTCCTGTCTCTCTCCAATTTGGCTAGCCATGCCTTATAATTCTTTTCGGCATGGAACGCACGGTTCAGCCACTGGATTTTTGCAAGCTGGTCAAGTGTCATGCAATCACCTCGATTTTGATATAAATTCCCTCAATATCACTCCAAAACTTTTCGCAGACTTCGGAGCAGACAAGGGCATCATCTTTCCAGAATCCACAATGTGTCATGCAGTCTTTCAGGAGCTTTTGCAGGTTATCGGTATCGGGTTTCGTGATGCGGTACTCTCCGTTCTTGTGCCCTCTAGTGGGCTTGAAATGCCAGATACAAGTTAGCTTAATAGGTGCATCAATTGGAGCTGTTGGGCGGTGGCTGAGAAGATTCCATTTCAATTCTTGCCTTGCCTTTTTGAGTGGTGCAGGCTCGTAGAAAATCGGCTTTCCGTTTCTGACAGCAACTTTCTTTTCTTGTGCCGTCACGGTAGGCGGTTTCATGTTCATAAAAAATTCAATCGTCATTTCAGTTTCCTTTCTGTGCTTTGCGTGATAAAGTGGCGGTAATCGGAAGTCAAAGTCAGGAGTTGTCAGTGTCCGCAAATAACAGAATACATAAGGGGGACATTTAGTCCCCTTATGTATTTTGTTTTGCTGGACAAGGGGAGTGAAAAAGTGAAATTGAAATCAATATATATATAGGGAGCATTTCAATTTCACTAGCTTTCGTCACCGTCGTATATGAGACACATTTTCAAAAATGTCGTTTTAGGTGTGCTTTACAACATTCTTAACGATTTCCAATTCTGGAATTTCTTTAACTCTATATCGGACGGTCCTTTCTGTGCATCCCATAGTTTCCGCCATCGCCTTGACGGTGGTTGTTCCGCTTTCGTCTGCTAGCATATGAAAAACAGATAGCGTATCTTTTCTGATGTCGTCGGATTTGTCAGCAGTCTGTATTTTGGAGCTGTCTTTTTTTTTGAGCGACTGCAAAAAACCGCTTCTATCAAGTTCGTGGATAGGATAAGAAAATATAATTTTTTGAGGTGCAAACGGCGGAAATTCTCTCAATGTGCCTTCTAACGTCCAAGCCGTGGCAATATCACACTTTTTATCGGACTTTTCCAGCATTTCGGTGAGAATGTCAATCTGATATGGTGCAATGTGCTCATGGCAGAGATTTTCTAATTCGTTTCGTGTGGGTTCTTTATCAAGTGGGATTTCCTGCAAAAGGTCAGGAGCGTTATTGTAAATGAAATTCATCATGATGTTACAAGCAACCATATTACGATATTTTTCTTTTGCATCTGCATCCATTTCGATTGGTGACAAGTCAAGCAGTGCATCAGGGTCACGGGCAAAAACTCCAGAACCGCTTGCACGATTCATGCTATTTTTGTAATTGGCTGCGCTTTTGCTTTGATGGTGGCAATTGATGGATGCACAATTAAGCTGTGAACAGATTTTATCGAACTGGTTGCAAAATTCCGCCATTTCGCTTGCTGAATTTTCATCTCCTGAAATGACCTTGTAAATGGGGTCTAACACAATCGCAATGGGGTTAAATTTCTTTGCTCTGCGTATCAATTTCCCGACAAGCTGTGTCATGGGTTCGCTGTACCCTCTCATATTCCAAATCAGCAAATTTTCACGGAGTTTCTGCCAATCGGTTTTGGTTGCCCTGCAAATATCGGCGAAACGGTGCAAGCCTGATACAGCATCTAGCTCCAGATTGATATATATAATTTTTCCTTTCCTGCACTGCCTTCCGAGCCATTTTGAGCCGGTTGCAATTGCAACGCACAATTCCATGAGCAAAAAACTTTTTCCGGCTTTGGAAGGGGCTACGACCATCATTTTGTGTCCGGTTCGGAGAATCCCCTCAATCAATTCCGGATTCAGGGGCGGTAAATCGTCAATTGATTCCGGTAATAGAGAAAAATCGGGCAAATTATCGACGGATTCATCCATGAAATCTTTCCATTCGTTCCATGAAGAAAATCCAGTATTCATTTCGATGATAAATTGCTTTTTTCCGCCACGCTCCACACCTGCCATTCGTGACAATCGGGACGGATTTTTGCAGTTTTCGTCAATTTTCAAGCCGTTTTTCTGACAAATTTCGAACAGGAATTTCACACGCTCCTGATACTCTTTTTTGTTGCCTGCATCCACTTTCACAATCGCATGAACGGACTTATTTCCGGAATGCACCATGACGGCAACAGGCAATTGTAAATCATGAATAATTCCGATTTGTTGTTCAATACTGATTGTATCAGATTCTACCAATGCATAGCGGAAATCTGTCACGCTGTCATTTCTCCGCCCTGTTTGACCGTCAACCGGATTGATGCAGAACCAAGCCCCACATTCAGGGTTAATTGTTCCGAATGTTTCTTCAAAGCTGTATTTTTTCAGCGATTCCAGAAGTTCGCCAGCCGTGCGAGAATAAATTCCGGCGGTTGGTTTCCATTTGTTTTCTTTTTCACTGAAATAGCTTTCTGTGACATAGCACACAAATTCATCTGGATGGAACAGCGTTTCAAGATATTTCGTTATTTCTTTTGATGGATTCCAATTCAGGGGTTCTTGAATGGGTAACGTGCTTGTCGTTTCGGGAGATGTGAAAATATAATCATCCCATCCCATACCGCCCAGATAATTTTCACTTGCTTTTTTTGGCGGAACATAGCCGTTTTGAATTGCCAAATGATAAATTGTTCCGCCTGTGACAGGGGTTTCATTATCGTTAAAAGTCGCCCATTTTTTGGCGCATTCGCCTTGATGATAGCGCATTCCGTCCAATGCGCTCCAATCGTCCCAAACATCCACGGAATAACCCTCTTGTTTCAATGCCATGCCTATATCAAGCCATTCCTGATAGGTTGTTGCCACCGGATTGATATAGTCGAGATACTCTAAAATTTTCTCATTTTTCATTAGCTCACCTTACTTTTTTGAGGGTTGTAGGTTTGGGGAGCAATGTGTTTTGGGGTTCTCCAATGATTATCTGCCAGAATCCCCATCATTTCACTAGCCTGCTGATACGTCCAGCGTTCGACGTGCCGGAAACCTTTTTGTTTGAGCTGTTTCAATTGTTTTGGGCTTGCAAGCCCTTGTTTTGAACGCTCGGCAATGAGTGAAATAATTTGAAACGCTAGATTTCTGTCAATGCCTTGTTTTTCGGGGTCGAAACCATTTTTTCGTAGTGTTTCCAGCTGTCTTTCTGTTGGTGGCAATGAAATTGTTTCTTCATGCCATCCCATATCATCATTATAAACTTCTTGCGTTGGCAGTGAATAGCTATCGAAAACTTTTTCGAATGATAATTCATAATCGAGACCGTCAAGTATTTTTTCTTGCTTATCAGCATTTTCCTCAATCATTTTTGCAAGGGAGCTTTCACGCTCATCAGATGCAGATTTTTTCTTTTCATCTTCTTCTATTTCCTGTTCGATTTCCAGCAAGTCTTGTTCTTCGTCAGAATCTAAAATTTTCTCTGTCATTTTCTGTGCCTTCTCGGGGTCATTGGTAAAAATATCCGCCGGATGGCAGAGGTTATGCCGTGCAGAATGCCACAAAAAATCAAGCAACAGCAAATTTTCTTTCCCATCACACAGCCGTGTCCCACGTCCTACCATTTGCGAATATAAAGCCCTGACTTTCGTAGGTCTTAGCACAACAACACAATCAACAGAAGGGCAGTCCCACCCCTCTGTTAATAACATCGAATTGCAAAGAACTTTATATTTTCCGGATTCGAATTTCTCTAGAATTTCGCCACGGTTTAAACTTTCGCCGTTGACTTCTTCCGCTGGAAATCCTCTTTTGTTGAGGATGTCCCGAAATGCCTGTGCCGTGCGAATCAACGGCAGAAATACAACGGTTTTCCGATTTTCACATCTTTCAATGATTTGGTCTGCAATTTGTTCCAAATAGGGTTCTAATACGTCGGCAATTTCATTTTCCTTGAAATCTCCTGCGCTGATATGCACCTTTGACAAGTCAATTTTTAATGGAATTGTTGCCGTTTTGATTTCGCATAAATAGCCGTCCTCAATCGCCTGATGAATACTGTACTCATAAGCGCAACTATCGAAAACACTACGCAATGCGTAATCTTCTTTTTTTCGGCTTGCATCTTCGGCACGGTCAGGGGTGGCAGTCACTCCGAGAATTTTAGCGTTCGGAAAATGCTGTAATACTCTCTGATAACTTTTTGAAACAGCGTGATGCGCTTCATCAATGATGATAATATCAAAATAATTTTCATTGAATTTGTCAAGCCGTTTCGGATTCGTCAGGCTTTGCACACTCCCGACAACGATTCTGTTCGGTTTGCCTAAACAGGATTGTTCTGCTTTTTCGGTTGCACAAATCAAATGGCACGATTGATAGATTTTATCACTAGCCTGTTCTAAAAGTTCGCCACGGTGTGCCAGAATCAGAACACGCTTTCCCTCAAAAACCTGATTTTCGGCGATTTTGGCGAATACGATTGTTTTCCCGCATCCAGTCGGTAAAACGAGGAGCGTGGATTTCACACGCTCCCATTCGCTCAAAACCGCCGTCAATGCTTCCTGCTGATACGGTCTTAATTTCATAATTTTTCTCCTTTAAAATGGGGCAATTTTTCCCCATACTCCTTTATTAAAATGGGGGATGTTTCGCCGGAAAGTCTCGGCACGTTTCGCAAAAAACTAACGCAAAACGCACCGAGGGCGAAACTTTCCCCCAAGCCCCCTTATTTATTTAAGCCCCTTTATTTAAAACCCCTTGATTTATCTTCCTGTCCAACCGCCGGAATTCTGGTTGAAGGGGTTCGGGATGTTCGGCAACTTGTCGGAATAGACGGCATAAAATTTCTTGAATTCGTTGGTCTGGTGCTCCTGTCCGTCATTGCCTTTATATTTGCGGAATCCAATGTGACAAATGCCGGTACGGTTCGGAACTGTGCCCCAGTTCATGCGGACTTTTTCGCCTTCCTGCGTGATAAGTCCGATTGACGCATACAAATTCGCCGTCTTCCAAATCATACGCTCATGCAGGAGAAAATTCTCTTTCAGCGTTCTGATTTCGCCGTTGACCATGATTTCAAACGTAACAATTGCCTGATTGCAGGGACACATTTTCTCACTGCCATTGAACCAGCCACGGTCAACTTTCTGCACCTTGAACCAATAGTCACCTTCGGGGATGAGTTCAAAATCTCCCTTTCCCTCGATTTCGGAATCCCAGTCCAGCGCACCGCCGGAAGGTGCGTTGTTGGGGTTCGGAGCTTGCTGATAGCCGTTGTTGGGCTGATAGCCACCGTTCTGATAATTGTTATTGTACATCATTCATTCTCCTTTCAAAATGGGACATAATCGGGACAATTCGCCTGAATCATCGGGAGCGTTTCACTCTGCCAATTGTTCACAACGTAGTCGAAATAATCTGCCGGATAATTTGCAATCGGCATATTTTCGGGAAAATAGTGCAGAAACTTTGACGAAACAATCTGCAACATGGATGGCAAAACACCGCTTGACTTCATGAGTTCGGCTAAATTCTGCGGAATTCCGTCAAAACTTTCTGTTCCGATTTCCTGAAATTCGTCCATATTTCCGACTGTTTCCGCAGGTGCAGGCTGTACCGGAATTTCTTCTTTTTTTGCCTGTGCAATCATCTGTTCCGCCGGATTTTCAGTGACAGCTTTCGGGAACAAGTGCTCAATTGCCTTAAAATCAATCGGCAACATTTCGGGCAATCCAAAGCGATTTTTCGCATCCCACCAAGCTGTTTTTGTCGTGTACATCACACGCTGAACGGCGGTTGCTTTGTTCTTTTTGCCGTCATTCGAAACAGGGACGATATTCGTTTTGAAAGCCAGAAATAACGTCATATCGCTCCATTCTTTGAGCAAAGGTGCAATTTTGTTGGTAGTCTTGTTACCTAGTTTCAATTCCCAATGGTCGAATTCTGCGGTATCTTCCGGCAAGGTCATTCGCTTTGTGATAGCGTGACAGAGAAATACCACATTGACACCAGACTGAATTAAATGCTCCGTCAAATCAAGGAATTTCCCGATTTCTTCCACTTCATACTGCCAGCCCTTACCGTAGCCGAAACCCTCAATACCATTGACATTGTGTTCTCTGCAAATGCTTTCCAGTGCCAGACGTTCTGCCCAGTCAAATGTATCAATGACGACTGTCCAGTAATTTTTCACGGTGTGCACATCGAAAATATAATTGATTTCGTCAATGAGCATCTGCCAGTTTTCCGGCTTCGGAAGACGGCGTACGTTCATCATGGTGGTACTCCCTTCGCAGTCAATAAAAACTGCATCAGGGAAACAGCTTGCAAGGCTCGACTTGCCTACACCTTCCTGACCGTAAATCAGGACTTTCTTTCCGGCATTATCCTGAATGCCGTTTACTTCTTCAAATACCATTTTTACTCTCCTTCCTCTTCTTCCCATCTGAACATAGCATCAATTACATTTTTCAGGAATTTACGGCAGTCTTCATCATTTTTGAACTGTTTGTGATAATCATCCATGATTGCTTTCAGACCTCTTAACATAGCAAAAGAATCAAACATCATGATTCCAGTGCCCCCGGAAACCGTGTATTCGTCATTGACACCCTTGATTGTCATTTCTACTTTAAGAGAACTGATTAACATGTCCAGCATCTCTTCTGCGCTCATTTTAGGTTCATCCACGGTTTTCACCTCCTTTCCTGTAATCTTTCCTGCAATTTCTGCAAAGTTCGGGAGAAGTAGGGCTGATGGGGTCGCCCCATTCCAGTTCTTCACCGCACTTATCGCAGAAATGGCTAAATTCTACATCCCAATGAGGACACTGCACACAATACATAGGATTATTCCGGTATGTCATGCAGTGGCTCAAAGGGTAATGAATATGACAGAATCCGTAATCCTGAATCATGTTATTTTCTCCTTCAATGCGGAAATGTATTTTTCGAAATTCGTTTCAATCAGTGAAATTGTCTGCTTGCGGGCGAAATTCATCTGATTTTTGCGCAACAGATAAGTCGTCATATACCGTAAAGCATCATTAAACATTTTGAAATACGCATCAAATTCGCCATTATCGCTTGACAAACTTTCCTGCACTGCCGGCTTTTCGGCTAACTGCTGATTCAGGTCTTCGATTTTGCTTTCCAGCTCCTCAATGCGTGATGTGTCCTCAACGGTGACAGTTTCCGGCGGTTTCGCCTTGAGTTCGTCAAGTTTTTTCTGCAAAGCTTTTTCAGTTTCCTTGCTTTCCTGCCATTTGTGGAGGAGCAACAAGCGAGCCTTCTCTTTCAGGTCACGTTCTTCCGTCACGGCATCCAATTCCTCTGTCAGGCGTTCAATTTCCTGTGCATCTTTCTCAGAATGCATATCAGCCGGACGGCTTTCCAGCTCCTGAACCTGTTCTTCCAGCTTGGACTTCTGAACCGTCAAAGTCGTGATTTCGTCCATAGCATTCAGCCATTCCTGATGCTTGGAACGTCTTGCATCTTCTAACTGTTCCTTTTCAGCTTTCAGCCGTTTGATTTCTGCCCTTGCCTGTTCCAATTCCTTGACGGTCATATTTTCCACGTCATGGGTCTGCACGAATTCCTCACGCTCTTCCGGCTCAAACAATGCAAGCAGATAATTTTTTCTGAATCCCAACTTTTCAAAACCGGACACCGTGTCCGATTTTTCACTTGCCATTTCTGCAATCTTGACAAATCGTCTGCCGTTTCTATCTGAATAGCCTTTACTCTTGCAAAAATCCGCAAAAGTGGTAAATCCGAACTGCTTGTATAATTTGCCGTCATGCATCTGCTTGAATCCGGTTGCCATCTGATACAAACCAGCTCCGACAAGTTCCGCACCTGCATCAATGAGCTTGTCTGCCTCTACCGCTTGCAGATATTCCGCTGAAACAACAACCGCTGATTCCGGAGCATTTTCCAGCTCTTTCAGGAATTCCGGCTTGATGGCATAAAATGCAACATAGTTTCCGGAATGCTTGACAAGCTTGTACTTGGGAATCGTTTTATTTCCCTCATCAGTCATGATGGTGACATCTCCGTTATAATGGTATGTTACCAGTTGCACGACTTCCAGCCATGACGGTGTTTCCGCTCCGACAGCTTCATCGTCCATCAAGACCAGCTGTCCGACAAATTGCCTGAAATTCTGCGGTATTAACTGGTATTGAATCATTGCTTTATCATAGGCGATTGTTTCGCCCACTTTCAATTTATCCGTCATGCCCTCACCTCCTCAGCAAAATGTCCGCCATAGGAATAATCCCAATGAATGCGCCCATCCGGATAGCTCCAGATGTTCACGGCAATACACTGCCAACCGGATTCAATGCACTGCACTACATAACCGTGGTCAGCTTTGGCGATACAGCGATAGTGCGAACCGTTGCAGTGACGGTACACCTTTCCGGTCAACAGGATAGTTCTGTAATCATTCGGCATTGTCTTTCTCCTCCTCTGTGAACAGGTCATAAAGACCGTTTTCGTTGCGACGGCATTCTTCCACCAACTGATACAATGGCTTTCCGGTGATGCACTCCACTAACGCAGACAACACTTTCGAGTCACTGTAATCAGGCTTGATGTAGGTAACTTTATTTTCCGGCATGGTCTTTCACCTCCTTTCATTCCATCTTGTCAAGTTCGGGATAGGTAAGCAAATACTATAATATTGATGATTTGAAACGTTTTATCGCTGTTGCTGAATCCTTTGTGAATGCTGAACTCGAGGTAGAAGAGGCGAAAAAATTACTCGGTACTAGCAGTTAAACATTGATGTTGCCCAATCAGTTCGCCTTTTTCCGTCCAATACTGGATGATTGTTCGTACAGGGTCTTCTTTTGTTCCCTTGCCTACTACGGTCACTGTTTTAACGACAGTGACCGTTTTTGCTTTTATGCATCCCTGCATTTTCTTCACCTCCTAATGGCATTTTCGGATATTCGGGCTTGTGGCTCAATCTTTCTGATTAGCCGTGTTAAGGGCTTTCGCCATGCCTTTGGCTTCCATCAGCAACAGGACACGGTCAAGAGTGCCGAAACTGCGGAAATATGTCAGCAATGCCGTTTCTTCTGATTTTCTGACGATTTCATCAGCTTTCTGAATTTGCTTTTGTTCTGTCATGGTGTTCACATCCTTTCGAATCAATTCCGTACAAATCATTTGGGGTAACTCCTAAAGCATTAGCGATTTTCAAAACATCTTCCCATGTAATAGGGCTTCTGTCTGCCATTTTCCGGCTGAACTGTTGTTCATTGTAGCCGGCTTTTTCAGCAAATGCTTTTTGTTTTACCCCTTTGCTTTCGAGAAACTTTTTTGTGTTTTTAATAATTGGATTCATTTTTTTTCACCTCTTTCTATTGACTTTATAATATTTTTATGTTATAATACTAATATGATAACATTATAGAAGGGGGGAGAGCTTATGAAGGAAAGAGATATTGCAGAATTAGCATCAGGATACGCCAGAGACATTGTCGTTGCTAAAGTGCCATCAACTCAATTTTCAACAAATGCCGGAACTGGCAAAGCCGTAGCTGATTTCTATGTTGAAATTTATAAGGGAATCTACACGGCTTTGAAAGAAGATTTACTCACCGAAGGTACAAAGCAAATTGTGAGAGGGTAAAACGACAGCAGACCGAATTGAAAGAGCCGACACGGCACAGAAGCCGTGCCGGTTTTCGTTATGTCTTTTTATCTACCGCATATTCGAAGTAAATTGCCAACAGTGGAGCTAATTGTTCAGCCGTTGCACTTTCATTCATCAAATAGACAATGTGGTCAAACAAAAGCTCAAGCATTCTCTTCGGCTCATGCTGTTTTGAATCTTTCTCCATTTTCTTCACCTCCTTTGCTTTACTGTAATTCTATTATAGCACTTTTTTTACTACTTGTCAATAGCAAACTAGTATTTTTAGTGCTAGTAAGTTGTAAAAAATATGCTAGTTTTTTTGTTGAAACTGCACAAATAATACTACTTTTGACATTTTTCCCAAAATAGCAGTTGACAGACTAGTAAAAATAATGCTATAATTTAAGTATAGAAAGGGGGTGAAAAAATGAAAATCCAATTGCAAACATTGAGAAAAGCAAAAGGGCTGACACAAGAAGAAATGGCTAACATCTTAGATGTAAAATTAAGCACCTATCAAAAGTATGAAAGAGATGCAATATCTCCACCATATGACACTTTAATTAAAATAGCCGACTTCTACGGAGTGACAACGGACTATCTTCTCGGCAGGGAGAAACCAGCGGAGCAAGTGAACCCGATTCTTCAGATAACCAATGAAGAAATGGAGCGTCAGCTTTTGGAGGCATATTTCAGCTTACCGGAAAAACTCCGAAAACAGTTTCTTGACGGCATGGCGGAGAAATTGCAAAAGCAAAAGAATGTGGGAGCTGTTCCGCAGGAAGAAAAGCCCACCCAGATGACCACCGTCAAAAGCGTGGTCTTGTATGGTGATTCTGATTCTAATGAAGACAGCGCACAAACCGCCTGACACTCTACCGGCACGTCATCACCATGCACACGAAAAAATAAAAAAAGTCCGTCCGGTGCTGGTAACACCGGACGGCAAACGAAATTTTTCAAAAGGAGAAAAATAACTTCTCACTTATTATTATAGCATCTCCTTTTTGAAATGTCAAGGAGGAAAATCATGCAGAAAAAATTAACAGCGGCGGCGTATGCTCGTTACAGCACCGACCACCAGACAAGCAGCTCCATTGAGTACCAAATGAGAAAGATTGAGGAATACTGCGACCAGAACGGCATTGAGATTGTTTCACGCTATCAGGACGAAGCCTACAGCGGAACGAACACAAATCGTCCAGCATTCCAAGAACTCTGTGCAGATGCACGGAAACACAATTTTCAGGCGGTTGTCATTTATGATATTTCCAGAGGGAGCAGGGACGTTTCCGACTGGTTCGGTTTCCGCCGTGAAATGGCATTGTATCAGATTCAGGTCATTTCCGTGGAGGACAATATCGGTGACATTTTGAACCCTGCGGACTATCTCACGGAGCTGATAACCGTCGGATTGGGTCAGCATCACGTCTTGACGAGCCGTCAGAAGTCCATGGACAGCATCGCCACCAAAGCCAAAACGGGACAATTCCTCGGCGGTGTGCCGAATTTCGGGTATGACATTGTGAACGGTCAGTATGTCATCAACCCGACAGAATCGGCAATTGTCAAGAAGATGTTCCAGATGTATGCGAACGGTCAGAGTTATGACGACATCTTGAAAGAAATCGGTCATGTTCGTGGCAAACGTGGGCGAATTATCGGACGGAACACCATCCATTATATTTTGAGAAATGAGCGATATATCGGCGTGTACACTTGGTGCAAGTATCATTACAAGGTCATGGGGAAATATGCCGGAAAAACCCCGAATGAAAACGCTGTCCGCCTTGAAAATGCCATTCCGCCGATTATCGACCGTGAAATTTGGGAGAAGGTGCAGAAACGTATGAACGATAGAAAGAAAAATGCCGTCAACAAGGCGAAAAGAGAATATCTGCTGTCCGGTCTGATTGAGTGTGCAGCGTGTGGCAGTGCCTACGTCGGGCATACATCCACCCACAAGGGACACGAGAACCGTTATTATATGTGCGGTGCAAAGTACCGGAATCATACCTGTGATGCGTGCAATCTGAACGCAGACCATGTGGAGACATTTGTTGTCCAGAACTTGAAAGCGTACCTGCTGGAGCTTGATTTTGATGAAATGGCTCACATCATTGCTGACCGTATCAACAGTGCATCCGACGACCTCAAAGCTGAACGCATGGAGCTGTTAGACATTGAAGCCCAGATTGCAAACGGAACACGTGCCATCCTCAAAGGCATTGACTATCCGGAATTGCAACAGGAGCTGTTTCGTTTGCGTGTCCGCAAGTCGGAGCTGGAAGATATTGTCGGAAACAAGAACCCTCACAAGCCTGTCAAGCCGGAGAGAATTTCCGCCTTTCTCCGTCACTGCGTAGAGACATGGGATTCTGACCTGAGAGGTGTCATTCGTGACATGATAAAAGTTTACGCCCATCCCAACGGCGATTTTGACGTTGAAATAGGCGTACATATTGTGGATTGCGGGAGTATGCAGATTACAATATGTACGAGGTTTGAGTATCGCAAACCTGCCTAAATAAAAATAACCGCCCTGATTTTCCAGCTTGTGAACATTGGATAGCAGGGCGGTTATTTTTGTAGAGCATTAAATTTTCAATCCTGATAAACCGTCCCCGAATAGTCCACATCATCAATCTTAATCATAATATCAATGGATTTCTTCTTTGTGAAATCTTCCGGCTCAACCTCGACAACAATCGGCTGAGCGACAGGCAGAACAACCGCTTCCGCCCTTGTAAACCCATTCAGCCCCGCCCCCTTGATAATCGCCGGATAATTCACATAGCATTCATTCAAATCGACATTTCCGGAAATACCGTCAACTCTGCCAGTTTCGGACTTTTGCCAAATTCCATATCCATCAACGAATTTCGGCTCTGAACCGTATCTTGCAACCCACTTGCTATAGTCTCCGAGTCTGTCAAGAATCAGATTCTCTTTGAAGCCGGAAATATCACTGGAATAAATCCCGACAAAATAACCGTTTTGTTCCATACAATCGCAAAAAGCGATTGTCGCACTGGTAGCACCTGCCGGATTCCCTGCGAATCGTTCCACATCCACATACACCGGAAAATCGAACGTCTTCCCCTTGATAATGTCAAGAAACTTCTGCGCCTGAATTCGTCCCTGTTCCGCCGTGGTAAATGCAGAAGTAAAGTAATAAGCTCCAACATGCAAGCCTGCTGATTTCGCTCCTGCATAATTTTTCTCAAAACAAGAATCCGTGTAATACCCGACTTCCGCACCGCCAGCCTTGATGATAACAAAATCATAACCAGCTTGTTTCACTTTCTGAAAATCAATTGCTCCTCTATCATTATTATGATGAGAAATGTCAATTCCCTTTGTCATAAAAATCATCCTTTCTTATATTTGATATACATTTCAGACGGCTGAACTGTCGTGCCCACCGTGAGAACGTCAGAGCCTTTGATTGTCTGAATTGGCAACAGGTTTTCGAGCGGTTCTTCTTCCGGTTCAGCCGCAATATACCAGATTGTCACAGGCTGTCCTAATTCATATTGCTCAGCTAGGAAATTTTTGAAGCTTGTCACGGTATTAAATCCCATACTTTTTTTTGTTGAAAAGAATAATGTATGTGGATGAACATTGTCATCCACCAAGACAATTCTATCAAACAAATTTGATGGATAGGGGTACGCATACAAAATATGGGTGCATCTTAATATTCCAACGTTCGCACTACTGATATGTAAGGTTCGAAAGTTTGCGAAATTCATAATTTTGTAAACATTTTGATTTGCATTGTGAAAATTATCAAGCCAATTTTCATCACCAGTTAATACTATTTTCTTGATATTTCTCACAACCACACCACGCTTGAAGTCCACATAATCTGCATAGTCTCCGATTTTGTGGAGTGGTTCTGAGCCGATATAGACAGGAGTTGTGACTGCATTCCTGCCGTCCGAAACCGTTACCGGAATTTTATAGCCGTAGGGCTCGTATGGGAGATCGGCGGAGTCTTCATTTATCATGATCGTATATACATGAGTTGACATCCCATTTATCGACAGCCATTCGTCTGTTGCCGTGAACTTAAAAGTTCTTGTGTGGATTTTATATGCTTCAACGTCTTTTAAAGATGCTCTTATTATAGCACTGCCATTGGGCGTGTATGGAGTCCTGTACCCTTTGCAAAGTGCGATTTCCAATTTTGTGCTATTCTTGTACTCGTTCATGAGAGATACTGATACGCAGTATGTTTTGCCGATTTCAGTCGGTATACACCAGCACCACTTGTCATAAGAATATACAAAGTATGAACCGTCTGAACTTTTTGAGACGTTTTCTGTGTTGTGTTGCTCAATGTTGATTAAGTTCGTAGTCTTCACCCCACACCCCAAAACCTCCACAGGAGTTTCAGGAGTAGGAGTGCCGTCTTGCACGGTATTTCCATAAATGCGGTAGTCAAGCAGATGCTCCCCCCGGCTTGTGAAATGCAAAGGCGGAACACCGGAGATTTCAGAAAGGCTGTGCTTTTTGCGGTACTGATACCCCCACAGCATTGCCATAGGGTCAGAAACCGGAATGCCCTTGTCTGCTTTTAACATATCAAAAAGGTTCATAAATATCCTCCATTCAAAATGTTTTGATATTCAAGCTGAAAAACAGAAGTATTTTTGCATAAAAACGTCAAACATTTTCTGATGTTTCCTTGTTTTCGGGGACATTTTGTTGAATTTCTTTTGTTTCGGCAGAGATACCAATAGTTTCCAGCTGTCCTTTACTCAGGCTCAAAGACGTAGGCGAAACGGCATTTGTCGCCGAGCTTTCATCCTGATTGACCCAGACACCGGACGAATTGAGTACGTAGAAAACCCCTGTATCAATAGCGAAAGCGATTGAACCACAAGCCCAGCTTTCCTTTGCAGTGGGAATATCTGTCGAAGAATCCGCTCATATATCGACAAATTGTTTAAGCTTGTCGCCGTCCGTTCGGGAATCTCTGATTTTAATTTCGTATCCCATGATTATCACTCCTTATCACTGTTATTTTTCAACTGCTCCAATGCTTTTTTGAGGAAGTCAGGCAAGGGAACACCCAGTTTTCCGGCATTTTCGAGGATGGAAAGCCCCTCATTGGCAAGGAAGAACCCCACCACACCAGAGCGGAACATACTGGACGAACCGCCTAAAACGTGCAAATCCATGAAATGCCCGACCGTCACCAAAGCTAGCACCATGCACTTCTTGACCAGCCCCCAAAAACCAATCTCCGAGGAAAGCCGTTTTTCTTTGTAAGCGATGATGACCCCCGAAACGTAATCCAGCACCATGAACACCAAGAGCGCAGTCAGAAGCCCGTCCATACCGCCCCAAAAAAATCCAGCCAAGGCGAAAAATTCAGCCGACAGCCATTTTACAAACTCATCCAACTCCATAAAATCACCCCTTTTCGAATACAAGCACTTTCCCACGATACACCCGATTGACAAGCCGCCTCCCAAGATACAATTTCGGAACGTTATCCGCCCCGAGGTACAAATTTGAGAAACCGCCTTGTTGCTTCTGATATTGTGGAGCAATCCCGACAAACCTGATATATGGAAATCCCCAGAAATTGTCGTCTATCGTCCACACAGAGCCGTCATACTCCGGAGCAATTCCCGACTTTTTAATATATGGAAACCCGAAAAATTGACCGTCCATCGTCCAGATAAATCCGTCAAATTTTGGAGCAATCCCAATGTTTTTGATGTACGGAAACCCATAGAAATTGCCGTCAAGTGTCCACGGAGTACCGGAATACTGGTCAGGAATTGCTACATCTGTGGAAGCCGGAAACCCATAAAAAGCTCCACTGTTTTCAAATGGAATATCCGGAACATACAAGTCGTAGTACAGCGTAACCGCTTCACCGCTCAAATACAAATTCGCACGTTGTGAAGTGTCTTCCGGATTCACCACAGTGACAGAGCCGGGAGAAGTTTGCCACCTCAAAAAATAAGATTCCGTCCAGCTAATAGAAATCGAAGCTCTTGATTTTCCTATCGTTCTTGAAGAATCTCTTGACTGATAGTGTTCCGAAACATCCGCCGGAGACCAGTCCCCAGCCTGATATTTTATCAGATAAACACTAGCTGTTTTCGTCTCGAATATATCTGGATTGTATAAATCCCACGACAGAGCGTCTTCATCATTATACGGAATTCCTAACGGTGCATTCTTGACCTCTCCCGATATTGTAAGCGTACAAGACAAACCATCAACGCTACACCCGAATAGCATTTTCAAGTCGTCACATACAAAATTAGAAGGGCGTGGATAACTTGTCGGGTCAAATGGAACAAATTCTCCCTTATTCGAACCAGTAGTGCTGATTGTTCCGTATTTATCAGCAGTGGAAAATTTTCCGCTTTTACTCTTACTCATGGCAAGAACCCTATACTTTCAAGATACGAACTACTGCGAAGGTCTGCTTCTGAAACCCTCTGAATACCTGTCGGGTCAGCCGTAAGAGGAGCGCAAACCAACGCCAAAGGATACGAAGCGTTAGCCATTGTGAAGCTTGTCACACTGCTGTCTACCGTGCAATTCACGCAAGCCCAGTAACAATGTTTTCCGCCAAAACTAGTGATAATATCACTGCTTTTTCCGGCTGTGAAAGTGCAACCGTCCAGAACAATCCCCCCAAAATTGTGGGTAGTCCCTAAGCGCAACTGTCCGCTAGTTGTCCCGACAAAAGTCGCATTTCGTACCACAACATTGGAAAGAATGCAAGTCGCCGTTGTACTGTTCGCCAACTGCGTTTTCTGGTTCGCCGGAGAACAAGTGATGTCTACCGCACTCCGTTTCAAATTCAGCCCCACACCGCCAGTCACATACATGGAAGCCGTCACACGTTCCGCATAGCACCGGAATTCCCCATCAATATACACATTCAGCAGTGTGCCATTGGTGACAGAACGACCACTTGCAAAAAATCCAGTATTCGCAAAAAAAGCATTGCTAAGTGTGTGTCCGTTCAAATCCAAATTGCATCCAGTCCCCACCGTCACCGGCTCTAAATATTCTTCCTCTCTTGCGTCAATATCCGCCCCCAACGTAATTGGCGAATTATTAGAATCCATTGATTTTTCTATCAAATCCGCAAAAGTTGTCACCACTGTCGCCGCCATTCCCTCACCCCCTAAATAATACAGTACAAAGTCTGACTATCATATTTATCTAAAGCGTCATACTCCGCCTGAGAAAGTCCAACCGTCCGCCGTTCAATCGCCCTGCAATGGTTTTCGAGGTCTTTCCCGACCTTATCCGCCTTAGACATCCGGAGGGTATACGACATTGCCCTTGTGTCCGAACCGCAACACATGATAGTTTGACCGCCATTCAATGCCCAGCAAATTTTTGTAATGATACTGTCATGCACCTGCAAATTCTCATAAGCATCCCGATACTGAATCAGCACTTTTTGACCCAGCCGGAACGTCCTCTGACCGTGAACCGTGCATTTAAAGGGCTTGACCAAAAATCCATACCCCCGTTGCACAACTTCCAGCGGTCTGTGGAATGCATAATAATACCGTTCCGCCAGCAATTCAATGAAAGCCTTTCCGTCGTTCCCCTTTTCGATTTCATTCCGGTAAGAACCATCAATGAAAGGATTGTCCTCAACCACAATATCAAAAAGTTCATCCTTGTCGTAATTCGGCGAAGAAAGCGAGAAAGTGGTAGAATTCCATGTTCCGTCAGCTCCTTTTCCAATGACCTTGATACTGTTCATGTATGTGGTAAAGTCCGCAAAATCGCTGGAATCATACTCAATTTCGGATTCTGCGATAGAAGCCACGCCCCACTTAGGGTCAGCGAATTGCCCCAGTGTCAAACTACCAGTTTCCGGAATGGCATACACAAACCCGAAAGCTGCCTCCGCCAGATACTTGAAAATATCTCTCGGACAGTCCGTCTCTCCCTTGCCTTCCGGATGATAAATGCCAAAAAGAATATCTGCACAACAATAAGTGAACCACGATGCCGTACTATAATTTGTCCACTGTATCATTGACGGAATCCCCATCATGCAAAACAGAAGCCGGTTCACAATCCACGTCAAATGCGGCTGTGTGCCGTTCATCCAACCTTGTATTGTGTAAGCCCAATTCGTAGGGAAATAATCAATCACCCTTCTGACAACTTCCGCCTGTGTATCAGAGTAAGAGCTAACATCCGCCCAAGAAAGCGCATCATGACAGGACAGCGTAAAAATGCGCCCTGTCCTCTGTACATTCGTCACCCAGTATACCCCAATTGCACCAGCCAGCGAAGAAACAAGCTTAATCCTACACCCCCGAACCTGAAACGAGGTGATATTCGCCGGAATCCTCACCACCAAATTCATAGTAGCGGAAAAGACCCCGCCAATTCCAAAGCAATCATCATTCGTGCATTGTCGCTGTGCATCTGCCTGAACCACGTTCGAATTATCCAGCGTCATCAACTGCACCCAAGTCTTACTTGTGAAATCATATTTTTCCATTGTTCCGCTAATGAGTTCCGTCAAAATCATACACCACTCACCACCTGTACCGCCATTCTCACCGTGCATTTGTCCATTGGCTCAGAAACCAGCTCCACGGAAACCGCCCCAGTCAGATAGCACACAATCGGAGCTGAAAGATTCGCATTCCCGACAATATTTACTCCTGTGAAAGAAAATTCCGCTCCACTTGCATATTGTGAAAGAATTCTAGCCTCTGCCTGAGTGCATTCCAGAACGATTTCCGTCGTTTTCTTTGCCAAAGGCGCAGTATAAATAAGCGGTGAACCGTCCGCCATAGTGTACGCTTTCAGCACCGGAGCGGAATCGAACTTGACTTCATTCAATTGCTTGAAATTCTCTCCAAGCAACACCGAACCAGCATAAATCGCTACATTTCTCAAATGAAACCACCCCCAGACCGCATATTTGCCAACTGAATAGCATCAATAATAAACGTTTCGATTTCCTGATTACCAATCGAAACCGGAATGATAATATCCCCCTGCTGTCCGTTGTTGGTATTAGAATTTTGAATTCGATTATCATTTTCAACTGTAGAATTGTCATGATAATAATTATTTGTCGTCATGATTGGCATCGCAGAAGCCCCGATAACGTTGGAAGCAAATTGAAGTTTCGCAAAAAGCCCCTCAAAGTCAATATCCGGCATCCGGAATTCCGGCATGTTGGGAGCTTGCAACTCCGGCAAGTCGAATTTTTCTACCTGCAATACTGGCAAATCAATTTCCGGCACTGCCAATTCTGCAACCTGCAATTCTGGTAAATCAAAGTCAGGAGCTGTCAGCTCCGGCAGGTCAAATTCCGGCATCTGCCATTCCTGCAACCCCATTTCAGAAGCTTGCACAACCGTTTCCGGCTCAGGCATTGCTTTCCATTCAAGTTGTAAATCCGGCTTTTGAATTTCTGGCATAGTAAATTCCGGCTTGAAATCGCTTGACAGTTCGCTTGAAATCCGTCCCATGTCGGGCAAACTGTTTTCAAGCCCTTCTTGAATACCAAGCCCCAAATATCGCCCGATTTCGTCACGCATCAGCCTTGACGGCGAATGAATCCCGAAGAAATCAGCAAGCCCACTGACGAAACTTTCGCCCCAATCAGAAATTTTATTCCCGATGTTTTTCATCCCGTTCACAATGCCGTCCAGAATGTCCATCCCCAATTGAATCCAGTCAATTTCTTTGACGGTATCGCAGATTTTCTCAATCAGTCCTGTAGTAGCATCCACCGCCAAATCATACATCCCCTTGATTCCAGTTAGTAGCAAACTAATAATATCTTTTCCCAACTGCCACCAATCAAAATCTTTGAACATTTTAGCGAACTGTTCGATTAAAAATAACGCTTCTGCTATCAATTCCGGCAACATTTTCCCAATCCCCTGAATGAGCATTGTCAGAATCTGAATCCCCATAGAAATGAAATCTTTCCCATGTTCATCGAAAAATTTCGCCAAAGAATTTACAATTTTCAAAACCGCCTGCACAATCAACCCGATGTTTTTCACAATTCCTTCCAGCAATTTTTCCAGCACCTGAATTCCCATTTCCAGAATCTGCGGTAAGTTCATGAGAATGCCGTTTGCAATCGCTTCCACGATTTGAAACGCACATTCCAGCAACATGGGGATATTTTCTGTAATAAAATTCACCAGACTTTCCACCAGTCCAAGAGCGCAATCAATCAGCAACGGCAAATTCTCCAGAATTGCCGTTACCAACTGCATCACAAGCGAAACGGCACTTTCCGCCAATAACGGCAAATTATCCATGATAGCCGTCAGAAGTCCTTGCAAAATCTGAAAACCAGCATCCAGCAAAAGCGGAAGATTTTCCAAAATCATCCGCACGAAATCAGAAACCAACGTCACCGCCGAGCCAATGAGCAACGGCAAATTCTGCATAATGCCATCCAGCAAAATGTTGATGATGTCAAGCCCGACTTCAATCAATTCCGGCAAAGCCCCCATCAGCGTAGACAGCAATCTGGAAGCCATGACCGTGATGGTCTTGAATAATTTCGGCAATGCTCCCACAATTCCGGAAACCAACTGAACAATAATTTCCGCCCCTGTTTTGAGCAAATCCGGAACGTTGTTCATGATACTTTCCACAATTGTTTCAACAGTTTCAACACCAGTTTCCAAAAGTTTCGGCAATGCTCCCATAATGGAATTAAATAAACTCATGACAACAGATTCCGCCACTTCCAGCAAATCCGGCAAATTGTCGCTGATTCCGGTGAGAATGGCATCAAACAGCATTGCGCCAGCATCCAATAATACCGGAACAAGTGTTGAAATAGCATTGACGAGAATTTCACCGATACTTCCAGCAGTTTGAAGCAATGCGGAAAGCCCCGAAGTGAACCCCTCACAGAGTTTTTGAATCAGCTCCGACCCAATCCGAGCCATACCATAAACAACGCCCGACAACTGCGTTACAAGGCTTGAAACAAGTTCCCCGACAAAATCCCATAGACCAGATGAATTTTCAGAAATTCCGTCAATGAAAGCATCGATCAGGGCTTCTCCAGCTTCTGCCATCCCCAAAATCTGATTATACCAACTCCGGATAGTACCCGAAATCAGATTAGCCCCAAAAGCAAGCAAAGAATCGGCATTTTCGGCAATCCCTGAAACAAGGGTCTGAATCAGAGTAGCCCCGACTCCTGCGAACTGTGGAAGAATCGCACGAATCCCTTCACCTAGATTACCGATTGCAATCGGTAAGGATACTTTTAGTTCCGAAATGCCATCCATCACCCCAGCAATGAGATTTTCAATCAGGATTGAACCTTGACTTTTTAGTGTACGCAAACCGTTTTGTAAAGCCTTCTGAATTTCGCCAACAATATCGGAAACACTGCCAACCATTTCCGGCAATGCTTCAATCAATCCAGAAATCATAGTTTCCGCTGATTGCCTGAAAATCACATTACTATGTGAAATCCTGTCGCCAATGTTCTTGATACCGTTCTGAATGACCGTCCCAACGTCCAGACTTGCCACCACATCAAGCACCGAATCCGCCACTTTCATGACACCTTCCACAATATCAGGGATTCCCTTGGTGATAAGGTCAACAGCAGTTGACAGAATGTTCGGCAAAACGGATTTTGCGGAATCTGTGAGCCAATTTAGGAGCGCACCTAGACTTGACTTGACTTTCTCACCTGCACCGTCAACTCCATCCAGCATCTCAAAAAAGCCCTTTGTGAGGTCAAGAAGAGCCGGAGCAACATTGTTTGTGATGGTTTGCACAATGCCACGGAGTGCAGGTTCAAGCCCTTCATAGATTGCATTCTTGACGGCATCCATCGCAGAACCGAGAGCTTTTGTATCACCTTCGAGGTTGTCATTGAGCGTTTTCGCCATTTCGGCAGCAGCTCCCTCACAATCAGCAAGCCCATCAGTGAATTTTTGCAAGTCTTCATCCGGAGTATTGAGCAAAATCTTGATAGCCGTGGAAGAATCCGCTGTAAACACCTCAGAAAGTGCCACTGAACCGAGGTCGCCTTCCATAGAGCTGGTGACATTCTTAATATCTGCCACAATGTCGAGCATATCACGGTATTTTCCGGTCTGCTTGTCGATAACATCAATTTTGTTTCCGGCAATGGAAATCTGATTGTTTTCGTCCATTCTTGCGGATAAATCACGCATGACCGCTGATAATGCTGTACCTGCTTCACTGCCTTTCTTGCCTTGATTGGCAAGCATTCCGAGGGCAGTTGTGACAGTATCAACGGACTGACCAGCAGAATTCATGTTAGCCGCACAATTTTTGAAAGCTTCTCCGAGCATTTGCACGTTGGTGTTAGAATTTGCCTGTGCATAAGCCAGCTTATCAGAGAATTGTTCAGCTGTCATCACGCTGTTAGAAAATGCGCTCATGTAATCTGTCACCATGTTGGAAGCCTGAGCGAGACCCATACCGGAAGCGGCGGACAAATTCAAAACCCCCGGAAGAGCGGAAATAGATTTTTCCGCATCCCATCCAGCGAGAGCCATATAGCCGAGAGCATCGGCACACTCTGCCATAGTGAATTGAGTAGTTGCGCCGAACTGTTCAGCGGCATCTTTCAGGCTTTTGATTTGTGCTTCTGTTGCGCCAGCGGCTTTTTGTAGTGAAGCCACGTTAGACATAGAATTCTCAAAAGCCATGCCGACATCTAGTGCATCGGTGACAATACTTTGAAAGCCGTTCCAGCCTGTGAGCTTGTTCAATGCTGATAATGCACCGTCAGCTAATCCAGAAAGCGCACTGCCGATACTGTCCTTGACAGTTTCGCCGATTTTCCCGAGACTTCCCGAAACTTTGTCACCCAATCCACTGACTTCTTTTTCGAGTGCGCCAGAATCGCCGTCAATCTGAATCACAATTTTTCCGTCAGCCATTTCCTCACCTCCTAGCCGAACACATTCCCGATTTCGAAAGCATTCATTTTCTCTTGTGGAATCCGGACAGAACGCTGAATTTTCTGGATACGTTTCTTTTCGTTTTTGTCCTTGATTTCGCCGATATTGATACCTCTGTAATACATTCGCTGTTTGATGGGAGTATCTTCTGGAAGTGCATCAAACAGGGCTAAAAACAAATGCCAGTGCATTGTTGCATTCAGTAGGTCAATGTGATATTCTGATAAGAAAGCGGCATAAATATAAGGCGCATCAAAACTCCACGAAAGAATTTTCTTTGATGAGCCTTTGTTTTGGGATTGTTCCGGAATATCGCCACGAATCGCAAAACGGATAAGGGCTTGAATACCTTCTTCCCAAATTTCCGGCTCAATCCTATCTTGATACCAACGCAACGCAAGCAACATTTTTTCATGTTCGGAAAACTTCGGTTCTTCCAACATATCAAAGAATTTGAGCCAATTTTTGAAATCCGTATAAATGGGATAATCTTTCCCCGACAGCTTAACACTATCGGGGAATTTCTCATATAGTAAGTTCATTCTGGCTTGTATTTTTCAATCAGGCTGTTTTGTTCTTTTGCGATTTCGATAGCCTGCCCCTCAACAAAAGCATAAAATTCAGCCAGAATTTTGTTATATTTCCGGACACTGTCGGGGATGTCCTTAAAAATGACCCTTGCCGAACCATCTCCAAGCAAATCATCAAAGAATTTGCGGAACACTCCGCAATAGCGGTGAATTGATTCAGAAGTTTTCAGTTTTTCAAAGCTGTCTTCGGGGATTTCTTTTGCAAAGATTTCTCTTGTTTCGTCCAGTCGCTCATAAAAACCAGCTTCTGAAACATCCACCTCGATACCATAAAATAATTCATCCATAACTAATTACCTCACTCTGTAATTGTGATTGTCTGCCAGTCGTCGGAAGTGGTAACAGTGATTTCTTCCGGCGCACCAGAAGCCTTGAAATTGCCGGAATAGGTCATTGCATCAGTAGAGCCACCATCAGAATCCGGAATGACAGAATATTCACGCTTGATAGCAGTTGCCTTGATAGCACCGTCTGTTGTTTTGATGGTTGTCAAGTCTACCTGAATGATGGTTCTGGTAGCCTGACCACCAATTTTCTCATGTTCGTGAATGTCGATAATATCGTCAAGCACCATATTCCCTTTGTAACGGTCAAACGTGTAGGCAATCGCCGGAGCAAAGCCAGAAGTAGAAACTCTGTCGCTTGTTTCATCCACATAGCGACGGGAGTATTCTGACGGATTTTTAGAAGTAGAAAGGTCCGTGAAGCCTTCCATTCTCAAATAGGTGATAGCACTTGCACTTTGTGCCGGAACACCGTAAAAAGCCAGCTTTTCGGCACGCTGTACTAAATCGCCACTGTTCAGATTTTTACCCATGATAATACCTCCAAGATTGATAATATTTCAGGCTCAATTGTACCTGATAACGAGCTGTATTTTCTTCTGCATCATAGACATACGGAGCGGAATTAATTTCAATTGTAAGGGCTTTTCTGTCCATGCCTAAATTGATGAAGTTGGAAAGTCCTTTTTCATTATTCCGTTCAATCCAGTCCACGAAATTTTCATAAAATCCGGAATTTTCGAGATTTTCAATCACATTCATTCCGTAATATTGACGGCTTGCAAACACGAACTGAAATTGTCGCATCTGACTGCCATCTGTATAGCGTTTGACAACAGGGTCAGAGGGAATAGCATCAATCGTGTAAGCGATTCCCTTTGAGCCGAGCTTGTCAATGCCCAGAATTGCATCGTTTTCCAGCAACGGACAGGAAGCAATGTAATCACGTACAGTTTGAATCAATGTCATTCCTGATACCTCCCACCGACTTTTTGCGCCGAACTTGTGAGAATTTGCCGTTTGCAGTCATTCCAGCACCGGAACGCCCATTTACTGCCCTTTATCCCTCTATGTTTGGCATGATACCAGCGCATAACGGCATAAGGCGCAACCCACACAAGCTGCCCTTGTTCCGGCTTCGAATGAGCATGACCGGATTCTTTCAGCCTTTTTGTCAATTCTGGTAAATAGGGGTCACACTTCTGGAGCAACTGCGCTGATGCATCTGCAACAATCTGTTTTCTGATGATGGGGATTTTCTGATAAACTCCCCTGAAATCTGTAATGACTTTCATTTTGCAATCACCTCAATATGTCTGACATTCCATGAACCGAACAAGAAGTTCCGCACTTCTGAGACAGTGAAAGCCTCTTTTTGTGGAATATCTTCAAAAAACGCTCCCAATATGATTTTATCATCTTTTTTAGGCATATACGGAATTTTTGATTGATGGATGATGAACAGATAGCCGTCATTGGGTTCACGGCTGGTATTCTGAACCGTCTGTGCTGTAGTTGTCTGACAGTACACATCATAGAAAACATGAGGAACATAGACTTCCATGTGGTCTTGAATGGTCTTTTCCCAAATGGTACAAGCATTTTCATTTGTGAACATCAATCATCACCGCCTACATCATAAATCTCAATTGCCCCATATCGTTGGCGCATCAATCCCAATTCCTTGAGTTCATTTTTCAGGAAATACAGCGATTGTCCGGCATTGGAATAAGCCAGCGTGAGACTATATGCCCCGATGGTTTCGGTCTTCTGTGAGCTGTTGGACTGCTGATTGACGGCATCCAAAGCCCGACAAACCGCCTGAATGACAGCAATCTTGACAGCGAAACCAAAATCCTCATCTTCTGCAATCATGCTGTCAAGGTCATTGCCGTATTTTTTTGCAATCGTCCGCAGTTTAGCGGAAGCCTGAGTCAACAGGACTTCCGCCGATTCCATTTGTTGCGCCGTGAGCGATTTCCCGATTGCCTGAATGTCGCTCACAGTTGCATAGACTGCACCCATTATTCCGTTTTAATCTTAGAAAATGCCTTGCTATCAAGGATACCCCAACCAATGAAAGCTTCAGAACGGAGTACAACCTGATTGAGACGTTTCAAATCGCCCTGACCGTCGGGGTCGCCGTATTCGATAATTTCAAGCGGAATCTGTTCAGCGAATCCCCAACGGAACGCATTCGCAAAATCGCCCACAATGGCACGGATTTTGCTATTTCCGAAAGAAACCGTACTGTTGACATTCAGCGGAATCCCATTGAACGCAGACGGAGAACCGCCGAAACGAAATTCCGGATAAATGGAAAGGTTGCTGTCTGTGGTTTTCATTCGACCAATGTCAGAAGCCATCACCGGAGACATAGCAATACCAGTAACTTCACCATTGTCACGGATAGGGTACACAGCAAGGTCAAGCACATCATCCGGAGCAGTTGCATCGTAATCGATAACGTTAGCAGTAGCCGTGATGGTCTTGTCAAAACAGTTGTTTCCGATGATAGCAGAAGCAGTATTGTCTACCGGATTGACTCCATGAATCGCCATAATGTCAAATCCTCTTGCGATTTTTTTAGCGAAACCGTCCGTGAAAGCACTCAGATAGGGAATCTGTTTTTCTTCTGCAAGGTGAATAAATTCGTCAGTCAGGCGGTGCTGATACACGACTTTCAGTGGCTTGATGGTGATAACATCAAAACTTGCATCACCGGCAGGCTTCTGACCGCCTTCCCCGACAATTGCAATTTCTCCGTCCATCGCAAAAGTGAAAGTATCCGTCCCAGCGAACGGCATTGGGGATTGTCCGCAGAGTTTCGCAAGGGCAGAATGTCCCTTTACCTTGTTAAAAAGTTCGTTTGTCAGTTCAGAATTGAACAAAGTCCCTTTGGTTGTAATCGTAGCCATAATTGAAATACCTCCATTTAATTATTTTTCAGTCCATGCAACAGCTCCACAAGAGAGGCATTGCCAGAAAGTTTGCCGTCATTGGAGCGGAAAGTTGGCGGAACACGTTTTTGAACCGTAAACTTTGCGAATGTTTCCGCATCCTGTCTGATTTCGTCCTCTGTCGCACCGTTGAGACGTTCCGCCAATTCAAAAGGAATGCCCTTTTCATGGGCAATCTTCATTTTCAGATTGACAAGATTCTGACTGTCAGCGTTCGCCTGAGCGGTTGCGAGTTGCTGTTTGAGTTCGTCAACTTTGGCTGTCAACGTGGTGACTTTTGTTGTGAGCTTGTCGGAATCTGCCTGAACCTGTTCGGGAGACTTCCAGCCCTCGAACTGTTTGTCATGTTCCGCAATAATGCCGTCAAGGGCTTCCTGCGTTTCAATTGGGGTAAATTCTGTTTCCATCTTCAAAACTCCTTTCGGTTAGACAATTTCCCAGTCGTCCGCCAGCATATCTGTTTGACTTGCAAGCCATCCTACAACAAGCTGTTTCTGTGCAGTATACATGGCGATAGTGTCAAGAACTTCCGGTGTATGTTCGGGAATGCCGTCACCATAATTTTCAGTGATTGCATTATGCAAAGATTTTCCATGAATCAGTACAAGATGCATTCCTTTTCCGTTCCAGCCTTTTCTTGCTACTTTGTAGCCATTTTTCAGATTTTCAATTGCTTTCCCAAAATTCATATTTTTTTCACCTCAATAAAAAATTCTTTGTTTCCGCCTTTCTTTGGCGGTCACAGCTAACCAATGAGCGAGTGAAACCGATTCCAGCAAGGACACGTCAGCCCCCTCCAGAATGGAGTTATAGCCGAAACCGCCACCATTGCCAATAGCTCTATGTTCTGCATTGGTGACAGCTTGTGTCAAGGATGGCTGATTTTTATGACAAATCTCTTTTGCAAAGAGTTTCTGTTCAAAAATCGCATTCGCCTGTTGCACGTCCCGAACCGTCGGAAGGATGGGCTTGCATTTGACACCAGCGTCCTTCATTTCGTTCACCAGAATGTCTTGATTTCCAGCCCCATCAATGGCGACTTTTTCAGCGTGAACATTCAGCAAATACGAAATAATCCATTGATTTCCGTCACGCACTGGACGGCAGTCAATGGATTCCACAAATATTTTGTTTTCAGACGTTTTGACGGCAACGGAAAGCGACACATTCCCCGAATTTTTCGCATACTTGACACCATAGAACAAGCGGATTTCTGAAATTTTCGGCGGTTTGTCAAGCTGTAACAGCTCCCAGTCCTTTCCAGAAATAGCGGACTTCTGATTATACCGAATCCATAAGCCCAATCTTTGAATATTATCATCGGTTTTGTCGTCGCCCAATTCGTCCCGAATGGTTCTTTCCGTGAGAATTGTTCCTAATGATGGGTTTGTTTCGTACCACAAGTCAACGTCTGAAGTATCAGACATCTGAGGAACAGACCATTCCGCCCATCCGGCAGAATCCGTTTTCCCTGTCAGGATGGATTTCCGCAGATTCAGAAAGACCGTTCCCGATGAAACGGCAGTCGGAGGAGTTCCGCACATGATAGTCTGTGGATTTGGGGAATCCGTGACGATATATTTCAGGGCGGTTTCTTGGTCGGCGGTGTATTCCTGCGCCTCGTCAATGATAAGCAAGTCATACCCTTCACCGAGTCCGCCTTTTGTGGAGCGTGTGCGGAACTGGATTTCACCGCCTGAGCCGTCCAGCATCTTGATAACTTCTGCGCCACGTTGTTTTTTTGTTTCGAAGTCGTCGCCTTCTACATAGCCAGCTTTTGCCAGTCGGTCAATGATTTTCTCCCATGCGTTGTGAGAAGTCGTCACCCTGTGAGCGGTGTAAAGCGTTTTTTCTCCGTGAGTGACCGCCCACAAAGTCCGCATGATGAGCAGTTCAGACTTGCCATTCCGTCGGGGAACAGAATAGGCAAATTTCATATGCGCCCATAATCCGGAAGAATCCACCGCCATCATATCTTCTAACAGCAATTCCTGCCACGGTTGCGCCGTTCTTCCGGATTGGTTGTAAATTTCGATTGCTTCACTGCCCTTGGAATCGGTGTAAGGCAAGACCACCGAAACCGTCGGGGTCTGCCGTCCGAGCCTGATTTCGCTCATATGCAAGCCCCTTTCTGACGTATCACAAATTTTTCCAGTCAAAAGTCAACGGCAATTCCCGATTTGACACAATTTCCGTTTCCTTGAAATCCTGTTTCATGACAAGTTTGTCCGATTTTTGGCGGTTGCACGTCATGTGAGCCAACTGCAAATTGCTGATGTCAGACGGATGACCGCCCTTTGAAACTGGGATAATGTGGTCAATGCAAGGGCTTAACGGATGGGGAAATTTGAATTTGAAGTCCACAGGCGCGCCACAAATGCCACAAATTTTCTGTGTGGCATAAATCCGCTTTTTGTTGGAGTCAAACTGCGCCCTCTGCGTGCCGTTGTGGTCGGGTCTAAGATTGAGTTTCGTCATCTTTCTGCTCCTCAAGCTTATCAATTTCTGCTTGCAATATATCACGCAAAAGCAACGTATCTCTAATCTGTCCTGAAAACGCTTTAATATTTCCTTCTCGTGTAATGAACTTTATTTCTTCATCAATTCCACTGACCGCATATTCCAGAACAGCTTTTATATCAACTTGAATCTCACTCGGTTCAAATATCTTTTCGATTAGGCGAGGCATCTGTATTACTCCAACATATTTCGGCATAATTCTAGAACAATTCTTTTCATCAATTTTCATTTCAATACCTCCTATTCTGCAAGCTTTAGGGTACTCTTTTCTCCATCAGCAAAACTGCGAAACATTAACGTCGCTTCGTCGTCATTTTCAACATTGATTTCAATCCCAACATTGCAAGAGTATAATTCTTGCATGATATAATCTTTCTGACGGCATAACTCCAAAAAATTAGTCATCTTGTCAGCATGAATGTCAGGGCTGAACGTGAAATATAATCTACCGTCTTCATCTTTTCCGGTATAAGCCTCTTCCAAATGTTCAATCTGTCGAAGTCGACTTTCCAGATATTCAAGATATTTTTTTCTTGTTACTTTCATTGATTCTACTCCTTTCAGGTATCACAAAACCGCCCTCATTTCGGAGCGGTTTCAAAGATATTTGCTTTTTCTGTCGGCTTGTGTTATAATATGGGTATGCATGGAAGGAGAAAGAAGGTGATAACAATGGAACTCACAATTTTAACCAACCAAGCAGAGGAGGTTCTCAAGGAAATTCACGAAATTTACAAAAGCAGAATCGAAAAAGGGGATAGTATCTCAAGTGCTTCCTTTTTTCGCTATAATGCCTATCAAGAAAGTGAAAAACTCTCGAAAATAGCTCCAAATGACCTCGACACGATTTTAACCGAACTGAACAAAGCAGGCTACATTAAAAAATATACAGACGGGGGATTCTATTTAAATCCGTCTGGTGTTGCGTACAGAGAAAAAGCTTTCTTGCGTTTCTTTTTAGCCGTGAAAGATATTGCACAGTTTTTCAATTTTTTCAAAAAATAATCTTTCTGTATTTTCTGCCCTAATGGTCTAAAATCTTCTGTAATCGTCAGTGACCAATCACCATCAAACTCTAGCTTGAAATAACTGACATTCTTAATTTCTTCATCATTCAGATAAAGTTTTCCGTTGCTTACATCAAGAAATAGTTTTTCGAACCTTTTCATATTTTCTCCTTTCCCCCCGTTCCCCCCTTCCGGAATGGGGTTATTTTTGTTTTCTTACTCTCAACCAGAAGCATAAGTATATTTATCAGGGAAATTATTTTCACGGATAAATTTATAAATTGTCCCGATTGTGTATGCTGTGAATGTACAAAATTTCTTAATTTCAGATTCTGGGTAAAATTCAAATGAAACATTCTCTTTATTTGCGATTTCAACCGTCACTGTCCCGATTTTTTCGCCATTACTTCGGCTATATTCATAAGTAACAAACCCATTTTCTAAAGAAATCAGCTGAAGCAAAACCATCATATTACCACCTGCTATTTTTTACAACAAACTTGTGTCAATGCTATCCGTTTCGTTAAACAATGGTATAGCACTTTCCCAATCATATTTTTGATTTGAATAATTGTGAGCAGTTTCATAATCACAGCCAGTTTTTTGAATGTACCTTAATTCCCTAAGTTCGTGATTCAAAAGAAGAATGTCAATTTCTTGTTGCTCTCCTTTCATCAATCTTTGCCAAGCTAAAGCAATATCAATACTTGGGTCAAATTTCCGAATTGTGCCGTCTTTGAATAAGTGTTCTTCTTCCATAAGGTGCTTTTTGATAGCTAAAACATTTTCATAATCAAAACCAGTATTTTCAGCAATGCTTTTCACATCAGAGTCTCCACCTTTTACACGAGCATCATAAAAACTTCTAGCCTGTTTTTCGAAATTTTCATAATACATGAAGTTTCTGTCTGTAATTTTTCCGCCTGTACTTATTCTACCACCATTCCCACCATTTGTCAAGTCACTAGAAATCAGTCTAATCCCATCCCCATCACGAACGAACCCTTGTTTCCGGAGCTGTTCCGTTTCAAAGCGTTTCGCCTGTTCCTGCGTGAATCTAGTAGGGCGAACATCTGGAAGAATCGGCTTTTCCTGCCAAGATTTCCGAGATTCCACCCATTTAGAAGTAGTCCCTCCTGCTCCGTCACTTTCACCGACAAGCCGTGAACGAGTTTTCGAACTGGTGTAAGTAATGGTACAAGTGCAGTTATCATGACGGCGGAAAACTTCTTTCAGCTCCCTGTTATAACCAGTGAACGAGCCGGAAACCTCTGCACACCATTCACAGCAATCAGCTCCGCCGGTTCTTGTGATGGTGACTTGCAATCCTGCATCATTCCGGAATTTTGCATTCTCTTGAATGAAACTGTCATGCATAGCATTGGCGACATTGGAGACGGCATTCCGGCAACGTCTTTGAATGGTGCTGTCTGGTTCTGTAGTATCATTCAAAGAACCAGCAACATTTTGAACACGCTCGGTCGGAAAACTCGGCTGAACAGGGTTCAAGCTGATACCATTTTTCTGGTCTTGACTCCTCTGAACCTGTGCAAGCTTGTGATTGATTTCATCAAAAAAATCTTTCAGGAGCTGTTGACAGAGTTCTGAACGTCCTTCATCCGGAGGAAGTTTAAGGATATGTTTCGCTAATTTTTCGCCTAGAATTTGAGACAACAACCTTGAAAGCCTTGCAGTATCGTTAAAGTCGGCTTTTTGGTCGTCAATTTTCTTTTGGATTGTCCTGTAAACAGGGTCAGTGCTTGCACGAACGTCAATTTCCTTCCGGACAATCTGATATAATTCCTGTGCAGTCAATCCGCATCACTCTCCAGACCAGTCAAAGCCCGAATATTTCTAGCACCAAGGAATCCCTCACTTGCCTGATTGATTTTTAGGATAGCGTCACCAATCCCACCGAGTGCGCTTGCATCCGGCTCAAAAATGGGCATCCATTCCGCTTGTGTTCCAGCGAATGCACTTCTTGAATAGGTGTAGTTATCCCGAAGGCAAGCCGACAAAAAGCCCACATTGAGGAAACCCGTTGCAAATGTTCGTTGTGCCTTCCGAGCCATCAGGCGCAAATTCTCATGACTTGCCTTGATAGCTTCTGAACTAGCCGGATTGTCCGTAGAAAATCCGAGGTCATCCAGAGTCAGACCAGTTTCCCCAGCGAAAACGCTAGCTAACATTTTCATCTGGTCAACGAATGGAGTCATAGACTGCCCCTGAAACTGCCCGATTGTGGGTTTGTCGTTTTCGACGTCTTTCTGTACGGCGAAAAAGCTAGAAATTGTCGCATACATTCCATTAAATTCCACATCAGGAGAAAGCCCGACAATATATTTTTGCGGAACGCTGTAAAATTCAGCGGAAACCTCTGACCTTCTCAAAGTGCGAATGACTGTCTGCGCGCAATCCATACAGCTCCGTGAAATTCTGGAGTGACCGAAAGGACGTTTTGCATCGGGACGGTTGACAATGGGAACAAGGAGCGGAAACGGAGCTTTGTGGTGCAAGGTCAGACTTTCGTCAAGAATGCCGTTTCGGTAATACTGCGTTTCGAACGGCAGAAAATACGCTTCCAAAGTGGGCTTGTTTGTCTGCGCATCCCGTTCAATGACCGCATAGCCCTCAGTTAAAAGCATGGTAACGGGGTCAATTTCGCCTGTTGCGTTTGCGCCGTCAATGACCTGTAACCGAGGAAAATTATTTTCATCCAGCTCGATAAAGATGAAACTGCAAGCCGAAATGAGGGCAGAGGATACCGCCGAATCGATAAGAATATCTTGATTATTCAGCCTGAAAATTTCATTTAGATTACCGCCGTCATGGGAGAATTCCAGAAAAGAAACTCTGTCCGCCAGTGCATCGACCGCTTTCGCACACCATCCCAAAGAGTGAGCGACATTCCGAAAGCTTGCCGGAAGCATATTGCTGATTTCCGGAACATAATTTTTCATCTCATAATATCGGTATCGTAAGTTGACACGAGTCTGCTTTTGGGTCAATTTCCGTTTGAGCCATTCCAAACCATATGGCATTTTTCTCACCTCTTTTCAATTGGGAACATTTGCCCCGAAAATTCTTAGCGTAGATTGCTTAAAACTGTTGCAATCTACACTGACGGCATGAACGGCATAAACGGCATGTGGAACTAATGTTCATGCCGTCACTTTTTCCCCTGTATATAGCCTTTTTGCTTATATGACGGCATGAACGGCATGATTTTTTAAGTTTGATGCAAAAATTTATGAAATTTGAAGACAGCGTGAAGTTTAAAAAGAGGTTTTTTGTAGTGGTAGTGTGTGGTAAAAATATATATAGAGTGAAAATTTCGTGCCGTTCGTGCCGTCATTTATTTTTTTTGTAGCAGTATAGCCGTTTTTGCGACGGCATGAACGAAAACAGAACGTGCCGTTCGTGCCGTCATACCCCCTGAAATTTGATTGCACAATGTTGTTTTTTCTTGAATTATAGCCGTTTTTTTGACGGCATGAACGAAAAAAAAGCCCGTTCCGGAAATTGATTGTCATTTCGTCACCGTCAAGAACGCTTTCCGGCTTGGTTCTTTCCTTGTCCCATGTCAACAAAGTATAAGCTTCGTTAATATCTCTTGTTTTTACAAGTTTTCGTTCGGCTGTCTTTTCCCATGGTTTAATGTAGTCGGCTAATATGGTTTTGATGTCCGATTCTGAAACAAGGTTGTAAACACCTTTTGACTTATCATACCAGAAACACCGTACTCCGTCAAAAGCATGGTCT
>Ga0326512_10000454_pt1 | contig 36180 bp, 57 predicted proteins | sample 1_2617_0518_D_FD_203652 | JGI IMG/M metagenome (GOLD analysis project Ga0326512, IMG submission 203652) | Bovine rumen microbial communities from UC Davis, California, United States - 1_2617_0518 | ecosystem: Host-associated > Mammals > Digestive system > Stomach > Rumen | place: USA... | reverse complement strand
TGGCTTACAGATAAGGCGTATTCAGGCTATGACGGCTGGACAGACGTGTTTTTGTGGTACGGGTCGAGCACGTTCGACAGGCGGCAAATGGCAAAGCTGATAGATTTAATCATTCAGGACTGCAAGGAATACGGCGTTGAAACCGAAAATCCCGAAGAAATTGAACGGCTTGTAAGCGAATGGAAAGCCGAAAGAGGGTGATTATATGAAAAGCTGCTGGTTATGCGGTAGGAACGGACAGGGAGACCGCTTAGAGCGGCATCATTAGTCACATTTTCGGCGGTGCTAATCGGTGGAAGTCGGAGAAATACGGCTTGACAGTTTGGCTGTGCGGTGAGCGATGTCATCGTTGCGGAGCTTACGCAGTACATCAAAACGCTGATACGATGCTATTATTACATCAATACGGACAAAGGAAAGCGATGAAAGAACAAGGCTGGGATATCTCAAAATTTATTGAGGTGTTCGGGAAAAATTATTTGTAAAGGAGTTTTTGAAAATGAAAGAAATCAAGGTAAAAATCACATTTATTGAGGATTTGTTGGGTACTGCAAGCGCAAATCCCGAGGTACACGCTGAATTTATTGCAAGCAAAGCCCCTGATGCTAAGAGCACAGAGGAAGAAGTTGCTGCAATAGGCGTTGAGGAATATGTCGAGAAGTCAATGACAGTATTCCCGAGAAATGCAGAGGGCAAGCCGATAATATATGACTATCAGATAAGAGGTCATATGAAAGAGAGCTGTGGCTTTCTGCGTAAGGTTAAGGGCAGTTTAAGTTCAAAGATAAAGGCGTACAAAAAGGAAATTGACGGACTTGTATTTGTCAAGCCGAGAATGATACCGATAGAGTTTGACGGCGAAATTGGTAACTGTCAGAGACCGTTAAGAGGTCAGACAGCGCAGGGTGAGAGAATTGCACTTGCTAATTCTGAGACAATCCCAGCAGGAGCTACGGCAACATTTACAGTACACTGTATGAATGATGATGACGAGGAGCTTGTAAAAGAATGGCTCGCTTATGGTGAATGGCACGGCTTGGGTCAATGGAGAAATTCAGGCAAGGGTGCATTTACGTTTGAAATCCTTAATTAACGCAAAGGCATAGTCAAGCAAGGTGCTGTGTCGCGAAGGCATGGCATGGTATTGCGAAGTGATGTATAGTTCAGCAAAGGCATGGCATGGTATTGCGAAGTGATGTATCATTTAGCAATGTGGGGCGTAGGCGTAGTTGTGTTTGGTATTGTTCTGCAGTGGCAAAGTATTGCATGGTTCAGCAAAGGCACGGTAAAGTTTTGCGGCGTGAGGTTTTGAAATAATCAAAGAAAGAGGTGGTTAAATGTCAAGTTTACAGAGGACGATAAGCCGTAGAATACTTGTTAAAGGACTTAATAAGAGGCAGGCGAGAAGAAAACGCTATGAGATAAGAGAGAAAAATAAAAATCGGAGGTAAAAATGCAACAAAGCTTTGAATATAAAGGCTATACACTTGTGCAAGAGCTTACAGAGAATTATCACTATATGATTTTTTATAAGGGTACATTTAAGATGCACGCCGCTTGCACAAAGAAGATTGAAACGCAGAAAGAAGCAGAACAGCACATTGATAGTTATTTATTATTATCAGAAAGGATATCTAAATATGCTAAACAGAGTAATCATAATGGGGCGCATAACAAAAGACCTTGAAATCAGGCAATCACAGAGCGGAACGGCTGTGCTTAGGTTTTCGGTGGCGGTGGACAGACCGCAGAAGAACGGCGAGAAGTCAGCCGATTTTATCAACTGTGTTGCATTCGGGCAGACAGCTGAGTTTATCGGCAGATATTTCGGCAAGGGCAGAATGATAGCCATTGAGGGCAACATCAAGACGGGAAGCTATCAGAACAAAAACGGAGAAACAGTATATACCACAGATGTAATAGTCGAAAGAACATCATTCACGGGTGAGCCTAAAAACGAAAATAACGGTGGTTTTAGCGGTGGTAACAATCAGGGGTATAGCAACACCCAAATACCTTACAACACGCCACAGGGCGCACCACAGAACGGCTATACCGACTATGAAGATGTTATATCGGATTCGGGGATTCCCTTCTGAACTGAAAGCGAGGTGTTTTTACGTGGGCGTATATTCCCGGATTATAGACCGCTTTTGGGAGGAGTGATGAAATGGGAGAGGAACGGCAATTCAAGGGTATATGGATACCCAAAGAGATATGGCTTGATGATAACCTTAGTGCATTAGATAAGGTTATCCTTGCCGAGATTGACAGCTTAGACGATGAAGAAACAGGGTGTTATGCTTCAAATGAACATATAGCGGCATTTTGCAAGTGCAGTAAAGGTAACGTTTCAAGGGCTATTTCAAAGCTGATACAGTTAGGATATATCTATATTAAAAGCTTTGACGGGCGCAAGAGAGTGCTTAAAAGTAAGGTTAGTTTGCGCAAGGCAGACTTCACAAATTGTGAAGGCAGACTACACAAAAGCGCAAGGCAGACTACACAAAAAAGCAAGGCAGACTTCACAAATTGTGAAGAAAGTAATATAGATAGTAAAATAGTTAGTAATATAGATGAGAATATATATACCCAAGTCAAAGAAAAATTCTGTGAAATCTGTATTTCCCTACCTAAAATCATCAGCATTGACAAATCAAGAAAAGCAACTGTCAAAGCAAGGCTCAAAGAATACAGCTTTGATGATATCATCACAGTATTTCAAAAAGCAGAGAAAAGCGACTTTCTTACGGGCAAGGTAAGCAATCAAGGAAGCAGACCTTTCAAAGCAAGTTTTGATTGGTTAATGAAGCCGTCAAACTTTATCAAGGTATTGGAGGGAAATTATGATAATAGGAATGGACTCTCTGACTTCGGTCTTGTCGGAGCAGATGAGAGATATCGAGGCATTCAAATCGTTTGATGCGTATTCTGCGGAAGATTGGCTGAGATATGACCTTGAAAAAGAGTTAAAGAGGACAGGCACGCTTGACATGATAGACGGCTACAATTGCGATGAGTGCAAAAACAGAGGATATATGCCTGTTATCGTTGATGAGAGCATAGCATATAAGCCCTGCAAATGCCAAAAGGTGAGAAAGTCAATCGGCATTCTAAAGCAAAGCGGCTTAGAGGGCAGCATAAAAAAGATAGCAGATTTTGAGACCCCCGAAGAGTGGCAAAAAAACATCAAAGAAAGGGCGTTATCGTTCATTAAGCAAGACCTCACGCTCAAAGAAGATAAGGCAAGGTGTTTTTACATCGGCGGGCAAAGCGGCGCAGGCAAAACACATATCTGCTCGGCTATTGCAAGGGAGTTTATCAAGCAGGGCAAGGCTACAAGATATGTGATGTGGGTGCAAATGATTGAACGGCTCAAAGACTACAAAGATGAAACAAGGGCAAGCTATGCTGATGATTTGTGCAACGTTGATGTGCTGTATATAGACGATTATTTCAAGCCTGACGGAACGGACGCAAAGTTTACACGGCAGGACATTATCAAAACATTCGAGGTCATTGACAAGCGATATAAGCAGCCCGACAAGATAACAATCATATCATCAGAGCTGACGATTTACGATATATCGGCACTCGATGAGGCGACAGCAGGGCGTATCAGGGAAATGGCAAAAAGCTATGTACTGGATATCCCGAAAGACAAATCAAAAAATTACAGAATGAGGTGAGGTGATGCAAATATTTATTCCCGGCAAGCCACAGGGCAAGGGCAGACCGAGATATTGGAAAGGTCATGCAGTCACGCCCGAAAGCACAAGGACGTATGAGCAAATGATTGCGATGCTGTGGAAGTGTGAGCGATACGGAGTAAGCGATAAGCCGATAGCGGTTGAAATAACAGCGTTTTACCTTGTGCCGAAAAGCTGGAGCAAGAAAAAACAGGCGGCGGTATATGCAGGAGAGATAAAGCCCACAGTAAAGCCCGATATTGACAACATCGTGAAGATTGTGCTTGACGGCTTAAACGGGGTAGCTTTTACCGATGATAAGCAGGTAATTGAGATTAAAGCGCAAAAATGCTATGTTTTTGAGGATGAGCAAGAGGGCGTTTTTGTAGATGTAAAGGAGTTGTGATAAATGGAACTTACCAAAGAGCAGATAAAGCAGATATATGATGAGTATATCGGGATAATGAACAAAGACGGAACACAATGCAGAATATTGGAGATTGAAAAAGATTACGTTCACGCATTGTTGGAGTTTACTCACCCGAAAGTAAAGATATATCAGTTAATGACAATCAGAGAGCAGCCGATTACAGGGCATTCGATAGTACAGATATTACACAGCTGGGGCGAAGAAGAATATCCGCTTGCACGAATAGCATTTCGATGTTTTTGCCACGAAGAGCCTGAGGAAATCGGCAAGATGTGGGAAAACAACAGGCAGATAGCCTTATACAGCGATGAGGCAAGGCGCAAAGATGAGCTGATAAGTGAGTTAATTGATAGGTCGGGGGTAATGTAATGAGTATAAGAGGATATAAAGTGTTTAATCACGATTGGACGTGGCGTTAAGATGATCTACATACTCATACTATATGGCATAATATCCTTGATATCGTATGTTGCAACGGCGGCGATACTGGGAAAGTTTGAAAAAGGCGGTGGAAAAAATGAAAGCAAGGGTTTTAACAAGCGAAAAAGACGTTAAAAAGGCAGCTCGGCAGGAATACGAAGAAGTCAGAGAAGAAATCTTCAAGGAGTGCGCTGATGATATAATGGCGCAGGCGTTATGCACGGTATTTTTCACGTTGTTGACGGCTTACGGCTGGAGAAAGCAAAGGCTTAGAAACTTTGCAGATGCTTTGCACGCAACGAATGACTTGATGTGCAATCCGTCAAGACTACATCATCGGTTCAGCCCTTTGGACATTGAGCAGATGCTTAAAGATAAATACAGGCTTGATATACGCAAAGAGTTTCAGGCAAACGTGGAAATCAAGCCGTAAAAGGAGAGATAAATAGTGGAAAAATCAAAGTATATGGAATTTCTCAAAAGTAAAGAGATCAAATCAAACGCAAGTGGATTTGAAGTTGATAAAAATGAACTTAATCAGAATCTATATGAATGGCAAAAAGATATAGTCGCTTGGGCTATTCGTAAAGGTAAAGCTTGCTTGTTTGAGGACTGTGGGCTTGGAAAAACATTACAGCAGCTTTCATTTGCTGATATAGTATCCAAAAAAAATGATCGTGCTGTATTAATAGTTGCACCATTGGCAGTTGCAGCGCAAACGGTCAGCGAAGGTTCAAAGTTCGGATTTCAAGTAAATTTATGCAGATCACAAGATGATGTGATTAATGGTATAAACATAACTAATTATGAAATGTTGCATAAGTTTAATGATGATTTTTTTGGGGTTGTACTTGATGAAAGCAGTATTTTAAAAAATCATGATGGAAAGACAAGAAAAATGATAACAGATAAATTTAAGAATACGCCATATAAGTTATGCTGTACTGCAACGCCTGCACCAAATGACTTTATGGAGATCGGTAATCATGCTGAATTTCTCGGCATTATGACACAGACCGAAATGCTATCTACTTTTTTTGTGCATGATGGTGGAAACACATCATCGTGGAGATTAAAAGGTCATGCGAAAGACAAGTTTTTTGAATGGATTGCATCATGGGCGTGTTGCTTAACAAATCCTGAAGATTTGGATTATGATGGTTCGCTATACAAATTGCCCCCGCTAAATATAACCGAAAAGATTGTTAAATCATTAGATCTTGAAGATGAGAGTGGGCAGATGATGCTAATTCCTGAAATGTCAATAAGTTTGAATGAGCGTAGACAAGCAAGAAATGAAAGCTTATTTGATAGGGTAAAGGTAGCTGCTGAGATATGTAATAAATCTGATGAACAGTTCTTGGTATGGTGTGATTTAAATAAGGAAAGTGAAGAATTAACCAAAGCTATAAATGGCGGTGTAGAGGTTAAAGGATCTGACAGTGACGAACACAAAAAAAATGCGATGATGGACTTCTCAAAAGGTGAAGTAAGAGTTTTAATATCAAAGCCAAAAATTGCCGGGTGGGGAATGAACTGGCAAAATTGTCATAATGTGATTTTTGTCGGTTTGTCTGATAGTTTTGAAAGCTATTATCAAGCTGTAAGACGGTGCTGGAGATTTGGGCAAACAGAAGCTGTCAATGTATATATAATAACATCAGAAAAAGAAGGGGCTGTAAAAACCAATATAGAGAGAAAACAAGCTGATGCACAGAGGATGACAACGGAGCTGGTAAGACATACTAAAGATATATTAAAGCATGATGTAAGGTCAACTGTCAGAATGACAGAAAAGTATATAGCAACAGAAAATATAATTATCCCTGAGTGGATAAGAAGTGAGGTAGGATAATATGAATGTAAAAAAACAATATATAACAGATAGATTGGCTTTGTATAACGGAGATAGCTGCGAGGTTATTCCTCAAATACCTGATAGTAGTGTGCATTATATAATATATTCGCCTCCGTTCGCAAGCTTATACACATATAGTAATTCTGATAGAGATTTGGGAAATTGCAGGACAAGGCACGAGTTCTTTGAACATTTTGAATTTATCGTTAAAGAATTATACAGAGTTTTGATGCCCGGTAGATTGATGAGTGTGCATTGTATGAATCTGCCAACAAGCAAGAGCAGAGACGGGTTTATTGGAATAGATGATTTCAGAGGTGATTTGATAAGACTTTTTCAAGACCACGGCTTTATCTATCATTCGGAGGTATGTATTTGGAAAGATCCAGTAATTGCTATGCAACGCACCAAAGCACTTGGGTTACTGCATAAGCAAATAAAAAAGGATAGTGCAATGTCAAGGCAAGGCATACCAGATTATTTGATAACGATGAGAAAGCCGGGAGATAATCCTGAGCCGATAACTCATACAAACGATAGTTTTCCCGTTGCAATATGGCAAAAATACGCAAGCCCTATATGGACAGATATAAATCCCTCTGATACCTTGCAATACAAGTCCGCAAGAGATAACAAAGATGAAAAGCATATATGCCCGTTACAGCTCAAAGTGATCGAAAGAGGCATTAATTTATGGACAAATCCAAACGATATAGTGCTGACACCGTTTTTAGGAATTGGATCTGAATGTTATAAGGCTGTTGAAATGGGCAGGCGTGCGATAGGCGTAGAACTTAAAGAGAGCTATTATAATCAAGCGGTTAAAAATTGTCAGTCAGTTGAACAATCAGAGCAGTTGTCACTTTGGTGAGGAAGGCACGTTTTTGATGTGCTGAACGGGATTTATGGCGATGATTTTATAAGGTATGAGTGAGGGGGTGATTAAATGACGAACAGAGAAAAGCTTTTAAAGAGTAACATCTTCGATGTGTTGTGTAATATAAACAAGGCTATAACAGGTTTCCAATGCGACTGCGTTATGCAAGCATTAACGGACGGCATGATAACTTACAGCTCAGATTGTTGCGGTAGCTGCGGTGAGTGCATAGCAAAGTGGCTAAATGAGGAGGCAAAATGATGATTGACAATCTGATATCCGGGGGAATAGGTGCGATAATAGGTTTTTTCTCAGGCGTTATTGTTTCGGCATTGCTGATAGTTGCAAAGGATAATGACGATGAGTAAGAAAGAGCAGGAACGCCCACGTTTCCGATGCGACAAATGCGGCTGCATATGGGTATATCACGAACCGATGTGCATTGTATGCGGCGCACTTGGAACGGCTTTGAACAAGAGGGCAGAACGGATTTTAAGAAAAATTCAAAGGAGTGATGAAAATGAGCAAGAAAAAGAAGATTAAACGGCTTGAAAGGGAGAACGCCGATTTAAGAGAGCGTTTGAAATACATTGAGGGATATTTTGACGCATCAAACGTAATTATAAAAACTTTTAACGTTGAAAAAAGCACGGCGGAAAGCCTTACCAATGCATTCGGTAGAGTGGGCGAAACTAACGAGGAGGATGAAGATGGGACATTTTAACTATACAAATGCAAGATTTCGTGATACAAACTGTATTGCGGTAAAATGCGATATATGTGAAGTAGTGTTATGGACTGAAATAACAGGCTTTGAGTTTGGACAACATATAGGTGTAGCAAGAGAACACGGGTGGGAACATAGAAGAAACAAAAACGGGAAATGGATTGATATGTGTGACCAATGTGCAAAACTATATAGGGAGAAAAAACGCCAAGAATATTTTGATGTTGCTGATTAAGGGGGATAAAAATGACAATAAAGCAGAAATGTGAGTGTGAGCAGATATGCAAGCATTACGGCATAGAAAGTCAAAAAGGAATATTAGCCGAAAAATGCGCAGAGTTAATTCAGGCGGTTTCAAAGTTGACACGGGCAGAGCAGAGCGGCAAGACGTTTGACAGAACGCAGGCGATGTTCAACTTAGCCGAAGAATGCGCCGATGTAACGATTATGATACAGCAGATATTAAGCCATTATTTTGGAGACGAAGCAGAGAAACGGATTGATTATTTTATAAATCAAAAACTAACACGGCAAATGGGCAGGATAGAAAGCGATAAAGATATATCCGATAATGCCTATTTATCAAAACGCTGGTTGGAAACGAGGTGAAACAATGACAGCATCCGACATCACGAAAAAGTATAAAGCACTTACAGAAAAACTGGAGTGCATAGAAAACCAGCTATACAAGCGCAAGGTATATGACAGCGTGCAGGGGTCGAGCGGTGCGCCTGCATACAGCAAGGTTACAAAAAAGGTCGAGGGCTACATTCACGGCGAGGGTTCGATCAATTTGATAGCTGCGCAGAAAGACGTTAAGCGGCAGGTAGCCGAAATTGACATCTTCATCGCAGGCATACCGATAACCGAATATAGGCGAGCTTTAGAGATGCTATGCTATGAGGGCTTCAAAACATGGGAAGAGGTAGGCGATGCGATGCAGGCAGACGGCGACAATCTCAGGCGCAACATCAATAATTATCTTAAAAAGCTTGATTGTGAAAAATAGACAAACAGAGGATATATTTTTTTACATCGCTTTTACGGCGTTTTACGGTGGTTTCCTTGTATGTACGAAAACATAGTGATATAATTATAATGGGCATACAAGCTAAACATTTTATTTTTTCCCTATCTTAATATTTTCACAGCCTTTCGAGGGCGAGCGCACACGCCCTCAAATGTTCGGTCATTAATGCAGGCTATACCGCCGCCTGATTGGTGGGATTCCAATGCCGATCACCAGCAATTCATATACATAGCGGCGTTCTAAAGGGTGTTCGCTTGATAAGCCCTTTTCCAAAGTTTTCTTTTTGAAAACTCCTTTACATTTCAGGTCTTGCACGAGCCGCAGGACTGGACAGCGTTTTGAGAGGTATCGCTATAAAACCTCTTGCCAATTATTGCAACCTTTTTTCTGACAAGGTTTCTTATCTCCTCATCGCCTCGGTTATCCGGGGCGACATTTTTTTTATTTGAAAGGGGCTTTATATGGGCAGACCAAATAAATATGACACGCATATCAAGCCTTATCTTGAGCAAATAAAAGAGTGGAAAAGGCACGGCGCAACAGATGAGCAGATATGTGAGCAGCTACATATCGCATTATCAACATACTATGACGCAAAGACGAAATATGCGGAGTTTTCGGAGATTTTTAAAACATCGAAAGAGTTATTTATCGCAGATTTAAAGGGCGAGCTTGCAAAGCTGGCACAAAAACACAAGCTTGAAACGGTCAAGGCATACACACGCACAGAGGACGGGAAAAGCGTAACATATAAGGAAAAGATAATCAAAGAGGTTGATGCAGATGTGGCGGCAATACACCTGCTCTTGAAAAACCTCGACCGTGACAACTGGGCGAATGACCCGCAAACGCTTGATTTGCGCAAGCGTGAATTTGAGTTAAAAAAGCTAATAGCCGAAGCAAACAACTTTGACCTTGATTTGTCAAGTATAGAGGGAGATGTGAACAATGGCTGATAATTTCGTAAAGGATAACAAATGCTTCAAGCCGTATTCTGCGCCTGTTATAACGGGCAATAATGCATATTATGAGGAAGTATCAGGCTTAACGGCAACGCTGTCAAGCCTTATCGGTGATGCAGAGAGTGGCATAACAATATATGAGATGAACGGCACAAGCACAACAAACGGCTATCCTGTGAGCATACCAGTTTCAACACAGTCAACAGATATGGCAATAATGACGATTATAAAAAATACGGCTGCAATGGTATTGTTTGAATATGACAGCGATTTGTATTACTGTCATTATTATACAGATACGCAGGGCGAACATCTCGGCGGTTGGAAAAAGGTAACCGTTACATCGGTATGAGTGAAAAGCTACAGAGGTTTTATAAATCTCGTAAATGGGAGGGATTTATAAACACATTACGGCAGGAACGCACACAGGCAGACGGCTCAATTATTTGTGAGCATTGCGGAAAGCCGATAGTAAAAGCGTATGATTGTATCGGACATCACATCGAAGAGTTAACAGATGATAACGTAGATGATGCGATGATATCTTTAAATCCGAAGAACGTTATGCTGATACATTTCAAATGCCATAACGAAATACACAAACGCTTCGGATATAACACTCACAGAGAGCAGGAAGTATTTATTGTATATGGTGCGCCGTGTTCAGGCAAGTCAACGTGGGTTAAAGAGAATGCCGAGAGCGGCGACATTATCCTTGACATTGACAGGCTATGGGCGGCAATAAGAGCCGAAAGCTGCACAGCATATGAAAAGCCAAATGAATTGAAACAGAATGTATTTGCTTTGCGAGATGCTTTGCTTGACATGATACGGGTCAGGCGTGGGCGTTGGCGCAAAGCATTTATTATTGGTGGATATCCTTTACAAGGAGAGCGTGAACGTTTAGCAGAAACAGTAGGCGCAAAGCAGATCATATTTATAGATACGCCGAAAGATGTTTGCATTGAGAGAGCAAAGCAGAAATCAAACGAATGGATTGAATATATTGACACTTGGTTTGACAGATATGCCCCCCCTATCGATTAAAAAATTTAGCCCTTGGGGATTGGTATGGGGCTACTCATAAACACGCAAGGCAATTTTAAATTCCAAAATTTTAAAAATTGAAAAAATCTGAAAAAGTGATATATCATTCCATTAAATACGAAAAAACAAAAAGGTGTGGAAAATGGATAAAGAAAAAAGGATAAAACAGCTTAAAAAACTGGCGACAGATATAAAGACCTCACGGCTCATCGAGGAAATGATTGACCTTGAAAAAGAACTGGACGAATTAAAACAGTTTAATTTTTATAAAGTCAACCCGAAAAACAAGGCACAGATGAAAACAACAGATGCATTTTATGCATATCAAAAATGCTTATCTGCATATAAAGAGATAGTAAAACTGCTTATCAAGGAAACGGGCAATTCCGAAACGTCACCCTTGAGGGAATATTTGCAGAAATTAAAACAATGAGTAATTATCTTATACAATATCGAGATGCTATTCGCCGCAAAGAAATCATCGCAGGTGTGGAGCTGATAACGGAACTTGACAATCTTATCAATGACCTTGACGATGAACGCTATATATACGATACCACAGATGCAGAAATCAGAATTGATTTTATGGAGAATTGTATCAAGCTTACAAAGTCACCTTTTTACGGCAAGCCAATGAAGCTGATGCTGTGGCAAAAGGCATTTATTGAGGTGCTTTACAGCTTTAAAATGCGTGATATCACATTTACCGATGTAAACGGCAATATCAAGCACGCTGACAGGTTTCAAAGAGCGTTGCTTATGATTGGGCGCAAAAATACCAAGTCAGAACTCACCTCGGCATTGATATTGACAGAGAGCATTATCGGAAACGAGGGTGCTGACCTTGTTTGCTCATCGAATGATGATATACAAGCAAGCATTTTATATGATGCGATAGATGTTATGAGGACGCTGATTGACCCTGAACAAATTGACACGGGCAGAAATCAGCGTTTTATCAAAATCAATGTCAATAACTCAAAGATTTTTAAGCTGTCAGACCGCACCCGAAATAAAGAGGGGCGTAATATTGATTATGCGGCGGTTGATGAGATACACGAAATGAAAGATAATACAATTATCAAATCAATTGAGCAATCGCAATCTTTGAAAGATAATCCAAAGCTGATAATGATAACAACAGAGGGCTTTGTTAATGACGGCGCACTCGATGAGTTGTTAAGAGATGCAAGAAAAACAATCAACGGCGAAAATGATGATATAGCCGCTGAAAGGTTTCTGCCGTGGCTTTACACGCAGGACAGCGAACAAGAAATATGGCAGAATGAAAAAAGCTGGGAAAAATCAAATCCCTCGCTCGGCGTTGTTAAGAAATGGGATTATTTGAGAACGCAGATAGCGGCGGCAAGGAAAAGCACCGCTGACAGAATATTTGTATTGTCAAAGGATTTTAATTTCAAGCAAAACAGCGTGAAATCTTGGTTGAACATAGAGGATTATGCATATCAGGCGGTATATGATATAGACGATTTCCGGGGTGCAATAGGTCTCGGCGGCGTGGATATGTCAGAAACAACAGATATGACCAGCGCAAAAATATTGTTAATGAGAAAAGGCGACAAGAGCAAATACATCTTGTCGCATTATTTTATACCTGAGAGCAAATTGACGGATAGCGATGATAAAGAAGCAGGCGCAAAGTATAAAGAATGGGTGCAGGCTGGGCTATTGACTATCTGCGAGGGTAATGATATTGATTTAACGCTTGTCGCTGATTGGTTTTTCAAGGTGTATAAGGAATACAAAATCAAGGTGTATAAATGCGGATATGACGTTAAGTTTTCAAAGGAATTTTTGAAGCGAATGGACGAATACGGATTTGACACCGAGATCGTTATACAAAATAAATTGACATTATCAAATGCTGTGAAGCTGTGCGAAGCGGATTTTAAACAGCAACTAATAAACTACAATCAGAATGAGGTTGATGCGTGGTGTTTTGGTAATGCTGCCCTTGACGTTGACAACTTAGGCAATTGTCAGGTAGTAAAAAAGATACCGAGCAAGCGCATAGACGGAGCGGTCACGCTCACAATAGCTTATGAGATGTACCGCCGATATAGAAGCGACTTTGTAAAAATGCTGAAAGGGTGATTTATACGGGGCTTTTTGATAAACTTTTTCACAAGCCGCCTGCAAAGCGGAGGTTTGCGCCGACATTAGACGGCTATATGCCCCTGTTTTCGCAGTTTGGCACAAATATTTATGCAAGCGATGTTGTTAAGCAGGCGTTAAAGTGTATCGTTGACGAAATGAAGAAACTCAACCCGACACACGTCAGATACAGAGATACAGACCCGATACCCGTCAAGAGTACGGTGCAAGACGTATTAAACGAGCCTAATCCATTAATGACAACATCGGAATTTATAGAGAAAATATGCTATCTGCTCTTGATGAATTACAATGCGTTTGTAATACCTGTTTATAGGGTATGGACAGACGAAAAGACAGGCGAAGAGCGCAGATATTATGAAGCACTATATCCGATACAGCCGACACAGGTCGATTTTATCGAAGATGAGAGCGGCAGATTATACGTGACGTTTTGGTTTTGGAACGGCGAGAAAACCACAATACCATACGATGATGTAATACATATCAGATACAATTACAGCGTTAATCAGTATATGGGCGGCGACAGAATGGGACAGCCTGACAACATGGCACTTTTAAAGACCCTCGAACTTAATGAGGAACTTTTAAAAGGTGTTGCAAAGGCGATGAAATCATCGTATCAAGTCAATGGTATTGTGAAATACAATACCCTGCTTGATGACGGAGATATGGAACGCAATTTAAAAGAATTAGAGCGAAAGCTTCAAAATTCAGAAAGCGGATTTTTGCCGATTGACCTTAAAGCGGAGTTTACGCCGTTTGAGCGTAAAAGCGAGATTGTTGACGATAAGACACTCAAATTCGTTGATGAAAAGATTTTAAGAAATTTTGGCGTTCCTGTCGATATTCTTAACTCAAACTACACAAAAGAAACATACGAAGCATTCTATCAGCGCACGTTAGAGCCGATAATCAAGGCGATTTCGCAGGCATTCACGAAAAAGCTGTTTACGTGCCGTGAAAAGGCGTTTGGAAATCGCATAGAGTTATACCCAAAAGAATTAATCTTTATGACGGTATCACAAACGCTCGAAATGATAAACACAATAGCACCGCAGGGCGGCGGCTATGTAAACGAGTATAGAACGTGGCTGGGCTTAAGACCTTTGCCCGAATTAGAGGGTAAACGTTATATGTCGCTGAACTGGATTGATGCAGATTTGGCGGCACAGTATCAGGCAGGCGCAAATGTAAAAATTGACGTTGTAGACGAAGAGCGAACGGAGGTATAAGGCTATGAGTAGGAACAACAGCGGTGTGCAGTACACAGCACCGCCGCAGAGCAGAAATGAAGCGATACTAACGGCTATCATAGACGGCGTTGAGTACACAGCACCGCCACAGAGCAGAATTGAAGCGTTGCTGATTGAGTTAAAAGAAGCTATCGAGCAGGGTGGCGGCGTTGAGGTTGATACACAGGTCAACGGAACAAGTGAAAATGCCGTGCAGAACAAGGCAATATACAACTTTGTCAATTCCTCGGTATCAACAAACACAGCCAATTTTATTGGAACGTTTAACAGCGTTGCGGAATTAGAGGCATACAGCGGAACAGTCACAAATAATGACTATGCGTTTGTTGCCGGTACAGATACCGCAGGAAATACAGTATACAATCGCTACAAATACAACGGCACAGCGTGGGCATTTGAGTATGCGTTAAACAATTCATCATTCACGGCGGCACAATGGGCAACAATACAGAGCGGTTTGACCGCAGCCGATAAAACGCAAATCGGCACGAATACAAGCGATATTTCCGATATACAAGACACTATCGGAGATATAAACACCACGATAGAGGGGGTGTTGTAAATGCCTACAATCGCAGAAAATTTACAACGTTTGGTTGATGCAAAAACAGCTATTGCAAATGCTATCACAGCAAAAGGCGGCACAGTCGCACAGGGTGACGGCTTGGAAGAGTTTCCGACAGCGATTAATGGCATTTTAACGGGCGTTGATACAAGTAATGACACAGTCACGGCGGCAACACTAAAAAGCGGATATACCGCCCACAATGCGGCAGGGCAGCAGATAACTGGAACAATGTTAAGTCAACCCACAACGGTCACGGCTGAAACCCTTGCAGATGGTATTACAGCGTATAACGCAGCTGGTGAACTTATAACGGGAAGTGCAGTAATTGTTTCCGCTTGGGATGAATTACAGCAGAAAGTTAGAGCTAATGATATGGGCGATATATCAATAGGCGACCAATACACTTGTAGTCAAGGTAGTGGTGAATTGACTTGGGATGTTATTGGCAAAGATATAGATACACCTGCAAACCCTAATCTTTCTCACGCTCTTACACTTAGAGTCCATAACTTACTGCCTGATGATTTAGTGTTTGATGCACCTGAAGCATTTTATGCTTGCCAAACAAGTGCTTTAAATGCGGGCACATATTACTATATGACGGGTAGTGCAAAGTATAAATTTACGCTTACACAATCTGTGCCCGTTGGTGGTCAGCTTGTTTGTACTGATAATTCAACTTTAAGTTCGTATGTAAGTGGTAGCAGTACAACGCCTATCGAAACAGTTAGCGTAACTTCAGGTAGTTCAGGAACAAATCTCGGTACATTGGTTAATGACACTCGCAGCCGCAGTGGAAATCTTAATACAGACCATAGACGAAAATATGGCTCAGGCGATTGGAAGGAAAGCGCTATAAGACAATGGCTTAATAGCGACAAACCAGCAGGTCAATGGTGGGAACCTCAGAATCCGTGGGATAGACCTCCTGCTTATGCCGAAACAATGAATGGGTTTATGTATGATTTAGACCCTGAGTTCTTAGGTGCTATTGGCAAAACACAAGTTACTACTAAGTATTTCGATACATCAACAGGTGCAATAAACGGTACTTACACCACAGAGGATTATTTCTTTTTAATGTCGCAATCTCAGGTTAGTAGTGACTATAGTGGTGAGGGCACAAAATATACGCCTTATTCTAATGACGCATCGAGAATTATGTATAGAAATGGAAGCGCAAGTAATTACTGGCTCCGCTCACATTACTCGTCCAACTCCTACCGCGTGTACACTGTGCACTCGGCTGGCAGTATGTACTACAACTATGCTTACAACAGTGTTGGAGTGGCGCCAGCTTGCAACATCATATAAAGAGGTGATATAAATGTTTATACACAAAAACATAATCGAACAAATCGCAGAGGAGCGTAGAAACATTGAAGCTGTATTATCAGACCTTATTAAAACAAAAGCTGATATGGAATATATGGCGATGATGAGCGATATTGAACTTGACGAGGAGGAAGAGAAAGATGCCGAAGAACAAGTATGATATGGTAAAAGGGTACTATGAGCGTGGTTTATGGAGTAAGCAGAGGGTGTATAATGCAGTCGGCAAGTGGATAACCTCAGAGCAATATGAGGAAATCACGGGTGAGCCGTATGAGATAGATGAACCCGAGGAAGAGGGGAGTTAAAGATAATGAATGAACTTGAACAAAGAGCGTTTTGCTTTGAAATAAGAGCAGAGGAAACCGAAAACGGAAACATCATCACGGGCAGACCGATCGTTTATAATTCCCGCACGGACTTAGGTCTTTTTGATGAAATGATAGCGGTCGGTGCTCTCAACAATGCCGATTTAACAGATGTTCGTTTTTTGGTAAACCATGACATATCAAAAATACCGCTTGCAAGAAGCAGACGAAACAACGGCAACAGCACAATGCATTTGACCGTTGATAGTATGGGTATGGGTATCAGGGTAACGCTTGACACCGAGAACAATGCCGATGCAAGGGCGTTATATTCTGCGGTCAAGCGTGGCGATATATCGGGTATGAGTTTTATGTTTTCTGTGGACGGCGAGGAATGGACAGACCTTGAAAGCGAACACCCCACACGAACAATCACATCAATTGGCACGGTTGTTGAAGTCAGCGCAGTAACATTCCCTGCGTATGATGCAACTGAAATAAATGCTCGGAGCAAAGATGCGCTGGATAGTGCGAGGGCGGCATTGGATAATGCCAAACAGCAAAGAGCGGCGGCGGTGGATACTGCCGAGATAGATTTATTAAAGGCAAAATTTGAATTTAAATCTAAGTTTGGAGGTTAAACGAATGAACAAGAAAACAAGACTTGAAGCGAGAATGGCAAGACTTCTCGCAAAGAAGAAGCAGCTCGATGAGAGATGCAAGGCAAGCACAGACGTTAACGAGGTAAGACAGCTCACAGAGCAGCTTGACGAACTGAATGCTGATATTGCAGACGTACAGGCTGAGATTGACGAAATCGAGGAAGATGAAGCAAGACAGCAGACACCGCCTGCAACTGCAAAAGTAAGAAATGCTATCCCCGGTGTGACAGTAGGCAGCTACAAGACCGAAAAGAGAACAAGCGAGAACCCTTATGAAAGCCTTGAATACAGAAAGGCTTTTATGAAGTATGTGCAGCGTGGCACACAGCTTCCTGCTGAGGTTATTTCATCTATTAACGCATACAGAGAGAGCCTGCCCGCAGAGGAAAGAGCAGGCGTTCCGATTGCAACAGCAGACACAGCACCTGCAATTCCGCTCACCATAATGAGAGAGGTAATCAACACCGTTCGTAAGCGTTATGGCAACCTTTACGCAAAGGTTACAAAGACCAGCGTTCCCGGTGGCGTTGAGTATCCTGTCGGCGCATTACAGGCAAGCTTCAAGTGGGTAACCGAGAGCACAGTATCACCCCGTCAGAAGCTCGCAAAGCTTACATCGGTAATGTTCAAGTACAACACTGCTGAAATCAGAATCGCACAGACATTCCTTGCACAGCTTCTTACTATCGAAGATTTTGAAACAAAGATAGTTGAGGTAATTGCTATTGCATATCTTAAGGCTATGGATGACGGCATTGTAAACGGCACAGGTGACGGTCAGATGCTCGGCATACTTAATGACCCCCGTGTTATAGCTACATCTAACAGCGTAACAATGACAGCCGCACAGATTGGCAACTGGACAGCTTGGAGAAAGAATTTCTTTGCTAAAATCCCGCTCGGCTACAGATTCGGTGAGTTTATCTTCCCGATGTCAACTGTTGATGCTTATCTTGAAACTATGGCAGACAGCAACAATAACCCGATATTCAGACAGGCAACAGGTCTTGAAGTTAATGACGGCGATGCAATGAATCCGAACGGCAGATTTTTTGGCAGAGAGGTTTCACTTGTTGAGCCTGACATTCTGCCCGATTTCGATACTGCAAGCGCAGGCGATGTAATCGGCATATTCTGGAATCCTGCTGATTATGCTATCAACGAGAATTTTGGCTTTACAATGCGCCGCTATTTCGATGAGGAAACAAACGAGTGGGTAGACAAGGCACTTGTTGTAGTAGACGGCAAGATTCTCAACCCCGAGGGCGTATGGCTTATCAAGAAAGGCTCGTAAGGGGGTGCTAAAACATGACGAATGTTGAAGCACTTAAAGCGTTATATGTTGCACTCGGCGGCTCGGCTGCCGGTGTTGCAAACGCAAATACAATTGTTGAGGTTTTAAATGCAATCTCGGCAAAATATGACGGTGATGCAGATGCCACACTTAACGCTGATGCAATAGCAAACATCGCAGAAGTCGCAGGCACATTATCACCCGCAACACAGACAAAGACCGTAACACCTACAACATCACAGCAGGAGATAACACCCGATACTGGAAAACTGTTATCAAAGGTAACAGTTAACGCAGTTACAGCTGCAATTGATGAGAACATCGTTGCAGGCAACATAAAATCGGGCGTGACAATACTCGGCGTTGAGGGTACATACACGGGATAATAAGGAGGTAAATACAAATGATTAATAATGATAGAGTAGTATCTGTAACAAAAACAGACCTTATAACACTTTATGCACTTATCCTTAAGGTGGGCAGCGTAAGCGTAACAAAGCTGGCGGCAACAGCCCCCGGCGAGTTTACACAGGCAACAAACAGCGCAACAGTTATTTGCAATGAGCCTGTTAAGACTTTTGATTTTGCCGCAACAGCAACAGCAGGTACAGTTTACTTTGTACCCGCTCTTGATTATGAGGGCTTTTCGCTTGCAGGTGTGGCAACAGAGACCGCAGGCGCAGACGTTGAAGCAGACGGCAGCACACTTTACAGCGCAACCTTATCAAGTTCCACAGTTACTATCGCAAAGGTAGGACTTTAATTCTATAGGTGAAAGGGTGATACTATGGCAGGGCTATATGATGAAGTTAAAGCCGCTATGGGTATAACGGGCACGGCACTTGATGCAGCAATGAAGCCGTATTATGACAGTACGATAGATTTTATGCTGGGTGCAGGAGTACCGCAGTCAAAGGTCAACAGCTCTGCCGCAGTCATCGCTCGTGGAGTTAATGATGTTTGGAACAACGGCAGCGGCGATTTTTCGCAAGCGTTTATAAAATTAGTCTCACAACTGGCTATGCGAAAGTAGGGATATTATGCTTTATAGACCGAAAAACATGAACGAACTGCGGACAGCCGTTGAATTATTAGTGCCTACATACAGCAAGGTTAACGGTGTAAGGGTCAAGGGCTACTCAACAACAGGCTTGACAATATATTGCGATTGGAAAACATACGGCGGCACGGAAACAACCGTAAACGGCGTTTTCAGCGTGATAGACACCGCACAGGTTACTTGTTGGTATAATCCCGATATAGTTGCGAATTGCCGTTTAAAGAAGCAAGACGGGGCTATATATGAGATTGTAACACCGCCCGAAAACGTTGAAGATGCAAATATGTATATGCAGTTTAAAGTCGAGCGAGTAAAAGGCGGTGCTTGATGTGGCTAAGATGTCTTTTGACCATAAGGCTTTTGACAAATATTTAAAGCAGCTTGACGAAATTGGCGGCGGTGCAACAAAGCAAGCCGTTGAAAGTGCTTTAAAAGCAAGTCAAAAAATAGTTGCTGAGAACGCACATAAAGCAATGGCAAAGCACCGAGATACAGGCAGAACGGAAAGGGCTATCATTGATAACTCACCCGTAGTGTGGGAAACTGCATTCACAGCATCTATCGATGTGGGCTTTGACCTTGATAATGGCGGCTTAGCCTCAATATTTTTGATGTATGGAACAAAATTATACGGGCAGCCACATACACAGCCCGACAGGGAATTGTATAACGCTGTTTATGGCACAAAAACGAAAAAAGAAATCAAAGCCATTCAGGAAAAAGCTTTGATTGAAGCGATTGAAAGGGCGATGAAATGAAACAAGAGTTAATACAAATACTTGAAGCGTTTGGATATCCTGTTTTTCTGCAAGGCTCTTTAAATGCTGATGAGGCTTATCCTGACAGCTTTTTTACTTTTTGGAATTTCGATACGCCCGAAGCGGCATTTTATGATGATAATGCACATCGTGCAATATGGGGATTTTGGGTATATTTTTACTCGACAGACCCGTCACTTGTGGAAAAAGTTCCCGAACGGGCGAGAAAGGTGTTAAAGGGCGCAGGCTGGACATTGGACGGCAAGGCGCATGACATAAATGTTGACCGAGTAACGCACACTGGGGCATTTTTCACGATTTACAAATTTGAAGAATACGAAAGCGAGGTATAAAAACTATGGCACAAGCGGTAGAGTTTAGAGGCTGTGACAATCTTGTTATAGCCGAAGTTCTTACAGATGACCTTGACACATACTACAGCACAGGCACAGTCAAGACACTTGCACCCGTAGCTGAAATATCAAAAACTGTTGATAACTCATCTGAAACACATTTCTATGATAATGTAGGTATGATTGTTATACGTGGTGAGGGCAGCGACAACATAACGCTCACAGTACCTGCACTTGACCTTGAAACAGTAGCTTGGCTTACAGGCAAGACATTTGACGAGGCAACAGGCGCATTTATCGACACCGAGAGCGTTGAGAGATATTTTGCTATCGGCTATAGGCTCAGGCTTACAGACGGCTCATATCGTTATGTATGGCGTTTAAAGGGCGCATTTAACATACCCGATGAAACAAGCGCAACAGAAAACGAGGGCACAGATACAAACAATCAGCAGCTCATATTCACGGGCAATAAGACCGTTACACGCTTTAATTATGACGGAAAGCGTGCAAAGGGCGTTGTGATAGATGAGCGTGATGACCTTTGCGACCTTGAAACATTTTTCGATACAGTACAGACACCTGATACTATATCAGAGTTGGCAAAGAGCACAACAACAGCTATTAGCGTATCACCCACAACAGCAAGCCTGCTCGTTGACGGCACACAGCAGCTAACACCCACAACAACACCGAGCGGTCAGCCTGTTAGATATGCCACATCTAACGCCGCTGTCGCAACAGTATCAAGCACAGGTTTGATAACTGCAAAGGAAGTCGGCACGGCAATTATAACGGCAGTTTCGGGCTATTATAGCGCATCTTGCACAGTAACAGTAACCAAGGAATAATAAAAAGGGGCTTTTTAGCCCCTTATTTTTTATAAGGAGTTTTTTTATCTATGGAATTAAAGTTACCTATATATGACGGTGATAAAATCGTCAAGACCTACACAACAGAAACTATTAATTTTTCATTTGGCATTGTAGAAGATATACTCAATGCGCTGAATGTGGAAGAAATGAAAACAGGCGATAACAAAGAAATCGCCGTTATGATTTTAAGATGTTCAAAGCAGCTTAAGCCTTTTTTAATGGATTTATTCAATGGCGTAACTGCGGAAGAGATAAGACATACGAAAATACAGGATTTGATTATAGTGTTTAGAGGGTTGTATCAGTACGCAACAGGCGAAATAATGAACGCCACAGCAAAAAACTAAAGCAGGGGGTAAATGATACCCCCGAAACACTATATCAAATTCTATTTGACATAAACTTGCAGATGTGTGAGAGATTTCCTGCTTTAGATCCATTTCGGGTGCGCTCTCAGCGTTTTCATGACGTGATGTTGATATTTGAGCGATTGCTGGATAAATCAACGGGAAATTTGCCAAAGGGCGCATACTATGATAGCAAGGGAATTTTACACAGACCTGCATTAAATGATGATTGGTGGTGAGCAAATGCCAGCAGAGAACGTGACCACGAAATTCAAAGTCGATATATCCGACTTAAAAAAGGGGCTTAAGGAAAGCACAGATAAAATAAAGCTGCTCAATGCTGAGTTAAAAAACGCCGATGCGGAAATGAAAAACAGCGGCAACAGCATTGACGGTTTAAACAAGAAAATAGAAAAACAATCTCAAATTGTAGCCGAGGAAACAAAGAAGCTTGATGCGCTCAAAGCGGAACTGGAAAAGTATAACAAAGTCATCGCAGACGGCGACAAAACAATCTCAGACCTCACCAAAAAACAGGAAGATGCTGTCAAGGTATACGGCGAGGGCAGCAAAGAAGCTAAAGAATACGCAAAACAGCTTGATGCGGCAAAAGCGGCACAAGAACGCAATATCAAAGCGGCAAACGACCTCAAAGTCAAGATTGTAAATCAAGATACGGCGGTAAAGAATGCAGGCGGCAAAGTCAAGCAATTTGAGAAAGAACTGGACGAACTGCAAGCCGAGATGAGCGGCGATGCAAAGACCGCAGAGCAGACGGGCGATGCATTTGACGGAGTAGGAAAAGCCGCAGGAGATGCCGCAGACGATGCGCAAAAAGCAGGAAACGGCGGTTTTACTGTTTTCAAGGGCGTTATGGCTAACCTTACAACGCAGGTTATAACAAAAGCCACAGAAGCATTAAAAGGCTTTGTAAAGCAGATAGGCGCAACAATCACAGAAACAGCAAAAGCAGGAGATGAAATAGACAAAACATCTCAAAAGATAGGCATATCAGCCGAAAGCTATCAAGAGTGGGCGTATGTTTTTGAACGTTCAGGCGCAGATGTTGATAAGCTTGAGGGCGGTATGAAAAAGCTGTCAAAGGTTATCACCGATGCAGGAAACGGCTCGAAAAGTGCAGCCCAAAAGCTGGCGGCGGTGGGCTTATCGGTCAAGGATTTAAACGGCTTATCGCAAGACGAACAGCTATCTTTGGTTATCTCACGCTTGCAGGAAATGGAGAGCGGTGCACAAAGAACAGCGGCAGCAAATGGCTTATTAGGGCAGTCAAGTACAGATATGGCGGCTGTTTTAAACATGACCGCCAAAGAAACGGAAAACCTCAAAAAAGAAGCACAAGACTATGGCATGATAATGTCAAACGAAGCCGTCAAAAGTTCGGCAACGTTTGAAGATAGCCTTACAAAGCTAAAGGGCACAGCAACAGGCGTTAAAACGCAGCTTGCTTCTCAGTTTTTACCCGAAATCACAAAAGTTTTTGAGGGCTTATCAGATACCCTCGCAGGGAATGCAGATTTTTCAAAGGTCTTAGATACAATCGGCGGCATAATAGAAAAAAATCTGCCGAAAGTTGTAACTATACTTAGCAAACTGGGCGATAGTATAGGAAAAACCATTGAAAAAGGCTTACCAAAAATCATAAAAATCGTAAGCAAATCAGCACCGACATTAATAAAGACGTTTACACAATTGGTTGTAAAATTGGCGGCGGCGTTGGTGAAATCTGCACCCGATCTTATAACTGCGATTTTATCAATGGCAACGGAGATTTTGAACACAATAACAGCAGAATTGCCGACTATTGTAAATGCCATAGTTGAGATAATACCGCAGCTTGTAACGGCTCTGACAGACCCTGCTATGATAGAACAGCTTATGCAAGCAGCGGTCACATTGCTAATGGCAATTGTACAGGCGTTACCGCAAATAATTGTTGCTTTGGTTGATGCGTTACCGCAAATTATTGATACGATAAACACAGTATTTTTATCAAATCAAGATTTGATGTTTAACACGTTTTTACAGGTGATGATGAGCCTTGTAGAAGCTATCCCGATGATGATAGCGCATCTTATACCTGCGCTCGGTAAAATAGTTGGTTCGTTTGTATCGCACTTTATCACGCCCGTTGTGGAGAAATTCAAGTCGCTTTACAAAACTATCACGGGCATTTTATCACCGATTGCAAAGTATATCGGCGGTCTGTTTTCGCAGGCGTGGACAAACATAAAGACAGCATTTTCAAGCGTTGGCGAATTTTTCACAGGCGTTTGGGGCAAAATAAAGGGCGCATTTTCTGCTGTTGGCACGTGGTTCAAGTCAATTTTTACCACAGCATGGACTAATATAAAATCCGTTTTCTCAGGCGTTGGCACGTTTTTCGGCGGCATTTGGACAACAATAAAAACAAAGTTTACAAGTATCGGAACGAAAGTCGCAGAAGCTATCGGCGGCGCGTTTAAATCCGCTATTAATGCGGTTATCGGCACAGTTGAGGGCGCACTTAACAAGATACCGAGTGCAATAAACGGCGCAATTGATTTGATAAACAAATTGCCGGGCGTTGAAATCGGTGAAATGTCAGAGATATCTCTGCCGAGATTGGCAAGGGGCGGCGTTGTAAATCGTGCTACACTCGCACAGATAGGCGAAGCAGGCGCAGAAGCTATTATACCGCTTGAACGTAACAAAGCAGGCTTAAAGCTTATCGCTGATGCGTTAGCAAACGAAATGAAGAACACGGCACTTGCAAACGGGCAGACTATCGGCGGCAATACTTACAATTTCACGCAGACTAACAACAGCCCGAAAGCACTCTCACGTTGGGAAATTTACAGGCAGACAAAGAATTTAATATCGGCGGCAAAGGGGGTATAATTTATGTTTTCGCTCAAAATTGAAAATGCAAAGGGTGAAATATTTGAACTTACCCACGATACACAGAATTATGCCATTATAGGCATAGAGGGCTTGACACCGCCGCCGACAGTAGTTAATACCAGCACGGGCGGCACACTTGACGGAACGTTTCACAATTCCTCACGCTTAGAGCAGCGCAATATCGTTATCACAATACATCTGAGGGGCGATATTGAGGGCAACAGACAGCATTTATACAAAGTCTTTAATCTCAAAAAGCCCTGCAAAGTGTATTTTCGCAACGAAAACCGAAACGTAAAAATCAAAGCATATGTGGAAACACTCGAGGGCGATTTATTTGAAAACGGTGAAACAATACAGATATCTTTGATATGCCCACGTCCGTACTTTGAAGATGCCGCAACGATATACACAGAATTGTCAAAGATCATCAAAATGTTTGAATTTCCGTTTTCGCTTGAACAGCCTGAGGAAATGGCAAGTATTACAGACTATCCGCAATGCGTTGTTGATAACACGGGCGATGTTGAATGTGGATTTGTGGCATATATACAGCTTGATGCGGCGGTTACAGACCTAAACATTTTCAACACAACGAAGCAGGAAAAAATGTCATTTGGCTATGAGTTTGCGGCAAATGATGAAATCATTATCAGCACAGTTTCGGGCGATATGTTCGCAAAGCTAATACGCAATGGTGCAGAAATCAATCTGCTTAACTACATTAAGAGCGGTTCAACGTGGTTAAAGCTTGATATAGGCGAGAATATTTTTACTTTTTCCGTAACGAGCGGCAGCGTTGATGATGTGTGGATATCGTTTGAAACAGCTAATCTATACGGGGGTGTATAAATGTTACTGCACGTATGGAGATATGAGGACGGAGCGTTTAATCAGAAGAAAATCATAGACAATGCAACGTCAATTATATGGGTGACACGATACAATCAAGCGGGAGAATTTGAATTATATCTGCCTGCAACAGATGAATTGATAAATCTGTTTTCGCATGACGGCGTTATCATTTCAAGAGATGATACGCAAAGAGCGATGTATGCGGAAAAAATGAAATTGACAACGAGTGCAGAAGAAGGCGACTATTTGACAATTTCGGGGCGGTCGATTGAATGCGTATTATCTCGGAGATTAGTACCCGAACAGACGATAATACAATACCCGTCATTTGTCACGGGGTTGTATTATCTTGTATATAATAATATGATTGAGCCGTCAAATCAAATGCGCAAGATACCATTTGTTGTATTTAACACGCTACCGAGTTGGCAAGAAAGCATTGATATGCAGATAACGGGCAAGGACTTATTAACGGTGTATGAAAGTGTCTGCACATCATACAATGCAGGTTTCAAAATGAATTTTGCCACGATATCGGGCACAAAAAAAATGGCTATTGAGTTTTATCGGGGCGTTGACAGAACGCTCGGACAGAGCACAAACAATAGAGTGATTTTTTCGCCCGAATTTGAAAATCTCGGAAACACGGAGTATGAGGTTGACCGCACGCAGTTTTGTAACTGGGTGTATGTTGCAGGTGAGGGCGAGGGAAATCAAAGGAAAATTCGGCAAGTCGCTTCAATTTTGGAAAGCGGTTTGTATATCGTTGAAAAATGGATTGATGCGAGAAGCACATCAAGCAACAATGGCGAGATATCAGACAGCGATTACAAAAAAATGCTTACCGCAGAGGGGCAGGCAGAAATTGAAGCTTCAAAAATCGTTGAAGCGTTTAGCGGTGAGGTGCTGAATGAAAATGCATACAAATACGGAGTTGATTATAACCTCGGTGATAAGGTATCTGTTGTGAACGAATACGGCATACAGGGTAGCGCAACAATAACGGAAATATCAGAGGTAGAAGATGAAACAGGTTATAGATTAGTTCCGACATTATCAGAATGGAGTGTGTAAAATGGCGCAGAAATACGGATTTTTTAACAGCGTGGACGGCGACAGAAAATATGACGCAGATGATATCGGTAATTATTTTTTAAAGCTGATATCAGACGGCGTTTTTGCTACACCTGCAACGGCGATGCAGGTAACGGCAACAAGCGGTATGGTTGTATCGGTTGCGGCAGGTTGGGGCTTTATAAAATGCAAATATATCAATAATACAGCGGCGGCACAATTTACCTTGGCAGCGGCTGATGTGGTTTTAAACCGAATTGACAGGGTTGTAATTCGACTGGATAAGGATAATCGCACAATGTCACTTGCTATTAAACAAGGCACGGCGGCAAGTACACCGACAGCCCCTGCATTAACACGGCAATCAAGCGGCATTTGGGAGTTATCTTTAGCACAAATATATGTGGGCGCAGGCGTTACATCGATAACGCAGGCAAACATTACAGATGAGCGTGCAAATACTTCTTTATGCGGCTATGTAACAGGGCTAATAGACCAAATCGATACAACTAACCTATTCGCACAGTATAACAATGCTTTTTGGACGTGGTTTAACAATGTGCAGGAGAGTGTGACGAGTACAACGATCATAACACGTTACAGCAACACCTACACAACGCATTCTAATGATAGTGTATCAACTATTGCTATCGGCATATCTCAGTATAACAACGCCCTCGATGTGCTTAATGTGTACGTAAACGGAATGAAGCTGATACGAGGTACAGACTACACCGAAAGCGGGTCAAACATTGTGCTGACAAATGCCCTCGATGTTGCGGGAACAAAGGTCGAGTTTGAGGTGTTTAAGTCGGTAAACGGTGCGGCGGCTGAAACAGTACAGAGCGAGGTGCAGGCATTACAAAATCAGCTCGGCGGTTTGTCATTTGTAAAATGCACACAGGCAGAGTATGATGCGATGTCATCTCACCCCGAAAACACAGTTTATATCATAGTGGGGTGATGCTATGATACTGAATTTAGCAGATGATATAAAATGCGGAGATGCACAAGTCGATGCGGTATACTGCGGTGATGTGTTAGTATGGCCGCAAATAACGCCGTCATATGATGTTGTGACAGAAGATATAATGTATGGACATTCATCTTCTTATTCTTTTGGATTTTACAATTCGGGTGATTATAGAGTGTTGCAATTAGCTGTCAATTTGGGAGATACAACCGAACAAATGACATCTGTTGCTACAGTAGACGGTGAGCCAATAAGTGGCGGCAGCGTTAAATTTTATGAGAATAACGAAACGCAAGAAAACCCCGTGAATGCGAGAATATCCAAATATAGCCTAACGGCAACACCCCAAACTGTAGGCAGAATGACACTTGGCGATATGGGGGCACAATGTGGATATATGAGCATAATACTTTCAGCAGGCGATTTTACAAAAGTCGCAAAAGCGTTATCAACCAAAAACGGAGCGACAACAGGAGCATTTCAGCAGGACGGAATTGTTTTGTATGGCTATGTATCATCATTTTTTAGACCATATTTCACAATCGAAAAGTACACAGCAGGAACAACAATCACAACACAAACGGGTGCTGTGTCATTTATTTATTGGTTGAGGTGATATAATGCAAGTTGATATATCATTTCTCATAGCTGTCATATCATTGAGTTTATCGGCTATCGTTGGCTTATCGGGTTTGCGCCGAAACGCAAAGCACGATGATAAACAAGATGCAAGCAATCAAGCGGCGGTGCTTGTAAAGCTGGAGACGATAACAAGCACACTTGCCGAGGTAAAGGCTGACACTCGAAGCACACGAGACGATATGCAAATGATACGGGAACGGCTTACAATAGTTGAGCAAAGCGTTAAGTCGGCACATCACCGCATTGATGCAATTGACGGAAAGGAGCGCAAAGAATGAGCAATACAGTATATGATGTTTTAAAGTGGATAGCACAGATTTTATTACCTGCCGCAGGGGCGTTATATTTTGCACTTGCTAACATTTGGGGCTTGCCGTATGGCGAGCAGATAGTCGGCACGATAACGGCGATAGATGCGTTTCTTGGCGTTATCTTGGGCATCTCATCAAAATCATATTACAATGATATTTCTCAATATAGGAGGTAGGACGTATGACAAAGGTACAAAAGGCGGTCGCATACATCAAGGATATAGCGGCAGACAACAAGCACGGATATTCGCAGGTCAACAGGTGGGGAACGCCTGGAACGTGGAGCGACTATGACTGCTCATCGCTTGTTATATCCGCCTATCAAGCGGCAGGTATACCAGTAAAAGATAAAGGGGCAACGTACACGGGTAATATGTACTCTGCCTTTACCGCCTGCGGCTTTAAGGACGTCACAAAAGACATAAACCTATCAACAGGCAAGGGGCTTATAGCAGGTGATGTGCTGCTTAATCATGCCGATCACACGGCTATGATGATAAGCACTACGCAGCTTGCTCAGGCGAGCATTGACGAAAACGGCAACATAATGGGCGGCAAAGTGGGGGATCAGACGGGGTATGAGATAGCGACACGCTCATACTATAACTATCCTTGGAACGTTGTATTGCGATATCCCGAAGCTGTACCGAAAGCCCTGCCCGTGCTCGATAAAACAGGCTACACCAAAGGCAAAAAGACGATAGGCGTACTTGCGTTAAAACAGCTTATCCTCATCGCCAAAGCAAAGGGCTATATCAAGCAGGGCGTGAACAATGATGAGGCGTTCGGTAACGGCACAGAAAAAGCCGTAAACGAGTGCCTTAAAAAGTGGGGGTACAAGCAGAATGGAGTAGCAGGCGAGAATTTCATCAAAAAACTCGGTGGCATACTTAAGACAAAATAAGCAATTGGGGCTATCTTTACGGTAGCCCCTTTTTTATTGCAAACATTTTCAACACGCCCCGCCTTTTTGTAAATGTTTGTAATTAAGGGTTTAAAAAAAGCGTTATATTATCATTCAAGCGGTCATATATAATATATGCTATAAACGCTTTAAGAGCAGCGTTTAACTCACCGGGGGTAAAAGTACCCTCATCAAACATTCTTATAAAATCAAATCGGCGTGTTTCAAGCTCGGGCTTTGGCTCGGGCTTTTTTTGTTTTGCTTTGAGTTTTTCAAGGTCGGCGGTGATTTTTTGTTTATTGGCTTTGTATTCCTCAATGGTATCAATGCCGTTTAGATATGCTTCTTTTATGCGCTTTAGCTTGTTTTCCTCACGTTTGATGAGGTCGGCGGTGTTATCTTGTATCATCGGCTCTTTGGGCGGCACAATGTTTATTCTGCCGTTGATGTTAAGAGTGCGGACAGCATTTACAACAGCCTCGTTTATCCTGTTTTCGCTCACATAATGCGATACAGAGCATTTGCCCCTGTTGTAATTTCCACATTGATAGCCTTTTGATGTGTATGTCAGAGTACACCCACAATTTGAGCATTTGAGCAGACCACGGAGCATTAAATCATATTTTTGTGCCGTATCTCGGCGGTATTTTTGATGTGCTTTTTTAATGCTCTCCATACGCTCGGCGGCTTTATCCCACATATCAGGCGGTATGATAGCATCGTGAACACCTTTGAAAATCATTGGCTCAATGCCGTGATAGTGTTGCTTGCTGCCGTTTCCCCCGGGTGTGTATCTCAGATACCCTTTATAAATGGGATTTCGCAAAATGTATTCAATGGTGCGTGTTTCAAACGGCTTGCCGTATAGTGTGCGGTATCCGTCAGCGGTCAGCCCTCTTGCAATCGGCAACATATTTTTGCCACTTATAAACTCGGCGTATATCCTGCGAATGATTGGAGCGGTTTCCTCGTTGATGATTAGTTGCTTATCAATCATCTTGTAGCCGAGCGGATAAGAATTTACACATTTTCCACGGCTCAACGCTTCAAGCATTCCTCGGTTGACCTCTTCCGACAGGTTTATGCTGTAATATTCGTCCATCGCTTCAATCATCGCTTCGATAAGCACAGACATCTTATCATCACCGACAGGCTCGGACACGCTCACAACATCAATGCCGATTTTTTTAAGCATTGACTTGTAAACAATGCTGTCCTCACGGTTCCGAGCGAATCGGCTAAATTTCCACAGTAGGATAACATCAAACGGCTTTGGCTTTTTCTTTGCCGTGCCAATCATAGCATTAAACTGTGGTCGCTTTGCGGTAGTTCTGCCCGATATGCCGTCATCACGAAATATATACTCATCGGGTACTATCATATCATGTGATTTGGCATATTCCCTTATAAGCTTAATTTGGCTGTCAGGCGATAACTCGGTCTGACTGTCGGTTGATACCCTTATGTATGCCGCTGCTATTTTCATATCATCACTCCTTTATCGTATTATGCACCAAAATGCCGTGTATGGCGTTTTTGACTGATTTTTATATATCTATACCCCTATTTTAAAAACGGCTGTATGGGGTGTTTAAATGCGTTTGTGGCTATTTTCTGTCAGGCATACATATACGGCAAGGTTTAAAGCCTTTAGCTTTTGCCTCATCGTAATTATGGCATCGGGGCATATCTGCATTGACAAGCCTGCAATTGTAAACGTGAACGGTCATTGATTTGGTGTTGAGCCTTAAAAATTCGGTCGGCGTTTCGACAGGTGGTTTTTTATATGCCTTGTAAGCTGAGAATATATCAATCACCCAGCCGATACCACACAGACCGCCCGTTAAAAGCCAAATAAAACCGTATGCTGTCTTTTTGTTTTTGAATTGCCAATATCCAAACGCACCGAATACAATCGTCATTATTAAATCAAACATAATATCACCTCTTTATATGGATATTTTTTCTTTTTCCTTTGCAGATGTTTCACGCTCGGCAAAAGAGCGAGCAAGCAAGATAATGTTTTCCTTGTCTGTATCTGGGCAAGCCCTAAATAGTGACAGCAGCTCGGTTTCGGCTTCCGAAAGTTCAGCACTTGTGACTTGCTTTATAGGCAAGTCAAGAAGATAATCGGCTGATACGTTTAAACGTAATGCAAAAGCGATAACAGCTTTGCTATTTGGCATTGAGCCTTTTTTCCACCCGTTAAGGCTGCCGAGTTTTTCACCAACCTCTATTACAACATTTGATACTTTTAAGCCCTGCATTTCGCAGGCGTTATGTAAATTTTCGTAAAAACTCACAAAATCACCTCATTATAATTATGCATAATGTAAAACTTACGCATAGACGTAAAAAATGCTTGACATTTACGCTTAAACGTAATATAATTATATATAGACAAGTATACAAAAATGAGTATAGTAAAACAGACCCCTCGAATTTAAGCCTTTTTCGGGAGCTGATACCTTTTGTTATACTGCTTTTGACAATTTTAGTATAACATATGATGTATAATTTGTCAATATACAAATAAGGAGGTGTACGATTATAGGTACTGTAAAACAAAAAAAGTTGCCTTTATGGTGTAAAAAAGCAAAAAAAAGGCTTATTGATAAGGAAATGACACAAGTACAGCTTGCGAAAATCCTCAAAGTCAATCCGAAACAGCTCAATCAGGTGCTTAATGGCACGGTGATAAATACTACCATACAGGCAAGTGTATGTCAATATTTGGACATATAAGGATAAGGAGGTTAAAGGTGAATAATATTAAAATCTTTGAAAGCCCTATTTTCGGAGGAGTAAGAATAACCGAGATGAACGGAGAGCCGTATTTCTTAGGGCGTGATGTTGCAAGAGCATTAGGATACAGCAATGTACGTGATGCTTTATCAAAGCACGTTGACCCCGAAGATAAGGGGGTCGCAAAATGCGACACCCCCGGAGGAAAGCAAGAAATCACGGTAATAAACGAAAGCGGTGTGTATTCACTGGTGTTCAGCAGTAAGCTGCCGAGGGCGAAAGAGTTCAAGCGTTGGGTAACAAGTGAGATATTGCCAAGCATACGCCGACACGGGGCGTATATGACCGATGATATTCTTGCAAAGACTATCGAAAACCCCGACTTCCTCATAAATCTGCTCACAGAGATGAAAGAGGAAAAGCAACGCAGGATAGTAGCAGAGGAAAAAATCAAGGCTGACAGGTCAAAGGTGCTATTTGCTGAAAGCGTTGAGGTGAGCAAAGGGTCAATACTTGTGGGCGATTTGGCAAAGCTGATAAAGCAAAACGGCTATGAAATAGGGCAGAAAAGGCTTTTTGAATGGCTGAGAGCAAACGGATATCTGATGAAATCGGGCAACAGCTACAATATGCCGACGCAGTATTCAATGGAACTGGGGCTGTTTGAGGTCAAGGAACACGTTATAAACAACCCTGACGGCAGCGTAAGAGTAACAAGAACACCAAAGGTCACGGGCAAGGGTCAGAGATACTTTATCAATAAATTTCTCGGTGACGGCGAGGAGTGATTATATGGCAAGCAAAAAGAAAATCACGTTTCAATTCTTTATCCCTGTTAACGGCGAATACAAGCCGCTTACAGAGGATATGATGCAGGGTGAAGAATGGGAACGGTATCAGCAGAAGATATGCAAGGACATATCAAAGGTACTGTCGGCAATGGCAGGAAACGAATAGGAGGAAATCACAATGAACGAAATCACAATCAACGGAGAGGTATATGTAAGAAAGAGCGATATACCACAGGAAATGGCAGTAAGCACGGACGGGCTTAAATATTGTATTATCAGAACTTACAGCGCAGGCGTTCACGCAGGCTATTTCAAAGAGGGCGAAAAAAAGGTCGTGAAGTTGGTAAACGCACGCAGGCTGTGGAAATGGGCAGGGGCATTCACACTTTCGGAAATGTCAAAGTATGGTGTGAGTAAACCCGATGAATGCAAGTTCTCCACACATGTAAACTTCATTATTCTTACAGAAGCTATCGAGATAATACCTTGCACAGAAAAGGCAAGGGAAAGTATCGAGGCGGTGAAAGATTATGAGTGCTAAAATCTACGGCTACGGCTACGGCGACGGCGACGGCTACGGCTACGATAACGGCAACGGCAACGGCTACGGCTACGGCAACGGCTACGGCAACGGCAACGGCTACGGCTACGGCGACGGCGACGGCTACGGCAACGGCTACGGCGACGGCTACGGCAACGGCTACGGCGACGGCAACGGCAACGGCTACGGCGACGGCAACGGCTACGGCGACGGCTACGGATAAATGCGGGAGGGAATAACATGAATATAGGAACAGCTATATACGCAATAGCCTTAACGGCATTTTCGTTGTATCTCGTTTTTCAGTTGATTGATAGCGAGAGGGAACGCAAGTTTAACAAGGCCTTGAAGCGAATGAAGATTGAAAAGGATTTTGAAAGCGAGATGCAGGAAATCCGCACAGACTGGGGCGGCGAGCATTTCGGCGAAATCCGTATGAAAGTCAAGAAGAACAGGAAAAAATCAGCTTAAGGAGGATATTATGAACGAGAAAACAATTGAATTTATAAATGACTTTATAACAACATTGCTTGATATGCAGTATGATTTGGCGACAGCCGAAACGAAAATTGAAGATATCAAAAAGCTTGCAGAAGTCGGGTATTATGTGCCCGATGATATACGTGCCATTCTTGGCATTGAGCCTGACAAAAAAGAGTGGAGAAATACCACAGCAACAGCAACAGAAACAAAAAAGGAGTATCTTGTTGATATGCCCGAAGGGAGCGTGCCGTACTAATGACAATATATGAGATAGATGCAGCTATGCTGGAGTGCATAGACCCCGAAACGGGCGAAGTAGATGCAGAGCAGCTTGAAGCCTTAAACCTGTTAAGAGAGCAGAAAATTGAAAACGCCGCCCTTTGGCTTAAAAACCTTAAATCTGATGTAGCAGAACTCAAAGCAGAGAAGAAAGCGTTTGAGGATAGGATTAAGTCAAAACAAAGCAAGATTGACGGCTTGACGGCTTATCTGATGAACGCCCTTGACGGTGCAAAGTTTGAAACTCCAAAATGCGCTATATCTTATCGCAAAAGTGAGAGTGTGAACATCACAGACCTGTCAAAGATACCGACAGACTATTTACGCTTTGCCCCGGCAGAAGCAGACAAAACGGCTATAAAGGCGGCTATAAAGGCAGGTGAGAGCGTTGACGGTGCAGAACTGGTGCAGAAAACGTCAATGCAGATTAAGTGAGAAAAGCAGACTTAAGGGCAGAAACGCCCGAACAGATACGGGAAGCACAGCGAATACGTGGCATTATATCATTTGCCCGTAAGTGCAAAGAGTTAGACCAGCGGCGAATGGCTGAAAAGCTGGGGATATGCTCAACATATTATAACAAAATCGAAAATGATTTTAAGTCTGCGAACACATATATGCAAGACAAGATATGCGAGATGCTCGACTTGCCTAAAATAGCAATTTTTGAGGAGTGAAACAATGGAAAGTTTAAAACAGATACAAGCGGAGTTAAAAGCCCCGAAAAACCAGTATAACAAGTTCGGAAACTATGCGTATAGGTCGGCTGAGGATATCCTTGAAGCGGTCAAGCCCCTGCTTGCAAAATATAACTCGATGCTGACAATCAGCGATGAGATAATCGAGGTAGGCGGCAGGGTGTACGTCAAGGCAATATGCACGTTTACCGATGATAAGGGCAGCAGTTTGACAACATCGGCGTATGCCCGTGAGCCTGAAAACAAAAAAGGCGCAGACGAAAGCCAAATCACGGGAGCGGCAAGCAGCTATGCGAGGAAATATGCGCTGAATGGGCTGTTTCTGATAGACGATACCAAAGACGCAGATACAAACGCTTATCAGAGTGCAAACAATCCGCCGCCCCCGAAACAGCCAAAGATGATAACAAACGAACAAGGCTGTCAGATCGAGGACTTAGTTTTCAAGACAAAGACCGACAAAGCAAAGATGCTGGAGCATTACAAGGTAAAGAGATTACAGGATATGACGTTCGATGCCGCTAATAACTGCATACAGATGTTGCTTAAAAAGACAAAATGAAAAAGCTAAAGTTTACTAAAGCAGAAAAAGTCAAGGCTATGGCGTGGCTTGATAGTTACATAGATAGCCTTGACGATGAAAAGACCTTTGAAATCGAGGTCAAGGAAATCAAACGCAAGCGGTCTTTATCAGCTAATGCTTGTGCGTGGGTGCTTATGGATAAGCTGTCAGCGGTCACGGGGCTTGAAACAACAGCTATATATCGGACGTATATCAGAGATATAGGCGATAATATGCAGACAATGAGGGTCGAAGACAGGGCGGCAGATATGCTGTGTGAACTGTGGCAGAGTAAAGGCTTAGGGTGGCTTACAGATAAGGCGTATTCAGGCTATGACGGCTGGACAGACGTGTTTTTGTGGTACGGGTCGAGCACGTTCGACAGGCGGCAAATGGCAAAGCTGATAGATTTAATCATTCAGGACTGCAAGG
>Ga0326512_10000453_pt1 | contig 36216 bp, 33 predicted proteins | sample 1_2617_0518_D_FD_203652 | JGI IMG/M metagenome (GOLD analysis project Ga0326512, IMG submission 203652) | Bovine rumen microbial communities from UC Davis, California, United States - 1_2617_0518 | ecosystem: Host-associated > Mammals > Digestive system > Stomach > Rumen | place: USA... | reverse complement strand
AGTTTAAATTTGATGCGAACCGAAATGGTTTCTCGTGTTTTTTGCCGCCTTCGGCGGCATTTGTCAACCATGATTTGGGACTTGCTCGCGAACGGCGAGATTTGCCGAGGGGCCATGATCGGGGTCGCCTCACTGCGTCCCTCAAAGCCACTAGCTGCACATACCTTGCGTCTAAAACACGTGTTCTGCTATGATTTCATGCTGTAGGGTTATGAATTAGGGCAAACCATAGCTGATGCGCATGGACTTGGAGGGCTGTTGGCCCGAGACTTCAGCAGACACATCTACCACTCCGCACGCTGGAGGAACATCCAGGACGTGGCGATGAAGCGCAGCACGACCACTATCGGCATGGTGCCGCCCGGCATGTGCGAGCGCTGCTACCAGCACGGATTCATGAGGCCAGCCAAGGTCGTGCACCACATCACGCCCATCTCGCCCGAGAACGTCAATGACCCGTCGATAACGCTCAACCTCGACAACCTCATGCGCCTGTGCCAGGACTGCCATGCGGCCGTCCACTCGTCGAATCCTGACGCGGCACCGTCACGCTGCGAGTTCGATGAGGAGGGCAACCTCATATGGAAGGAGGAGACATGGCTCTGGTAGAGGCGGTCGACTTCAAGGAGGAGTTCGAGCTATGTCGACCGATGCGGCTATACGTGTTCCGCAGGCCGGACACGATGGACCCCGACACCCACACGTTCAGTGACGACGTAGCGATCACCTATGCGGCAAGCCGCAAGTGGGCCATCAGGCACTTCGCCCAGCTGTACGAGGGCGTGACCAAGGACGAGGTGTCCGAGGTCCGGTTCAACTCGCGCGGCGTGGCGATTCTCACCAACTACTAGGAGGCAAGGCTTGGCAAACGAGTTCAGGCACACGGACGAGGTTCCGTGCGTGGTCAAGATGAACGGCGAGGAGGTTGCGGCCATGCTGCACCCGATGCTGTCGAACAACCAGATGGCGAAGGTGTGCTTCGAGGACGGCTCGTACCGCGACGTGTTCTGGAACCGCGTGCGCCAGATTGGCGTGGACGAGATCATGGACGAGTACGACTTCGACGAGGAGGAGTAGTGGCACGCAAGAAGGAGCAGCAGACTGAGCGGCTGAGCGGCATCATATCGTTTCGCGACGACCTGCTGAGCCAGACCGAGGGACTCGTGGGCGTCGACCGAGTGCTTGTCAACAATCTCATCGAGAAGCTGTGCTCGGTTAACGAGTTCGTCGACGAGCTCGGCGGCATGGTCAAGCGTGACGGCGTCATGGTCGAGAAGGAGGTCGGCACCGTCAACAACAGGCACATGGAGATGGTCGAGAACCCGGCGCTGTCCAGCTACAACCGCGTCGTGAAGGTGCTCGCGGACATCTCGATGAAGGTCGCCCGCGTCGCCAAGGGCGCGGTGTCCGATGAAGAAGACGACGGGTTCGATAGCTTCTAATGGCGATACTGGGGCCATACGCCTACCTCGACGACGAGGGCAGGACCGACGCGGAGCTATACCTCACTGACATAGCCGACGGCAAGATAGTCGCGTGCAACGACATGAGGAAGCTCGCGGACATCATGCTGCCCCGGTTCCACGACGAGTACCACGGGTACCACTACGAAGCGGAGAGGGCCACCAGGCCCGTCCGGTGGATCGAGAAGTTCACCTGCTATCCCGAAGGCGAGAAGATGGGCAAGCCGTTCATCCTCGAGGACTACGAGCGCATGGCAATCGAGCTCGGCTTCGGATTCGTGGACGAGGACGGCATCCGGCAATTCAAGCAGGTGCTCATGATGCTTGCCAGGAAGTGCGGGAAGACCAGCGCCCTCGCCGCGATCATGCAGTACATGCTCTGTGGCGACGGCGAGCTCGGTGCGGAGGTCTACTGCTGCGCGAACTCGGAGGCCCAGGCACGCAAGTGCTTCGGTGCGGCCGACGCGATGAGGCAGCATAGCCCGGCGCTCTCGAGGCGGCTCCGACGCGGCCGCGTACAGAAGCGCGGCTCGACCGGAATCAACTACGACAAGACCGGCTCGTTCATCGTGCCGCTTGCCGCAAACGCGGGGAAGCTCGACGGACTTTCGGCAAGTGCCATCGTGTACGACGAGCTTGCCGCATCGACCGACAACGGGGCGCTGCTCGACGTATGCACCGAGTCCACGAGTGCCCGCAAGCAGCCTCTCACGTGGATAATCAGCACCGAGAACTACGTCAGGCACAACATCTGGGACGAGCGGATTGAGTATGCGGAAGGGTGGCTCAACGGGACGATTAAGGACGACACCTTCCTTCCCATACTCTACCGCCTCGACTCATACGACGAGGTGTTCGACGAGGATATGTGGCCCAAAGCCTCTCCGGGCCTGTTGTGCGGAATCAAGAGCTGGCAATACCTCCGCGACCGCGTGAATACGGCGAAGCAGTCCCCGCAGCGAATGAGCAGCCTGCTGGTCAAGGAGTTCTGTCTCAGGGCAAACAGTGCCTCAACCTTCCTCACGAAGGAGGAGTGCATGTCGAACAGGGAGCCGTTCGAGCTCGACCCGAAGACAGACCGATACTGCGTTGTTGCCTTCGACCTCTCCTCGAAGGGTGACCTAACGTCTGCCACGGCGGCATGGATGCGACCAGGCGATGAGCACATATACGAGATTTGCCAGAGCTGGATACCAGAGGAGCAGATTCGCATCAATGCGGCCAAGGACTTCAAGGAGCGCGATGGCGTGCCGTACCACCTGTGGGCAACCAAGGAGTCATGCGGCGTGCCGATGATGACCATCGTTGAGGGTGACAAGATAGACCAACGTGTGATACTGGACTTCATGCGCAACCTCGTAAGTCTCGGGCTATACCCGATGTACGTCGGGTTTGACCAGTGGCATGTCGATGACTGGACGCTCCGCGAGCTCAAGATGATGGTGGGGGAGAACAACGTCGAGCCAATTCCCCAGCAGGCGAAGGTGCTTTCTCCGGCCATGAGGGAGCTTCAGCTCGACCTGCGTGCAGGGAGGGTGTGCTGCAACGCAAATCCTGTTCTCGAGTGGGCGCGTAGCAACCTCCAGACGAAGCCGCCGGACGCGAACAACAACCTGTTCCCGCAGAAGAAGGACTTGAAGCCACACAACAAGATTGACCCGGTCATGAGCGAGCTGTTCGCTATGATCACGCTCCATAAGCATATGGACAACTACCTAGCAGCGATTGGCGGTTAGCCACGGGGGACAGCGCCCCTCATGCATGTCTATAGGTGATGGTCACCGGGATAATCCCCGAAAGCTCGCCTGCGGATAAGCAGATGCCCGCATACTCAGGTAACCACTGGTATCATCTTGCATACGGTTGATTCTGATGTGAGGTGGGTGTCGCAAGGCATATGTCAGAGGTGTTCGAACAAGCAACACAGGCACGCATCAAGGCGATTGCGGGAACATCCGAGGCGACGAGGAGGGCACTCGCCCAGCACCTAACCCCACCAGAGGTTGCCACCCTTGCCGCCAGCCTGTTCAGCGACGCCGACCGAGACCTTACCTGCCTTGACCTCGGTGGTGGTACCGGCATACTGTCCGCAGCCCTTTTGGAGCGGTACGGCGAACGGGTCAAGCGGCTTGACACCATAGAGATGGACCCGACCCTCGCGAGGATATATGACGAGGAGGTGCGTCGGCGAGTGGGTGGCAAGACCATGCTTGGCGACGCCTTGCTCATCGACGCGGGAGACGGCACCCGTTATGACCGCGTGATCCTCAACCCGCCCTACAAGAAGATGGCGTCAGACGACCCAAGGCAAAAGGTGCTGCCGGTCCACTCGGCGAACCTCTATGCAGCATTCATGGTCCGTGCCGTCGAGCAGCTTGCGGACAATGGGGAGGTCGTGGCAATTGTGCCGAGGTCTTGGACCAACGGTGACTACTTCGCCCAGTTCCGCCGCTATGTCCTTGCGTCCTGCTCGCTTGACGCGCTCCACGTATACGGCTCCCGTGATGAGGTGTTCGCCGACACGAACGTCCTGCAGGAGACGATGATTGTCCGCTTCTCCAAGAGGCAACAGGTGAGCACGATACGGGTCAGCCAGTCGGCCGTGAAGGGGGCCGAGCCAACCGTCGAGGAGTTCATGACGAGTGACCTGATAGTCGGGGACAGCCTCGTGGTCCGCATCGCGCCAGAGAAGCACACGCAGATTGTCGGGACGATTGAGGGCGTCGGACTATGCCCATCGACCGGAAAGGTCGTCGACTTCCGCAGCAGGGGATACATCACCGAGGACGAGCCATCAGGACGCGCCTCGGTGCCGCTCATCTACGTCGGCAACTTCCCACATGGTACGCTCGAGCACCCGCTGTCCTTCGGCAAGGGGCAGTGGTTCTGCCTTGACGACGGCTGGGCCGAGAAGCAGGTCTGCCAACCTGGCGCGTATGTCGTCGTGAGGCGGTTCTCGGCAAAGGAGGAGCGACGTCGTGTGGTTGCCTACCCACTGGTGGTGGACCGCCCCGTGGCACTGGAGAACCATTCGTCCTTCATCCATCAGGGCAGGTCACGCAAGGTCATACCCCTGAGGTCGGCAGACCTCGCATATGGGCTCGCCATATGGCTCAACAGCACCTTCGTTGACGAGTGGTTCCGTGGCGTGTCAGGCTCGACCCAGGTCAACGCAGGCGACATCAAGAAGATGCCATGCCCGTCCCTGGACGAGCTGGAGAGCCTTGGCCGCTCGTGGTCAGCCGGAATGACGCAGGATGAGATTGACGAGGCGTGCAGGGGCTTGCTATGACGAGGGACGAGCTGATAGCCGACACGACGAGGGGGATGGAGGCGCTGGGGAGGCAGGGCAAGCTGGTCCATGACGTCAGCCCAAGACAGATTGAGCAGATTGCCGACGCAAGGCTGATGCTGCATGACATGGGGCTAGATGCCGGGCGCTCCAACGGCCGCTCCGCGATGACCCTCATGGCGCTGGCCCATCTGGACGAGACGGTCGGCTGGGAGCAGTCCACTGACGAGCGATACACGACGAGGCAGATAATGGACTGGATAAGGGACCGCCTCGGAGTCGGATACGCGCCGAACACAAGGGAGACGTTCAGGCGCTTCACCCTCCACCAGCTCTATGAGGGCGGCGTGGTCTATTACAACGACGACGACCCCACCAGGCCGACGAACAGCCCCAAGAACTGCTATCGCCTCACGCCCAATGCCCTGTCCGTGATGCGGGCCTATGCGACGGACGAGTATGAAGGGGCTGTCCGGCGCTTCAGGAGCGAGGTCGAGACATGGGTCGAGCAGCAGGCCGAGGAGAGGGACATGGCCCGCATACCCGTCCACATGCCAGACGGCTCCGAGGTCCACCTGTCCGCAGGCGGCCAGAACGCCCTCATCAAGAAGATGGTGGAGGAGTTCTGCCCAAGGTTCATCCCAGGTGGCATCGTCCTGTTCATCGACGACACCGACAAGGCGATGGGTGACGTGGTGGCCTCCACGATGAGGAGGCTGAACATCAGGATACCGAAGCACGGCAAGGCACCCGACCTCATCGTGTGGGACGACGACAAGGGATGGCTGTTCCTGATGGAGGCATGTTCGTCTCATGGCCCCATAGACGTGGTCAGGAAGCGCGAGCTCGGGCGACTGTTCCAAGGCGCGGAGGGTTCCGTCGTGTATGTGTCCTGCTTCCCAAGCAGGGCCATCATGAGGCAGTACCTCACCGATCTCGCTTGGGAGACCGAGGCGTGGTGCGCAAGCGACCCGACCCACATGGTTCACTTGGATGGCGAGCGGTTCCTCGGGCCATACGAGGAGTAATCGGAGGACAGGTCGCCACATATCCCCAAGACTTCTCGAAAAGACCGAACACGTGTCCGCAGCAAGGTCTAGAATACTAGCCGTAAGAGCTAGGGTCTCCGGTTGATAGCTTTTACAAAACCGCAGGTAAACGGCTTGTCTGGTGCCCGCTGAAGGCGTCCAGACGAACAAATCGACCTAGACACCGTGGAATCGGAGGAATCCTTGCTCATAGCAATCGCCAAGGAGTTCGCAAGGGCGATCTTCGCCGTCGTGTGCACGCTTGTCGCGCTGCGCATCTACGACCTGATGGGGTAGCCATGTCGCAAAGCCTCGTCGCGATGGCCATGCTGCTCGCCATCTACCTGATTCTCGGCCTGCTTCACCACGTCTCGCTCGAGATGCGCATGCGCAGCGTCGAGGACTCGCAGCAGCGCCTGTGGGAGCAGTTCGGCAGGCTGCGTAGCGTGTGGTGGGAGGGGGTCGGCTCACGGTACCCGCACTCCGAGATAGACCTCGAGCACGACCCGAGGGCCGACGTCGCGTTCAGGAAGGACTTCCCGAGTCATCTACCCCACGGCTGAAGCCGGGGGCTTGACGCTTCGACGGGCTGTGCCACGCTGCTGAAGCCGTGGGCTTACCTGCCCTCCACGTCCGTACTCGACCGATGCGGCCGAGAGGATGTTCTTCGCCGCGTTCACGTCGCGGTCGTGTATCGTGCCGCACTCTGGGCACACCCACGACCGCACCGACAGCGGCATGCGGCCCATCCTGTGGCCGCACTCGGAGCACGTCTTGCTGGTCGGCTCGAACCGCCCGCACTTCATGAGGTGGACGCCGTACCACTCGCACTTGTACTCAAGCATGCGGAAGAACTCGCCCCAGGAGGCGTCGGAGATGGCACCTGCGAGGCTGTGGTTCCTGAGCATCCCAGACACGTTCAGGTCCTCGACCGCTATCGCTTGGTTCTCGCGAACGAGTCGGGTGCTGAGCTCGTGCAGGAACGCCCGCCTCTCGCAGGCGAGCCTCTCGTGCTCCCTGGCGAGCTTCCGCTTGGTCTCCTTGTATCGGTTCGACCCCTTGACCTGGCGTGTCAGCTTCCTCTGGAGGCCCTTTATCCGCCCCTCGCGAGCCTTGGAGAGGCGCGGGTTCGCCACCTTCTCGCCAGTCGACAGCGTCACGAAGTCCGCAATCCCAACGTCGACGCCGACCGAGCTCGTCACGACGTCCGGCTTGGGCACGCAGTCGACGCCGTCGTCAACGAGGAATGAGACGTGGTACCGGCCAGACGACGACTTGGTTATCGTCACCGACTTGATGGTGCCCTCGACCGGGCGGTGCTCGCGGAACCGCATGACACCGACCTTGGGGATCATCACGTGGTTCTTGCCCTTGTGCGTCGGTTGACGCCAGCGTGCCGACTGCTCGGAGTCACGCTTGGACTTGAAGCGGGGGAACTTGGCGCGGTGGGCAAAGAAGTTGTCGTAGGCCCTCACGGCGTCAGCGATGGCCTCCTTGAGCACCCAGTCCGACACATAGGAGAGCCACGGCAGCTCCCTCTTGTGCTGAGTCATGCGGACGTTGAGATCAAAACGAGACGGCGTCTTCTCGCCGTTGGCGTACGCCGTTCGCCTCTGTTCGATAGACCAGTTGTACGAATGCCGTGCGCAGCCGAATGCCTTGGCGAGGAGAACCTCCTGCTCAGGGTTGGGGTACAGCCGATATTTGAGTCCACGAATCATGTCAAGATTATACCAGAAAGCGAACACACGTGCGCCTTCCTCCCCATGGCTGAAGCCAGGGGTATCCGGCGCAATGTGACGCTTGAACGATTGGAAAGGATTGTTCGATGAGTGAGCTGCTGAGGTTTGCTGGCGTCATCGTCGCCATCGCCCTGTACTTCGCCGGGTCGCTCGTCATAGCCGCGATGGTGACGTCCGTGCTCGACTTGCTCGACCATCGCTAAGGCTCGCATAGCCAACCGCAAAACCGCAGGTAAAAGGTAGTGGCGCTTTTGGTAGCTACCAAAAGATGCAACTATTGCCAAGCGTCCGTTTGCGGTATGGTCAACACATGGGATTCTTGTCTAGATTCTTCCCCCGGCAAGAGGCTCAGTCCCAAGCTCCCCCACAAACAGGCTACAAGACGTTCACCGAGTACGCCCCGAGCTTCACGACTTGGGACGGCACGCTCTATGAGCAGCTGCTGACAAGGACGGCAGTCGAGCGTTTTGCGGTGGCGTGCTCATCCCTCAAGCCTGAGGTTGTGGGAAGCCAGACGACCAAGCCCAAGGTCCGGGCCTTCTTCGACTCGCAGCCGAACCGCTACCAGACGTGGCCGACGTTCCTCAAGAGGGTCGCCACGCTGTACGACGCCGACACCACGGCGTACGTCGTGGCTGAGGTCGACCAAGACCTCAACGTTGTCGGCCTGCACACGGTGAAGCCGCTGTACGTCGACGTCTGCGAGTACCGTGGCGAGCCATGGGCCATCTTCCACCTCAAGACCGGGACGATGGTCATCGAGTGGCGCTACGTCTGCGTGCTCACGCGCTTCCAGTACGAGAGCGACTTCTTCGGCGGCGGCAACATGCCGCTCGATCCGACGCTCGCCCTCATGGACGCGCAACGGCAGGCCGAGGAGCTTGCCGTCAAGAACGGAGCCCGCATCCGCTTCATCGGCCAGGTCACCTCGATGACGCACGAGGACGACCTGCGCAAGAAGCGCGACCGGTTCGCCGAGGACAACCTCGGGCCGAACAACCGGTCCGGCCTCATGGTGTACGACACCACGTTCAACAAGATTGAGCAGGTCAAGGAAGACCGCTTCACGCTCGATCCGGAGGAGATGACCCGGATCGAGAACAACGTGTTCGACTACTTCGGTATCAACCGGAAGATACTCCAGAACAACTTCTCCGAAGACGAGTGGAACGCGTACTACGAGGGCCGCATAGAGCCGTTCGCCGTGATGCTGTCCGAAGGCCTGACGTCAATCCTGTACACGCAGAACGAGAGGCGCAGGGGCAACCGGGTCATGTTCAGCTCGAGCAGGCTCCAGTACGCGTCCAACTCGACCAAGCGGGCCATCGTGTCCGATATGGTCGACCGTGGCCTGATGACCCTGAACGAGGGACGGGAAATCCTGCAGCTCAGCCCGGTGGAGGGCGGCGACGTCCGCCTTGTCCGAGGCGAGTTCTACCAGGTGGACGAGAACGGCAACGTCATCGTCCAGTCCGGCGGAGTACCGGAGCTAGCAAACGACACAGACACCGCTAACGAGGAGGCACAAGATGCCGTTCAGTGATAAGCGGATGTACCGCAACTTCGCGGCATCCAACTTCCAGATTCGCGAGCAGCAGGAGGGCGAGGAGCGCTCCTACGTCGTGGAGGGCTACGCGTCCACCTTCGAGGAGCCCTATGAGCTCTGGGACGACGTGTACGAGGTCATCGACCGCCATGCCTTCGACGACTGCGACTTCTCTGACGTGATCTTCCAGGAAAACCATGAGGGAAGTCCACTTGCAAGGACGCGCAACAACTCTCTGGCCGTCTCCATCGACGACCACGGCCTGTTCGTGCATGCAGACCTTGGCGGCTCCAAGAGGGGTCGCGACCTCTATGAGGCCATCACCAACGGTCTCGTTGACCAGATGAGCTTCGGCTTCATCATCGCTGATGGCGGGTTCGAGTGGGACGACGAGACCCGCACGAGCCGAATCACCGCCATCCGAAAGTGCTTCGACGTGAGCGGGGTAAGCATACCCGCGAACCCCGCCACTGAGATACATGCCCGTGACTACCTCAACGGAGTGATTGAGGCTGGCAAGCAGCAGGAGATGTTGCAGCGGGCGGCCCAACAGGCCGAGCTCGAGCGTCGCCGTCGCGCGGCGATGGCGCTTGAGCTTGTCCGACTCCGTTAACCCAAAGCACCACAACCCGAAAGGAGTGAACCATGCCGTTCACCCCCATGAGCGCGGCTGACTACCGCGCACTGGACACCGCTGCCCTCGAGCAGCGCCGCTCCGAGGTCATCGACCTCATGAACGCCGAGACCCTCCCCGAGGGCGTCACCAACGACATGCTGATGGCCGAGCGTGACCTCATCATCGCCGACATCGAGCGTCGCAACCGCGTGACCGAGCTCCGCAACGCCTCCATCGCCGCCGTGACCGCCGGCGCTGGCACCGTCGTCGCGACCTCCGAGCCCGAGCCACAGACCCGTGGCACCATCGTCGAGACCAACGGCCGTCACTTCACCGACTCCCGCGAGTACCGCGAGGCGTTCGTGAACCACATGACGCACCGTGCACCGATGTCCTCCGACATGCTCGCCCGTGCCCACGCCGAGATGCGTGCCAACACGCCCGTCACCATGAACGAGGACTACACCAACATGACGGACACCTTCACCAACACCATCTCCACGCTGGTGCCGGTGCCCCTGTCGCTCTCGCAGGAAGTCGCCCGCGAGATTCACAACTACGGCGGCCTGTACACCAAGGTCAACCAGACCTCCTTCCCCGGCGGCTACGTCGTCTTCGAGTCCGACATGACCGCCTCCTTCTCGTGGATTGGCGACAAGGAGGTCTCCCCGTACCACGAGGACTATGACCCCGAGGCCTTCACCTTCGGTGCCAAGCAGCTCGAGTACCGCCACGCCCGCACCCTGCTGGCCGAGGCCATGATGAGCGACCAGTTCAAGGACATCCTGGCCCCCGTCATCGCCGAGGGTTACGACAAGGCCCTGAGCGCCGCCATCCTCAGCGGCAACGGCACCACGCAGCCGCGCGGCATCCTTACCGACGACCGCCTCGTGAACGCCACCACCGGCAAGGCCACCATCGTCGAGGTCTCCGCTGCCGACATCGACAAGTGGTCGTTCTGGGTGAGCGCCCTCTACGCCGCCGGCTTCAACGGCGCTTACCGCAACGCCGGCCAGTGGATCATGGGCGACGGCACCTTCGGCAACCACATCCAGACGCTGCGCGACGACAACAACCGTCCCATCGCCAACTTCATGAGCACCCACGACTCCCTGAACGAGAGCTTCACGCCCGCCATCCAGGGCCGTCCCGTGAACCTCATCGGCGAGTCCGATATCCTGCCCGGCTTCGACGAGGCCGCCGTCGGCGACATCTTCGCCGTCTACGGCAACCTCCGTCACTACACGCTGAACACCCAGCCCGGCATGCCGCTGACCACGACCCGCTGGGAGGACTACGAGACCAACACCAAGAAGACCCGCGTCCTCATGGCGTGCGACGGTCGCGTCACCAACCCGTTCGGCTGGCTGCTGCTCAAGAAGAAGGCCAGCGCCTAAGCCATGGCGATGGTGAAGGTGCTGTCCCCCTTCTACGACTTGGTGGAAAAGGTCGACCGCCAAGCGGGCGACAGCTTCGAGACCACCGACGACCGCGCCAAGCACCTGCTTGACGTGCTGGGAGACGCCTACGTCGAGATCGGCGCACCGAACCTCGGCGGGCTCACCAAGCAGCAGCTGGTCGAGCTCGCCGCCGAGCGCGGCATCGAGGTGCCGAAGCAGGCCACCAAGGCGCAGGTCATAGAACTACTGGAGGGATAGATGTCGCTACTGGACGAGGTCAGGCTCGCGACGCGAACCAGCTCCGATGCCTTCGACGGCGAACTCCTCGGCCTCGTCGCAGCGGCTCTGTCCGACATGAGGAGGGCCGGCGTCCGGGAGGAGCTCCTGGACCCGGCCTCCCTCGCACCGCTCGCGAAGAACGCCGTCATCTGCTACGTCAAGGCCGGCTACGGCTACGACAACAACGAGGCCGACCGCTTCATGGCGTCGTACCGCCAGACGGTCGCCGACCTGCTCAACAGCTCGGCCAACATGTGCGCCGACGAGACTGACGACGAGGGCCGCAGCGACTTCGACTCCACCATCCAGTCAGCCCTTGCGAGGATGCTGCCATGAGGTGGAACGAGGTCGTGACGCTCCACGGGAACCCCGAGCGATATCAGGATGACGAGGGCGCTTGGCACGAGGGCGAGGTTACGTCGCGCACCGTCTTCTGCAACGAGGGCAAGTACGCGTCCATCTTCATGGGCAACCTCCGCTCGAACGACATCCGCATGCTCAACAACAACCTGAAGGTCGACGTTGGGCAGATGCCCGAGGTGCAGCTTCAGCTCCGCCAGGAGGACTACCAAGGCGAGCATACCTGCACATATCACGGCGAGCAGTACATCGTGCTGTACGTGACGAGGGCCGGCACCATGTCAATCCTTGGGATTGCCAGGAGGCTTGGCAATGAGTGACAAGGTCATCGACATTGACCGGTTCTTTGCAGAGACAGACGGAATCCTGGTCGATGTTCAACGCGAGGTAAAGGGCGTCACGCCAAAGGCCGTTCAAGATGGGCTGAAGGCTGGTGCCAAGGCTTGGCGATGGGGAGCTCCAGTTAGGAGCGGCAAGTACAAGAAGTCAATCAGATGGCACATGACCGATAGGGCCGATAGCACGCCTACCGGCGAAATCGGATCGCCGTCACTTCCTGGCCTGCCACACCTCTTGGAGAAGGGCCACGCAAGGATCGGTGGTGGAAGGGTGCCTGGTCGCGAGCACATAGCGCCCGCTGCCGAGGTCGCCTTCAACACCGCCGAACAAAGCCTGCTCGAAGGGGTTGACAAGTTCCTATGACGCCAGACCAGTACGTCTACTCGGCGCTCAAGGAATCGGGCATTCCCGGTACCAAGACCGCCTATCAGGAGGGCCACGCCCCTCCGCTCCCATGGTTCGTGTACATGCGCAAGCGCGGTGGGATCACGTTCGCAAATGACTCCAACTACGGTTCGCTCCCGAGGTACGAGGTCGAGCTCTATCAGCGAGAGAACGACCCGGAGGTCAGGCAGCGGCTCGAGGACGCAATCGCGTCAATCGGGCCGTTCACCTTCTACGAGGAGTGGATTCCCACCGAGCAGTGCATCTGCACAACCTACACGTTCACATACCCATACGAAGAATAGGAGGCCCACATGGGCAAGCTCGTATTCGGCCTCAAGAACGTCAAGTACGCCATCTGGACCGACGGCACTAACGGTGCCGCAGGCTCCTACGGCGAGTGGAAGGTGCTCACCGAGGGTGCCGTCTCCCTCTCCGCTGACGTTCAGGCCAACTCCACCGACTTCTACGCAGAGGACACCGTCTACGCGGTCCTCGAGGCCGTGACCAAGGAGTCCGGCTCCATCGAGGTCGCCTACCTGCGCGAGGACGTCAAGAAGGACCTGCTGGGCTACGTCGATGACAGCACCTCTGGCCTCACCTACGTGTCCACCGAGCCCAAGACCATCACCGTCGCCCTCGGCTACGAGGTCAACGGCAACCAGGGCAAGATGCGCGGTGTTCGCTACTGCGTGCAGTTCTCCATGCCATCCGAGGCTGCCAACACCATGACCGAGTCGGTCACCCCCGACACCGTGACGCTGAACTACAACGCCACCGGCCGCGACTTCACCATCGGCGGCCAGACCGTCAACGTGCTCAAGGCTCACGTCCTCGAGTCTGACGACACCGCGTACACCAAGTTCTTCGACGCGGTGCCCATCCCCGGCAAGGCCAAGCCTAAGGGCGAGTAAGCGCTGCCTAGCTGCCGGCTAGGCAGCTCCCTTCCCGGCAGGGCTCACGCAACTCCTCTCCGCGTGAGCCCTGCTGGAAGGGAAAACCAAGTGGAAGGGAATGACATGAAGTACGACTACGACGGAAGCGGAATCGAGCGCGAGATTGCCTGCTCGGCCTATACGGTCATGATCTACGAGCAGCAGTTCAAGGTCGGCCTTGTCGAGGACGTGTACGGCAAGGTCCGCGTGTCGAACGACCGCATGGACGAGAACGGCAACATCATCGTCGCCAACTTCTCGACGACCAACTGGGGCGCGTACATCAAGGCGCTCTGGGCGATGCTCAGGACGGGGGAGGAGCTGGCACGAGCCGAGCATAGGGAGTATGAGCACATCCCAGTGTTCGACACGTGGGCAATCACGGCAACCCATCTCGACATCGCCGAGATCTTCACCATCGTGAACACGCGCATCCAGGAGGACCTTTTTCGCACCGGAGCCTCTGCCGCAGAGGGAGACGCAGGAACCGACTAAGGAGTACCGCCTCCCATTCACACGTGTGTGCGGCATAGCGATGGAGCGCTTCAACCTAAGCAGGTATGACCTGATGCGAATGAGTTGGACTGAGTTAACCATGCTATTTGACGCCACATATGATGGCCCTGATGACCAATCGGCCGAGCCGAAGGAGGTTGCCAGGAAGGCAACCATGCAGGACGTCATGAACTGGATATAAGGAGGGCGAATGGCCGAGTATCGTGGCCTTACCATCCGCATTGGTGCCGACACCACCAAGTTCGAGACGGCGCTGAAGGCCGCGCAAGGCGCTATTTCCTCCACCGACAAGCAGCTGAGGCTGCTCAAGCAGGGTCTCAAGCTCGACCCTGGTAACGGCAACCTAGTAGCCAAGTACATGGTCGAGCTTCAGGAACAGGCTGAGGCAGCAACATCGAAGGTGACGCACCTTCGCGACGAGATTGCTCACATCGGTGAGTCGGCATCCCACTCGAATACCGAGATGACGATAGAGGGTATCGCGTCTGGCATAGAGAACGTTGCCCTCAACGTAACAAGGACGAAAGAGTCCCTTAGCGACCTGACGGGCAGGCTTGCCACTCAGTACACCGAAATCTCCCAACACGTATCCGACGTCGTTAGCAAGATAAAGGACGACCTTAAGAGGACGTTCAGTGGCACCGACCTTGAGCGCGAGGTTCAGAATCAACTGCGCGGCCTTGTTGACGCGGCTGGCAATGCCTTGGTCTTCAACAAGAACAACAACAGCATCGAAGACATACGCATGGCGCTTGACGCGGTAATCTCGCTACAGGGCGTCCTCGAAAGCAAGCAGCAAATCACAAATGAGCAGGCTGACGAGTATGTGGCCGAGGTTGCACGCCTTAAGCCGTTGTGGCAAGAGGCGTCCAATGCATACGACGACGCGAAGCTGGTAGAGCGGCTGCGCAACGACGAGAATGAGGCTGCCAGACTGGAGGCTAGGGTCAATGACCTAGCAAGGCAGTTTGTGGAAATGTCCGAAGGCAGTGACCTTGCGAAGGGATGGGACGAGGCTCGAAAGGCAATCGAACTCATAACCGCAGATGCGCAGGCAGCAAGCACGCGCTTCGACGCACTGGACGAGGCGATGCAGTTCAATCCCGACAACATGCAGGTTGCGGCTGCACGCACCAATGCGCTGCAGGAGGCCATCATCCTCGCCGAGGGCAAGGCTGAGGCGCTCAGCACCGTCCTCGACAGCTTCAAGTCCGGCGGAATCGACTACGTTGCCGGAAGGACGCTGCAGGCATCGGAGAACGTCGAGCGCACGCGTGCCGCATTCGAGGCGGCGCATGCCGAGGTGGTCCGGCTCGAGAGCGAGCTCGAGATCACTGAATCCAACATGCACGCCTTGAAGAATGGTGGCCTGGAGGCAAGCGACGCATACCTCCAGGCGGAGGAGCAGGCAGCCAACCTCAGAACCCAGATAGAGGCTGCGCGAAACGCGCAGGACAAGGCGAACGTCGCCTTTCAGAAGGCGCGTGACGTAGCGACGTACAAGGAAATCGAGCAGCAGGCAATCGACGCCAAGAACGTTGTCGACAAGCTGCGCGAGTCTTATCGCCAGCTCGCTGAAGCAGAAGTCAAGGCCTTGCAGCCGGGTAACCTCACCCGTGGGTGGAACGAGGCGCAGGAGCAGATAGCCAACTTCACCGACGACATGAGGAACGCCGGCAACCTTGCTGGCTCAGTAGCGAAGTCGCTCGACTTCGACCCAACAAACGTCGAGCTTGTCGGCGAGCACGTGAGAGCGCTTGCCGACGCAACTACTCTTGCCGAAACGAAGGCCGAGGCGCTTCAATCGCAGCTCGACAGGTTCAAGGAAGCTGGCATTGACATTGCTGCGGAGGGCGTGGTAAGCGTATCCGACAACTTGGCTCGCGCAGAGCGTGAGGCAATCGATGCCGCCAGCCTCGTGAAGGAAATCGAGTTCGAACTGCGACGTGCCAACGAGGCCAAGGACAGACTCTGGCAGGAGGGCACGAAGGGCAACGCGTGGGTTGTTGCCGGGCGTACGGTCAAGAACCTCAACGCTGACCTGGAAGAGGCGCAGGCTGCATCCGCAGCGGCGAACGCAGAGCTCGAGAAGGCAAAGGACATCGTCTCGTACACGCAGGTAAAGCAGCAGGTTGCAGATGCGCGAACCGAGGTCGAAGGATTCGGCAAGGCGTTTGCCGACGCGCTCGTGAAGACGACCACAGCAATGTCCGACCTCTCCTCGTATCGCTTCGGGTCATCGTTCAACGTCGAGACCGCTGTCAATGGGCTTAGGGGCCTCGACGAGGAGGCAGCAGCCGCAAAGGCGAGGCTCGACGTCCTCGACACCGCAATAAAGATTGACCCCACAAACATCGAGACCGTCGGTCGCAGCATGTACCAAGTGGCCGAGCTCACTGACCAAGCAAGGGCTAAGGCCGCCGCGCTCGAGGACGTTCTTGCGGCGTATGCAAGCGAGGGCATAGACCGCGTCGCGGACAACACAGAGAACCTAACGCAGGCTGCTGCTGACGCAAGCGAGAGGTTCCAGCTTGCGAACGGCTCCATCACGTCCCTCACCGCAAACATCGAGCGTGCTGAAGGCGAGATGCAGTCGCTCAACCTCGAGACTCAGGAAGGTCGCGACCGTCACGTAGAGCTCTGGCATGCCACAAGGCAGTGGAACGAAGCGCTGGCAGAGGCGAAGACCGAGTCGAGTGCGGCAGCGACCGAGCTCAAGAGGGTGAACGAGGCGATTGACTTCCGTCAGAAGCAGACTGAGCTCCAGTCCGTTCGCAACGAGATTGAACAGCTCACTAGCGCAGCTGGCGAGTATGCAATCAAGCTAGCCGATGCCCTCAACGGCGAGGCAATGGCTGAGACTGGGCCGTCACGTGCCATGGAGCTTCTGCGCGTGGCCCTTGACGGCGTGTCAGCTGAGGCTGATCACGCACGAGAGAGGTTCGAGGCATTCAATTCCGTGTCGAGCGTCGACACCAACGACATCGACGCCGCTGCGCAGAGCATGTCTGCGCTGTCCGGCTACATCGACGCCGCAAACGCGAAGGCAGAGGCACTCAGGTCTATGCTAAGCGCCTATGAGGGCACCGGCATCGACACGATTGCTTCCGGTGCTGGAAACCTTAGTGAAGCCCTCGCGAACGCACAGGAGCAGCTGACGCTGTCGAACAACGCGGTAGCAACCCTTGAGGCGAACATACAGGCCGCAACCCACAGGATGGAGAACCTCGACACGGCAACCGACGAGGGTGCAGATGAGTATCTGCAGCTCGCAGAGGCCGTCGATACTTGGGAGCGCGAGCTTGACCAGGCGAGCCAGGCGGCAAGCGAAGCCAAGGCAGAGGTGAAGGACTTCAGCAGCGCAATTAACTTCAGAGAAGTAGACACCGCCCTTGCCGAGACAGTCGGCAACATCAAGCAGCTTGAACAAGCCTACATCGACATGGCATCCAACATTGCCAAGAATATGGCGGGAGTCACGCTGTCGCCAAAGAGCTTCGACCTCACCGTCGCGAAGGAGGAGCTGGGCTACCTATCAACCGAGGCTGAGCGTGCCCAGTACCAGTTCGAGCTGCTCGACAAGGCAGCAAAGCTTCATCCTAGTGACATATCCCTTGCCAAGGAGCGCATGGCCGCTCTGAGGGACGCAACTGAGGCCACAAGGGAGAAGGCTAACAAGCTGCGCGAGATTATCGCAAGGTACAAGGAGGCAGGCATCGACAAGGTGCTCGCGTCCACAAAGAACCTCTCGCAAGAAGTCGCAAAGGCCCACGAATACTTCGAGGCGGCGGACAACGCAGTCAAGCAGATCAAGGCAGATATTGCAGTCGCCGAGCAGCAGATGGCCAAGCTCAGGAGCGAGGGCAAGGGCAACACGGAGGAGTACCAGAACCTCGAGAGAAAGGTCGAAGGATTTAGGCAGGAGCTCGAGAGGGCGGATGCTGCCGCGAACAAGCTTGGTCAGGAGATGAGCGACCTTGACGATGCGGTCGGCCTGCAGAACGCGATGAACGGTGCCCAAGAGGCAACCCACCAGCTTGACACCCTCTACCAGAAGAGCTCGGAAGTCGCAGAGAACATGACAACCGCGCTCTTCATGGCGATTCAGCAGATTGGACAGGCTGCGAAGCAGGTCCTCAGCGACGTATCTAGTGCCACGTATGACCTCGAAGAGGCATACACGAGCATGCTCAAGACGGTCGACGGAACCGACGAGCAGTATGGCGAGCTCAAGGACGCCGCAATAGCCGCGTCGCTCGAGAACCCGGTAACGGCTGACCAGATCCTGAAAGTCGAGGCATTGGGCGGCCAGCTTGGTTTCACGGTAGAGGAGCTGCAAGAGTTCCAACGCGTGGCAAATGGCCTCGACATCTCCACCAACATGGGCTGGGAGGACGCTGCCACCAACATGGCACAGTTCTTCAACATCATGAAGACGGGACATGACGAGGTTGGTAGGTACGGCTCCGCGATCGTCGACCTCGGCAACAACTTCGCAACCACAGAGGCCGACATCTCCGACATGGCGATGCGCATCGCAGGCGCAGGCGCAACGCTCGGTCTGAGCGAAGCAGACGTGCTTGGCCTATCCACAGCACTGACCTCGATGGGTCTGACCGCAGAGGCCGGCGGCTCGTCCATCTCGCAGATCATGATTAGCATCGAGAAGTCCGTTGCGAACGGAACCGATGGCATCAAGAAATATGCGGACGAGGCAGGCATGTCGGTCGGGCAGTTCGTTGACTACATCAACAGCCTTGACAGCGATGCGCTGAGCGAATATGCGGCCAAGTACCAGATGACAGCAAGCCAGTTCAAGAAGACGACGACTGACGCCTTCGAGCACCTTAAGCTGTGGTCAGATACGGCAGGGTACGACGCCGCGTCAGAGTTCGCCAAGGCGTGGGAAAGCGAGCCAATCGAGGCGCTCCAGAGGATATTCAAAGGAATGACCCCGGAAGCACTTGAGGACGGAACGAACCTGTCCCTGCTCCTTGACGAGCTTGGCGTCAAGACCATACGGCAGAGCGACGTCGCGCGAAGGCTCGCAAACAATGCCGACTTGCTTACTGATGCCGTTTCAACGGCTAACAGGGCATGGGAAGACAATGTCGCACTTGACACGGAGGTGGAGAGACGTAACGAGTCGCTGTCAGGCCGCATGGACGTTCTCACCAACACCGTAACGGCGCTCAAGACGGAGCTTGGAGAAGGGCTTGCCCCGGTAATCGGGATTGCCACCGACGCAGTTAGGACCATGGTCGGCATCCTGGACGGGATGAGCACACACGCAAAGTCAATGCTGATTACCGTGACGGCAATTGCTACCGGCGCAGCAGCGGCGACCGTCCCAGTGCTTGCGCTTGGGAGTGCCATGAAGGCGTTCACAGGGGCAGAGACCATTTCCGCCGCCTTCTCTGCATTTGGTGGAGGGATACTGTCATTTGTGACGAACCCGGCCGTAGCAGCTGTTGGCGCTATCGCAGCGCTCGGCCTGGCGACATATTCGCTCTACAACACGATTAAGAACTCGACGAAGGAACAAGACGACTTCAACAACGAGATCGCAAGAATGGGGTCAGTCTCAAGCGATGCTCGTAGCAAGTCGGTCGGATTGTTCGATCACTTCTCAGGTATCGATGACGCGACCTTGTCGGTTGAGCAGCTCACGGATAGGCTCAAGGAGTACAACGACGCAGTAGAGCAGAATGACGCCCAGTCGCGTGCCACGAACCACAACCTAGAGGCTTACAGCGACGTACTTGACAAGTACAAGACAACGCTAGAGAACACGACTGACGCGGAAGACCTCTCGGTCGGGGCCAAGTCGGAACTTCAGTGGGCACTCGACGGACTTAACCAAGAGCTCGGCACGCACTACACCCTCGAGGACCTCGTCGCAGACGCATACGAGAACGAGGAGGGTGAAATCTCCTCGCTCATGGAGCACCTCGACGAGCTCATCGAGAAGCGCCAGTACGAAGCACGCATGGCTGCCGACGCAAACAAGCTACAGGAGTCCTACGAGGCAAGGCGCGACGCACTGGACTCTTATGTCTCGGCTCACAACCAGCTCAACGAAGCTCAGGGTCGGTATAACGAGCTTCTCCAAGGGGCAATAGATGACGGCCTGACACAAGAGGCTGCGATGAAGCATGCATCGGACATGATAGAGAACGAGTACGGCGTAAGCATAGATGAGCTGACCAAGAGGGAGGAAGCAGCCAAGGAGGCGTACGACGCCCTCAACGGCAGCATCGAGTATAACCAAGATGTCATGGCGAAGGACACGGCGCTCATGAACGCCAAGGTCAACGTCGAGGACTTCCAGGACGCGCTGCTCAACGCACAGGTTGGCGTCGACGAGTTCTACAACCTGTCGTCTGATGACTTCAACAAGCTGATGTCAGAGACCGGTGGCAACATGGACCAGATGGTCGAGTGGATGCGCAAGTACCACTTTGCCACGTCCGATGCAGGCGAGGCTGTCAAGAAGCTCGCAGAGGAAGACGTCCCCAGGTATGGGGAGGCTCTGTCCAACGCAGGCATCAACATCGATGACTTCGCAGCGAAGTGCGCAGAGATGGGCGTCTCGACAAGGGACATAGCCCAGGTCGGCATGGACAACTTCGCATTGCTCGCGGCTACGTGTGGCGGCGACATCGACCTGATGGTCAGCAGGATTCAGGAGTACAACCAGGCCAAGCTCGAGGGCAAGGAAGTCACCATCGACGCAGAAGGCAACGTGGTGACTGGCGAGGCGGCCGACAAGATCAAGAAGACGCAGGGTGCCACCGACGACCTCCAGAGCAAGACGGTCCAAGTTGACGTCGAGGGCAATGCGAAGGCGACTGAGACGGCCAACAATATTTGGGACACCGTGCGAGCAATCTGGAACCTGTCGGACAAGACGGTCACCGTCAGAACGAACAACGTCGTGACGGAGAGCAGGCGCGCCGCCGGCGGCATCCGCTTCCACGCCTACGGCGGCATAGTCGACCGCCCGTCCTGGCTCGGCACGCGCGACATCGTCGGCGAGGCCGGCGCAGAGGCGATCATCCCGCTGACCAACCGCAAGTACGTGTCCCCGTTCGCAGACACCGTCGCCGAGGAGCTGCTCCAGAAGATGGGCACCCAGGGCGGCGACAACATCACGATCCAGCTGAACTACGAGGCGGGCACGGACGCGAACCAGATGGTGCGCGAGCTGGCCCGAGGGATACAGATGCACAAGGCTACGAAGGGCAGGTGGTAGGGCATGGCCGACGAGGTCGCTATCTCCGGAAAGCCTTACGAGAAGGTGGCGAACCTCACGGCCCCCACCGTCACCGTCGACAACGCGCGAAGCTCGATGACGGTCAAGGCGTCATGGAAGAACCCGTCGAACCTCACCGCCAAGACGAACCCGCGCCGCGCCGAGATGCTCTCGTCGTGGTTCGGCATGTACGCCTCCACGCCGCAGCTCGCGCAGACGGCGAACCTGCGGAAGTTCGGAGGCGACGGCCACTACGGCTCCGTCCCGACCACCGGCGCGAACATCACCTCGTCGGAGTACGCCTTCGACATGGGGCGGTTCTACCCGTTCTCCGCTGGCGGCCCGAAGGTCGGGTCGCTGTACGTGGTCGTGGACCCCGTCAACTCGGCCGGTTCCGCCGAGTGGGCCAACAAGACGTACGCCGCCATCAGCATGCTCGCGCCGGCGAGGCCGACCGTCTCCGCGCCGGAGTTCGACGACTCAAACGGCGAGGTGTCGTGCACGGTCAAGAGCACGTCCGACAACGGCACGAGGCACTGGCACAGCACGGTCATCCGGCGCGACTGCTTCGACTCGCAGACCGGGAACACCGCCACCGCGACCTACACGACCTCGTCAGACTCGTACGACGTGCCCAACGTCGACGTGGCTGGCGTGGACACGATACAGGGCAGTCGTTACTGGCGCTACAGCCTTACCGCCACGGCTCGCGGCCTCGCCGGGGACAGCGGTGCCGCGACGGCGAGCCTCTACATCGCGCAGCCGAAGGTGCCCACCATCACCTCGTGCTCGGTGGCAGGCACCAAGGCCAACTCCAAGGTCTCCGTCTCACTCAGGACCAACGCCACCAAGGAGCACCCAGTCACCGGCATGCGGCTGCAGGTGCTGCGCTCGTCGCCGTACACCACGGCGGCGCAGGCGGTGGCCGACCTGCAGGGCATCGGCTGGGACGACATGGGCGTCGTGGATGACGGCCAGTGCACGTGCCTCGTGACCGAGGTCTCAGAGGTGAGGCCAGACCCAGACACGCACACGTGGGTCCGCGTCAAGGTGTGGGACCTCTCCGAGACGAGGGGCCACCTGCACAACTGGTCGGCACCCGTGCAGTTGACGAAGCTGGAGACGAAGTCCCCGACCGCCGCGAACGACAAGTGCGGCGTCATCCTCATCACGCCATCCAAGTCCGGCGTCGCGGCCACCGTGCAGGTCGGCTTCAACGAGGACGGCACGAACACGGGCACGGAGCTGTCGTGGTCGACCGCCAAGGGCGCGTGGTCTTCCTCGAACGCGAGCTTGTCGACCGCGCAGTACACGCAGGCACGCTCGAAAGGCACGGGCGTCTGGAAGTACAGGGTGACCCTCTCGCTCACCGGCCTCGACCAGGGCACCACCTACTACCTGCGGGCGCGGCGCTACCTGACGGTAGGCAGTGACACGACCTACTCGCCGTACTCGACCGTCGCCTCCTTCACGACGGAGTCGGCCCTCGGCGACACATGCAGGATAACGACGATCACCCCATCGAAGACCGGAACCTCCGCTGTGGTCGCCCTGTCATGGACGAGCGGCGACGGCAACACGGGAACGGAGATTAGCTGGGCCACGACGAAGTCCGCGTGGAACTCGAGCGGCGGCGTCTCGACCGGAACGACGACAGCCTCCACCTACACCATCAACGAGCTGACGTCCGGGACGACCTACTACGTCCGCGCGAGGCGCTACAAGGAGGCGGGCAGCAGCACCACCTACGGCAAGTACTCCGACCTCGCGTCCTTCACCACGGAGTCGGCCACCGACGACAAGTGCGGCATCGTGTCGACGACCACCTCGTCAGGCGGCACGAGCGCGACCGTCGTCATCGGCTTCACCGAGGACAACGCGAACACCGGCACGGAGCTGACGTGGTCGACGTACAGGAACGCATGGAACTCGACGACCCCGCCAGAGTCCTTCACCTTCACGTGGAGGGACTCGACGAGGAAGTCGACGGCGTGGGGCGGCACCACTACCGTCTACATGAACGACCTCGAGACGGACACCACCTACTACCTGCGGGCACGGCGCTACCTCGAGGCCGGTGGCAACACCACCAGGACGCCGTGGTCCAAGCTCGGCTCGTTCCACACGCCCGCGATCCCCGAGGACACCGCCGCGAACGACACCTGCGGCATCGTGAGCGCGACGCCGTCTGCTGACGGCACCTACGCAACCGTGGTCGTGGGCTTCAGCGAGGACAACGTCAACACGGGCACCCAGCTCGCGTGGTCCACCGACCGCAGGGCGTGGAACTCGACGCAGCCGCCCGACACCTTCGACGCCACGTGGAGGGACTCGACGAGGAAGTCGACGGACTGGGACCGCACGGCGACCATCTACCTCAAGTCGCTAGAACCGAACGAGACGTACTATCTACGGGCCCGCCGCTACCTTGAGGGCAACCAGAGGACGTACACCCCGTGGTCGGCGATACAGTCGATGGAGACGTCAGTGGACGAGGCCAAGGCGGCGACCATCGCCATCGTGTCCGCAACGTCGGGCGAGGACGGCCTCTCCGCCGACCTCGTCATCGGCTGGTCAGAGGACGCCGAGGGCACCGGCACCGAGGTGACGTGGAGCGACCGCGAGGACGCATGGGAGTCCACCGACCAGCCCGAGAGCTTCAAGGCCACATGGTCGGACGCGAAGCGCAAGTCGAGCGCATGGAAGAAGACGCAGACTGTGCACGTCGAGGGCCTCGAGCAGGGCACCAAGTACTGGTTCCGCGCGCGACGCTACAGCAGCGACGATGGCGAGACGTACTCCCCGTGGTCGAACGCCGTCACGGTCATCCCGGCGGTCGAGCCGACGTCGGTCACGCTCACCGCGCCGGCGTTCGTCGAGCGCGGCAGGGCCGTCGACCTCTCGTGGACCTACGGAGGCGGCTCCGAGCAGACCGCGTGGCGCGTGATGCACGGCAAGGTAACGGTCGCGTCGGGCGACGACCCCGTCACGGGATGCGTCGTGGCCGCGACGAGGTTCGCCCAGCTGACGAGTGACGTGAGCTCATACGAGCTGACCGTGGAGGTGTCCACGGGCGGCGACTTCGTGGCATCGGCACCCGTCACGGTAGGCATCGCCGACAGGCCGACGCTCGCCGTATCAGACTCCGAGACCACCGCGCAGCCCGTGGCGCTCGCGCTCACGTGCTCGACCAACGACGCCAGCGTGGCCATCGTCATGACGGCGGCGGGTGCCACGGGCGACACGCCCTCGGGGACGAGGACGCAGGCGCTCGGCGACACCGTGTGGTCTGCCGTCACGACGCCCGTGTGGACGGGCAGCGGCCCATACACGGCCACCGTCATCGCGCCCACCGGCCTCGACCTGTGGGGCGGCGCGAGGTACCTCGTGGAGGCGGTCGCGACCGACCGGAGGACGAGCCTCTCGTCCGACGTCGCCACGGGCGTGGTCACCGTGTCGTGGGCGCACTCGGCAGCCACGCCCGGCGAAGCCGTCGTGACGCCGGCCGACGTGACCGACGAGCTCGGGCGCAGATCGCTAAGCTGCTCGGTCACGCCCGTCGCGCCGGAGGGCGCGTCGTCGACCGACGTGTGCGATGTGTACCGCGTCACCTCTGACGGCGCTGACCTCGTGGCCCCCGGCATCCCGTTCGGCACGACCGTGGTTGACGAGTACGCGACGCTCGGCCACGCCTCCTACCGCGTGTGCACCCGCACCGCCGACGGCGACCTCGACTGGCTCGACTTCCCCTACGACCTCATGTGCGGGTCGCTGCTACGCCTTGACTGGGACGGCGGCTACGTCGAGCTGCCGTACAACCTCTCTTGGAAGGACTCGTACGAGAAGGACTTCGAGGGGGTCAAGGACCTCACCGGCGAGACCGAGGGCTACTGGAACAGCGGCGCGACGCACAGGCAGTCGCTGTCAACCGACGTCATGAAGATCGGGTCGGCAGGCACGCTGTCCTCGCTGAGGAAGCTGGCGAGATACTCCGGGCCGACGTTCCTCCGCACGTCCGACGGCAGCGCGTTCCAAGCCAACGTCGACGTGAGCGGAATCGACAGCGCGAGCGGCGGCATGGCCATCGCCGTCGCGCTCGACGCCACCGAGGTCGCGCTCACCGGCGAGTTCATGGTCAAGATGGAGGGCGACTGATGCTCGACTGGGCCAAGGGCTACTCCTGCGAGTGGCACCTCTACGAGGTCAACCGCGAGACGTGGGCGGACGGCGACGAGATACGCGGCGTGCGCTCCGCCAGCGTCGAGCGGGACGCGACCGGCGAGGAGCCGCTCGTCGACTCCGGAACCATCGACATCGACATGCCCATCGGCACCGACTGGGTCGAGCGCTACGTGCGGATCGCGATGGTGGCGCGGCAGGGCAGCGACCTGCAGCGCGTGGACGTGGCGACGATGCTCGCCCCGAGGAACGGCGGCACCTACGACCGGGGCACGGACTCCGCGAGCCTCTCGTGCGTGTCGGTGCTCTGGCCCGCCTCCAAGACGATGATGATGCCCGGCGACTTCGCACCCAAGGGCTGTGACGGGGCGGAGTGGGCGGCGCGGATACTCGCGTCGGCCATCAACGCCCCCGTGTCGCACTCGGGCTCCTTCACGCTCGATGAGCACTACGTGTTCGACCTCGGCACGTCGGCGCTCTCGGCGGCGTGGACGCTGGTGAACGCGGGCGGCTTCACGATCATGACGAACGGCAGGGGAGAGGTCAGCGTCAGGCCGAAGCCGACGACGGCTGACCTACGCCTCGACACGGCGAGCGCGAAGCTGCTGCTCCCGTCGATAGCGCACGAGCTCGACTGGTCGAGCGTGCCGAACCGCTACATGGCGATGGAGGACGAGGTGTTCGCGCAGGCCGTCAACGACGACCCCGACAGCCCGACCTCCACCGCGACGCGCGGCTACGTCCGCGACCCCGACGACGGCATCGACGACGCCCCGACGAGGGTCGACGGCGAGTCGCTCAGGGGCTACTGCGAGCGCAGGCTGGAGGAGCTGTCCATGCTCCCCGACACGCGAACCTACACGCGCAAGTGGTGGCCAGGCGTGCACCCCGGCTCTCTGGTCGTGGGCACGCTCTCGTCCGTCGGGATAGAGGGCGAGATGAGGGTTGAGCGCCAGTCACTGCAGTGCGGTGCCGGCCTGTTCGTCGAGGAGAGGGCTTCCAAGGAGGTATACGCATGGCGCAGGAGCTGACCCCGTCGGTGGCGTGGGGCTTCGTCGACGCGCTCGACTACGGCCCAGCCTCGAAGGTGTCGCAGGACGCCATAGCCACCGTCTCGCGCAGGGACGCGGACGGCGTCGTGTGGGTGACCTTCGACGGCTCCACGGCTGACACGCCCGTCTCCACGGTGCTGCAGGCCGTGAGCGTGGGCGAGCGGTGCCGCGTCTCCATCCACGGCGGGCGCGTCACCATCATCGGCAACAGCACGTCCCCCGGCGTCAACGCCAGTACGGTCGACGAGGCCATCATGCCGACGAGGCGCGTCGCTGACGTGTCCATCTCGCTCGCGCGGGAGGCTAAACTCGCGGCGAACAGCGCCGTGTCGGACGCCGGGATAGCGAAGTCGGCGGCAGAGTCCGCCACAAGGGACGCGGCGACGGCCAAGGATGCCGCAGAGAGCGCCGTGCAGGACGCGAGGGTGGCACACGTCGCGGCAGACGAGGCCAAGACCGACGCAACCAGCGCGAGGATATCGGCCACCGACGCCAAGGCGAGCGCGGAGCGAGCCAACACGGCTGCGAACGACGCCCTGACGCAGCTCTCCGTCGTGGAGGACGTCGCCGGCACGCTCAGCTGGATATCGGAGCACGGCACGTTCACGCCCACCACGGACGCCAGCGTGCAGGAGGGCACCGTCTACTTCTCGCACGACGGCACCGACTACGTGCCTGTCGTGCCCCAGGGCGACGAGGACCCGAGCGCCGAGGGCTGGTACGTGCTCGACGTCACCGAGTCGCAGGCTGACTACGTCATGAGCCACCTGGCCGTGACCGCGTCGGGCCTGTGGGTGCTTCCGGGCGGCATCGGCAGCGCCGCCACGCCCGACCTCGCGGACGGCTACAAGATGCTGCTCGCGAATGACGGCGCGTACGTGTACGACGGCACCGGGCACATCGTGACAAAGATGGGCGAGTCGATAGAGCTCGACAGCGAGAGGCCACAGCACATCGGCGGCGAGGACGCCTACATCCTGTACTACGACTCCGACGACGACGGCATGCCCGACTCGATAGTGATCGGCGGCGAGAGGGTCTCCATCGGAGGCCGCACGCTGACCGACATGTTCGACGACATATCGCAGGCCAACGCGGGCGTCGAGTCCGCAGTTGAGGACATCCAGAGCCTGTTCGAGGCCCTTGATGGCAAGGCGGACGGCACCTCGCTCGCCGACCTCGCGACGAGCCTCTCCGACTACAAGACCAACAACGACGCCGCGTGGGCCGAAGCCCACGACTCGTTCGTGACCAACGCGACGCTCGGCGGGTACGTCAAGAGCGCCGACTACAAGACGGAGATAGCAAGGCTGGACAGCGAGATAGCCGCCGGCGTCAAGAAGTCTGAGGTGTGGACTGACGGCGAGGGCGAGGGCGTCGGCGAGTGGGCGTGGGAGACCGCCATAAGGCTCACCGAGAACAGAATCCAGACGAACGTGTCCGAGACCTACGCCACCAAGGCCGACACGGAGCAGGCGGGGACGCTGGCGGGCACCATCGTGACTGCGGACGACGCGCTCTCAGCGCCTCCGCGCAGCATCACCGCCTACGGCACCTCCACGCAGGACGGCACGCCCACGCCGGAAGCGCCCGTGGCGATAGAGAGCGTCGACGAGCTGGCGCTGTGGGTGGCTGGTAGGAACCTGCTGCCGTACACCGCAGGAGCCACGGACGCGCGCAACGGCGTCACGCTCACGGTGCAGGAGGACGGCGGCATCCGCGTCACGGGCACCTGCACGGCCAACGTGGCGCTCGTGATGCCCACGTTCGGCCCCATTGAGGCAAGCGGCACGTTCTCATACACGAAGGAGGGGACGGCTGACGCCTTCGTCCTATCGCTTCGCATCGCGGGAACATCGACCTACGCAGACCTCAACCAGTCGCTTACGAGTGTTGCCGTGGACGGCACGTTTGACCGCCTTCACTTCTACGCACGGGAGGGCAACACCTACGACTGCATCATCTACCCCCAGATTGAACTCGGCTCAACCGCCACGGCGTACCAGCCTTACGTGGGGACGGTCACCCCCATCGACCTACAGGGCCACCAGCTCCGCAGCCTGCCGGACGGCACGCGCGACGAGCTGACGGTGGACGCGCGGGGCAACGTGACACTGACGCAGCGCGTCGGCGTCACCACGACCGCAACCACGGACGGCATCGTCGCCACCGTGGGCACGGACGCCATGAGCACGACGGGCGACCTTAGCAACGGCGCGACGGTCATCTACAAGCTCGGCTCCCCGCAGACGGTCAGCCTCGGCACCATCGACCTGCCCACGCTCCCGTCCCCGGAGTTCACCGCGTGGACGGTGGACGCGACGGATCTCAGGCTCGAGTACTGGCGCACGGCGGGCGAGCTCGCGTACGAGGCCTCGTCCGACATCATCGGCCTCTCGTCCACGGTGACCCAGCAGGCGGGCAGCATAACGTCCCTCATCGAGTCGACCGAGGCGCTCTCGACCATGGTGCGGCAGTACGGAAGGGGAGTGCTCGTCGGCAGGGTCGGCCAAGGCGTCGGTGCCCTCGTGAGCGCTGACGGCTCGTTCGACGTCGTGCCCGTCGAGTGGGACGGCTCGACGCCCACCGTAGGCACCCCGATAACGACCATCGGCGCTGACGTCTCGCGGTTCGGCGAGGCGGCAGGGTTCCACATCGCCATCGAGACCGTTGACGAGGGCAAGCCGAGTGAGTACCGCAGGCTCGCCTTCTACGACACGTCGGGCGACGACGGCACCTCCGCGCTGGTCGCGTTCATGACCGGCGGCATGCTCTACGTGAAGAACTCCATGGTGCTGAGCACCATGCGCATCGGCGACGACGACCCGACCACCGAGGGCGAAGACGGCTGGGAGTGGATATACCAGCCCGACAAGAACCTCACCCTGAAATGGAGGGGATAGCGCATGGCCACTGTCTATGGCTCCTACATCAGCAGTGCGTTCAGGTCGCGTGCCGACATCTCGACGTCGACGAGCAACACGCAGGTGACCATCTCGGTGACCGGCTACTGCCAGATGGCAGATTACTACCACGACTCCGGCGAGAACTTCTTCCGCAAGATCGTGATAGGTGCGGACACCCCGAACACCTACGTCACCGCATCGACCGCCTACTTCTCGGGCGGCGGCACGTACGGGGTCGGCAGCTCATCGCGCACGTACAACAGGACGCATGCAGCCCAGAGCATCGAGGTCGGCGTCGCCATCCACAACGACGGCACGTACACCGGCTGGTCGACGGCTGACTCGTACGCAAGGACGACCGTCACCGTCCCGGCCAAGCCCAGCTACGCGGTCAGCTTCAACGCCAACGGAGGCTCGGGAGCGCCCTCTGGCCAGACCAAGTGGTACGGCGAGGCGCTCACCCTCAGCTCGACCAAGCCCACCCGCACGGGGTACACGTTCAAGAACTGGAACACGAAGAGCGACGGGACGGGCACGTCTTACAGCGCTGGCGGCACGGTGGCAGCGGCGACGAACCAGGCTCTCACGCTCTACGCCCAGTGGACGGCTGTCACCTATTCCGTGGCCTATGCGGCCAACGGCGGAAGCTCAACCCCGTCGTCCCAAACCAAGACGTACGGCGTCGCGCTCACGCTGCGCGGTGCCATCTCGCACGCGAACGCCACGGCCACCTACACGGTGAGCTACAGAGCCAACTACTCGGGCGGCTCCAACCCCTCCAACGGCACCGCGACCAAGACCACCAAGTACGCCTTCAGCAGCTGGAAGGCTACCAACGGCACCACTTACGTCGCCAGCGGCAGCTACACCGCCAACGCGGCCACCACCATGACCGCGCAGTGGACGAGCAGCGCGAGCACGACCAGCGTCACGCTGCCGACGCCCACGCGCACCGGCTACACCTTCGGCGGGTGGTACAAGGAGTCCTCCTGCACGAACAAGGTGGGCAATGGCGGCGCGTCATACACGCCCACGGCCTCCATCACCCTCTACGCAAAGTGGACGGCCAACACGTGGACGGTGGCCTACAACGCGAACAGCGGCTCTGGAGCGCCTAGCTCTCAGACCAAGACATACGGTGTCGACCTCACACTCAGCAGCACCAAGCCGACGCGCACCAACTACACCTTCAAGAGCTGGAACACGAAGAGCGACGGCAGCGGCACGTCGTACGCCTCGGGCGGCAAATACACCGCCAACGCCGCCGCGACGCTCTACGCCCAGTGGACGCAGAACACGTGGGCCGTCACCTACAACGCGAACGGCGGCAGCAGCACGCCCGCCTCGCAGTCCAAGGTGGCGGGCACGGCGCTGAAGCTGGCGTCGGCCATCAGCCACGCCAACACGACGGCGACCATCACCACGACCTTCAACGCGAACGGCGGCAGCGCAACCGGGGCGTCGGGCAACAAGCTGACGTCCACCAAGAACACCTCGTACGCGTTCACGAAGTGGAAGGCCACGAACGGGACCTTGTACGACGCGGGCGGGTCGTACACGACGGACGCGGCCACCACCATGACCGCGCAGTGGAGCTCGTCGAACAGCTACACGGCCATCACGCTGCCGACGCCCACGCGCACTGGTTACACGTTCGGCGGCTGGTACACGGCGGCCTCGGGCGGCAGCAAGGCGGGCAACGCCGGCGCGAGCCACAAGCCGACCGCCGACGCGACGCTCTACGCCCACTGGACCATCATCACGCACACGGTGACGCTTGACCCGCAGGGCGGCAGCGTCTCGCCGGCGTCCCTCACGAAGACCTACGGCACCGCGCTCACGCTGCCGACCCCGACTCGCACGGGGTGCACGTTCCTCGGGTGGAACACGGCTGCGGCGGGCACCGGGACGCACTACGGGACGGGCAGCGGCGGCTACACGTACGACGCAGGCGACCGGAAGCTCTACGCTCAGTGGATAGGCGTCAGCGTGTCATCGTTCTCTGTGCGCCGCTCAGACAGCGACGGCAAGGCGGTGGACGACGGGACCTACGCGAGGGCTACGGCCAACTGGTCTGCGGTGTGCACCGGCACCAGCGGCGTGACCAGGACGCTCGCCATCAAGTACCTGTCTGGGTCGACCGAGACCACGGCAGGCACCACCAGCACGACTGGCTCATACGGCATAACCGTGGGCAGCGGGTCGACGTTCGCCGCAGACGCCTCATATAGGTTCACCGCGACGGCCACCGTCACGTGGACGTACAACGACACCAGCCGCTCCGTCAGTGCCACGCGCGTGGCGACCATCCCCAAGGTGTTCCGCCTGCTCGACGCCCTGCACGGCGGCACGGGACTTGCCATCGGTGCCATCGCCACGCTGGCCAACACCTTCGAGGTGGCGCTGACGACGCTCTTCCAGAATGTCGTGGAGGTGGCACAGGGCAACATCACGCGGGACGGCACCTACACGGAACCAGCGAACGGAGACCACCAGATTCGCTTCGTGGACGGCTCAAGGAGGATACTGAGCTACCTGTCAGCCCACAAGACGGCGAATAGCCCTAACAACTACCTGCGGCTCACGGCCATCGGGCCTTCAGGCTCCAAGACGGCCAACGTCTACCTCAGCGCGAGCGACACGGAAGGACTCATCTCGACCGACTGCGACTTGGGCATCAGCCTCAAGCAGAGCGCCTCGGGCAGGGGCTACTTCCTCAAGGACTCGGCGGGCAACAGCTACCCCGGCGTCTTCGACAACGGCGAGAACCTGTGGCTAGGCTCCACCAAGACCGCCTCGACACACCACAAGGGGCAGACCTACATCAGCGCGGGCCACAACGGCACAAGCGGCAACGCGACCATCTACGTCAGTGTGCCCAATGCAGCGAACAACGGCGGCACGAACTATGGCGTCTATCACACGGGGAACAAGCCCAGCGCCTCGGACGTGGGAGCGCTCCCCATCGGCGGCGGGACGCTGACGGGTGGCCTCACGCTCTCGGCAGGTAGCGTCACGACCACCACCGCAGCCCACGTCATCAAGGACACGCGCTTCGACCGCGACGGCGCGAACCCCAGCGCGAATGTGTGGAGCACCGTCCACAGCATCCAAGACAAGGATGGCGAAAACCTCTGCTACATGCAGGCATACCAGACCACTGACGGTGGCGTTGGGATGAACCTGTGGGTGACGGCTGAGGGTACGGACAGCACGGAGTACGGCAACTACATCCGCATCTGGGTCGGCAAGAAAGGCAACAAGGCATACTCGGTCGGCGACGCGGCGGCGTTCAGGAGCGCAATCGGCGCTCAGGTGGCTGGCAGCTATCAGGCTGCTGGAAGCTACGTCACCCGCAACGTCGACAGCGCATGGATAAACAACAGCGGTGGCTCGGCACAGCTATGGAACGTCGGGGCGGTTGTCAAGAACACGAACAACAAGACGTACTCGGGGCACAGCGCGTCGCTCATTGTCCAGAACGGAGGCATCTCGCTCTACGACGGCACCACGTCGACGTGGGTGTGGGATGCCTACACGACGAAGAACAAGCCGACCCCAGCCGACATCGGTGCCCAGCCAGCAGGCAGCTACGCCACCACAAACGCATCGGGCAAGATACAGTACGACAGCTACGCACGGGCAGACCGATGCTTCTACGTCCAAGGCACGGTGAACAACTCCACGTCGGTGGTCAATGGCAAGGCGGTCTCGCTCTACGTGAAGACCACGGGGCTGAACTACTACGACGCAGGCGCTACGAACGGCTGGAACGTCTATGGCACGAGGTGGCTGTACGCGAACGCCTCCGGCAGCAACGGCACCATCGAGCTGAACGAGACGGCGGCCAACTTCATCATGATGGAGATCTTCTTCAAGGGCAACGACGGCACCTTCGACTCCGCGTCCGTCTACAGCCCGAACGGTAAGGTCGTGTCTCTGTCGATGCAGGAGTCCACGGCAAACGGAGGCAACAACAAGAAGTGGCGCTCGGTCACCATCTCCGCCAAGTCCATCACGACGAAGAACTACTCGGAGCAGGACAACGCGGGCACGCCAACAGCCGCCAACCACATCTATATCTGCTACGTGCTGGGGTACTACGCGCAGAAGTAAGGAGAGAAGCATGGCGCTGAGCAAGCGAATCACCCTGCCCTCGGGCATCCAGACCAACTACCACCGCGTGGTGGCTGTCACCCACGTCACCAACGTGCAGACCTCCATCGAGGTCGCGTCATACACGGGCCGGGGCAAGCGCGAGGACGAGCAGGCCGCGCTGGCGGCGAACGAGCCGATGGACGTCTTCATCGAGACCACCATCCACGTGCTGCCCTACGGCGAGGTGGCCACGGTGGATGACGCCTACGAATGGCTCAAGCAGCAACCCGAGTTCGAGGGCGCGACCGACGTGCTGGAGGCGTGATGGACAACGTGATAACCGGCTTTCTCGGGTGGGCAGCGCCCATCGCCTCGACGGTCATCGTCACCGCCCTGACGGCCCAGATAAAGGCGCGGCAAGACGAGGCTGAGCGCAAGCGCGACGAGGCGCAGGCGGAGACGGACGCCAAGCGCAGGGCCGAGGCCGAGTGGCGGGAGCGCGTGGAGGGCAGCATGGCCGGCATAGACGCCAAGCTCGACGCGCTCAACGAGGCCACGCAGACCACGATGAGGACGGAAATACTCCACCTCGTAGAGAAGTTCCTCACGAGGGGGTGGATAACACCCGAGGAGCGGGCGTCGCTCTTCGACATGCACAAGAAGTACGCGGCGCTCAACGCGAACGGCTTCATAGACAGCTACATCGAGCGAATCAACCACCTGCCCGACAGGGAGATCTGAGGGCAATCGGAAAGAGGCGAATAAGGCACCCGCGGGTGCCTTATTCATGCGCACCGGCTAGGGCAGCTCCCGAAGAGCGTGAACTCCAAGCACGCCTGCCGGTGCGCACACATGGCCTTGGAGCGTCCGCATTGGAGGAACACATGGAGTACTTCCTGCCCGACCGAATTTATGACGCAGCTAAATGGCTGGGCCTCATCGCCTGCCCAGCCATCGCCACCTTCGTCGGCGTGGTCGGCCCCGTCTGGGGCATGCCGCACGTCGACGCGGCGGTGACCACCATCAACGCCGTGGGCCTGCTCATCGGCGCACTCATCGGAGCCAGCGCGGTCACGGCGAAGGAGGCGTGAGATGGACGAGCTGGACGAGGCCACGCTCGCGGAGCTTGAGCGCCAGCAGCTCATGACCCGCTTCGAGCCGGAGAACGTCAAGACAGAGGAGGACGACGATGCCGACCGCAGCTGATGCCCTTGCTTGGGAGAAGTCGCAGCTCGGCCACGTGGGCGGCGGCAAGTACTGGCAGGACATGGGCTACAACTACACTGACTCGAACGCGCCCGCGTGGTGCCTGTGCTTCCAGTGCGACTGCTTCCGGAGCATTGGCCTCGACGTCCCAGGCCTGCCGCAGTTCGGGTGCAGCTCGTTCTACTGGTGGCTACAGCGTAATCGACCGGACATGCTGGTAAGCGACCCAAAGCCCGGAGACCTCGTGCTCTATGACTGGGGCATCGACGACTACCCGTGCGATCACGTCGGGATGGTGGACAGCGCCACTGGCTCGACGGTGGTTAGCTACGAGGGGAACACCACAGGAAACGCGGCTGCCATCAAGACGCGCAGCCGCTCGAACGTCCGGGCGTTCGTGCGCCCGCCGTATGACGAGGAGGACATCGTGACCGAGAAGGACAAGAAGGAAATCGCCGAGATGGCAGCCAACCTAGTCATCACCAAGCTGAGCGCCAAGAACGCGAACGGCGTCACCAGGGTCGGAGAGTGGGTCTGGGGCGCGAGGAACAAGAACCTTGAGGCGGTCGACGCCTACCAGATTCTGCGCGACATCCGCAACGCGCTCGGCATCAGCGACGGCCAGAAGGTCACCAAGACCACCGCGACCAACGTCGCTTGGGACAGGTCGGTCATCGCGAAGATAGCCGCCAAGCTCGGCGTCAAGTAGGGAGGCACCATGATCATCCAGTGGACCAACCCGGACGTCGAGTGCGTGATTAGCGGGGTCGACCTCACCGGGTGCCGCGTGTGGGTGAGCCTCCAGCAGGGCCGCTCGCGCGAGTTCGACGTCGAGGATGTCGACGTTTCGTACGACGGCGAGAAGACCACCGCCGTCGCGCACCTGACGCAGGCGCAGACGGGCACCCTCAAGACCGGCACCGTCCAGGTGCAGGTCAACTGGATGACCCCGGATGGCAGGCGCGACGCGACCTACGTCAAGGAGGAGCAGGTCTACGTCAACCTGCTCGAGCGCGAGGTGAGCTATGACGAGTGACCCAATCGAGCTCGACGTCCGCTCGCGCGACCCCGTCACGCTCGACGTGCCCGGAAGCGCCACCGTCGAGTGGGGCGCGACCGAGTACATGCCCGTGGTCGGCACCGATGCGCTAAGGGCGATAGGCTACCAGACCCACACGGGCCAAGGTATCAACGCGACATTCATAGAGAGGGTGGGAATAGATGGCTAGAAAGGTTGATGCGCTCAATGCCATTGCGGGAGGCTTGGGCTACGAAGGTGACGCGCCTACGGGTGTTGTGGGTGCCATTAATGCCATTGTTGAGACGTTGGGCGGCGATAGCGACGCAACGAGAGTTGCGGAAGCAATCAAGGCGCTTGGGCCGTACATCGGCGGTGGTGGCGGGGGCGGCCTCGGCGGCACGTACACGATGGCTGCCGGAAACATGACCTACAGCACGCCGACAGTTGGCAGCGAAGTGAACCACTGTGATAACAGCATGCCCAATACCTTGTGGACGGCTTTTCCCGATGAGACGGGCGCGGAGAGGATCGCGTCCGGCACCATACAGGGTGGGCGTTCCGGCATGGTCGCGCAGGCGAACGGCACCCGCATCACTGTC
>Ga0326512_10000452_pt1 | contig 36261 bp, 70 predicted proteins | sample 1_2617_0518_D_FD_203652 | JGI IMG/M metagenome (GOLD analysis project Ga0326512, IMG submission 203652) | Bovine rumen microbial communities from UC Davis, California, United States - 1_2617_0518 | ecosystem: Host-associated > Mammals > Digestive system > Stomach > Rumen | place: USA... | reverse complement strand
AAACAGTAACGGAAGTGGAACTCTCACCAGTGCCATTCGCCGATGATAATATCTATATGACTGGATTCAGAATAGATACACCATCACCAATGATCAGACTCAAGATCATTAAAAAACTTAAACTGTTCTCCACAAACCCATCTACACAACAACAAATAGAATACTATATGATGAACCCGGATGCGGAAATGTGGATCGACTGCGACGCACTAGACGCATATATGCTCAAACAAGCCATTGACGAAATGACAAAGAAAGTGTATAAGTCAACAGCACTCGATGTACTACATATCACATATAAAGAAAACGGAGAAGATATTGAAAGACATATAGCATACAACTCAAGAAGAATTGCATGCAAAGACGCTATGACAATAAGAAAAGAACATACAACACTTAAGTTCCACTTCTCTAAAGCAACTAATAAAGAACATAAAATATCAGACCTCGAATTCGCTACAGCTGCACTATGACAAAAGAAGATAAAGATAAAATCAATAAACAACTTACACAGATAAGAAACGTCACAATTCTTATGAAATCATTGTTCAGATCACTACAAGAACATATGAGAGATTTTCACTGTGATGAAAATGAAGCCATAGATAGAAAAGAAAAAGCATATGACTTCCTAAAGAAATATGGCATCACATATCTGGAAGATGCTGAAAAAAATATCAGAGAAATTACCGATAAGGAATACAATAACACAAATAATGTAGTAAGTAATATCCTAGCAATCGGTAATAAGTTATGAAAAAGAAATACTCAGAACAATCACTAACATTGGTACGACTGGCAAAGAAAACAAATAATATGCCAACACTTATGTACGCAGTAGATCAATTACATATATTCAGAATTAAAACCCCAGAATGGAATTGGAAACATAGAGATATAATTAAAACATTCTATGATACAATATCTATGTCCAATAAATTAACAGGGCAAAAACTCGAAGATAACTTCATACAAATAATGAATAATTGGAAAGAATTTAAACGATCTAACGTAACTGTCTGATAATCAGTGCTCCACGCAACGCATCACTGGAATTCTCTAATATTTTTTGTATATTTGCTTCTGGAATGTATTGATAATCAGTAGGTTATAAGAAAAGTATTACAAGAAAATTTTTGGTATGCTTATGTACATTCACACTGCATTTATACACAAAAAAGTTGTGAAAAAATTCTGGAAGAAGATAGGGAGAAAAAAACTATTAATATAATAGAAAAAAGTAATATAATAATAGAAAAAAAACATAAAGAATGTGTTAAAAAAACTGTGTTTTCAGTATATCGTCGAAAAAATTTTAAATTATTATAATAGGTTATGAATATTAAAATTGATGGTAGTGCTCTTAGTTATCAATTAAACATTCAATATCATTTCAAGAGCCTTGATGGGATGGTCACTCAGATCTTCCCAACGTTTGATAGATTTGAGGCGTTTATGAATGAGTGTCATCCGGATATCAAATTTGGCGATCTTAGCAAGAAATATTCCAAGAGGGCTGAGCTGATCACCAGGTTGGCTAACTCTGGTATTGCTGATGATAACTATATCATCAGTGATATTCATTGTTTCATTTCTGGTGATACTCTTATTTCTTGTTATAGTGAAGCTGGTGTTATGGAGAAGATGTATGAGCATTACTCAATGAGTGAGAAGGTGAATGATGGTTATCTGCATACATTCCTGGCACACAATTGGGAGTTCGGAAGGAAGGATTCACAATCATATGTGAAGTATTGGTTTGATAAGGGCAATAAGGAATTGACTGTATACAAGATTCATTGTTTCAAGAACAAGGTTGTTTTTGAGAAACCGGATGGTACGATCTCCAGTATGATTGTGGATGATGATTATTATATTCACTTTGTAGGTGCTAAGAGACTAGAAAAAAAGGTATAAATAATTTGTTTTTTTCAGAAATTTTTTATATCTTTGCAAAAGAACATATTAAATAGGTAAATAATGTCTAAAAAGATTAGCTTGAATATACCAGGCAAGAAACGTCCGAACCTGTTATCTCTTTTTAACACCTATCTTACTAGGAAGGTGAAAGAGGATAATGAGAAGTGGGATCGTATATATAGACTTCGTAAGAAACATCGTAACTATGTGGTCTATGATGACTATGGCGATGAGTACCAGGATGAAATGGAACAGCTCCGTCGTTTTTATGGTGGTTGTTTCCCAACGTCATCTAAATATATCTTTGATCCATTAGACGACGATGATGATTGGGACGAAGATGATTATGATGACATCTACAGTAATTATGATGATTTCTATGTAGGTGATGATGGTGAGATCATATTCCCTAACAGTGGATCTGTCCAGTCAGCTAATGATGATCCGGAGACAACAATTCGTCCCGGAGAATATCGTCGTAGCGCACAAGATATGGATGATTACTGGGACAAGATGGCAAAGTTCAATGAACATGGTAAGCGCAAGCATACCAAGCATCGTGGTCATCGTGGTAAGAAGGGTGCTAAGGTTATAGACATCAACCAGCCATATGATGCTAACTACATAGATAATGATGGTGATGCCTTGGAGAATTGTACCATATATTTCTATGAGGACTATCATGACAAATATAGTAGGATTGAATTCAATAGTCTATATGAGTTCGATGAATACTGTAAGGAAATGGGTTTGAATGTTCCAGCATATGTTGCTGAACAGATCGCCTATAGTCCTATAAGTCATTGTTGTCTCCATCCTGGTGCTAAGGAACAGGGATTGCTTGAGGTGATGAGAGAGGAGACGTATGGAGATATGTTTTATGAAGCGTGTGAAACTAGTGAATTAAGTAATACATAATGGGAAATCTGAGTAATAAACTTGAGGTACTATTTAGACAGTATCTAATTAGGAAAGAGAAGGAGCGAACTGTTCCTGTCACCTATAGTCATAGTGGTGGGCATCATTATAATAACTGGATGAATCAAGATACAGAGAAATATGATGGGGTCATATATTTCTATGAGTGGTCAGATCCGGATAGAGTGCCACAGTTGTTTTACAACCTTAATGCGTTTGATGCGTTCTTGAGAAGGAGTGAGATCTTTATGCCTCCATTCCAGAAGGACATCATTCGTCAGCTTGATAGGGCATACGTTACCTGCAAGAAGGGTACACATGATCTGTTGATCAGAGGTGGTCTTGGTATGTTACGTGAGGCGTTGGGCAAAGAAGATTCCCAGGGAGTGGATATAAACACAGCTGGACAGGCTATACTCAATAGTCCTCCAGCTCCTATTGGCAGTGGATATACTCCTAGTATGGTTGGTCATAGTATGCCGCCTATGTATAATGGAAACCCGGATGAGTGGTATGGATAGCAGACTTAAATAAGTACAACCTAGTATGCGTGTGTGAGGTTCTCAATTGAGAGCCTCATTTTTATATGTATAAACTTATAGGCATAAAAAATGGTGATCTTTTTATTGATCACCATTGTCGATAGGATTAATATCGCCTACATTCTCTTTCCCATATTGGGTTATAAGTTTTTTCACCAGGGTTGGGATCTCCGATTCCTTGATCAGTTTCGCACTGTTCTTGTTGGTGGTGGTGACCACCTCCCCAAAGATGTTGGTGCGTCTGTAGTAGGTATGTTTATGCCCACCCAGGGTGAATTCCAGGATTACCTTCTTCATGTGTAGTGTATAACAAGATGTGGTATAGTATCAGTGTAGTCTTCTGCGAGACCACCCTCATCATATGTCATAGCAGCATAGTGAATGAGCTGATCCTTCTCTGCTGAGGCGAACCAGTCGTTCTGGTAACGTTTAGCTTCAGACGGTTTCTCAGTAAACTCTACCTTACCATCGACCCATGATACTGACTTGACATACTTTTCCTTATCGTGATGCTTAAGTAGTACTGCCATATGTATAAGACTTAAATAAGTACAATTCTGTATATATTCTCGCCTAACCTGGATCAGTAGTCTAGCACAGCGAACTGTAGCTCCGGATACTTCTCCTGGTCGTACATTATAGGATTCTTGAGGGTTTTGATCTCAGATTTACAGTAGAAGCTACCATCCCTCACATAAGCTTCACTCTTGTCTGTGGTAAACGTAACTGTGCCGTCGAGCTTATTGATCTCCTTGACCCACTTGACGGGTTTACCGGGTTGATTGATCTTAATTGTTGACATTTTTATTATACTATTTAAATTGTTAATACTAAGTAGTGCAAAGATATATATTTTTTTTCTAAATTCAAAATGATCTATCTGTTTTAACATTTATTTACATATCCATCCGAGAGGATCATGATAGAATTCCCGGATATCATGCATGAAACAAAACTGAGGGCTGAACACGATCTGTACAAGGACAATGATCACCAGGACGGTGACGACAGTGAGCACGAGCCTGGTAACGAACCTAAGGGTCTTGAGATCGATCTCCTCGTCTGTCATGTCTTCAGACTCCAGACATTGCCTGGCAGTTTCCGCTGCTTTCATGGCAGCGTATATTGATATGAATCCCATATACTATAGACTTAATTAAGTACAAACTGCCATATGTATCTGGTGATCCCCAGGATCATCTGGCACGAGCTTTCTCACTCCCTGGGATCTGTCTCCTAGGAAGACGACTGCCGGAAGGTTCATTGTATCCTTAAGCTTAGCACTGAAGCGCCTGGCAGCAGAATACGAGTCGTGCGGGTTGTGTATACAATGTGGGATCTGTCTGAATAGATCCGGACATGCCTGGGTGAGGCATATGATAACTATGAATAATACAATTGTCGGCATCGTTATGAAAAAAATAATGTTCTACCTGGTGGCGTGTACTGAAAAAAGTACAAACCACTTTACTTAAACACACGTGTCGCCTGGGCGTGATCCGGATGGATCAAACCTAGCACAGAACTACAGTAGCCCAGTCAATCGGTCTACCTTCCTTTTCAGCCGTCTCCATGAGAGCCTTCAGCTGCTCTTTCTTCTTGTCTGTCATACGTTCTGATCAATAATGTTACTTACATTAGCCGTCATGACGGCATCCATCTCACTGATGTACAGGATCTCCCCATCCTCATCCTCGACATATTCGTCCCCGGAGTGGATCGTGTCGATGTGGGTAACATTGGGGCATGATGTCCCATGTGCTCCAAGGATGTTAATTGGCTTGTCCAGATACAAATCTACTTTCTTCATAACTCTACTTTTTTAATTTCGGGTGCAAAGATAAGAAAATAATTTTATCCAAACAAGTTTTTTCCAATATTTTTTTTCTCACCTATTATATAATACGCACGAGAGATCCTGGCAACCTGCTAGGTTCTGTATAACGCCGGAAGAACTTTTTTGGGGTGTTTAACATTTATTAGCACGAGAAAATTGTATATATTAGGTTTTTTACTTAACTTTGCACCCAGAAACCGAGGTGAACTCCTCATTAATTTAGTTATAAACTTAAACAACAATTGAGTTATGGAAAAGAGAACAAAAGACAGTATGGTAACACTGGCAGACGGATCTAAGGTCAAGGATGGAGACCTGTATTACCAGTCCAACAGGATGCTATTGGAGAGTTACCGCAAGGCAATGCAGTATGATCGTAACGCCGATGGTGAAGTGATCTTGCAGAAGATTTTAAACAGGTTCGAGTATGATTCCTGTCAGAAGCCCGGAGAGTCCAAGGACGAGTTATTTGGTCGTCAGTTTGGTGATTTCGTCAATGGTAAGATGAGTAGCCCGAAAGAGGTGGCTAAGAAGATGGCTACCGAGCACAGGTATCTCCAGAACGAAATGTTCAAGGTGTGTCTCGAATACATCAAGGTATTGGCTGAGAACTGCGAAAAGGGTTGGTATGATCCCCGGAACAAGTATGCTGCCGAGACCAGTAAGGAGATCATCGATCACCTCAAAGAAATAGATTATCCATATTAATAATAGGAGAGAAGAATTATGGCAAATGGAATTACAATAGATCAGTTAGCTGAAATGTGCAAGAAAGCACAGGCAGCAGGTTTAGGTAGTAAGATGATCCTTATGTCATCAGATGACGAGGGAAACGAATACCATCAAGCGTGGGAAGGATTGCACGACGGCAAAGAGTATGCGTCTTTCATCAGCTATTACCAATTACGTGGCTGTATGTCCAATAATATTAAAGATTATGTTGTATTGACATGAAACAGCCGGAGATCTATAAGAGAGAATTTATGTGTGTTATGTTTCATAATTAATCAATTTAGGTTTCAACATTTTGGAATGGACTGCCTGTGATAGGTAGTCCATTTTTATGTGTTTTGTAAAGAATCCCGAAAAGTTTATATTGCACAATAAGATTTTTCACAAAAAACTTGCATATATTAGATTTATTTCTTATCTTTGCACCCAGAAACCCGAAGATAGTCTGAGGGTAGCCTAATAAACATTAAACATATGGCACACAACATTGAGATTCGCAACGGAGTTGCAAGTTTTGTAGAGAACAAGAAAAGTGGTCTGGCTTGGCATGGACTGGGTGAAAAGGTAGAGGGCGCAATGTACGTAGATGAGGCATTGAAGCTGTCTCACGCTGACTACAACGTTATGATGCAGCCTGTAATGGTGTTGACACCGGAGATCCAAGAGCGCATTCTTAACGGCGGTATTGATGAAGATACCCTGCTGTCTCTGATTATCCCTAAGACCAAGGCAACCGTTCGTACTGACATTAATCAGTCGCTGGGCGTGGTATCTGATTCTTACGGTATCGTACAGAACGCCGATGCTTTCAAGTTTCTGGATATGCTGGTATCTGGTAAAATGTCTGATCGTGACAATACGCCTGTGATTGAGACAGCCGGAGTACTGGGGCGTGGAGAGCGTGTATTTATCACAGCTAAGTTCCCACAGCAGATTGTTCTGGACGCTAGGCGTGATGATCTGGTGGACATGTACGCTGTGTTCACCACCAGTCACGACGGCACAGGTGCTGTTCGCTGTGTGATCACTCCGGTGAGAGTTGTTTGCAATAACACTCTTAATCTGGCATTGAGCAACAATGTAGGTCGCATCAATTTCCGTCACACCAGCGACGTTATGAGCCGTCTGGATCTGTTGAATGAGGAAAATGCCAAGTTCACCTACCAGACGTTGAACCTGTACGACGTTTACAGCAAAGGTCTGAAAGATCAGTTCGATCACCTGCGCAACATCAAGGTGAGTGAAAAGGAACTGGATAACATTCTGGCTGATGTCCTGCTGTCACCAGAGGCAGCAAAGATCTTCCATGAGACAGGTAGCATCGACAGCGACGGAATTAAGACCAGAGGTCGCAACCTGTTTAACAATGTCAAGTTAACTCTGGAGCAGGGCGTAGGACAGGACATACAGGAGCGTGGTACAGCACTCTGGGCTGTTAATGGTCTGACAAGCTACTACCAGAATGAGGCTAATTTCAGCAGCGACGAGATCAAGTTTGATTCTCTGATGCAGGGAAATGCCTACAATAAGGTACAGGCATTACAGGCAGCACTGCTGGCAACAGCATAACCAGATCGGGAGACCCCGAAAGGGGTTTCCCATTTAATAATACTATAATATAATATAAAGTTATGAAACAGGTAGCATTATTCAGTAAAGACTGGTTTAGCGAGGAAACTGTTAACCAGATGTCAAGGGAAAAGGCTATTAGAGTCGTTCTTCACAGCGACGGTAAGGCGTGTATCAGAAACCGTAAAGAGGTGGAAGATGACAGGGAGAGACACCCGGAGAACTATTCGAGATTAATCATTAAATCTATATAAGGTTATGAATAAGAAGAAATATAAAATCCGTATTTACATTACCGACTGGTACGAGAACTATAAGATGATCGGCAATATCATTAATATGTTGATCAGATTGGGCGTTTTACGCCTCCAGAACTCGTTTGACGGTGTTAATGGTGTGTTAGCCATCTATGATGTTATTTGTGGTTCACAGGCGATTACAGAGTTAACCAACATGGGCGTTAAGTATTTCCCCCTGGATAACTACGCCGATTTTGTTATAACCTGTCCTAACTGTGGTGAGAGGATCGACGATGATATGATTCTTACAACATACGACGAAAACCTGTTGTCTGGTTATAATATATTATGTGATAGGGATAATTGTGGTACACAGATGGCAAATGTAGAATTTAATCCTGTATGATTATGGAAAAGACAGAATTTAGTAAGATGGATTGTTTGGTACTTGGTTTCTTCATTGGTTTGATAGTGGGTTGTTTATTGCAACTTCTTCCGGCAGTAGTTCCAGCACCATCAACATGCACAATGTTCCAAATATGCTAGGGTTTTGTAAAGAAACCCGAAAATTTTAGGGTGTGAAGTAATTTTTTCGCTAAAAAATTTGGTATATTCTATTTATTTTCGTAATTTTGCAACCGAAATCAATTAAACATTATAAGTTATGAAACAGAATTTTAGTTACACACAGGAGACAAACAAGTTGGGTATTTCTTACATTGGTAATGTAGCCCAGAGTGCTAAGTTAGAAAAGTCATACGACAATGGCGTTATGACCTACTGCATTTATCTCGCCCCTGCTACAATGGCTGGGCGTACCAACAAGGGCAGCAGGATCAATGTATGCCCCAAGTCAGAGCATTGCAAGCAGTTCTGTTTGAATGGATCTGGGCACAATAAGGGGGATCAGATTCTTAATGGTACTGGTCGTAGTCGTATAGATCAGTCTCGTATCAAGAAAACCAGATTGTTCTACAATGATCGCCCTACCTTCATGCGTTTGGTTATACATGAGATCAAGAAGTGGCAGAAGAAGGCACAGGATAAGGGCATGGGTTTCTCTGTTCGTCTCAATGGCACATCAGATCTTAGCCCAGAGTTATTCGTTGACCCAGACACAGGATTGAACCTGTTGCAGTTATTCCCAGAGGTGCAGTTTTACGACTACACCAAAGTATATAAGCGTATTGCCCTTATGCAGAAATACCCTAACTATGATCTTACTTTTAGTCATAGTGGCTACAATTGGGATGAATGCGAAAAATTCCTCAATGAGGGCGGTAAGGTGGCTGTAGTCTTTCTGGACGAGAAACTGCCTAAGAGTTATCACGGATTCCCTGTATGTGACGGAAATACCTACGACATGAGGTATTTAGATCCTGCAAAGCATATCGTAGGTTTACACTACCACAGGGTAGCCAGTGACTACTATATCGATCCAAATGACGGTATAAGGAAGTTCAAAGCCCCGGACACTCCGTTTGTTGTAAAGGTCAACGATCCTGCTATAGATTGGGTTTTTTAGACCAGAGATAAAAAAAAGTTGGGGAAAAGTTTGTATAATCCAAATATTTTCCCTAACTTTGCACCCGAAAAGAGTTAGTAACAACAATTAAACATTAACGAATATGAAGAAAGAAGAAGTTTACAAAGATGGTAACAAGGTGTTGACTGATGCCCAGTATGGTGCATTTATTAGCACATTTGAGAGTGCCGAAGAAAAGTGCATGGAGATCGTTGATGATATTCGTGATACTATCACCAAGTTTATGACCGCACTCTGGGAAAATCGTTCTGCTACCGAGTTCGTTGGTGAGCGTTTTACTATCATCAATCGTTTTGGTGATATTACGTTTATCGACAAGTATGTAGATGATACCAATGAGACCTCTCTGGAAGAGATTGATAATGAGAGTTTAGCAATGGATATTCTGGCAGACATGCTCTAAATAACATAAGACTATGGAGAAGAAGAATTTCTACGCACAAACGAAGAACCTGCACAATGAGATTGTGGCAGAGATCAAGAAAATAATGCTGGAACATAATAAGGCTGTGGTGGATCTGGCAGGTAGTCCTGCCCCACACGCTTTTATCGTCGGTGTACCAGATTTCAATGCGGATCTGGATTATATGGAAGCCGAGGTGTTAAGCGTTATTCTGGAAGATGATAAGATCAAGTTTGATATTAATTGGGATCTGGATTCAGAAGAATATCTCGAAAACTATCCCAATGAGAACGGCGATATTGGTGATCTGTATGATGTGGTAAATGCCGACGATTTTGAGAAACTTTTGCCCTGTGCCGGGATCTCTGGTGTCTATGACTCTGTTTGTGAGTATCTGGAGTATGGTTACAAAGGTGATAACGACGAAGATCTGGAGTGATATGGTTAGTAATGTAGCAAAGAGTTATCTAGAGACAGCCCACCGGGAAATAACAGTAGCTTATAACAGGGCTAAACAGGATGGGGCTAATGATCAAGAGTTAAGCATGATTGAAAATGTAGCAACATGTATTAAACTAATAGCGAATTTATAGAGTGATGCTTCCATAATTTCAATTGTTTTAAGTTTTTTTAAGAATCAGAATTGCAGAGAAATTTGTGATTCTGATTTTTTTTATATATCTTTGCACCAGTTACATTTAAGCATTAAACGACATGGAGAAAGACGAAAGTAAGATTTTTGAAAAGATGTACGGTAAAAAGGTCTGTACTGAGAAATTGAATGTGGAAGGCTATAAGAAACCTATCCAGTTTGACATTTACGATGGATATGCTGTTTGCCCGGATCACCGAGGTCACAGGATCGAAATGACATACCCAACGATGAAAGCTATAAAGGATTCTAAGGAGTTCTCAGACGCTATTCTGGAGTATATTAGTGGTATTACCAACGTGGACGAAATAAGCGTCCTACACTCGCTTATAACGTTTGCTACGGTATATAAGGACGGTGTAGAGATCCCGGCTACCTAATATCGATTATATTAAACGCTTAAAATACTTTTATTATGATGAAGAAATATACCGTTCAATTAAACTATAACGCCTCGATCATTGTCGATGTAGAGGTGGAGAGTAGCCCCAATGCCGAGGGCGAAGCCCTGGAGAAAGCAAGAAACATTGCCGAAGATGCAGATATTCGAGAGTTCACCATTGGCTGTGAACGTGAAAGTCAGATACTTCGACAGGGTTAGTTCTTCATAGTTTTTATTGTTTTAATTGTTAGTTTGTGGGCATAGGATGATCCTGTGCCCTTTTTTGTAAAGAAACACGAAAACTTTATATCACCTTATAATATTTTTCTCGAAAAACTTGTATATATTAGATTTATTTCTTATCTTTGCATCGTCATAAGACAAATAACAACTTAAACAATAAGCATTATGGTAACAATTAAAGACATTCAAATTGGAACAACGTTTTGTGAGCCAGAACTCGTACACCCACATAACCAGATGATGACCGTCACAGGCATCAAGTATAACAGAAACGCCGGGAGACCTGTAAGAGACATGTGGGGCGGTGAAGTCTGGTCTGAACCATTTGCTACCATTGAAGCTGTTGGCAGCATCACAGGTGAGAAGAAATGTTACGCCGTACAGAGTGAGGATTCCGACCTGTCTGATTGGCTCACATTCTGTAGCCCAGAGGAACGTATTGAGAGGATTTACCAGAATCGGCGTGAAGAAGTGATCCGGGTAGCCAACAGGAATCTGGCAGAGATTGTACAGAAGTTACAGGACGTTAGAAACTACCCGTCGCAACTTGATAAGGATCAGAACATGAAGAATCTGATTGAACATGTTGCAAAGGCTATGCTCGAAGTATTTTAGCAAATATATTCTAAAAAAAGGTTAAAGAATTGCAGAAAATTAGGGAATTTCTTGGATAATTCCCAGATTTTCCCTAACTTTGCAGCGTCATAAGACAAACAACAATTAAAACATTAAGATTATGAGTACAAGGTCATTTATTATTCTGAAAGTCCGTAAGGAGGACATAGGAAAGGTGATGAAATTCAATGAGGGTCTGCTCCCCAAGCCCCTTGACAAGTGGCAGGATAAAGATCGAGAGGGCAAGGTCTGGCGTGATGAGACAGGACAGGACAAATGTCAGCCTGTGGAGATCGGAGACCAATTTATCGGCATCTATTGTCATTGGGATGGCTATCCAGAGGGTGTTGGTGCTGAACTCACAACGTTCTTCAAGGACTATAATTCTGTGCTGAATCTGATTCTGGGAGGCTCGTGTAGTGCTATTGATAGTGGTGTCGTTCGCCACTATGCCAACAGACAGGGTGAGGAATGGAAATACCTCGTGCCCTCGAATGGTAAGAGCCGGGCAGCATTAGCCAGATTAGGCAGACAGGCTTGGGCTGAATATGCTTACTGCTTCGATGAGGCTACAGGATGGAAGTATGCCGACCTGTTGAATAAGACTATTCGTTTTAAGGTGATGAAATAATACTGTTCATTCATTCTGCGGGGTCTGGGTGAGACAGCAGTTTGTCCACCCAACCCTTTTTAAAAGAAAGTAGATTAGTATGGAATATGTAAAAGTATCAAAGGAACTTCTGGATAAGCTAACGCTTCTGTGTGATCTGTCGGAGTTCAGCAGCAACCCATCGGCAGCGAAGATCGCCAGAGAAGCCCGGTGTGAGATCGATAAAGGTTTAGAATACGTATAATAACATATTAGTATGGAGCATACAACAGAGTACTTAGGCTACCTTGTAAAGGAGCGCATTGGTGGTATGGACGTATACGACGAGGCTGGCAATTACGCCTGTGAGATCCCCAGAATGACATTGGATGATTTCACCTACGACGGAAAGATCAGCGATGCGGAACTCGAACAGGCGATCAAGGAACAGATCGAAGTGGAACAGTTCATCGATGAGCAGGGAGCTTGGATGTAAAAAATATCCCCACAAATTTGTATTTCTCGAAAAAAATAGATATCTTTGCACAAAAGTAATAACATCATTTAAATAGAGAAACTTATGAGTGGAAAAAAGAAATTGCTCAGATCCATCCAGAATATAAGAGTGGTTGCTAATCCGAGCAGAGTTAGGGAGAACCCGGACGGCACGAAGACACAGCTGTACAGGATTACTCCTATGCGTTAACGCAGAGAGTGTAAACGGAGTCTGGGATCTGTCCAGAGATCCCCGCTCCAAGTGATTAACCAATTAAAAGAGAGAGAGCATGAATAAGAAAGAACGCCCCCCGCCCACGTGGTAGGATAACTCTACTTTATAATTTATATAAATCACAAGTCCTGTGGGCACTACCCACCACATTCTGAATTTTCGGTTGAATAAATAACAACATCCGGGATGTTCGCAGGCAATAGATAATAATCCCCGATCTCCGGGGATTTACATAGCCCCATTTAGCTCAGTCTGGTTAGAGCATTGCACAAGGTGCAGGGGTCACAGGTTCGAATCCTGTAAGGGGCACAATGCGTTGTGATAATGCTTGTATTCATATGGTTAATGTTTTTAGGGGTGAGCGTGACCAAACTGGTTGCGCTCTTTTTTGTATCCAAATGTTAAAAAATACTATGACCTTATAAGTTTTTCACTAAAAAGTTGTGTATATTAGATTTTTTTCTTATCTTTGCACTCGAAATATTAAACATTATAATACAATAGAATTATGAGCGAATTTAAAAACATTCAAGACGTGCTTTCAGATGGCACAACAGAAGTTTACTCACTTGGAGTAACGCAGGATCAGCACGAAATCGTGATGAAGATTTTGGAGGGTGGTTTCAGCCGTAGGTATGGTAACTACACGCTCGAAGAAGCCGACACCGAAATGGTAGAGAGTTGGATTGAGGAAGCGAAGAACGATCCAGAGCCAGATCAAGAGTACATTGACTATCTCGAAACTGCTATCAAGAATGGTGGTGATGTTTACACTCTCGAAGATTGGCTTGGTGATTTCCATCAGCCCGTCGCAGAAGTAGTAGTATATTATTAACAACTTAAACATAAGAGCATTATGGTAATAGGAGAATTAAAGGTAGTAAAGACTACAAAGGTAAAGAACAATCCGTATTACGGAAACTTCGAGATCACAGACACGTTCACCCATCACATCGTGAATGAGCAGTACATTGGTCTTGTGTCTCCCCAGAATGGTATTCACGTTGTTGTTAAATCAATCGACGGCGACAAACTGGACATCACTGTTGGTAAGTATGCTTTCACAGGTGAGATCGAAAAGGACTACGACGAGGACACAGAGTTTTCAACATCGTTTGGCTTCGGTGGACATCTGTACGAGATCACTGTTGATGCTCGTGGGCAGTTAATCTCTCTGGATGAATGGTATGGTATGGGCGATTTCGAGGACGGCAATGAGCCAGATAACCATTACACCAAGAAAAGCAATGGAATTAAGTGGGATCTTATAGATATGTAGAATTATGAGAAGAATAGCTATTATCGATCACGCCAGTCATGAACTGATGATCGAAGACATCAATGAGCAGGAACTGGAAAATCAGTACGGCGGTGACGAACAGAAGTATATCGACGATAATTACACCTTTGAGGGTGATTACTCGTGGGACTGGATCACAGATACACAGTATTTCCCAGAGGGCGAAAGTAATCCTGTTGATGTGGAATTTACGGATTGGATATAAAATATGTTAAAAATCCGGGCGTTTGTTGTATAATCCCCGGATTTTCCCTAATTTTGCAGCATCTAACAATTTAAATAATATAAGATATGAAAGAAATTACACTTTTGGTTTTAACCAGTCAGAACGATGATTCAGAAGCCTCACAGAAGAAAGAGGTTATGTTGTTCCCGTCTCTTGAAGCAGCTAAGAAGTTTACAATAGAGAAGCTATGCAATGATTTTTGGCTATCGCAGAAATGTGATACATACGCCAAAGTTGTCAATGAACTTTCTGAATCTGGTATTGATTGTGGCGTTATCGGCGATGGTATCAACGACAAAATTTGGTGGGAAGATGACGGTAAGGGAGAAGAATACTCCATACTGACGGTTAAGGAGGATAATGAGTTCTACGTTATTTAAATAGTGTTAAAAGTTTGGGGGTTTGTTTGTATAATCCCCAAATTTTCCCTATCTTTGCAGTCGAAAACAGTAAACAACATTGTATAACAATTAAACATTGAGATTATGAGCCATTTTTGTGGATTGGTGATTTTAACACCAGAGTATGCGAAAGTTAACGGCATGGACGATAGTCTTGCCAAGTATGATGAGGGCATTGAAATGCCAGAGTATCGTAAGTGCGATCTGTCTGACAAGGACAAACAGAGATTCTTGGAGTATTATCTGATTGATAAGTCAGAGGACAAACAGCTTCATGAAGCCTATAAGAAGTTTACTCTGGGCTTCATTACGTTTATGCGAGGCAAGAAAGGTTATCTGACACAGAAGCAGTATCAAGAGAAATATCCCAACGCTCGTAACAAGGAAACTAAAGAGGGCTGGGCTTCTGCTCTGATCTACGAGAATCCAGAGAAGTGGGTAGAGTATTTCAAGAAGGGTTATCCAGAGTTCTGGAACTCATTCGAGGAAACATATACCGAGTTTGGCGACGATTGGAATGGTAACAACTGGCGCAAAGATGAGGACGGCGTATGGGCTGTTTACAGCAGTTATAACCCAGATTCTAAGTGGGACTGGTATTCTGTTGGTGGTCGTTGGCGTAACTCGATAAAGACCAAATCTGGTGAGTTCGTGGATATGTGCAAGTTCGACGAGATCGATTTTGATCCATATTCAGATGACTGCTATGAGGATGGTAAAGACTGGCTTGGTAATCCCTGCAAAAAGCTGAAAGAGGGCTACGAGTGGCATTATGATAACAAAGATAATTTCCCATTCTGTGTAGTCATCGACGGCGTATGGTACGAGAAAGGTGACATGGGCTGGTGGGGAATGGTAGCCAATGAGAAAGGTGAAGAAGAATGGAACGGCGAGGTCGCTGCCCTGTTGGAGAAGATCCCGGCTGATTCCGATGTGTATAATGTGGATTTCCATATCTAAGGCGTATGTGGTTCTGTTTATTCATAACATTGGTTGTAGGTGTGATGATCTGGGACATTGTCTCAGATCCACACTTTACAGAAAAAATGAAGGAATTGGAAGAGGATTGAAAAAAATATCTCTGAAAATTTGTTTTTCTCAATAATTATTTATATCTTTGCACAGAATTTAATATTTATACTATATGAATCCAATAGTACGAGATTTTAATAAGGGTTTTGGTAACTGTATCTTTATGAGCAGAGAGCCGAAGAACCTGGAGAAGACCATCTTTGATAGTATGGTTAAGTATCAGTTTATGCCAGAAACTCCTACAGAGGTGAAGATCACTCCAGTAGACGAGTTACACGACAAGTTATCTTTATCGCTAGGTACAGATAGCTTGGAGGGTATTCTGACATGGCGTAAAGCTACAACAGGTGTTCATTATGTTCTTGAAACGAATGGATTCCAATTAATAGAGTAAATTGTGTTTTTCATGGTATTATAAGGTTTAGTTTTTTTATTTCCCCTCCAAGTCGTCTGAGAAGATAGTTTGGAGGGTTTTTTATGCGACGGTGGTGGAATGGTGTACACATCAGACTTAAAATCTGACAGATGCCGTCAAAAGCGTCTTGCGGGTTCGATCCCCGCCCGTCGTACCAGATCCCTGGACTTAAATAAGTACAGTTCACGTGTATTTAAAAAAAATATTGTTATTTTCTTGTTTAATCCAGATTTTTTTCTTATCTTTGCACTCGAAAACAGATAAACAATAAAGATATGAAAAGAACTAAGGTTAAAATCACAGACAGAAACGGATTCCATCACGAATATCCAGATGGAACAGGTTTTGGAGGCAGTTATGGTGATCCACATGTCGCTGTTCTTAGCCTCAATGAAGCAGAGTTTAAGGCTCTTACTCTTTTTATGGGTGAAGTAAGTCACGACATAGCCCTGTTCAAATTCAGTCAGTGTTGTGTGTTGACAGATTGGCACAAGCGGATCATCTGTAAGACATTTCCACAGATCACAGAACAGGTAACAATAGAAATACTATAAGACTATGAACAGAGAAGAAATGATCAAGACCATCCGGGATCTGGCAGGTGGTAAGATGGTATTCGATGAGAACTGGAACGTCCGGGTATCTGTAGGTGACGACAGACCTGTTTGTGCTGTCACCAAGAAATACATCTATCTGGGCTGTAAGTGTTATGTTAAGACAGTCTGGGAGAACGACGACATTCTGGTTAGTGCGATCCGGCGTGTCCCGGTTTGTGGCAGTCTGTATGGCGACATCACGAGTAAGGTAGAACTGGATAGTCTCTGTACAAGAGATCTCGAAGCAGTGTATGCTGCTGTTCTGGAGTATTTCGAGTGGCAGATCAACAGGATCGCCGGACTACAGCAGCAGCTTGATGAATGTATGAAATTCCGGATGAAATACAATAAAGTGATGAAGAAATAAAAAAAGTTGGTAAAAAAGTTGGTAGTTACAGATAATTTCCCTACTTTTGCATCCAGAAATTAAAAAATGACAAGGATATGAAATATACAAAGATTTATCAAGGCTTTAAGCCTAAGGCTGACATGTTGCTGAACTATCAATTGTGTAAAGCCTATTTCGGCGACAATGGTGGCGTGATTGACATGGTCGAGAGGATCTTGGCATCCAAGTTCGGCGGGCTGCACCCGAAAGATCAGATGGTGATTAGAGATCTACGAGGCAAACATAATCCTGTGGTAGAACTGCCCTATCATGACTTTAAGGCTACAGTGGAAGAGATCCTGGCAGGTTTCGTCGAACTGCGTTTTGATAAGATGGTGTTCGAGGTGCTGTCCAGAAAAGAGGGTTATCCTCTGGCGTTCCGGGATATTGTAGAAAGATATATCGATTGATTTACCATATCTTAAGTTTAGTTGTTTGACCGGGACGGCGTTTGTCCGGAGTGCTTCGCCGTCCCATTTTACAGGGAAGTAATTGCAGTAATGGCTTGTGCTGAGTCCCCGGTTACGGGACAATTCGAGTGGTTCGATTCCATGCCTCCCTACCAGTAAATTTCTTTCCATATCCATTGTTTGACCCGGCGGTAAATGTTAAAAAACGTTGCCGTCGGTTATTTTTTTCCCTAAAAACTTGTATATATTAGGTTTTTTTCTTAATTTTGCAGCCAGAAACCTAAGGATAGTCCAAAGGTACAACTTAAACTTTATAAGATTATGGGACAGTATTATAACCCTTGTGTGTTGAAAAAGAACTGGAAGACTGCTAAGAATCCAGTATGTGTATCATTGAAGTGCTATGACTACGGTAACGGTTCTAAACTGATGGAACATAGTTACATCGGCAACTCGTTTGTACGTTCAATGGAATTTCTGTTAGCCAATGTGTTCAATGGTAATCCTTTCGTCTGGGTTGGCGACTATGCCGATCCTGTGGAGACAAGAACAGGTGAGCATGACATTTACAGCGATGCAGGGCGTTATATCTACAAAGATTATGATGGGGACTGTGATGGTAAGTCAAAGGCTTACGAGGCGTTGAGAGGCACGATCCCTGCAATGCCAGAGTGGAAAGAGGGGCAGGTCTGGAATCCATACGAGACGATCCCTTACTACAAGTATTTGGTGAACTATACCAAAAAGCAGTATTGCATCATTCCGAAGAACAAAAAGGGCTGGCAGGTTCATCCGCTTCCTCTGCTCACCTGCTCTGGCAATGGTCGTGGTGGTGGTGATTATCGCCTCGAAGATAAGCGTGTAGGCTCGTGGGCTTATGACAGAATCGGTATCACCAATGACAGGGCTATGTTCAAGGGCTTCAAGCAGATTAGTGGCATCTTTAAGATGGACTACTAATAATAGTTAAAAGATAGGGGAAATGTTTGTATAATCCAGATGTTTTCCCTATCTTTGCACCTGTAAACAATTAAAACATTATAAGATCATGGTAAACGAAAACGTAATTAAGATTGGTTCTAAGGTCTCTTATAAAGGGGCTTGGGGAACACAGCCAGAAAAGGAAGTAACTATCGAGGGCATCGAAAAGTGCGAGGAAGAAGGCATGAAAGAGGGTAAACCTGTGGACGAAATCGACTGGTCTGAAAAGGACTATGGAGTGTACGATCTATCAGATGGGCATTGGTGCTATGGTTATCAGATTGTTTCACTAATAGGGTAGAGTTATGGCATTTTACGAAAGAAAAGAGAAGAAGCATTACTGCGGAAAATACAAGGGCATTGATGTCTGGCAGTATGGCATGATGATAGGTAGTGGCTGGTATGGAGATTTCTACGTTACCGTACCTCGTGGTAAGACGAAGCGACAGATGAAAGTGAATGACAGCGTTTGCAGGTCTCTGGAACTTCTGAAAGATTATGTGAATAGGCATTTGGACGAACTTAAAGCGATGTGTCAATGACTACACAGGAGATTTACGATGATTTCTGGGCTTCTGTACCAGAGAGTGAGAAGCCGGAAGTTCTTGCAATGTTCTACGGTGATATGTCTGATGAACAGAAAGAGAAGTTTGTTAAACAGACAGGTGAATTAGTATCAAACAATATATTCTAACAATTAAGATTATGGTAAAGCAAATTAAATCAATTAATCAGTTGAAAAATATTTTGGCTGATGGTGAGACAAAGGATTTCTTCATCCTGTTAAACTACGGATTACGATCCAGTAAGGCTATGTCATACGATGGTGACAACACATTCTATGTGCTGAACGAGATCGACGACACAGAACAGGAACTGACAGAACAGGAACTGATGAACAACGAACTCACCAACATTGGTAAGGCTATCAATAATGGTGCATTCTATCTGGAGTGTTAGACTTAAATAAGTACAAGCCCTATAAAATAAAAACGCATGGCACGTATACGTATATTTCACGCTTCTGTTAATCCAGAGTGCTATAATGTAATCAAGCTGTCCAGAATGACGTTTGATGAGGCTGTAGAGTTCTTCGAAAATGATGAGGTCTGTGCCTGTAAGACAGGTATGTACACGGTAGATGATACAACTCCGCATGAGGACACATTACACGCCGACGACCCAACAGATACAATGTTGAACTGGGTAAAAGTTGACTGCTGTTATTGAGTTATAATATATAAACTATATAAAGTTATAAGAGTATGAAGAAAATGAAATTTGCGTGGATTAGTGACTGCTCGAAAGCTATCAACACGATCCGGATTAGCCTCAAGGTACAGGAGGCAAAGAACAAAGAGTATCGAACCCAGATTACTGCCGGATGGAGTGACCGGACACGAGACGACGAACTGGAGATTCTGCACAAACAGTTGACTGATGGTCGCCGGACAGTTAAGGCGTGGCAGACTGCCTTGCACGAGTTGAAACGATCTCGAAGTGTATATAACGCCGAATATGATCACATGCGCAACATTCTGTCTTCTGCTGCTGTAGTGGAGGCTGCTGCTGTAAAATGATCCGGCGTTTTCCTTAAAAGAAGTTAAAAGATCGAGGCAAAGTGTATGTGTTTCGATCTTTTTTCTTATCTTTGCACCCAGAAACCCAAGGGCAGTCCGAGGGTACAGCTAAATTTTAAGTATCATGGCAAAGTTAATCGCACGTTACCGTAAGGGTAACAACTTACTGAAAATCTTCGAGACGCAGCGCAATTCTGGTGGTTGGCTTCGAGGCGTTATGTATGAGTTCAAGTGGGATCATTCTGTATCACCAAACAAGTGCTATCTGGAGAAGATCTCTGCTGCCAATTTCTACGAGAAAGACGGCGATATGCAGGTGTACAGAGTACAAGAGTATTTCGGTATGAGAGACGCTAAGGCAGTCACTACAGACAGTTATATCGACGTTAATCACAGAGTGATCTGGAACAATACAGACTATAGTGAGTGGGAACGTTGTATGTTGATCGACTATCCAGATGAGGCTTCACGAGAGGAAGAAAACATCGAGATCAGCTATGAGCGTTATATGGAGGATATGAGTAACTACCTGTACGACGAGAGGGCTAATCTGGATATTCCTGTGGACGGTGTGATCGTTTGCTTCGCTGATCTGGGGCTGTGGGACGGTCATCATCAAGGAGCAAAGACATTCGGCAGTTATGTGAAGAACATCTTACGTTCCAACTGTGAGTTTAACGACTGGTACTGTGATCGCTATAATGTCCGCTGCAATGCTTCACACCATGACGGTACTAACAGTTACCTGTACAGAGTAGCCAGAGACGAGGAACAGGCTAACAGACTGGTACAGGCTATTGCCTATGAGGATATGACAGAAGAAGAGTTCAGAAAGGCTACCAAAAGCCTCAGACCTTATGTGGCAAAGGTGTACGGCTGGTAGAGACTTGAATAAGTACAACTCACGTATGTTTTAAAAAATATTAAAAGATGAGACTATTTGTTGGTAGTCTCGTCTTTTTTTTGTACCTTTGCCACCAGAAACCTAAGGATAGTCCAAGGGTGCAGCTAAACTTTATAAAATTATGGTAGCAACAAAGAGAATTAAAACAGGTATGAAGATTCGCCACAAGTTATTTGGTGGTGACACCTGTGTAGGTGTAGTAGAGAGCATCGAGAAGTGCAAGCCCGGCGAGAAGTATGGTAAACCAGTAGCCAGTGCTCCGGTAGGTGCGGGTAACTATGTATTGTGCCTTGACAATGGTCATTGGTGTTACGGCGACCAAGTTATTAGTATTATTAACAAGTAATACTATGAAGCCGAAGATTGATTTGAAGAAACTGGTACATGATACAGTTCTGGATTTCCTAAGAGAATCCGGCGATGGCTGGATGCAGTTTGATGGAGACAACATGTTTGAACTGTACGACCCAGAGACAAACGAATACCTGTATGTTGATAGCTTCTACCTTGACGGACAGTATAACCTGTGTTTTAAAGAAAATGAAGCGTATCATTCAACAGCAAACATCTGGTACTGGGAGACCATTAATGAGTGCAATTACGCAACTATTTACAACAGTATTTACGAACTTAAAGAGAACATTGAAAATGGCAAAGTTAGCAATTCTTGATTATAACAGTACCAGAGTTCTGGTTGTTGATGTCTGTGAGGCACAGATGGAGAAACTGGAGAACGATTATGACAGCAACACAGAAGACTGGCTGTCAGAGGAAGGACTGGATGATGAACTGGAAATCAGTATCAACGATATACACTATATGTGGCTTGACGACAGTGAGACCATCCAGGATATGACAGTTTGATAAATCTGTTAAAAGTTATTAAAAGATTGGGTTATTTGTTGTATAATCCAATCTTTTTTCGTACCTTTGCACCTGTCAAACAATTAAAACGAAAGAATATGGAAAAGTTTAGCAAAGTTTCAGAACCAAAGGAAATTGAGTTTTTCTCAATCGATTCAGATGGTAAAGGTGGAAAAGAGATTCACATTGGTGGTTATGTCTATCCAAGTGACACCGACGATGGTAAGGGTTATTGGCGCAATGTAGAGTTTAGTTTCTGCATTATCCCTTTGGCAGAGTTCATTAAGAACTTAGAAGAAGATGATGATTACATTGACACCATCGAGAGTGAGGTTAAGCAATACATTGGCGATTGCACCGACGATGAAGTGGTTGACATCATTAACAACTACTTTAATGGTAAGCCTGCTGATTACACCCTGCGGTATGGGGAAATTACTATGGACACTCCCTGCGGTAATTATTGTTTAGAATTTTAAATTCCTACGACTATGATGAAAGATGAAATTCAAAAGATACTTGACAACGAATCAAGTGAGTTTTTTGAGAGTTTCTGTGAGGTCTTGATAAACGAGATCAATTCAGACGATGAACGTTATGACAAGAAAGGTCGGCAGTTACTGCTGGCAGCTCTACAGAGCGACGATCCAGATGGACTATTTATGTCGCTATGCGGTTGGTCTTTGAGTACGTTAATTGGTAAAGCGAAGTTGAACGATGACTAATGTAATGGAAGTGGTTCTGGGCGAGATCAAAGCCCAGAACCCTAACCTAATAGAGAGACTGACCCAGAAGAGCCTGTGTGAGTCTCCAGACGAGCGCCAGACCCTGTACGGGGATCTGTTGGACTGGTTACGAGATATGTATTCTTATTGTCTTGATGGTTGGGATCGTGACGAACTGGCTAAGTATCTGATCGGTGACTATGTGATCCATCACCCAGAATGTTTAAGTATAACAATTAAATAAAATAGATATGAACGGAGTAAAAAAAGCAGCATTAAGAAAGATGGTTAACGATCTATTCAGATCCAATCCAGAGGGATCTGTGATCGAGTTTGTCTTGAATGATAAAGTAGCAGGATCATACCAGATCCCAGTTAATCATTTCGTAACTCTGGATAGTAAGACACCAGTGGACTGGTTAAATCAGTTAGTATTCGAGGTAGAACTGAATAGCCTTAAAAATCCCAAAGTGAATCTTCGTATCAGACAATGAAGTGAATATATAACTTGTGTACTTTTGTTTTCATTAAATGATCCTCCGGAGTGTCGTGAGATTGTGCCGGAGCTTTTTTATTTTTTCTTATAATAATTGTTTGACGACAGGGAAGCAACAATGGAAGTTGCTTCCATTTTTGCTTTTTTAACACTAAAAATTTGTGTATATTCGATTTATTTTGTACCTTTGCACCAGTCAAACCAATTAAACGTTATAAGATATGGAAAAGAATGGAATTAATTTCGAGGTTATTCCTCACTATGTAGATGAGATTCTTGTTGATGATTCAAACACTCACAAGTCTTTGATCAAGAAAGCCAATGGTGTTCTGATCGAGTATAGCATGGGCAGTAAGTATGAGTTCAACGAAGGTGGCGAGTGCCCCATCGAAATGGAGTTCTACGATGGTATTGCCATTGCTACTGATGGTTGTGGTCTCTACATGACCTATCCCAAACTGGATGATGTTGCTAAATCACCTGCACGACAGGATAGCATACAGGATTATACTGGGATCTACGACGGTCAGATCAATCAGCATGACGTTGCCCTGCGCTATGGTGTATTGAAGTTCGGTGAGGAACATCAGAAGGTGACAAAGAAACTGAACGATCATGCACTGGAGCATGAGACACTGGTTGTTATGTCGGGTGACATTTTCAAGGAGATCTATAACATGGAGCATGTGGAAACATTCGATCAAGCAGGTAGATTGGTTCGTGACGCAGCCCTGCGTTTTGAGAAGAAATGGCAGGAAATGAAAGCCGACGATAAGGATAATATGTTGGACTATATTCTTGAAATGGAAGATTTCGAGTTGACGGAACTGGAGAGACTGGCGAAGATCTACGATTGCTAAATAATATTAAAAGATTGGGATAATCCATTGTTATTTCAATCTTTTTTTGTACCTTTGCAATGTCAAACCAATTAAACGTTATAATACAATACAATTATGAACATCAAGGAAGTAAGAGACAATCTCATTAAAGATTTGGAGAATGAATACACTCCAACTGAAATAGAGTTGATTGACATCCGTTTGGATGAAATCGCTGAAATGGAACACATGAGTCTTGAAGACTTGGACTACTATTGCACGGCTAATTCAAGTGAAATGTTTGCTTGTATCTTTGACTACAAGGAGTTTGATAAAAAGAATTTTGAAGTAGATTGATTATGGAAGTAAGAATTAAATTTGATGCTGACATTGTAATCACAGGTGATACGATGCAGGACGTAAGAGAGAAGTTTGAGAGTATGGAACTTTGGTCACAGAAGGCTAAAGATTGCCATGTAGAGTTTAGCGAAATCCAGTTGATTGAGGATGCTGATACCTATAAGGATTTGCGACACGATTACGATCATTGTTTTGATACTGGTGGGGAGTAATCCCTGCCAAGTATCGAGACTTGAATAAGTACAAATAGCATAATAATAAAAACATATACACACATGATGAAAGTAGGAGAACAATGGTACGAAAGTTGGGTAGGATGCACAATTAAGTGTGTTGAGGATCATAATAATGATGGTTGCTGCGCCTGTATATTCAGTAAGGTATTAAGCGACGGCGAGAGTTCTTGCCCAGAGAGAGTATATAATCGTTATCCCTGTTATCATAGTGACAGGGAGGACGGAAAAGACGTACACTATGTGAAAGTAGATACTAACAATAAAAAAGATTAAAACTATGGCAGACGTAAAAGCATTTATCAAGAAGTGGGATGGCAGGACATTACAGGATGATGGTTGTCGTGTCTCCAAAGAGTTTCATTCGTTTCAGATCGCATTTATGAACGCAATGAGGAAGATCGCTGCCTCACTGGGTGGTGAGGTGGTTAATCCCTGTTATGGTCACTATGACATGTCGGGTTTCGTGAAACGTGGTGACAGGTATGTGTATTTCTCTTATAGCAATGCCTGTAACTATGGAGGGCGTAACTATGCAGCTTTGACGGATCGGCATTATTCTTATTATAGCCTCCCTCCCCTGTTGCTGCGCACGGCAGCACACGATCACGACTGGACTGGTGGTGCAAACAATAACACGTATTTCAACATGTGTGAGACAATGATCGACGATCTGTTGAACACGCCACATAAACCATTCTGAACCCCTGTGAGGCGTTTTTACCCTGTCGGTGGACAATTACACTGGCAGGGTATTTTTGTGCTGCCAGCGACGATCTATCAGAGTCCGGATGCTGCCAGGTCGCCTGGATCTGCCCCAGAAAAAAGTTTTACAAATGAAATCCCTATATAGTATATATGATCCGGACTACCTCCGATTTCTTTACAACGGAGAAAAAGATCTAAAAAAAGTTCTCTAAAAGTTTGGTAGTTTCGATTTTTTTTCGTACCTTTGCACCCGTCAAACCAATTAAACGTTATAAGATATGGAAAAGAGATTTAATGTAAATGAGTTCATCTTTGGTAGAACTAAGGCAGAGAAGAAATTAGAGGTATTAGACAACCTAAGTGCTAATGACCTGCGTATGGCAACCAATGAGACTATCCTGCGTATCTTTAAGGAGTGCAGGGGAAAGGATGATGATGGTAAGCCCCGTGACAAGTTCTACATCAAGAATGACCGCAGGGTTGGTAATTGCCTTGGTGGTAGCAACATTTGGAATTCCACCATCGAGTTTATCCATGAGTATAAAGGTCGTGCCTGCATTGAGTTCTATGTGCAGAACACCAAGACCGATTGGGGAGAGTGTGTAGAGTATAACACCTTTAAGAGTGGTACGGAGTTTCGTGGTTATTCTGAACATCTTGGTACATCGTTCAGATATGATAACAACGACATCGCCAACGTGATTCGCTGCATCCTCAAAGAGTTTGTGTACTACAAGTATATAGAAAAGGCAGAGAGAGAGCGCAGGGAGAAGTTTAATACCATCGCAGGGTGGAAAGTAATTAACCCCGTCTATAACTATTTCTATGAGAAATGGGATTGTTGGCATCGCATGGAGTATAACGATAGCCTTCGCAAAGCCTACTATGCAGGTAAGAAAGCCGTTGAGGAATATGCTAAGGAGAATGCAGAGGAACTATTCGGTAAGTCGGTAGAGGAACTGCAAACCATCTACAAGCAGGTATTCAGAAAGGCTGCTGATTGGGATTGATTTCAATGTTTGTATTTGGCATAATTTGATTTTTGTACGTGTGTATGGTGTGGCTGGTTGCTTGTGAAAGTAGCCAGCCACAAACTTTTTTCTTAAAAATCCTTAAAAAATGGCGATAAATGATGCAGTTTAAAAAATAATTCGTATATTTGCAAACGAATCCCACACACAACGATAGTGGGTATAGTAAAACAACTAAATTCTTAAAGTTATGCCAAACGTATTTAAGCCAATCAATGTAGGTAAGAAGAACCCATCAACCACCAAGCGTAATGACGAGTTGGATATGTATCTCAGAGACATCAAGAGATATAGTCAACTCAGTATCGAAGAAGAAACAAAGCTGGGCGAGAAGATTCAGAGTAGTCCAAAGGATTACAATGGAAAGCCGACTGATCGTAGGAGCGTTGATGCGCTGGTAAATGGTAATCTCTCATTTGTGGTGTCAGTAGCCAAGCAATATGAGAACTGCGCCAATTGCCTGACGATCCTCGACCTCATCAGCGAGGGTAATATAGGTCTCGTTGAAGCAGCCGAGACATTCGATCCGACCTATGGCTTTAAGTTTATCAGTTATGCGGTAAACCACATCCGTATGCACATCCTTAGTGCTATCACAAAGAAAGGTCGTGTCGTCAGCGACTATCACAAGGGAGTAACCAGCCATCACACCAGCCTTGATGCACCAGTATCTGATGATAACGATACAATACTGGGCGACATCATTTGCACCAGCACCGATGCAGAATCATTCCGCAATGAAAGCCTATCTGATGACATTATGAGGGTTCTCAATGGTGTTTTAAAGCCGAAAGAACTTAGTGTCGTTTGCCTTATGTTTGGTATCAACACACCAGCAAAGAGACGTGATGAGATAGCCGATGCGCTGGGTTATTCGTTTGAGGGTGTTAGACTGATCGAAGAAAGGTCAATTGAGAAACTGCGCAATAACGAAAGGGCAATGCAGTTGCTTGCAAAGTATCTTAGTTAAACAATATAAACAATAAAGATTATGGCAAAACAAAGAACATTTGGAGATTTAAAGCAAGGATCTTATTTTTGGTCGGCTAATTCAGAAGGTATTGACAGGAGAAGTGTTGGGCACATAACGATTGATGAGGATGAAGTTATATTCAGTACAAGTTACTATGTGCCAGCACAACACGTTAAAAAGGCTGATAGGGCGATTGAAAATGAGCCTGCAAGGATTTACTGGTACGTTGATAAGAAAGACGCTCAGAGGAAAGCAATAGTTCTTAAAAAACAATCTATCAAGAAGATGGAGCAAGAACTATCACGTATGTATAGAGAATTAGCCAATATGATGGATAAATATAAAGTATGGTAATTTTAAAACAATAAGATTATGAAGTATAACGCAAGTTTCAGTTTCTTCATTGAGAATGATGAAAAAGACAGGTTTGAGAAAGTTCTATCAAGGTTGCTGGAGATCGATGAGATCGTTGACCTAGATCACTACGATGACGGGGAGGACTATTGTATTGATTGTCTTGCACGTATCGAGATCAAAGACAGAACACCACACAATAGGGTTGTTGATGCAATATCCAATGTAATCAATAGCTGGATGTCTGATTGGTATGCTGCGTGGGATTTCCACTACGTTAATGGTAATGGATTCGAGTGGCAACCATAAGTTAAAAGAATATAAAAAATCCGGATAATTGCACGTTATTACGGATTTTTTTGTATCTTTGCAACGTCAAACAAAACTTATAAGATCATGGAAGAAAAGAAACAAGTAACAAGAGAGAAACTGACATCAATCCTTGCAAAGCATATCAAGGAATGTCAGAAGAACATGGGTGACAAGACTAACGTTAATGCACCTATCAAGTATGAGAATTGGAGTTGTGGTATGGGGCGAAACTCCAAGTGGCATCATACAGACATTATTGTGTATGGTCAACCAAACAAGATCGGTGGCTATCCCAACAAGACTACTTACACCTTCACAGACAAGGAATTGACACAAGAGCAATTTATCTATATGCTGAAAAATGCAGTAGCACAAAGTAAGGTAAATGCAAAGGTGTTCTATGACGAGTATGGTGATGGTTATTGGACTGATAAGGAATATCGTTTCAAGAGAGTAGAGATCTTCGCAAAGCCTTGCAAGGAGTTCAATGCTCTGTGTAAGTATGTTGAGAAATACACACGTCATACTATCGGCAACCTTGATGTGTATTACGTTGATGTCTGTGGCAAACGTTCTTCATGGAGTGATAGCGGACGTTATTACTACCTTTGCTACGATGCTAAGGAGTGCAAGAAAATACTTGATGCTATCAAGGCTAAGAAAGGCTCTAAGGACACTTTAAAGGTCTCTGTGGATGAATATTTTGATCATGGTGATGAAGGTGATTACAGATGTGCTCAGTATCAAGAATCAGAATGGTATGGGCATCGTGGTAATAAGATCTGTGTAGAGATCACCACACCATCGGGTAAGGTCAAGTTAAATAAGGAGTTCTATTTCTGAACTCCTTAGACTTGAATAAGTACAATACCCCTATTTCATGCACATATATAAACTAATAAAACAATAAGCAATATGGATTTTAGAAAGATGAACAGAATGGAGAATGCAGCGACCATGAGACGTTATCTGCTGAAGGAGCAAGGCTATGATGAAGACGTAGTGAAAAAGATGTCTTATGCCGAGTTAAAAGAATGCTATGACTACTATCATGAATGAGATCTGAAAAAGGTGATCCGGGTAAACCAGGTATGATCCTGGTGCGCCTGGAGATCCTGGTATGATCCTGGTGTGCCTGGTATGATCCTGGTACACCAGGTTTTTTTATCCAGGCAACCCTGGAGACCCCAGGAATGATCCAGGGATGATCCTGGAATGATCCAGGGACGATCCAGGAAACCAGATCAGATCAGAAAGATCTTTACAACAGATCACCGCCAGATCCCTCCAAGATCCCCGACTGGCAGGGCGTTTCCGGCGTTTGTTAAAAATATATAATGCACCGAAAAAACTGGAATAATTGTGCGTTATTTCAGTTTTTTTTTGTACCTTTGCAGCAGAAACCCAAGGATAATCCAAGGGTACAATTTAAAAAGTTATATAATATGGCAAAGAGAACAAAGAAATTGGAAGAAATGCTTTCTGAGCATTGCTACAATGAACTGAGAGAAAAGGTAATGCAGTACGTTGGCGAGGGTGCATTTGACATCGTATTCCCTGCTATCAAGAAAGCATTGGAGAAAGGTGACAGGGACACACGAAATGACATTCTTATTGAGTGGCTGGATATGGATTCCTGCCGAGTATGTGACGAGTGTGGTGCAATCATGGAAGAGGGCTGGTATCTGAATTGTATGGGTTATGCCTGCTCTGATGAATGTGCTATGAAGATTATGGAAGTGCCCGACATGGAGCATTTTCGTAGGTATCGTATCTATAAGGAGGACATCGACCAATACCTTGAACAAGAGGGCAAAGGACGTAAGGAAGAGGATTTGACCCAAGAAGAGATTGAAGAGATTCTTGATGAGATTTGTGACAATATTGATGCCTGCTATACTGAATGGTATTGAAGTGAGTATTAAATGTTAAAAGACTATAAAAAATCGGGATAATTGCACGTTATTCCGATTTTTTTTGTACCTTTGCAACCAGAAACCTAAGGGTAGTCCGAAGGTACAACTAAATCTTATGTATTATGGCTACAAAGAAAACAAACATCGAGAGTCGTTCACTTAGTGTTATCGCAGCAGAAATCCGCAAGGACTGGAAGAAGCCGTATTTCGGTGCTGTGCCCTATCTCCAAGCAATGATGTGTCTGGATAACATCAACGATAACTACGGCTTTGACACTGGCAAATCTATCGTACTCTATTTCCTTGCTAATGCAGGAACGTGGAAGGGCGAAACCGCCAGACGTGTCAAGAAAGAATTAAATGCTATGGCTAAGTAAAGCCGTAGCACGTTCTTCTCCCGATCATTCCGGTGATCGGGATCTTTTTTTCTAAAAAAATCTTAAAATATTTGGTAGTTTAAAATATTATTCGTAATTTTGCAGGCAGAAACCTAAGGGTAGTCCGAAGGTATAAATAAAAAAACTAAGTGATATGATTAACGCAGAAGAAGCAAAGAAGTACACGAAGGCTTTTGAGCCTAACAAGTGTCACGTTGACGAAATTGAAAGTCAAATCAAGAGAGGTAACAAGCACATTCAAGTGTGGACTACGGGATATTGCAGGGATTATGCAGAAGACCTCGCAGAGTATTGCCGTCAGCAGGGTTTCACCAATGCACGAATAGAGGACGTGTATAACCGCAGGACGGGTGCGAAAGGTGGAAACTATCTCGCTATCGACCTCTAAAGAAATAATGCCTACCACTACAATGGTGGTGGGCATATTTGTTAAAAGACTATAAAAAATCGGGATAATCCATTGCTATTCCGATTTTTTTTTGTACCTTTGCACCATCAAACATTTTAAAACATATAAAAATTATGGAAACAATAGAGAAAATCAAGGCGATTATTCGCAACGAAAAAGTAGGTGATGCAATGTTTAACTTGTGTGACCGCTGGCAGGATGAAAGCCAGTACGAGGACATTAACGACTATGCCAAGACAATCTTCGGTGTAGTGACGAAAGAGTTCCCCGACTATGGTACAAAACTGATTGGCGCAACCAAACGACCTTTCGGACTGAAAATGCAAGTGGACGATAAGAAATTCCACGTCTATTTGAAGATTGAGGGCGGCTATATGAAAATGTATGCCAAGTTAATCTAATGTCTGACAACTAAAACGATAAGGATATGAAAGAGTATTTGAACCAAGTTTCCAGTATTGAAAACCTTGAAGAAAACGGTGAGTTCTTTGACGAACTGGTAAAGAGCATCAAGAATGGTCGTGCAGACCGTGTAGTGAGTGAAATGGTGATGATCGCACATTCAGATCGTGACACAATGACCTACAACGATCTACTGGATAGTGCAAGGTCACTGAATGAGCGTATCGTCTATGACAATGGTCTGTACGTTCTTACAGCCAGTAACGACATTATCACCCTTTATGAATACGTCGGAGCAGAAGATATGTTGGGCGATGAACTGGAGATCGGTGACAAAGTGCTTTGGGCAGATCCCGATGATGATGCCCGTGATCTAAATCGTGTTTGGGAAGTGTATGCTATCCAGTCAGAAGAACTGGTGAAGATCTCCACTGGTAAGTTAGGCGAAAAAGGATATGGTGAAGCAGAAGTGCCACCCTCTGAACTGGTGAAGAAGTCCAGTATTATTCATGTCGAAGTGATATAAGACTGAAATAAGTACAAACTATCATAATTAGATAATTTCTGAAAGCCATATTATATATTTTAGATGTTAAACATTAATTCCCGTGCCAGTAGTGATACTCGCACGGTTTTTTTATTCCTCACGCCGTCGCCCGGCTGATCCTGGTTATCCTGGAGTTACCAGGTGCGATCCTGGCTATCCTGGTTGCCTCAATTGTACCAGGTGAGACATGAGACACCACCGGGCACAATCCTGGTACGCCTGGTCGCCACAGGTGAGATCCGGGCAGATCCGGCATTAAACTATAAGACTTAAAAAAGTACAAGCTATTAAAATAATCATATAATGCGCATAGATGCCCCTACAATGCCCTACAAGCGCATAACGGATCGCATGTGGATAATTATACCACCGATCAAAATCTAACGTTTGTAGGGCAAAATAAACCAGTCATGTTTGAATAGATCCAACGATAGCAAAATAATTGGTGCGATAAATAGTCATTCAATATGTTCCTATTATAGCATAACGTAGTTATGCCATAGTAGGAATATTATTGAGGATCGGAGCAAAGTAAACCATTTTCAAAGGTGTGTAAGATCTTTTTACCACCACAAAAATCACTATATAGTATATATGGCAGTGTCATCCGGATTTTGTCAAAGTTTTTTTATCTCTGAGTAGCTGGTTTCAAAAATGATCTGTATATTGATTCTTCTCCCTGCATTTGACGCTGGAAACCAGTGTACGGATCAATTATTAATCAAATGAAATTTTCCTTAAAAAATTCGAAAATATTTGCAGAAATGAAAAACACTTTGTAATTTTGCAGCCGAAAATGTTTAATTTAATTTTTAATAATATGGCAAATATGACTTTCAGTAAGTACCAAATTGCTATTTTCAATGAGGTTGAAAATGGTTGCACAAACTTAGCTATTAATGCAGTTGCTGGTAGTGGTAAGACCACCACAATTGTAGAGTGCTGCAAACGTCTTAGAATGAGAAAATTTGACGTTAAGTTTCTTGCATTCAATAAGAGTATAGTGGAAGAACTTAATACTAAAATCGGCAACGTTGCTGATGTTAGTACCCTGCACTCTTTCGGGTATTCTATTCTTCGCAAAGTTAACCCAAAGGTTAAGTATTTCTATGGTAAATACACCACCGCTATTCGTGATTACGTTCGTGATTTAGACGGACAGGATAACAGTAATTTTGTTGCTATAGTAAATAATACTAAAAAGATATTCGATCTTTGCCGTGTTAATCTGATTACTGATAGTGACGTTAACGCTATCAATGAAATCTGTGATGAACACAATATCGTACCACTTGGTAGTGAAATTACAATCGTTCGTACAATGCTCAAAGACTGCTATACTCTGGATAGCAATGACCCTAAGATTGATTACACCGACATGATTGTACTCCCGTTATTCTATACTAACTATATTCCCAAATATAAGATAGTCTTTATTGATGAATGCCAAGACCTAAATGCCGCACAACGTAACTTAATGCTGGCTGCTGCTGCAAATGGTCGTTTCATTGCGGTTGGTGATAGGAATCAGGCGATTAATGGTTTCGCTGGTGCTGATTGTGAATCGTTTGATAAGATTGCCAGCATACCAGCCACTAAAGAGTTACCTTTGAGTGTTAACTATCGTTGTGGTCGTAACATGATTGAATTAGCAAAGCAGATTGTGCCAGCTATTGAAGCGCATGATAATGCAATTGATGGAGTAGTAACCAGCGTTAATGAAATAAGTTTAGATCTATTCCAGCCTAATGATATGGTTCTTTGCCGTTCGGCTGCTCCCTTAGTTTCAATGTGTCTTAAACTGATTAAGGCTGGTGTTACTGCAATCGTTAAGGGAAAAGACATTGCAGATGGTCTTATTAGTCTTATTGAGAAATCAAAGACTAAGACTATTAAAGGCTTTGAAACTTGGGCTGAAAATGAGAAAAGCAAACTGGCTAAAGACATTGCTAAGAAAGATAAAATAACACCAGCAGAGGCAACGGAAACAGGTAGATATATAGCATATTGTGACCGCATTGATTGTATCTTAGCCGTCGGAGAACATACCAGCAACTTAGATAACGTTAAGCAGACTCTTAACAATATCTTTAGTGATAACAACATTAAGAACGCTATCAATCTTTCGACTTGTCACAAATCAAAGGGGCTGGAATCTGACAGGGTCGTTATCCTTCTCCCTAATAAATTACCACTATGCTGGAAAGGGCAAAAGGATTGGCAATACCAGCAGGAAATGAATCTGAAATATGTCGCTCTGACAAGAGCAAAGAAAGAGTTAGTATTTGTAGATGTAGAACTTAAAGACCTATTGAAAGTGGAATTTAAGAAATAACACACCAGCAAACCAGCACACCGAAAGTGCTGGTTTTTTTTTATACCTATACAATCAGACTGAAATAAGTACAATGCATCAATTAAAAGCACACATAAATAATGCCCGTACACCTATCTACATTTGTCTACAATCGCATAACATATCAAAGGTGGACAACTATACCTAATACGCATACATAAACGATTGTGGGCGATAAAATATGTTAAAACAATAACTAACAAAAACCATATATAGTCTTTTATGTATTAATGTTACGAAGTAACACAATACATTAAAGGCATATATGACCTGCATAATAGATAGCACAAACAATAATCAGATAATAAACACATTCGATCCGGTGTAAAGAATTTTGATCACAGCAAAAATCACTATATAGTTATATAGCATTTCAGCATCCGGATTTTGTCAAAGTTTTTTATTTTTAAACTTATACGTATGAAAATTGCCTTATGGATCGATCCGCTTTCGTATATTTGTAACCAGAAACCAATGCACTAAGCAAAGGTAATAACTTAATCCAATATGAATATGGAGAAGAACAAATTTTTAGCGAAAGCAGTTAGTGAGTGTTTAGACAAATTAGGCTACATTATTGCAGCCTGTGAGTTTGACGAACAGGGCAACATTAGTGACAGGTTATTAAACCGCCTGTATGCTGCACAGGATTTAATTGAATTGGTTGAAAATGAGTTAAAGCAAAAGGGCGCAATTTAGCCCTTTTTGCTATCTCGGAGTTAGCAATTTTAGGTATGGTCTTATAAAAAAGACGTCTTTTTTAATAGAAAAGCACTTTTTTTCGAAAAAAAACCGCAAAAATGTTTGGTGGATGAAAAAAAAGTCGTACCTTTGCACTGTCGAAAGACAAAAAGAGTTCTTTGAAATGCTGAAACAAAACGTAACTAATAACTGCAATAAGTTATTTGGCGATAGTGGAATAGACACATAAATTCACTTGCCTATCTTATAGGCATTAAGTTTCACTTTTAATCATATTATGGTTATGAAAAAGAGTTTTATTAAGACCACTTTGAACGTGGTTATGTCGGAGTTAATTAACGTGGTTAAGTTTTTCAAAGGTTGCACCTTTGTTAGTGTTGTTTGGTTTAGCGACAACGAATCTATGAATGATAAGTTAGTGGCTATGAAATCAGCAGACGGAAAAGGTCGTGCGCTGAAAGCGAACAATCCGCTTTTCAATCGCTTAACTGCAATCTCGGTTGGTACAAACCTGCAACTCGGAATCGATTACGGAAAGTCAGTCAATAACAGGCTGAAAAAGGCAGGTATCGATGAAAAGTTTGAACCCGAACCTTTAAGGTGGGGGCATTGGTTTGAATACACCAACGAAAAAGGCGAAAACGTTTCTTGTTTCCCACGACTGATAGAGCATAAGGATAAGATGTATCTCCGCTTGTATAAGGCGAAGAATACGAATATTCGCATTGCTTACTACCTTGATGGTAATCGGGTATCTTACGATAGCATTAAAGACTATCTGAAAGAAGAAAACCACGAAAGCGGAAAACAATCTGCATTAGGCTTGACCGAAGAAGAGCAGGCAAAGCCATTCACTCCGAAGTTTGAAACCATTCGAGTGATGAAAATCAACCACACCACATACAACGTGGTCGGATAAGAAAAGGCGCATCCATTTGGGTGCGCTTTTTTTTTGCCCATAATCCTGCTGGCTGGTTGTGCTGGCTACCAGGAAACAATCCAGGTGATCCAGGATCGTGCCTGGCGAACCTGGCTGGATCTAACTACTATTATCAGCCACATATATAACAAATATCAATACTTTCGATTTAGGGGCATTTAGAAGCCCGTCAGCGGGCTTTTATATTGTTTGGGTACAATTATTAGTCCGCATACAAATTAAAGCCGTAGCGAGGACTTTTTGAGGTGCAAAGCACTGGGCATCAGGTGGTTACGGTAAAAAGTTCTTACATTTATTTCCCTATATAGTATATATTGCAATTGCCAGTAAAAAATATTGACAGGTGGTGGGGGATGCCCCCCCCCCTATGTAACCCCCGCCCCATCCCCCCAGTTTTTGACATACATGGGTGGCAACAGTTCTGTGAATAAAATTTTGGGAAAAAATTTTATGGTTTGTGTAGGTGGTCCCCTCAGAAAAAATTCTGGAAAAAATTTTGTGATCTGTGAGGGGTGGTCCCCATTTTTTATTTTCTTATTGGAGTCCCAGAAAAAAATTCCGGGG
>Ga0326512_10000451_pt1 | contig 36325 bp, 41 predicted proteins | sample 1_2617_0518_D_FD_203652 | JGI IMG/M metagenome (GOLD analysis project Ga0326512, IMG submission 203652) | Bovine rumen microbial communities from UC Davis, California, United States - 1_2617_0518 | ecosystem: Host-associated > Mammals > Digestive system > Stomach > Rumen | place: USA... | reverse complement strand
CCGCGACGTCGTCTTCGATCTCGATGCCGTAGAAGCCGAGCTTGTTGCTCTCCGGAGTAAGAACCATCTCCGACATCATCTCGAGGATGTTCTTGCGGCTTATGCGGTCAGCGACCGCGAAGTTGACTTTCACCGATTCGATCTTCATACTGCCTCCTTGTGTTATGGGATACTTTTGGCCAGCTCTTGAGCGCGCTCGCGGCTGATGGGTGCGACGCTGCCGCCCTCGGCGGGCTTGCGGCAGACGCCGACAAGAATCGACAGAATCTCGCCGGTGCGCGACCGGAAGTTTTCGTCGGCGCGACGATCAAGCTCGTCGGCCACGTCTTTCGGAACTCCTTTGATAAGGATGTCAATTTTGTCTGCTGCTGCTTCCACGACTGTTTCCCCTTGTAGTTTCTTGCTTGCGAAAGGGCCCGCCCATGCGTCACACGGCAGCCCTCAAATGCGGGCGGCCGAGCTTTTTCCCTTTGAGTGATATATCACTATCTGACCAAAAAAAATCACAGGCGGAAAATGCTGACTTTTGAACTCCTCGACGAAATTTCTGGATCACCTCGTCGACGGATACGCCGTTCCGCGCGGCGATCCGTTCTGCAACCTTGAGGATTTCGGGGTTGTCACTTCGCATACTTCTCCCTCCGCTTCTTTTGGTTGTCCGCGATTGTGAGCTCTGCGAGCAAGACGGCGTCGCGATACTTTGCCGCGACCTTGCCGTTTTCATCCAGGACGCCGACCGTGCGGGCGATATTCTCAACGCCGCGCCACATAAGATCGAGCACCGTGAGCTTGCCGTCGCCCGCCACGACTGCAGCCGTGATCATGGCGATGGCTTTCTTCTCAGGCGGAACGAGACCGCCGAGCATCACATAGTGGTCGGGATGTCGACCTTGCCGTGATTTCTTTTTGTCGTTGTTCATGCGTCTGACCTTTTGATTTGTTGTTTGAGTTTCGACTGTTTCCTGTTGACAGTTGGCATTATATAATAATGATATATCACTTGTCAATGGGGTATATTAATTTTTTTTCAAAAGGGTGATATAATGCCCGCATGAAGAAAATCACACTAACAATCATGGCGGCGCTCGCGCTCGTGTTCACCGTTGCGGCTGCACAATGCGCGGCGACTACGAAGAAGGGAAAACAGTGTAGTCGTCAGGCCGAGCCCGGCTCCGCGTATTGCTGGCAGCATAAGAAGTGAAACCATGAAAACATTGATTACTGCATTGGCGGTGGCGGCTGCGCTTGTGTGCGAGGCCGAGACCTTGCGGCTCATGTACCAGACGACGGTGGAGATCGTCGACGATGCCGGGAAGGTGATCGGGCAGAAGAAGCTGAAGGCGGGGACGGTGATCGCGCCGGTGGATTCTGCCGCGCCGGCTGCGGCCGCGCCTGGGAAAAAGGGGAAGCGGCTTGTTCCGGCCGAGATTTCGCCGATGATGTTCAAGACGACGCGCCCGGCAAACGCGACGCTCCGCGCCGCGGTGAAGCTGAGCGACATCTACAGCGGCAAGTTTGAAGGCCAGCGCGCGAAGTATTGGAGCATCGACATCTTCGTCTACGATGTGAAATGGGATAACTGCGAGTTCTTCACCGGCTACATTCCGAAGTCGACGTCCCTCGGGAAGAAGTTCGCCGATTTCGTCAAGGACGGGAACACGCACCGCAGCGTCGTGAAGGTCGCCTTCGTCAAGGACGACACCTTCGACGATCTGCTCGAGATCCAGGACTTCGAGCCGCTCCCCGCCCCTGCGTCCAATGACTAATTTCCCTTCGGCGGGTGTCGAAGGGCTTTACAACACAAGCTACAACACATGGACTATTGGATCGAGATGCCACCGGACGACATGACGCAAAACGCCGTAAAAATGCGGCTCTGCCGCTTTCTGTCATCTTGCGTCATCCCATCATCCGCCAATGGCATTGAGAAGGTCAGGGGTTCGACTCCCCTTATCTCCACCAATAGGAAATGTGTGCAAATCGTGGGTTTCTGCGGATTCTGGTTCCCGCAGGGGCCCGCCCGGAATGAGGATGTAAAGGCGTTTTACAACACTTTACAACACCCGCCCGGGTTTCATGCCCGCAAGGGCGAAAGGTGTGCACACGATGAAACTGAAACAAACGGGCTCGATATTCGAGAACCACGGATTGTGGTACTATTCCGTAAAGCTGCCGGGCGAGAAGCGCCGCCGCCAGGTGCCGCTCAGGGCGCCAGGCGCAAAACACACGCTCACCATTGACCGGCCGCGCAAGATGGCGGAGGACGCCGCCGCGCGGTATTGGGAGGAACACACGCGCCAGACGCGGCAACACGAGCCGCAGGGCGCGACTGTCGCGGGGCTGTGCGCGGCATGGGCCGACCACTGCCGCGAATACTACAAGGACAGCAGCACGGTCGTGAACGCCGTGATAGACGTCCGGATGTTCCGCGACCTGTTCGGATCCGCAGCGGTCTCCGAACTCACACACGCCGACATGCTGAAGCTCAGGGACGCCCTCGTCCGATCGGGCGTCTCGCGCTCCACCGTGAACACCCGGCTGTGGCGCGTCAAGTTCATGCTCGCATGGGCGCTCGACGAGGCGCTCATCAGCGCGACCGTGAAGGCCGAGCTGACCCAGGTGAAGGGCGTGAAGCGCGGAAGGTCCGCCGCGCCGGAGCGTCCGCCCGTCCGTCCCGTGGACGACGCCACCGTGGAGAAGACGGTCGCGAAGATGATGCCGTCCACCGCCGACATGGTGCGCGTCCACCGGCTGACGGGAATGCGGCCCTGCGAACTCTGCGCGATGACGTGGGAGCTGATCGACACGAGCCGGACGCCATGGATCTACCGCGTACCCAGAAATGCCAACAAGAACGACTGGCGCGGCGAGCTCGGCCAGCCGCGCGCCGTCTGCATCGGCCCGAAGGCGCGCGCGATACTCGAGCGGCACCGGGGCGAAGGCGCCGTGTTCTCGCCGAAGCGCGCGATGGAGGAGTACCTGAAGGCGAGAAGGGCGGAACGGAAGACGCCGTTTTACGGCAAGGCGTCGCCAGACGCGCATGTGCCGCGCAAGCTCGGCGAGCGCTGGACTACCGACTCGTACACCGGGACTATCGCCGCAGCATGCAGAAAGGCCGGAATCACGCCCTGGGGCGCGAACCGGCTCCGCCACGCCTTCGGCACTGAGGTCCGCCGTGCGTTCGGCCTGGAGGCGGCGCGCGCCGTTCTCGGCCACACGGGAGGCGGATGCATCACGGACGTCTACACCTTCGACGCGATCGAGGAGGAGATGATCAAGGCCGCGAGCCCGGCAGTCGAGGCGCTTGGGTAAAAAGCCCCTCGGCGGAGGATAGTCGCCGAGGGGCCGGGGGTGGAGGTAAAAAGTCTGAGCGTGTCTACGGCTTGCAGCTGCCGTCGGCGCAATCACCGGTCGGGCAGTTGCCGTCCGGACATGCCGCGGCGGCCGTTTCGGTTGTTGCCGCAGCTACAGCGTCAGAAGTGGTCGCGGTCGCCTTGACCTCATTTGCGGCTGCCTTGACTTCCTTCGCGGCGGTCTTCGCGAGCGCGACGGCCTTCTTGTTGCCGCTGTTCGCCTTGGCGAGATCAATGGGCGAAGTCGTACCCTTTGCGGCGACCTCGGCGTTTGTCTTTGCGATGCTCGGCGCGACCTGGACGAACGCACTGCAGATCGACTTGACGATTCCGCTGGCCGAGCCGACGGAATTCGTGCCGGTAAGTATGATGTCGATGTCGTGGGTCTTCGTGGACGGCGAGAGAAGTGCCGTGTCCTCCGTGTAGTGGATCACGGCGGAGTCCACCCCCTCCGGGATCGCGTCGACGTGGATGTAGCCGACGGCGAGCTGTCCCGATTCTGAGACGTACATGCCCTTTGCGTCGAAAGTGCGCGACTTCGTGGCGCAGCCGGTTGTGATTGCCGCGAGCGCGGCGAGGACGAGTAGTTTTTTCATTGTTCTCCTTTTGGGAATTTTCCATCTATCACGAGCGCACCGTGCGCCCGTGCAAATGCCTGGTCGTCGGCCCCGTGGGAGTTCCACGCCGAGCCGCCGGCGACCCTGAGCGCGTAGTACTCGACGTTGCGCCGGATCGCGCCGAGCCCGACGAGCTTGCAGACTTCCCGGAAGATCTCGTCGGCCGTCGCGCGATCGCAAACATGCGCGGCGTAGAGCCAATCGTGCGCGAGCGCGGCGGCGACTCGCGGCACTTCCATCGGATGCCCACAGAGACGCCAGAGCGCGCGCGGGACGCTGCAGCCGTCGAACGCGAACCCGGCCGCGACGCGCACGATGAATACGCGCCCATCCGAGAGAACGCCTTCGACGTGCCAGTTCGACGCGACGACATGCTGGCCGGTCGCCGCGTCCCCGCGGTATACCGGCATCTTCACTCCCTCGACTGTTCCGACAAGGCCCACGTCAGCCCCCCTTGCAGAATATGGTGATGACCCAGGTGACGACGGACGCGACGATCGCGCCGACGACGCCGTAGATGGACGAGCGAACGGACTCCTTGCCGACGATCTGGTAGAGCGTCTTCTGGATGGCCTCGACCTTGACCTTGACGTCGTCGATCTCCTCCTTGCGGGTCTCGTCGCGCGTCTCCAGGCGGACGAGCGCGGACTTGATCTCATCCAGCGTCTCGAATACGCGGATGAACTTCCCGGAGGTCGAGCTGCCGTTTGCCGTGTTGATCTTCACACGCCCCTCCTTTCAAGCTATTGGCCGACGGTGACGGTGACTTCGTTTGTCGTCGCTGCCGCGCGGCGGGCGGCGAGAAGCGCCGCGACGTCGGGCGGGAGGTGAGTCCTCTCCCATTCCGCCTGGCGGGCTTCCGCTGCGGCCTTCGCCTTTGCTGCCGCTTCCGGATCCTTCAGCGTGACGCGCGTTGCCGCGTTCGTCCAGGCGAAGCCGTCCTCGTAAAGCTGCACGAGACACTGGCCGCCGTTGCCGTCGTCGAGAAGATACTGCCCCATCCGCTTGCCGTGCCAGGTCACGCGGCCGTGATCGGTTTCCTGCTCGCGGTGATACTTGCGGTTCATGAGCCCGAGCGCCTGCTGCAGATCCGCGGCCGTCCAGGTGTTTGTCGTGCCATCCTCGAAGAGGGTCTCGGCGACGATCGGCGCAGCGTTCGTGGCGGGCTCGTCGGCAAAGCACCGCCCGATGCATCCCCAGAAGAAGATATAAGCGGCGAGCAGCACGATCGCCAGCAACATGCCGCCGAATAGGTGTATGTAGTCTTTCATGGTAGGTTGAACCTCCTCTTGTCTATGTTGTAGTTGTGACGGATTTCGTCGGCTGAAAGTGCGCGGGAGTAGACACGCACGCAGTGGATGTCGCCGAGAAGATAGTAGTGATGCGCGACCGGCCCGCCGAGCGTGATGCCCGCCACACCGTCTCGCCCGATAAACGACGTGTTCGTGACGGCGACGCCATTGAGCGCGAAGCGCGTCGGGCGGGCGTTGATTTTCGCGGCAAAATCTGCGGAAAGCTGGAACGGCTGATTGACCGGGATGTCGGAAAGAGGGCCTGACAGCGCATAGCGGGTGGAGCTTGCGGGACGCGACTGGGCGGAGAAGCGGTTGCTATCCATGCCCGAGAGGAAGAACGTCTTGCCGCCGTTGCCGGCCTGCCCCCAGTTGAAGAGTATGGCGACCTTGTTGTAGCTGTTGCCGGTGTGCTGCCATTCGCCAGTCCATGTAACGACGAGTTCGACCGTCCGCGCCAGCGCCTCTTCCGCCGCCGTCAGAGCCGGGCCGTTAGTCGCGATGTTGAAGCCGTCCATAGTCGGCTTGCGCGCGGCGTTGTCCGTCCACACGACGACAGGATTGACCCACAGGTGCCATTTGTCCTGGGCGAGGTTGGTCCATGTGGTCGCGTTGGGGTCGTGCGTTCCCCATCCCGCGTTCTCAATGCCGTCCCACATGGCAATCAAACCATCCTGCACGTAGTCGCGGGCGGTCGGAGGCGGGGGGATCGCCCTTGAATTTATGAATCCGGCGGCGAGCTGCTCCAGGTTCCCCAGCTCGTCGCCTGGCACCACGAAGCCGCGGAGCTCGAAGACGCCGTTCGTGTGCACCGGCGAGGGCGGGACGTAGTCAAGGTAGACGAGGTAGTTGTAGTTCGTCGCGTCCTCGATCGCGTAGTCCGCCGGAAGCTCGCTGAGGGTGCGGCGAGGAAGCAGCTCTTCCCAGTCCGGCGCATCCGACAGCCCGCGCGGCCGCGCATAGACGAGCACCGGGCACGAGGAGAAGTCGATTCCGGCGTAGGCGGGCGCATTCGTGACGGCGACATGGAAGACGTCGTTCGTCGCGTAGCAACCGGCATCGCGCAGAAATGCGTCGACCGTTATCACCGGCGTCGGGCCTGGCTTCTGAGCGCAGATCGTGGCGACGACGGCAAAGGCGGCGAGCGCGGCAGATACGCCGCGCCGGCGGCCAAGCCCACGCCATGCCGCGCGGATGCCGCCGAACGCCGCGAGCGCGGCAAATATGCCGCCGAGAATCGCAAGGGCTATGGATGTGACGAGGTTCATTGCGCCACGAACTCCAGCTTGTTGCCGTTGACGGTGGGCATGTAGGTCGTGCCGTTGAAGATGATGCCGCCGGTCATCTCGGTCTTCGCCGAGTTCTTGATCTTCGCCGTGCCTTGCTGCATGAACTCGAAGTAGAAGAACGCCTGCGGCTGGGAGCATGTCACCGTCGCGACGTATGCCCCGGACGAGCCGCTCCAGGAGACGGACGCGAACGGACAGGTGAAGCCGTTCTCGTCTTCCTTCGTCCATACGGCGTTCACGAGGTTCGTCGTCGCGCGGATGTAGGGATGCGACGGGGCGACGACGTTGACTGGGATCGTGACGGTGTTTCCGCTCCTCGTGATGCCGGTCGCATTGACGCCGACGAGGTAGCTGTCGGTCTTCTCGATCGAGAAAAGCTCCGTGCCGTCGGACGCCGCGACGCGGAAGAAGGAGTTCGTCGTCGCGCCGGTGGAGAGACCGTTGGAGGTCAGCACCCACACCGAGCCCGCGGTCGTGATTACCTTCTCGTATTCGTATCCGCCCGCGATGACCGTCTCAGGCGTCGAGATCCACGTCACGCCCGCTGGGGCTTCGGCTCCGAGGCCGGAAGTAGTGCCACTCCAGGCGCGAGGCGCATACGCCGCGTCCGCGCGCGACAGTTCTGTCGCGGCTGCGGCGTCCGTGTAGTCCATCGCGTTCGTGAGCGTCATCCCGTGGCGGCGCTGCTCGTCCCAGTAGGTGACGTACTGCCCGGACTCCGGGTCGAGATGCTGCAGCTTCATTGTGGGCGCATGGACCGCGCTGTTGTAGTTTGTGACGACGAGGATGACGTTCGTCCCCGCGACAATGCGGTAGACGTCCTCGGCAGTCGCCGCGCCGACTTCGCTGGCGGTGTAGGTCGGCTTTGTGTTGGCCTTTGCCCACGACTTGATTGTGGGGTCGCTTTCGGTGTAGCTCGTCAAATACCCGGCGTCGTTGTTGAACGCCGAGACGTTTGTCGGCACGGTCGGGATCGTCGGCTTGTTTGAGAGGTCGTTGTAGCTGCCGCTTGTCGCGACGGTGGCGAATGACGGCTTGGACGTTATCTCGCCCCAGGAGTATGAGGGCTTTGCAGCCGCTTTCGCCCATGCCGGGACCGTGGGATCGGTCTCGACTGAACTCAGCTCGTTCTCCTGGACCGCGTTCATTGCGGCATTTGATACGGCGGCGTAGTCGCCCGGCACGGGGGCGGTGGCCTCGATCGTCGCGACGAGCGCGGTGTTGGAGGTTGTAAAGTCTGATGTTAGCGCGAGAGTGCCGGAAGCGTAGGGGTACGATAGCTCAAAATACTCGTTTTCGCTTGCGACTGCGCTCGGGATTCCATGCCTGATGCCTGTCGCGCTATATACGGCCTGACGGTCGGAGCCAAACATCGGCATTCCCGTTGGCCCTATGCGCACAGGCTTTTTCAATATCAGCGTCTCGTCGCCGTTCTGCACGGCGGCCATCGCGGCGTTGGAGACTGCGGCGTAGTTGCCCGGCGCGGGTGCGGTGGCCTCGATCGTCTCGACGAGTTCCGTGTTGTTCGTCGAGAAGTCGGCCGATATGCCGAGATCCTCGACGTAGGCCTTTGTGACGATGTTGGATACCGCGCCTGGAGTCGCCAGCCCCTCGAACGTCACGTTCGTGACCACGCGCTCGTCGTTGTACATGTCGTCGAGGCGCGCGGTCTGGACATTCGCGGCGAATGCGCCAAGCGAGAAAAGCAACGCGAGCGCGACGGCGCCGAACGGACCCGCCGACGGGCCGGATACCGGCGCCGTCCTCTGTGCGAGAATGCGGCAGACCTCGTTGATCTTCGCGGCGAGGTCGGCGAGCTTGTAGCGTCCGCCGAGTTCCTCGACGTCCGTGACCGGAACGGACGCGGCGCCGGGAACGACCGCGAACGATCCGCCGCAGTTCACCTCCGAGACGATGTCCGTGACCTTGATGCGCCACTCGGCGTTCGAGACGGTCTCGACCGATCCTCCCGCGCCGATCAGCCGCGCCTCCATCGGGTAGCAGCCGAGGCGGAAGGCCGCGGTCTCGGCGTGGTTGTAGACGAGCGAGACGGTTCCGCCTGCAGCCAGCCCCGTGAAGGTCTTCGTCACGCCCTGGTACGCGACGACGAGCGTCGCGCCATCGTAGCTGTGCGACGAATCGAGCGCGAGGGTTATCGCGCCGGCGTCGTCGCCCTTGAGTATCGTCGGTATGCCTCCCATCGTCACTCCTCCTCCGCTTCCGGCGTGAATGTCACCGTCCCTGCCCTGACGCCGTTGGTGTAGACGCAGAGCGCGCCGTCCTCAAACCTTATGTCCGCCCGCAGCGCGAACGCCGTCTCGTAGCCGAGCCCGCTGTCCCTGTAGCCGTAGTCGCGCCTCCCGTCGGAGCGGACGGAAGGGCAGGACGGGTCGGCGGCGACGCGGTCAGCCGTGAGGTTTGCGTTTGACACGACGCACGATCCCGCAACCTGGTAGATGCTGTCGGTATAGCCGGGACCAGGCTCAGCGACGACAATGAAGGAGTTTGTGTTGAACTGGCCGTCTTTGTTGTGCGTAAGGCCCGTGACGTGGGGATTAGAAAGCGTCTTCGCTATTATCGTGTTATAGCTACCGCCAGGCCTGCCGTAATACTCGTAGAAGTCAACCTCCAGCAGGCAGTGGGATACTTCCTTTTGGCGGGTTGAAGGGCTCCTTATCAAGTAGGCGCAGATGCTCATGTCGTTATCCCACACATGGCAGCGCGACAGGATAACGTCGTCGCCGTAGATGCTCCATCCGCTGTTGCCGCCGAAGAAGGCGTCCACGGCCAGATCCTTCCAGCACAGGATCTTGTTGCCGTGAAAATCGCACTCGTCGAATATGCCAGACGCGAAGGCGCTGTCATGCCGCACTATTGCGGCATTTGCCGTAAAGTCGCATTTTGAGAACTTGATGCCGTATATGACCTGGCTTCTGACGTCACTACCACCGGGGTAGTAGTGATTGAACCCGGTGATGGTAAAACCGCACATCGACACTGAATACAGGGTGTCGGGGCAGGCCATCCGAACCCCCACGGCGACCGTTCTGTTATGGGGCGAGCCGAGCGCGTATGTCCCGTCCGTCGCCATCATGCCGTCGATGATCGTGTCCTTCCTGTCGCCAGTCGCGACGTAGGCAATGCCGTTCGTGAGCGCGGAGTATATGACGCACGGCGCATACCGCCCCTCCGCAACGGCGACGACAACCTCGTTCGACACGTTGAACGTGCCGTTGGTTATGCCGTTGTACGCGGCAGTGTACGCCCCGGCAATGGTCTTGACCGCGCTCGTCGGGGAAAGCCCGTCGTTCGCGTCGCTGCCGTCGAAGGCCGAGAGCCACACGTCGGCGACGGCGTTCTCGAAGGCGAGGCGGTTCGCCGCCGTTGTCTCGATCTTGAAGTCCACGTTTTCGCGAAGAGTCCCCGAACGGTATTCTATCGGAAGAAGCGGCGCGGACGGAGACGGCGCGATGCTGAAGGAGTCTTCGCCCGCGTCCGCGCAGAATTGCCCGTTGATGTCCGTCACGCGAGTCGCATTCGTGACTCCCTGCCCGGCGTTTGCGCCGATGAAGACGCAGCCGACGTTATTCGAAGAGAACGCTCCCGCGTCCGTGCCGATGCACACAACGTTCTCGTTCTGCCCGCCGGAGCCGTAGCCCGCGCCGTAGCCGAACGCGACGTTGTCCGTTCCGGGCGGCGCCTTTGCCGTCGGCGATGACGCGGCGAAAAGGGTTGCCGCGGCGAGGGTGAGAAGTACTGCGATGCCTGGTTTCTTCATTTTTGTCTCCTTTTAGTTTTCGTGGTTAGAGCCAGCAAGCGGCCCGTCGACCGGGCCGGAGAAAATGCCTATTCCGGTGCATTCGCAGAACCCCGAGCCAAGTGTGCACATCGTGCAGGTGCAGCACTTCGCGAGACGGTCCCAGTGGGCGCAGTCCGAGGATACGAAGACTCCGCCCCTGTATTGCGCGGCGCATCGAAGCGCCTCCGGAACGTTCCAGCAGCTCGGGCAGTATACGGTGACAAGCGGAAGCTCGTCCCTTTCGTGGGTCGCCCCGTTCCACCCGCACTTCCTGCACACGTCGGTGTCGGGGCCGGTGAAGTCGTGCGGCTCCCACTTGTGGCCGGCTCCGTTGGCGCAGTGGTGGGACGAGTCGCCGTCCGGGATCCAGACGTGGCCGACTTCGCATACGTTGATGCAATGCTCGCAGCGGACGCTGTCCGACGCCTCGTCGTCGCGGAGCGTCCAGCTCGACGGGTCGGCCTTGCAGGGCACGACGAGCCGCTGCACGTAGTCCGCGCCGCAGTCGTCGCAGACGTTCGACTCCGTGTGCGTCCATGTCCCGAATGGCACGTAGGCGGTCGGCGTCGCGTAGAGCGGCGTGTGTTTCCCGAGCCCCGCGTAGTACCACGACTTGCAGTCGCCGCAGTAGTTCGAGACGGCGTGGAATTCCTGGCTTTTGTAGACACATGCGTGGTACGGCGATTCGCCGTGCGGCGCGATGCCGTCCCCGACGGGATAGAACTCGAAGCACTTGCCGCAGTAGTTCGAGACGGTGTGGTCGAGGATGCTCAGGTAGTTGCAGAAGTCGCCCCGCCCCGCCACGTGGCTCTCGCGGCCCGCGAAGAACATGCCGAAGCACTTGCCGCAGTAGTTCGAGACGGCGTGGGTGTCTCGCGTCGCGTCGCCATAGGTCGGCGGCGAGGCGGTGTGCGCCTCGTTCGTCAGCCACAGCCGGCCGCAAGTCGTCACGCCGTCGTGCTTCATCGTCGCGATGTTGCCGCAGAAACGGGCCGCCACGTGCGCGTTCGACGTCGCGGGGTATCTCGGATCGTCCCATTCGAAGACGCAGCTCTCGATCTTGTGCGGCTTGTTCGTCGCTTCGCAATGGCCGCACCAGTTGGGATTGTCGCGTACCCACGTGGCGAAGTCGTCGGACCACTTGACGAAGCCGTTGACGCACGGCATCTTGACCTGGTGGCTCTCCGCGTCGCCTTGCGACGAGACGACGCCGTCGTTCCACGCGATGACGTGCGAGAGGTCTTCCGTCCTCGCCGCATGGCACCCGAGGCTTTCGCCGTGTTCGTCGAGATGCTCGCAGGTGTAGGAGAGCCGGCAGACTTCGAGATCGTCGTACTCGTCGCCGAGCGGGTTCGGCACCGTCACGGCGGTGAACTTCCCGTTCGTCGTCTCGTCGTGCGTTGTGCGCGTCATGGTGAGCCCCGTGTCAAACGGGCTTTTCGCCTCCACGACTTCGTGGCATCTCGCGCACTCCCATACCTCCCGGCAGACGAGCGGATTGCCGGGGTCTGCTTCATAGCGCACCGTCTGCGCCTTTTCGAGGTGATAGAGCTTGATTATGCCGCAGTCGCAAACGCACCCATGGTCCACGCCGAGAACCTTGAGCGGGTTGACGTTTGCGTCGTGCCATCCGCCGTGCAGGTCCGGCTCGCTCGGCCTCGATCCGCAAACGATGCATATCTGGCACGCGCCGCCGTCCTCGGTAATCTGGAAGTCGTGCTCCGCCGGATGGTCGGGATCGTCTTCGACGCCCTCGTACCACGTGTGGCACTCCACGCACATCCACGCGCCGCAGTGCCCCTCGAAGAACTTGCACACGTGCTCCTCGGGCGGGATGGGCTTCGGGGGCATCACCTCTTCGTCGAACCCCTTCTCCGGGCATGTCACGGCGTTTATGGCATCTATTATAGCGTATGCCTGATTGAGCTTTTCGGCCAGATGATCCTGCCATTCGGTGCTGCGCTTGAGCTGGATGGCGCGGTTGCGCCCTACTGCGGACTCTATAGCCGCATAGATTTCGTCCTCCGTGGGCACGGTCGCGTAGTCGGCGATCGAGCAGAAGTCAACGCCCTGCGGGATGTCGATGAGCACGACGTCGAGCTCGTACGAAATTGTCTGCCCGCTTGCGGAGGTTATCGACACGGTGTCTACGACGATGTGCTTCGCCTCGGTCGAGTCGGTGTAATTGTGCCTCTTCCACCAGTGGCGGACAAGTCCGTCCAGCTGTTCATCGTGATCCGGAATCTTCTCGCCGGGCGTAGCCGCGTATGCGTACGGGCAGAGGAGAGACGCGAGCCGCGACAGAAACGAGGGGCGCGGCGTGACGAGGCGCGCCTTCGCCGCGTCCGTGACGAGGCATTCGCGCATGGTGAACGCCGCGTCCGTCGTCGCCGACCTGAAGAGGTGGGTCCCCGGTCTGATTTTCACCGACTGGAACACGTTCGCCCCGACATGCGCGACGTAGCGGACCATCCATACTTCGTTGGTCGTCGAATAGACGACGTTCGTGACGATTTCCGAGCCGTTCGTCGAGACGACGAGGAGGCCGTCCGTGAGGACGCTGCCGAAGGTGTCGTTCGCGCCGGAGAAGTCCGTGCATGCCGTGTTGGCGGTGTTCCTGTACGCGTATTCGCCGACCCTCGCGAAGAGCGTGCCGTTTGTCATTCCAGAGACGGTCGAGTCCTCGACGACCATCGCAGCGTTGCGGCAGTCGCCGAAGGTCAGCGTAACCGTCTCGGCCTCGCCGAGCTCGTTCGTGACGGTCGCCGCGATTGGCGCGACGTTGAAACCCGCCGACGCGGCGTTCGCCGTGTTGGTCGCGACGTAGTTCCTCACCCAGGACTGCGTGGCGGCGGGGGAAGCGGCGAGCGCGGCGAGAGGCGCGGCGGCGATTGATAGCAGCATGGCGATTGCGCGTTTCATTTCCAGGCGTCCTTTCACGGGTCTATGATTGTCGTATAGCCGCCTTCGCCGTCGGGGACTGCGACGATCTGGTGGAGGGCGCCGGAGGCGTCGGCTATCGAGTGGATGACCCTCGGCGTGTCGGGCGGCACGGGCTCGATCACGGGCGAGAAGCCCGATACGTTGACGAGCCCCCCGCCAAACGCCGTCTCGTTTCCCCTCGCGTCCGTCGCCCTGACCTCGTAGAACGAGCTGCCTTTGTCGGGAAAGACCGTCGGAAGGAGATACGCGACGCCAGAGGTCGTGCCTGGCTTTCGCGACACGGGAACGTCGAATCGCGAAACTCCGTCCGTCTTGAATACCGACACGACGACCTGCGTCACGTCGTCCGGAATGTTCTCGATCTCCACGACGAAGGAGTGGAGAAGCCGGGCGTACATCGTCGGCAGCGGGAAGTTCATCCGCTCCGGGTCAAGCCGAATTTTCAGGTTCACCTGGTTCATGTTTCCTCCATTTTCAGATTACATCCTCGAGGAACGTGCCGAGATCGACGCCATTGTCCGCCAGTCCGACGAAGCGCCCCCCGGGGTCGAAGACGGGCGGGTAGAATGTGAGCGTGATGGATCCGTTGCCGTTGTTCGTCGCCTCGATCATCTCCGTGCATGTCTGCCGCGTCTGGTGTATCACGGGGTCGCGGTGCGTGTGGTCGGCGCGAGCGGCGAACTTCGACGTCCCGATGCGGGCGATCTTGTCGGCGTCGGATTCCGTCGCGGCGGCGCCGTTCGCGTCCGTCGCGACTTGCTCGACCGCTTCGGGCGCGCGGGCCGACACCTTGGCCGGCGTGTCGAGGTCGGGGTCCTTTGCCGTCGTATTGTTCGGACACCTCTCGGCGACGTTGAGCGCGGCTTTTGCCTTTGCTATGTCGAGCGCGATCGTCGGCGGATCCGTGTCTCGAAAGACGCGGATGCCCTGTCCGCCGCAGAGGTTCGTCAGGAAGTGCGCGACGCGGTTGTACCACGACGCGGGGACGGCGCTGACGGGCTGTCCCGGCTTGAAGTCTTCTCGAAGTCCGGTGATCACGAGATTGACGCCCCCGTATTGGTTGTTTCCACCGAGGTCATGGTGTTCGTAGTGAGTTCCCAGAGGTTCGAGTCGCCGATGCGCCGGGCAGTCGGCACCGAGGACGACGTGACGGAGCCGTTTGTGTCGACGTTCGTCGATGGCACGAGTGCGGGTTCTGACGGTTGTGCGATGCCCCGCTTGACGGTCGTCGTCTCCGTATACGTGCGGAACACCTGCCGGAAGCTGTACATCCACGGCTCACCGTCGAGATATGCGCTGACCACCCATCCGCTGAATACGCAATTCACGTGCTTGCGGATGTCGGTAGTCACGGCGTTTCCGCTGTAGTAGCCCATCAGAGCGCCCTCCTGAAGTTGAATGAATAAGTCTTGTGTCCGCAGCTCTCGCAGGATGCGGGGGCACCAAGCGAGAAGAACTGCGATGTTGGCGACGGCGCGGCCTCGCCGAGAAGGGCGTGGCACTGCCCGCCGACGTCCAGCGCCCCATGCACGATGTCGGAGGCGCACGGCATGTTGTCCTGGTAGATCACGACGGGCTCGGCCGATGCGACGAGGCTCACGGCGTCAAGCGAGCCGCCGTAGGAAATCGCGCCCATGAGGTTCTGCGCACGGGCGCGAGACTTGACGGCGACGCTGACCGTCCACTTGTTGATGGCGTCCGCGCCCTCGTTGGCCGTGCCGACGACGGTGACGACCGGGAAGGCCCTGCGGCGCGTGTCGATCGCGAGGCGGGTGATCATGTAGCCGCTTTTCGTCATGACGCCGCGCGACATGGTTGCAGCCCATGCCGCGCCAAGGGTCGCGGAGACAGTCGTGTCGCCCACGACCATGTATTTACAAACGGGGTTCACGAGAATTCCGCCCGTGTGCCTTGCGTCGATGCCGCCCGTGTGCGACACCTCGGTGTTGCCGTGCGTCTCGCCGGCGTCGGAATGCAGCAGCTTCAGGCTGGCCGACGCCATCCCGAAGAAGTCCGTGAAGCTGTTGAAACCTGCCGACATCGCTATCACCTCATTCCAAGAAGTTCACTCACCTTGCCCGCGAGATTCGCCGTGTTGCGCTCGATGCCTTCGAGCTTTCCGTCGCGGGACTGCGCGAGCGTCTCGAGCTTCTGCGTAAGCTCGCCCGTCTTCTCGTTGAGCTTGCGAAGCTCGTCCTCTGCGGTCGTCTTCGTCTGCTCCGCCGCGCTCGCGCGGACCATCGCCTCGACCTCGGGCGAGAACGAGCGCGACTTGCGCCACTCCGCGAGACGGCTGTCGACGCCCTGCGAGTCGCCGGCGGCCATGAGCTGGGAGAGCTCGTCGATGCGCCACTTGCCGCCGTAGCGCGAGGCGTCGCGGTGGAGGCGCTCGAGGTCTTCGGCGCGGTCCTTCTCCTCGCCAATCTCGGCGGCGGCGCGGCTTGGGTCGCGGTACATCGCGAAGGCGCGCTCGAACTCGGTCGCGGCAGAGGCGGCGGCGGCCTGGAAGGGCGACGCGGCCTCCTTCTGCGCGGCGATCTCGGCCCTAAGGTCGGCCATGCGCTTCGCGTGCAGTTCGCGGTCGAGGCGGTCGCGCTCCTTCGCCGCGGCCTCTGCGGCCTTCTGCTCGGCGGCGGCGCGTTGCTCGGCGGCCTTCTGCGCGGCTTCCTTCTCGGCCGCCGCGCGGTCGTTCACCGCCTTCAGCTCGCTCGCCTCGATCTCTGCGTCTAATGCTTCGCGGCGGCGCTTCGCCTCGTCCAGCGCCTTCTGGTCTGCCTTTATGCGGTCGAATGCGCCGGTCTCCACGGCTCGTGCATCGTTGATCTTGTCAGTAAGCTCCCTGCGGAGCTTGCGCGACGCCTTCAGCGCTTCCGGTTCCTGTGACGCCCTGTCCCATGACTCGCCCAGCGTCGACCTCGCGTCTTTGAGCCTGGCGACCTCTTCGACTGCAGCTTCGTGCTCTCTGATCGTAGCGTCGAGCCTGTTCTGCGCCGCTTCGATTTCCGCGTCGGCGCGTTCCCTTGCCGCCTTCGCGCCGTTCGCGGACAACTGTGCATCGATGTCGCTGTTGACTGTCGCCGCGTCCTCCCCGGCGGCGATGCGCTTCTGCCTTGCGAGTTCCGCGTTCGCCTTCGTGAGCCGCTCCGTCAGGTCTATCTCCTTCTGGCGCGCGGACAGTGCCTTGTCTGCGGCTGCGCGAACGGCATTGCCGACTTCCGCGACGGAGCTCTTGTACTTCGACAGTCTGTCGGTCAGCGCGTTGATGGATTCGATGGACTTCTTCTCCGCCTCCTTCGCCGCGTCGATCTGGTCGGTGATGCTCTTCTTGACGAGACCGAAAAGCAGCCGCACGCCGGCCGCGCCCATTTCCCACAATCCGCCCTTGGCCAAGTTTTTGAGTGTCGCCCCGAGGAATCCCGTGTTTTGCGTGAGCACCCCGACCGCACCGGACAGGCCCCGCACCATTCCCGACGCATTGTTGGCATTCGCGCCGAGTTTCTTCACGGCGCGCGCGGCCTTTGCGTCGGCTGCGGCCTTTTCGGCGGCCTGTATTTTCGCTCGTATCGCATCGAGCCCCTTGTCGGCCTCCGCGGCGTCTCGCTTGATGTCGCGAAGGAAGTCTCCAAGGGTTTTGTACCCTGTCCCCATTCCTCGCGCTGCCTTGTCTGCCTTTGCCGCGATCGAATCGTAGTCTGCGGCGGTCTTGAGGATTGCTTGCCGCAGCTCGGCGTTTGCAGACTTGACCTGCTTGGACATCAGCGCGGCTTCCGTGCTGACGCTCTTCATTGCCCTGAGGTCGGCACTCGATCCGATGTGGATGTTTATCTTTTTGTCGGCCATCGCGTCAAACTCCCGGAAATTTTGCTATAATTGCGGACATGGGATGCTGCAAGCGAGAATACGGCGACCCGTGCGCAACCTGTTCACACGGAAAATGGAGCGCGGAATGCAGGGGATGCCGCTTTGACGGCCCGCAGACGCCGGGCGAGTTCGCCGTTTGTCTTTTCGTTATCGCAGTCGGCATCATTTCGCTCGCTCTCCTTGCTGCGTTTTTTTCTCTTCCCTGAGCCGCTTTGTGATCGCGCGCAGCGTTAGGTCGTAGGCCGCCTGCAGCTTCGCCTGGTCCTTCGTGACGGTCTTCCCCAGTTCCACCGCAGCCGCCTCGCAGAGCGCGTCCAAGCGCGTCTGCGTCTCGCCCATGAGGGACGCCGGCGGACATTTGAGCGCGGCGCACGCGGCGACGAGCTGCTCCTCGATGCGCGCGAGGTTCTTCGCGGCCTCGGAGCGGTCGGCGCGGAAGAGCGGCGTGCGCGGCGCGCCCGCCCTACCGTCGTCGTTCTTCGCCGCCACCGCGTCGCTGAAGCCGGTGACGGCGTAGCGAGCGGCGCGGGCGATCTCCTCGCGGGTGACGGGCAGGGACTCCACCCACGCCTTGACGGCGGCCTCGATTTCGTCGCGGGCTTGGAGCGCGTCGAAGAACTTCGGCTCGCGTGCGTGGGCGAGGGCGAACCACCAGAACGTGTTGGCCGTCTCGTCGTCGGAGGCGAGTCGCGCCGCGTAGCCGTGGTACCACGTAAAGGCCGCGAGGGTAGGCTGGAAGAAGGGGATGTCCCCAGCCCATCCGACGCGGGGAAAGTTGGCCGAAGTCGTCTCCGCGCCGTCCGTGAGCGGGAGGGCGAGCTGGTTCAGGAGGTCGAAGTCCTCGAGCGTAGGGTTCAGACCCTGCGCCTCGAGGTCCTCGAAATCATCTTTGGCAGCCTTGGAGACCATTTAGTCGTTGGTTGTTAGCTGTTCGACGGTGCCTCGTCGCTGCCGACGAGCGGGATGGAGACCTGCCACGTGTACTGCGTGTAGCCGTTCTCGGGGTCGCTCCGGCCCTCGGGGTTCGTGATGGTCGTGTTCGCCGGGACGTTGGCCGCGAGCGAGACCGTCGGAGGGGTCGCGGCGTACCAGTTCATCGTGTAGTCCACCGTGACCGTCCCGCCGTGCAGATCGTAGTTGAGCAGCACGCCCTGCGGCTGTGCAAGCGTGAACTCGACCGGGAAAGTGGCGTTGACGGACGAGAGGCCGTAGTCCTCGACGGGCGACGCGGCGTTCGTTCCCTTCTTGATTACGCAGAGGCCGAGGAAGTCCTGGGCGCGGTGGCGCGTCGAGAGCGAGAATCCTGTGAAGATGGACTTGAGGTCGTACCACCGCTTCTGCGTCCCTCCGACGTGGATGGCCTGGCCGTTCGCCGTGAGCGTCGGCGCGGAGCCGGTCTGCGTCGAAATCGAAATGCCGCCGAGCGCGACGGGATGAGCCGTGCCGCCGATGGAAATGTCGGAATTGGCCGCCGCGATCACCTTGCCGAGGACGGGAAGGTCGGCCGCCGCCATGTCGGCGATGACCTCGTACTCCGATGACGGCGCGGCGGTCTCGCCGTATCCGTCGACGACGACGGTGTCGCCGTGGGTGTTCTGCCCCGATGCGGTCTGCATGGAGCGGTTCTCGTTCGACGACTTGACCTTCAGCTTCGGCGACTGCGCCGCGACGAGCTCGAAGTAGTCCTTCGCCTGGTTGAATGTGCTGGACATTTAGGAGTCCTCCTGATTTGTGTTGTGTGGGAAAAAGCGGCCCTTGACGGTCGCGTTGTAGGTCTTTGCCATGCCGAACGAGTCGGCGAATGATTCGAGCGCGGTCTGTGTTTCGCCGAGGACGAACGCGTCGCAGCGGAAGTCGTCGCCGCCGAGAGTCCCGCAGCCGTCGCCCGTGAGCGCGGCAAGTGCGCCGCGAACGGCGCGGCAGACGTTGCGGAACATCGCGCCGTTCTTGTCGTCGGCGTTCGAGACGTGGACGCCGATTCGGACCGAGTACGTGCAGGGGACGCCGGGCCCCCGCCAGTCCATGTCCTGGCTCGACGTGTCCACAAAAACCGAGATGTAGGTGTCGGGCGACTTCTTTTCGGTGTGGCCCGGAGCGGGCGCAAGCGCGCCGATGACGTCGATGCCGACTCCGGCCGCGGCGAGAAGCGCGACGATCTTCGCCTCGACGATCTCCTCTGGTTCGATCATGCTGCCGCCACCGTCCTTTCGATGTCGTGGTCGAGGTTGTGTTCAAGACGGTTGGAAGCGGCGGTCAGCGCCTCGCCGATCGCACCGGGCGGAAGCGCGTCGAGGATGTAGTCGAGCGCGTTCATGAGTTCGACCTCTGCGCCCTTGCCGACGATGCGGCGGAAGAGCCCCTTGACGAAGTTGCGCGGGTCGCGCCTTTCGCCGCGCATGCGGTGCCAGCTGACGACGCTCGCGGTCGATCCGAGGACCTGCTTCGCGATCCACCCCCACGACAGCTTGGCGAGCCCGGCGCGGCGGATCTTCAGCAGGTCTCTCGCGTTTACGATTTCGCGACGTTCCGCCGCGGCCTTCAGGCCGCGCCACTTCCACTTCGTCGCCTTCGAGCGTTCGCGCGTGGCGTATGCACCGTATACCTTGCGCTTCGCGTCGGTCGTCCCCGGCAGGTGGACGAACTCCCAGAGATGGATGACGTCGTCCATGCGCGTGACGTACCCGCCCTTGATCGCCTTGAGGCTGTATTCGCTCGATCGCATCTTCTTCGGCGCCTTGATGGTCCTGGCCTTCAGCGAGTTGAGGACGTAGATGCCGGCGCGGCGCGTTGCGCCCGCTATGCGCTCGGGCATTTCGCGCTCGAAGCGCAGGAAGAGGCGCTCGAGTCTCTGCGTCGCCGCCTGGTCGATGTCTACCGATATGCTGATCATTTCAGCCCTCCCCGCGTACGCGCGACGATTTCAAAATGCCCGAGCGACGGCTGCGGCTTGACGGACGAGACGTGGAGCGTCTGCGTCCGCACTCCGTCGGGCATGAAGCGCACTTCGTCCTCTGCCTGAGGCGGTTCGACGTCTGTCCAGTCGCAGAAGCGGACGCAGATGGTGTAAGTCTGCTCCCCGGACGGCGCAGGCGCGTCCAGGAGCGAGGCGTTCGCATCTCCCTCCGTGACCATCGCCCTCACGGTGAGCGCGATCGGGCGCGCGCCGGCGCGCTCGCCGTGGAACGCGACGGGCGTGTCGTAGAAGGGCGCGAAGGCCGACTCCGGGATATGGAAGGTCATGGGCATGGGTGTCTACTCGAAGATGAGGCGCAGCCATCCGCCGACGGCCGTGCCGGTGAAAAGGAGCTTCTCGCCGGGCGCGATGAACGCGGCATTCTGCAGCGTGTTGGTCCCGACGAGCCCGGTCGCGGTTCCGCTTGCGAGGGCGTTCGTCGCGGCGACGGTCTTCTCGTAGACCGCCACCGTGTTCGTCACGGCGAAGACGGTCGTGTTCGTCGTGACGCCGAGGATCCCTGGATCGTCGACGAAGGAGAGGTTCGGGAAGGTGTTTGTCGAGACGGCATGGGTGTAGTAGTTCGTCTCGACGACCGTGTAGGTCGTATTCGTGAAGGTGGCGACGGTCTGCGCGTTCGTGTAGACATCGGCCGAGTAGATCGCCGAGAGCGCGAATGTGCCGCCCGCAGCCGGCGCGAAGGACTCGACTCGGATGAGCTTGCCGCCGTTCTTGACGGTGTAGGTGGCGCCGTCTTCCGGCGCGAAGGACGCGACGGTCGCCGCCGACGCGATAAGCGAGAGGGCGATGGCTGCGAGTGTGATCGATAGCTTCTTCATGGTTTTGCCTTTCTTGTTTTGCGGGTTTTGTCCGTTCTCGGATCTCGATGGCCGACGCTCGGGACCCGAGAACGGACGGAGGCCGGGGCCTCCGTCCGCGCTTGCCTGGGGGCATCAGGTGCCGGAGCCAGCAGGGGTGATCGTGTTGTTCACGACGGGGACGGCGTACTCCGTGTAGGATTCGGCCATCTTGCAGGTCTCGACAGCACCCGAGAACGCCTCGACGATGCCGAGGAACGCCTCGGCGTCGTAGACGTTCGCCTTGTTCTCCTTGTCGTACCAGGACGACATGTCGAACGGCTTGTCCGCCGGGGCATCCTCGGGGATGTAGATCGGCGTCCAGCCGTAGACCGCCTTGGCCTTGACCGCGTCGACGACGCTGCCCTCGATCTTGCGAATGCCGACGACCGCGACCACGCCGTCATAGGTGCCGGCCGTGTCGATGATGTCGCTGTCGAAGAGCACGACGCTGCCGAAGCCGAGGAACGTCGAGACGGCCTCGCGGACCTTGTCGATGTCCGTGAGAATGAAGCCGATGTCCTTGCCGGCGTCCGCGAGCGCGTGGAGACGGAAGCGGATCTCGGGGATCTCCACAAAGTCGAGCCACGCGTTCGTCGTCATGACGAGCGTCGGCGTGCCGTACTTGCGGAGCTTCTTCGCCGCCTTCTGGAGCGTCTTCACGACGGCATGGTCGGCGAGCTCGGTCGCGCCGCTCTTGCGCGAGGCGGTGAAGACGGTCTTGAACGCGTCGTCCTCGACCTTGTTCCACGCGAGGCGCTGCGAGAGCTCGGCGCCCGCGTTGTCGGCCGCCTCAGCGGACGAATATGCCGCGCCGTCGTCCTCGTAGAGCTTGCCGCGGCCTTCGTAGCGCGAGACGGACCAGGGGACATCGACCATCTCGATCGCCGTTCCGGAGAGCGTGGTGCCGTTGGAGCGGCCCTTCGTGCCCTTCGAATTGGTGAGGCCGGCGGGAGCGACGCGCATGGTGCCGCTGCGCTCGGTCACGGGAAGGAGCGGGAACAGCTTCGGGAAGGCGTAGCCCTTCATGTCGAGCTGGGAAGTGGAGCCGATTGCGGCGAGGTCGGGACGATCTGCGTCCTGAACACGGAAGAATCTCTTTGCCATTGTGTGATTCCTTTCGGATGATTAGGCGTTTTTCTTGTGCCCGCGCCGATACGCCTGCTTCAGCGACGGGTATTTCTTGGATGCCTCGACATAGCCGAGGGCATCCACCGCCTCCGCGAACGACGAGAAATCCCCGGCGCCGTCGGACGGCTGCTGCAGCGCACCGCCGACCTGTGCACGGTAGCGTTCGGTTTCGGCGTCGAGGGCTGCTTTCGTGTCCGAAAGGGCCTTCGTCGTCTTGTCAAGTTCGGCGCGGAGCTGCTCGCATTCCGCCTTCGCGGCCGCAAGGGCTTCGTCGCGTTCCTTGATGTCGGACTCAAATTTCTGGACGGCGACCTTGTGCTGGTCCTCCGCGGCGGCGAGAAGCTCGACGCCTTTCTTCTGGAGCTCGGCGTTCTTCTCGCCGAGGGACGCGATCTCCGCCTTGAGAGCGGCGATCTCCTTGTCCTTCGCCGCCTGAAGACCGGCGACGCGGGCGGACTCGATCTTCTCCGCGAGACCCGTGCGATCGAGGAACTCGACGACGGACTTCGGATTCTTCTCGAGCACTTCGAGAATCTGCGGATGTTCCTCGAGCATCCTCTCGGCCTCTTCCGCGAGAGTGTTCGTCGAGAAGATGCCGTCCGTCGCAGCGGGCGTGTCGGTGAAGTCGGATCCGTGCAGCTTGCCGAGAACGGCGTACACCTTGCCGTCGGCGGACTGGTCCATCCAGGCCTTGAAGAGCTCGTCAGACTTCGCCCAGCAGTCCGCGATGTCGGCGTCGGGGTTTTCCTTGCACCACTTCGCGTAGGGCTCCGAGACCTCTTCCTTGTAGCTGTGACGGTTGCCGTCCTTGTCCTTGACGACCCAGTCGGCGTATGTGAAGACGATGGACTGGCCGAACTGCTTCGGGTCCTCCTTCGCCGTTTCGAGGACGTGCTTCGCGATGTCGCCCTGGGGCGCGGAGTGTGCGCTCTTGAGGAGATGGACGTCTGCGACGACGCCGGCGGCCTGAACCTTCTGGCCTTCGATCTCGCGTTCCACGTCGACGACGCGGAAGTTCTTCGCGCGGCCGAGCTCCGTGCCGATCGCGTCCGAGCACATCGCCGGGTGGCCGTAGCGGACCTTGAGCCCGACGTCGCCGGTCGCGTTGCCGGCAGCCGCGACATCTTCGCAGAACTGGCGGTCGAGCCAGACGCCGTGTCCGAGGGCTTCGCCTTCGAGCGTGATCTGGACGTCGTGCAGCACTTCGTTCTCTGTGTCGATTTCGCCGAGGCGCGAGGCCCCGAGCTGTGAGCCGTTGAAGGTCGCGCGGAAGCGCGCTTTCATCGGATTGAACTTTTTATTCTTGGGCATCTTCGCCTCCTTCTTTGGGTGGAATTTTGTCGGCATCGCTGGTGTCGGGCCTCTCTTCCGAGATGACCCCGCCAGAGACGGTCGTCGTGCCGGGATAGACGAGTCCGGCTTCGTCGAATGCCTTCTTCTCGCGCTTGCGCTCTTCCATGAGCTTGTCGAACTCGCCGGGCGCGAGCTCGCGCGAGATGGACGTCACGCCGTTCTGCAGCTTCTTCTCGAGCGCGGCCTGCGCGTCCTTTTCGGAGACCTCGCGCATCTTCGGCCACGTCCAGGCGAGCATGTACTCCCAGTCGTCCGGAAGCGCCGCGGCGATTTCGCCGCGCTTCACCGCGCGGGCGATCGCGAGACGCGCGGCCCAGTCGCAGACTTCGCGCTCGAGGTCCTTCTGCGCCTCCTCGAAGCTCGGCCACGTCATCACCTGCTCGCCGCGGAACGCGGTGTACGAGGTCTGCGCCTTCATCGTCGAATAGACGCGGGCGAGGCCGTGGGTGCCGCCGATGAGTCCGGTGAGGAAGTCGACGAACTGCGGCATGTTGGCATTGGGCCGCTTCGTGTCAAGCAGCTCCATCTTGACGCCCTCGGGCATGTCCTGGTAGCGGATCCCGATATTCCGGAGATGTTCGAGCGTCACGCGCTTCACCGTCTCGGCGTCCTTGTCTGTGGCCGCGGGCTTGTCGGTCGGCGCGGAGAAGCCGGGCGCGGGAGTCGAGTCGCCGCCGATGTCGTGGATGATCTGGCCGACGAGCTGCGCGTTGAATTTCGCCGCGAGCGTCTCGGAGGAAAGTATCTCGTGAAGGTCGACTGCGGTCGTGAGGGCGGAGGCGCCCGGCGGAACGGCGCGTCCCTGGTTGAAGCGGCGCATCGGGCCGATCGCGATCCAGTTCGCGGCGGATGCGCCGCGGCGGAGCGTGATGAACTTTCCCTTCTCGAAGGTCTGCATGCCGCGCTGCACGGTCGAGACGAAGGCGCCCGCGAAGCGGCCGAAGTTGTCGTACACGAACCCGCCCGACTGCCGGAATCTCTTCGGGAATCGCGCGGCGAACTCGGCGTCCTGGACTCCCGCGATCTCGTCGGCCTCGAAGCCGCGGATCGTGCCGGTGCCCTCGCCGCCGGTGAGGATTCCGTCGTCGAAGACGAGAATGACGTTCCCGCCGACGTCCTCGGCGGTGATGATGGTCTTCAGTATCCAGTTGAGCGACTTCCCGTAGGTGAACTCGCAGTGCGGCGCCCAGACGCGGTTGACGTACTGCATGACGGCCTTCGCCGCGTCTGCGTACCCCTCGGGGAACGAGGCGTGGAGCTTTCCGCCGACCGTGCCGACGATGTTGACGCGACGCTGCTGGTCCATCGTGCCGCGCGTCGGAGAGTTGCGCATCATGTCGCGCCCGGCTGCGGTCAGACGGTTGCGGCCCCAGTCTCCGACGATCCCGTCTTCGCCCTGCGTCTCCGGCGTGAAGGAGCGGCGGTTCCCGGAGTTGCCGATGATTTCATATCCGCCGCGGGCGAAGGAGGTCGTCTTCTGTGGCTGCGCGGCGGATGTGCCGCGGCGGAAGATTGCGTCGAGGAATTTCATCATGCGTCGAACCTCACTTCAACGGTGGCGGGCGTTCCTGGCGCGGGAGCGGTCCCGAGGGCGGCGTCGATTTCCTGGATTCGGCGGCGGAAGTACTTGATGCGCTTCTCGACGTCCTCGCCGGGCGACGAGGCGGACTTCGAGCCGCCGCCGGCCGAGATGCTGCGAGACGAGAAGGGGTCGGCAAGCTGCTCTTCGAGCCGCTCGACCATCGCGACGTATTCTGCGCGCTTTTTCTGAAGTTCTTCCGTTGTCATCGTGTGCGCCTTTCGCGTAATACACAATAACAAAAAAAAGTCGCGGCAAATCTGCCGCGCCGCGTTTTCTTTGTCGCATACAAAGAAAACGACTTTATCAACAGTCTTTCAACAGCCCGGAGGGGGTCTTGCGGTCATTCGCACTCTTCGACGATGCGCGTCGCGCGTCCGCTGCAGCCCGGAGTCGGGCATTTGAGGTACTGCTTGACGTGCTTCCCGTCCGCGCAGTGGTAGGATGAACGGATCCGCCAGCGGACTTTCTTGCCGCATTCGCGGCAGACGGCACGCTCGACGAAGCCCAGGAACTGGATCGTGTTCTTACTCGATGACATATCTCGTTCTCCTTCTCGATGCGATTCGTTTCATCAGCTCCCCCGAGACGACTGAAACGACTGGATCAAAATAGTCGCGGATTGCGCCGTAGGCGAGTAGCCCCGCGTGGGTGTCGCCGTAGTGGTTCATCGTGCCGCGGTCCTTCTTCCACGTCCAGATGCCGCCATAGCGCACGGAATCCTCCTTCGCGACGAGCTGCTCGGCGCATACTTCCTGGGCGAAGCGGAAGTGCGTGAGGTCGCTCTCGCCCCAGAGCGACGACGAAGAAGGGGAGAGAGGGTCGCGAAGGAACGACGTCTGGGAGATCTCTTTCCAGTAGTCTGCGTTGAACGCGAGATAGACGCCGTTCATCGTCTCCCAGAGGTGGCACTCCTCGCGGGCCTTGAGCCCGGACGGGTTGTTCTTCGAGTTCTCGAGCTTCGCCGCCTTCTCGTGGAGGTAGCGCGAGTACTGCTTCGAGTTGAATCCCTTCGACCAGACGACGGGGACGCCCTTGTCGCGATACTCCTGGGCGACGGTCGCGACGGTCTCGGTCTGCCAGCCGCCGTCGAAGCAGATCCCGTCGATCGGGAGGGGATGGCCGTCGCGGTCGACGAAGCGCTGCGTGAGGATCGTGTCGGCGACTTTGCGGAGCGCCGGCGCGAGGTATTCCGGAATTGCCGAGGAGGGGACGCCGGGCGGAATCACGCCGCCGCGCCCGGGCGGGTACTGGCCGTAGGCGAGGGTCGCGAGGCGGCGGCCTGCGCCGAACGCGCCGAGCTCCCAGCGGAGGCCCGCGTCGTCGTTCACGTCGCAGAAGGCGAGGATGCCGCGGTCGCATTCCGGAGGGACGACGCCGAAGGGGAAGCCGTTGACGCGCTTCGAGACGGTCTGCGGGCCGATCTTGTAGATGCCCTGGGAGCGCGTCGGCTGCATCTGCATTTCGGAGAAGAACCGCTTCGGCTTCATCGTGTGCATGAGCCAGAGCGCGTGCTGGTAGGCGGAAACCTCCGTCGCGGGGTCGAAGTCTCCGTCATCCATCATCTCCGCGCCGCGCTCGATGTCGGCGCGGTGTTCCTCGTAGAACTTCCGCGCGTATTCCTGGAGCTCGGCCTTGCGTTCGGCGTCGTCATTCGGACACGCGTCGGCGCGCTCGAGCGCGGCGATGTATTCGTCGCGGAGCTTCTCGTCGCCCCAGTAGACGACGAACGTCTCGGTCTCGGCCTCCCACTCCGGATGCCGCTTCGGATCCGCGAAGCGCTCGGAGACGTCGTCGGGCTCGATCGGCGTCGAGGCCATCACGGCCGAGATGCGCTCGGACGTCTCGCCGGAGCCGAGCACCGCGCCGGATATGTTGTCTTCGATCTTCGCGACGGTCTCTGGGTTCGCGGCGTCTTCGTCGGTCTGCGGGTCGTCGATGAAGAAGAAGTCCGGACGCGTCGAGTCGATGTTGATTCCGCGCAGGGCCTGGTCTACGCCGCGGTATGCGATCATCGCGCCGGTCCACGGCATCCCCTTCATCGTCGGGAGCTTGTAGTAGTGGAACTTCGAGATGTCCTGCTTCATGTAGGTCGGCGCGCCGAGGTAGGTCTGGACGCGCATCCGCTGCGGCGCCATCTCGACGTCGCGCATGGGGACGGCGAACTCCGGGAAGTCGGCGGAGATTCGCGGCGAGAGATAGATGCGCTTCCATATCTCGTCGACGACGACGAACGCCATGCCCTTGACCTTCTCGACGACGACCATGAACGACTTGTGCCCATAGAGCGCGGCCCAGAGGATGGCGATCTTCACCCAGGTCGACTTCCCCTTGCCGCGCGGCCAGCGAACGTGCTTGAGCCCGCCGTGCAGAATCTTGTCCTGGAGCTTGAGGACAAATCGGATCATGCGCGGAGACGGCGGGCGCTTCAATAGCGGCTTCTTCATGCCGTCGTACTCGCCGACGCAGTAGACGAGACCGAACCCCAGCAGGTCGAAGCGGTATCTCTCTCGCACGCGCCGGTGGCGGACGCGCGGGATCGTGATCTCGCGCCCGCGCGCGCGGAAGGTGTGGGAGCGTTCGGTCGAAGAGACGGCGCTGCGCCCGGGGAGAGGGTCGCCGACGCGCCGCGTCGCGCCCGAGAGCCAGTAGGCGACGGCCGCCTTCTCCTCGGCCTCGGCGCATGCGCGGCGTTCGCGCGCGGCCTTCTGCGCGGCGCGGGCGAGCGCGAGTCTCTTCTTCTTCGTCATTCCGTTTTTTCGCCTCCGCTTTCGATTGCCTTGACGAGCTTGTCGCCGTAGCGGCGGACGAGCATGTTGTCGTAGGTCTCGTACTTGACGTCGAGGCGCAGCGTCGCGCCGTCCGTCTTGTCCTTGTCGTTCCTGAGCCAGATCGTGATCTTCATTTTTCCTCGTCCTCCTCTTCGTCGCGGTCGCCGCGGAGCACGAGGCACACGGACGCGCCGACCGCGACGAGCACGATCACAAACGCGACGCCCACGCCCGCGATGCCGAAGCCATCCGCCGCCGTCACTTCGCGGCTCCTTCCTTCTCCGTCGCGCATTCCCGGACATAGGCGGACAGATCGTCGCGAAGCATGAAGCCGAAGACGACGATTGCGGCCACGATTCCGGATTGGTATTTCCTGGTGCTCAGTACTTCACGTACTGTCACGCTCCCGCACGGCTTGTCGTACAGCGGGCGGACGATGATCTTTTTTCCTGGCGTCAGGTCTTTCGCAGAGTCGACGATCAGATTTAGCAAGACCTGCGTGTCGGGCGACGTCGCCTTGAGAACGTCCCACTCCGTTTGGCTTATCGGATATGTAGTCACTTCGCACCGCCTTTCTTCAGCGCGGCGTTTAACCTTTCGGTGACGATCATGCCGAGATCTTTTTCCAGCGCGGCGAGCTCGTCTGCGTTAAAACCCTCTTTCGGCGAAAACAGAATGATGGCCTCTGCCTCGACGGCAACGGTCTCGCCCGCGCCGGTGTATACTTTATGTATCTCGATATCAATGTTCATGGCTCTCCTTTCGTGTTGTAGAACTTGGCGCTCTCCCTGATGGGCCGCCGGAGCGCGCGGCGGTTGGCGTTTTACGATTGAGCGCGGCAGATGTGCCGCGTCTGTTGCAGTTTCCCCTTTGTGCGCCACGGGCGAAGGGTCGCCCGCTTGCCAGTACCCATGCTGGACGCCGCTCGTCCGGCGCGTAGTGAGTGCGCCTTAGCGGTGGAAGGTGGCGTCCCCGCGCCGCGCGTCCTAAGCTCGCGCGGCGCGTTCCCACGGCCATGGGCTCGCGCGGTTCGGCTCACCGTGTTCCCTCCAAAATTGCCGGGGAGGGTCCCGTCTTTTGCCTCGGCGGTTTCAGCACTTCCGGCACGCCCCGCCGTGGGGCTGATAAATGTGCGCGCTCATACAAGAGCTTGTCCATGTAGAAGCAGTCCGTCCAGGGCGACGTATTCACGAGGATGTAGTCGCTGGCCTGGCGCTTGCGGATTTTCTTGAACTCGATCGGAGAGATCGGAGGCGTCTTGAAGAACTCGATGAACTCGTCCTTCTGCGGCTCGTCAAAGAGTAATATGTCTTTCATTTTGCGCCTCAATTATTTCAGATCTCGCGGATGGGCATGATGACTTCGTGGATGTCGTGGTCGTCCTCGAAGTCGAGCCGGAGAGCGCTGCAGCCCGCGTCGCTATTGTCTTTGCGGGTGCGGATGATCACGCTGCCCGTGTGCTCGCCGAGCGCATCGAGGAGATACTTCGCGTTGATGGTGACGCTGAAGGGCGGGCGCTCCGTCAGTCCGACGTTGAAGTGCGCGGTGAAGTCGCCGGTGCGTATGAAGTTGCCCGGGGCGACGACGCGCTTCAGCTCGACGGAATCCTTCTCGCGGGTGATCTTGACGTGCGGCGCGTAGTCGTCGTCCGAGTCTTCGTCGAAGCCGGCGAACGTGAGAAGGGCGCGAAGGGCGGCGGCCGTCTCCTGGCAGGGAAGGCCCGCGACCTGCGGCGTCTCTTCTGCCGGGACGACGTCGCGCCACTTGGGGAAGCTGATGTCCGAGAAGAATCTGCCGAGACTGCTGCCGGTCAGGATCGTGACGCTGTGCTTCTCGACGAAGATCGACACGCGGCTGCCGTGGGGCGCGGAGAGGATGAAGTCGACGGCGACGGCCGGAAGCGTCACCTGGAAGCCCGCCTTCGGGACGGAGCCGTCCTTGAGCCGCCGCTCGACGAACGAGAGGCGGCGACCGTCAGTCGCGGCGGCGGCCAGGCAGAGGTCGTCGGAGATCTCGAGCCGAAGGGAGTTGAGACTCGGGCGGTCGAAGGCGCGGGACATCGCGTGCCGGACGGCGTCGACCGCGTCGAAGAGCTGGCCCGCGTCGACTACGGCGCAGGCCGCGTCGCTCTCGGCCTTGTCGGGCCGGAGCGGCTTCTCGTACCGCGCGTCGAGCTTGAGGCGAATGCCGTCGGCGAAGACTATCGCGCGGGAGTCGTCGGACGAGGCGACGGCGATCTCGCAGCGGGGAAACGCGGAGACGGCGCGGATGAAGTCGCCGATTTGGGCGACGACTTCGCCGACTTCGATCACGCGGGCCGTCGCGAGCGGAAGGGTGGCAGCGCTGGATCCGACTCCGGCGGTGAGCGCGGCACCGTTCACCGTCGCGGAGATTTCAACGGGTACGTCGTCGCCGAAGAGCCGCTCGAGGATCTTCGCGGCGAACTCGATTGTCCGGGATTTGATTTCGATTTCCATATTTTCTTCTCGTCAATGGCTCAGTCCTTGATGTTGTTCTTCATCTTGAACGTCTCGACGGCGAGGCGCGCGGCCGCGCGTTCGCTCAGTTCCTTCTTCATGACCTTGCACGCCGTCGCGAACTTCGGGAATGCGTCGCAGATGTCTGCGATGGCCGCGTCGGTGTCGTCGCAGTTGGAGTCGAGGTAGGGGGCGATGAACTTCGCGAGTGCGAGGCGCTGCGGCTTCGGGAATCCGACGACGTTCAGCAGTTTCGACTCGACGAACTTCGCCATGTCGGCCTCGCTCTTTCCTCCCCGCACCGCGTCGCCGACCTTCTGCGCGATTTTGTACTCGAGGGCGTCGGCTGCATCTTCCAGTCCGTCGAGTTCCTTCTGCAGTTTCGCCTTGCGCGCCTCCTCGGCCCTGATCTTCGCCTGTTTTTCCTTGGTGGCGTTCGCGACCTCTTCCGCCTCTTCCTTGCGTCGCTGCATCTCGGCGGTGTAGTCTTCGACCGTCGGACCGAACTTGTAGCGGAGCTCGCCGTCGTATTCGTCGATCCAGTACCAGCACGCCGGATGCTTTTTGTCGGGCTTCTGGTTCTCGATGACGAAGATACTGTCCGGGGCGTTGTACGGATATGCAATTCCGTTCTTCGCGCCTGGGATCAGCTCGACGCGCTTGCCGACTTTCTTGCGAAGTTCCTCCATCGCCCATGCCTCGCAGCGCTCGCGGTAGCATTTCGCATCGAGACACTGCCCGAGCCCGTCGCCGTCGTCCGCCGTATCGCCCCAGAGGTCGGGCTGTGCGCCGGTGCGCTTCGGGCACGACTTGCAGGGCGATGTGTCGAACTGCGCGTCTTCGAGGTCCTGCGTTTCGCCCGCGAACTTCCAGGAGATGTCTCGCCATTTAATCTGCGAATCCGATGAACCGCGTCCCACGCGGGTGACGACTTCCTTCGCGCACCGCTCCTGGATGTCCTTCGGATAGAGCGCGATCCGCTCGAGCGCGTCGACGGTGAGCTTGCCGCTTTTCTCCGCGAGCTCCCGGATCGCGGGCACGAGATCGAGCAGCTTGCGCCGCCGGCAGATCCGCGCCTCCGAGACGCCGAAGTGCGCGGCGATTTCCTTCTGCGAGTAGCCGAGCCCCAGCATGGAGCCGATGAGCGACGCGTCCTTCAGTGGATCCACGCCGAGGCGCACTTCGTTCTCGAGGCGCGTGATCTCCTGTGCCTGGGCGCTGCTGATGTCCGTAAAGACGAGCGCCGGGATTTCCTTTAGGCCCGCAGCCATCGCCGCCTCCAGGCGACGGTTGCCCGCGATGACGACGCCGTCGATCGGATGCTTTGCCGCCTCGTAGTCGCAGTGCTCGATCGCCGCCTTATCCGCCCACACCGCAATCGGCTGCACGACGCCGACGGACTTCACCGACGCGATCAGCGGAACCATTTCCATATGGTCCCATTTGAGCTCCTCGGGCGTTCGCGGATTCCAGTCGACGTGGACGAGCCGCTCGACCTTCATCCATTTCTGTTCCTTAGCCATACCTACCTCCCCGTTTTTGTGTTTACCCCGGAGTCGGCAAGACACACCAATGCCCCGCCCCCCGAGAAAGATTTCGTTAAAAGCGCATTCCCCAAACCCACCGACCCACCGGGCGCGTGCGCGGGTGCCCCCTGAATTTCAGAGAAGGCGGCGAAAACCGCCGCCAGGACGGCTGAAATCGCCGGAGAGACGGCTGAAGAATCCCGCCGATGGCTGAAATTCCATTTTGAGGGCGTTTTCGCTGAAATATCAGACCTCATTTCGGCGTTGCAGTCGCGAGCGTCGTCATCTCGTCCGTTGGGCGCATTCCCTTTGAGGGTCTGGGAAGAACCTACACCCCGGGAGGGCGAGAGGCGATGCCAGGCGCGATCACCCTCGGCGTGACGGACGTTGATGAACTCTTTCAAGTCTTCGCTGTGCCTTTTGAGCAGATCGCGCAGCTCTGGCGAACATTTACATCCTCGATTGAAGCGCACGAACTTCCTTCCGTCCGCCGTGGTATGGACGAAGCCACCTTCGGACCGCAGCCGATTCCAGACCTTCTCGCCGATCGTGATCATAGTTCGAAGTCCTCCGAATCTATTTCATCATCAGAAACCTCTCCTATCCTTTCCCTCTTATCGGCAGAAAAGTCCGGTTGCGCCTGCGCGCGCGCGTATGGTGGGTTAGGTGGGTTTGGTGCGTTGATTTCGGAAAACTCCCCCGCGTGTGCGCGTTCTTGGGAGACTTTTTCCGAAACTAACCCTTCAAATCCACCGAATCCACCGGCAGAAGCCCCGAAAACGAGGTCTCCTTGAGGGGTCAGTCCCGTAAATTCGTAGCGGGTACGTCCTTCGACGGTGCCGGATGTCCACTTGAAGAGGACCGAGAACTCGCGCTGCAGCTTGTTGATGGCCTTGCCGATTCGTCTTGCGCCGTAGATCTTCTTGGTGTTGTCATCGCTTTCATCGTCGCCGAAGCGGGTGATGATGGCATCAGACATCTCCGAGGCGGTGAAGCGCATAGACCCGACCGGCTCTTGCGCCCTGAGCACGGCGACGACCTCCTTCGCGATCGTGTCGTTAAGCAGCGGCAGCAGGGCCTTGTCGAGCTCGGCCGCCTCCATCGCGTGGATCGCGCCCGGCTCGTCTCCGAAGGCCCGGCCACATCTCACGGCGAACGCACCGTAGTCAGGGTGGCGCCTGTTGATGGATCCGTCGACTGGCTTGTCATCGGCCAGCGCGACCATGAGCGTCCGGACGAGCCACGTCATGTACTGGTTCCGGTGTTCGTCGATGTCCTTGCGCAGCTCGTCGCCGACGGAGATCTTTCGGTTGCCGGTGATTCTGGCCGTGATGATGCGGTCTGGCAGGCCGCCGCCCTCGGTCGTGAAGATCGGGTTGTTCGAAGTCACGCCCATGTAGGCATTGGCCGACAGCGTGACGAGGGTCGAAGTCTTGTACAGCTCGCGGCGCTTTGCGCTGCCATTCGTCGCGGCCGTCTGGAAAGCATTCTCGGCCCACTTGATCTTCGAGTCGTAGTTGTCGAAGATCTCGAACCGTCCCCGGTCCTCGATAATCCAGAACGCGTCGAGGCCCTTGTCCGTGGGGTCGATATCGTTCACGGTATCATCCGGCTTCCCGTCCTCCCTCATTCCGAGGAACTGCTTCATGCCCTGCAGCAGCCGGGTCTTTCCGGATCCCTTCGGCCCCGTGACGAGCAGGATCGGCTTGTTCGCGTGACACGCGAAGAGGTTGAGCCACCACAGCCGGCAGTTCATCCGATCGGTCTCCTTCTCGAGCGCCGCGAGCTTGAAGAGCATCGATTCCTTGAACGGATCCACGCCCGGGCCGTCTTCGACGCTCCAGGGCGCAAGCGTCGCGCCTCGGATGAAGAGCACGTCGTCGGTACCGTTCGGAACGAGCTCGAACTTCCCGCCCGTGACCTTGCACACCTGGGAATCGCCGTTCGAGATGTAGATCGCGCCTCCGCGCCGGTCCCATTCCTTCGACGGCACGACGCGCGGCGTGATCGTCGCGTCGAGCGCCATGTCGTCGATCAGCGAGACCATGTACTTGAAGAGCTTGTCTTCGCGGTTGACGTCCGCGATCGTCGCGAGGAACGACGAGAACTCGTTCGAGTGCAGCAGATAGAGAACGCCCTGCGCCGAGTCGAAGAAGAGTGACGTCTCATAGCACGGATTGTTGAGGTCCGCGAAGAACTTGCCGCGCGACCTGAGCCATGCAAGCGTGATCGACGAGACGAGCGCGAGCCGCACCGGGCCGGAAACCTTGAAAGTATGGTCGAAGCTCGAGCAGCATCCGAACGCCAGGCCGAAGAACTGCGTCAGCTCGCCCTCCATCGCGGAGTACTTCGCGTCCTTGACGAACTTGCCCTTCGTCTCGTCATCGTTGTCAGACTTCTTCCATCCCTCGAACCTGAAGTGGTTTACGCCGATTTCAAACCGTGCGATCTTCCCGGCATTGATTTGGTAATCCACCACAAACCAACGCTCCTTTTCAGAGGGGGAGAGGGGGGACGGGCGGCCAAAGCGACCGGCGGCGGAAAATTCCTCGGCATCAGAGGATGCGGTGTTGCGCGCCGCTTTTCCGGCGCGCTCGGTGCCGTCCCCAGAGGATATGGAGTTGCGCGCCGCTTTTCCGGCGCGCGGAAGGTCGTCCAAGTCGGCGTCGCCGAACTGCCAGTTCTCCGGCCACTGGCCAAAGGCCTTGATCGCTTCCTGGAACGCCGACTTGTCGACCTTCTTTCCGGCCGCGGCCATCGCCTCTGCCCAGTCCGTGAAGTCCTTGCAGTGCACCGTCTCGCCGTCGTCCTTCGTGACGTCCGGGACGCAAATCTTGAGAATCTTGCCCTCGTAGCCGTCGAGCCGCAGACACCGCTCCACGAGGCATGCGTGACGCTGGCCGACGGCGAACGTCTTTTCCTCGCCGGTCTTTTCGTCGACCTTCTTCTCCGGATCCTTGTCGGCGACGATGAGGACGCTCGGAACGCCCTCGAAGTACTTCCCCCATCCTTTCTCCCACTTGCCCGCGCCGCCGCTGTTGCACGTCGCGCAGCATCCGATGAGCTTCTCGACCGTGAGGACGTCTTTCTCGCCTTCGACGACGACGACGTTCTTCCCGGCTTTGCCGGCGGCGATGATCTTCGGCAGCCGGAAGGGCACTCGCTCGACTCCGGCCGATTTCACGCCCCACGTCCACCCGTACTTGCTCTTCGGATCCGGATGCATCTGGACGAACGTCTTCTTCCCGTCGGCCATGACGCGCCGCTCCACGCGGAAGATCGCCTTGCCGTCCGCGTCCTGGTAATCGTACTCCGCGACCTTCTTGCCGTAGTCGCGCTTCTTCTTCGGCGCCTTGAAGCTCGGCAGCGGCGCCTCGCCGCTCTTCGTCGACTTCTTCTTGCCCTTGACCTTGCCGGGCGCGTCCTTCATCAAATCGCTCATCTTGAGCCCCATCGCGCCGACGATCGCATCTGGCGAGCATCCCGCGTGGCAGTGCACGAGGATCCCGCCGTTGTTCCCGATCGTGACCGACATCGACGGATTCGAGTCTTCATGCGCCGGGCAGCACGCCGACCACTTGTTCGCGCCCGTCTCGACAACGCCCTGAAGCCGCGAAAGAAATTCCTCGATGTTCATCTGCAGCTCCTAAAATTGAAGGGCGGCGTGTCGCCCCGCCCTGGTGCGAATCCCAGACCGCTGCACGGCTGATACAACGCGCCGAGAATTAGCGCGCGCCGCGGACCGCGCCGGCCACGTCACACTCGGCCGGATGGTCTTACCGGCTCCTCGATACCGCGGCGTACTGTTCCGCAAAGAAATCATTTCGTCGCTCTCCCTGCCGTCGCGGTCGCCGCGACGTCCGCCGGCACTGCGGCGCTCGCAAGATAGTCGACGCCCTCAGGCGTCCGGATCTTCGCCGTCTCGCGGCCCATGACGACCTCGACGCGAATGCAGTGGAGCCCCCGGACATCCACGAGCGTCACGTCCGCGCCCTTGCGCTTCTGAACCTCGAACACCCTCTGCGGCGCGGCATCGCGCACCGTCGGCGTCCCGATGTACGCCCGACCTACTTCAAATGCAAAGCTCATGCTGACCTCCTTGACTTGACGCTGTTACGCACGACGCGCACGATTTCTTCACGCAGCCAGAAGCGGCGACCGCCGACGGTCTCTGGCCCGGCGTCATTCAGATCAAGCTCGCCTTTGACGGGCTTGTCCAATCGCCGCTGCAGCGTCCGGACGGAAATGCCGAACATCTTCGCGACGTCTCGATCGAACATTATCGTGCAGCCATCCATGTTGTCTCCTTTGGTTTGCAAATTAGTACCGCAGATTCGGCGCGGCGCCCTATCCCCGATTCCTGGTACCGCACGGGGCGTCGCGGCGTGTGCAAAATCCTACATCCTTTTGACCGCGATCCTCCTGACCGCGACCTTCTGCGGGTCGTACACCGCGTCGATGCGCGCGTGGATCCACGACTTCTTCGACCACTCCTCGATCGCGAGCGCGGGAGTCGCCGCGACG
>Ga0326512_10000450_pt1 | contig 36340 bp, 31 predicted proteins | sample 1_2617_0518_D_FD_203652 | JGI IMG/M metagenome (GOLD analysis project Ga0326512, IMG submission 203652) | Bovine rumen microbial communities from UC Davis, California, United States - 1_2617_0518 | ecosystem: Host-associated > Mammals > Digestive system > Stomach > Rumen | place: USA... | reverse complement strand
ATCAAATGAAAAAAGTCTCCGAACTGCTCCTCTATGCGGAACAGTACAGAGACAATAAACCTTTTCAAGAAAAATATAAGAAGTCCAAGGATCCGGACAGATACCTTCGTATGCATGAAACTCAGCTTATTCTATATGACGGTGCTGAACGAATGCTTCGAAAGATGGGACTTGACCCAAAATCTGTCGAGCCGTCAGAGATACGGGCCGACTATGAAGCCATGCTGACTCGAAAAACAATTCTTGAAAAGACATACAAATCTGCAGAAAAAGAAGCCCAAAATATGCAGCAGAAACTCAACAATGTTGAGCAGTATCTTGGCAAAAATATTTCAAAAGAACAAGCCACAGAACATACACCCAGGCATGTCGGCATCTGAAATCAGGCGGAAATTGTGACTATCATTTTTATGTATCTCATTCTAAAACAAATAGAGACTACCAATGACTGGTAGTCTCCTTCTTCTTTTGAAATTGCACTCTATCTAATGAAGTATTATTACTTTGATGAAGCCTTCTTATTTGTGGCTTTTTTAGATGTTGCAGACTTTGATGCTGTTGCAGGCTTTTTTGCCTCTGAAGACTTTTTATTGACTGATGCTTTTAAAACATCCGAAAGAACCTGTGCCTTTTCTATATCTCCATCAATGCTGATCTTGCCATCCTCAAGTGCTTTTACCGCATCAAGCTTTCCGGTTACAAGATCTATGAGTGTTTCTGCGCCTGTGCGTATCCTGCAATCATTGTCATAATACTCGTAAGGTTCCACTGCGACTTTATCCTTATCGAGTTCCACATAGAAAGCCCCTTCGCCCTCTCCTTCAATGTCGATCTCAATGGCAGCGTGTTCCTTTATAGCTCCCTTATCAATCTTTTCAACCACCTTTTTTACTTTCTTGACTAGCTCTTCGTAAGTCATGTTCGTTGCCTCCTTTAAATTCTTTGTTAATATGTATCATTAAATTTTGCGCATCCTTGTTAACCTTTCTGACCGATTCCTCAAATACCTTCGCCTGTCTCGACACGAAAAGCATCTGATGTTTTATATGGCGGTAATCCCTGTCCTTTAAGCTCTCATTCACATTATTAAATCTGTGAATACAATCCTTGCACTGATTTTCAGCCCTTTCTGCGTCCTTTCGAAGATCTGTACCAATCTCGCCTAATGTATCTGCAAGTTCACGTAATCTGCGAAGTTTTGACAGAACGCCATAATAATCCGCAGTAATCTTCTTTAGTTTGAACAGCATCCTTATACAGATTATCTCGTTTTTTATCAATTCGATCACTTATCATTTCATTTAGTGGACTCGTTTCAGTGGGTCAACGCTTTTTTTACAGATTAAAGAAAGAAACTGCATCCGCCAGATGCTCATTTATCGCCCGCATCTCTTCAGTCTGAGCCTGAGTATCCGTACATGCACCTGTAACAGTAGCGCAGCTTGCCGATACCTCCTGTGCACTAGCACCAAGCTCTTCAGAGATGGCTCCCAAATCTGTTGTAGCATTCGTAAGCTCGTTCTTGATACGATCCAATTCTCCTGCCATTTTAGATATTGCGGATATTCCGTTTACACTATCATTAACAGCTCCTGACAGTACGGTGAATTTACCCTGTGTCTCTGTAATATATCCACGCTCCGCTTCTATGATGCCTCTGACCTTATCTGCAACAATGACGGTCTGACTTGATATTGATGTAACCTTTTGAACTATATCACTTATCTTTGACGCATTCTCAGCGCTGCTCTCCGCGAGCTGCTTAATGCTCTCTGCAACAACTGCAAATCCTCTGCCTGCTTCTCCTGCACGTGCTGCCTCAATAGATGCATTAAGAGATAACAGCTGTGTCTGGTTGGCAATTTCATCAATCATCAGCACCGATGCTGATATATCCTGTACGGCATCATTTGTCGCGTTGATCTTGTCACTTATCTCCTCTACCGCCCTAACGCTCTCATTGCTTGACTTAAGAACAGTATTCATGTACTCGGATGCCTCATTATTAGCTACAGTAATCTCATCGGAAGCGTTCTTCAATATATCTATGTTATCATTCAGTCTTTCGATATTATCGCCCAGCTCAACAGCCTTTTCTGCCATGCTCTGTGCAGATTCGGCAACTGACTGAGATGTTTCTGCGACCTCATTGATCGCATCATTTATCTGACTGACACTTTCAACATTGTGTCCGGTCTTGTCATCCACTTCAACTACTGCTCCGCTCAAGCTGCCTGCCGATGTTTTCACAGTACCGACTGCACTTACAAGCGCATTTTGGAGATTGTGAGTGGAATCAACCAAGGAAGTAATCTCCTTCACATGGCTCTTCGCACTGAACTCCGTATTCAGCTGTCCTTTTGCAAGCTTTCCCGATGCATCTGCAAGAACCTTGATCGGATTGGCTACAAGTCGTGCTACCATAATGGCCACTATAGCAAATACTACAATTATCATCACAGCTACCATAACATTAGTGGTAATGGCTTTGCTTTGAGCAGCTTTTACTGTTTCCATCGGTTCCCCGGCAAAAGACATGCCCCACACATCTCCGTCTGCATCATAAATCGGCATATAAAATACATAGAATTTATTTCCGCCGATATCAACATTGTCCTTCTCCACTGTCTTTCCGGACTGACAGGCACTCCATATCTCCGGTGCCGATGTGGTGCCTATATTCCTGCTCCCATCAGCGTTCTTAATTGAAGTTATGAAACGAACGTCCCCTTGAAAGATTGTTATATCGACTTCATTTCCTGCAAAACTGTCAACATAGTCAAAACTTTCATCATCCTGAGCAATTATTCCGTTCTGGATATCATATTCAAAATAATTCGCCGCCCCGATTGCAGCCACCTCAAGCCTCTCATATACCTCTTCTTCCATATTATCGCTCAGCTGTCCCACTGACATAAGCGTCAATGCCACAGCTCCGATAATAAGCGGTACAAGTGCAAAAAGCACCTGCATGAGATAGATTGAAATTCCTTGTTTGCCCTTCATTTTTTTCATTCCTCCTAGCAAGTAAATGTTTGCTCTTTATTTTCAAAACCCGCTTTTACGGATTTTTAAAGCACATCTCTCCCGATTCCGATTTCAAACCGGAAATAATAGTCCCCAACTCAACCGGCTTGGAATAAAAGTACCCCTGAAAACTATGTATGCTCATATCCTTCAGTATATTTCGCATTCCGGATGTCTCTATCCCCTCCACGCAGACATCGGAGCCAAAAATACTGGCTGCATCGGTGAAATTATAAACAAGTCTTCGTTCTCTATCATCTTCCTCAATTTTCTGTACAAAGCCCCTGTCAACCTTTATTGTGTCAAACGGCAGATTCTTAAGAACTCCTATTGAAGAAAATCCCGTGCCGAAATCATCAAGTGCTATGCGAATCCCACCTGCGCGCAGCGTTGTCATGACATTATTTAAAAGCTTCATGTCAAGCAGTCTGCATCTTTCCGTTATTTCAAGACAGAGCCTTTGCGGATCAAATCCCGTATTCTTAACTATATTCCAAACGCTGTCCGTAAAATCAGGCCGTTCAAGCTGCGCATAGGATAGGTTGACATTGATAATAAAATCGGGCAGGATCTCCTGTATCTTTTTTGCATCAGTCATTGCCGTATGAAGTATCCACTCTCCAAGCACCGGAAACAATGGATCTTTTTCCAATACCGGAATGAACTCATCCGGAGGGACCATGCCATACTTATCATTTTTCCAGCGAAGAAGTGCCTCCGCTCCTATCAGTTTTTCTGTTTTGGCATCAACCACGGGCTGGTATAAAAGATAAAAACCGTCAAACTCATTATTGATTGAATTTCGTATGGAATGCAGCTTTGCCGTACTCTTTATGTTATCTGCCCGTAAATTGTTGCAGAATTCCACGATGTCGCCCTGCTTATTGAACTTTGATTCATCATAAGCATATGTCAGACAGGAATACACCGTCTGATCATCCGTCGTAAAATCATCTACAGCCAACGTTCCTGCATGTAATTCCAACGGTGCATATTCATCTCCAAGCTTTATGCCTTCCCTAAAATGCGCCCTGAGTCCCTCATAGGTTCTCTCCATATCTTCGTATGTCTGGGTCTCGGTAATGATAGCGAATTTAGATCCATCCATGCGGAAGGTTCCGCCCCTGTTGCCTACGTGATCCATCAGGTAACGGCCGACGCCCTGCAGGACGGAGTTCCCCGCAGCATATCCATATAGTTCATTAATCTCCGCAAATTTACTGATGCCTATCAAACAGATCCGCATGGTGATTCTGTTGTCTATATGGCTCTGTATATCCTCAAAAAAACCGTACTGATTTCTTAACCCTGTCAATCGGTCTATATGACTCTGCTGACTATGATTTCTTATCGCCCCGCCAAAATACTCAGGCTGACCGGATACATCCTTTATTACAATCCCCCGACAAGTGCAGACATCGTACTCTCCGTTCTTTCTTCTTGCACGGTACTGCATGTCATGTCCGCCTGACCTCCCACTGAATATGTCATCTATTCCACGGTGGAAGGCGTTTCTGTCTTCGGGATGAATATGTTCTTCCCATATAGCCCCTGCTCCATACATATATTCTCCGGGTAAACCAAAAGCATCCGTCAGTACCTTTGACCATCTCGAAAAATCATACTTCATGTCACACAGATACACATAGGTGTCATCACCTATTACGGAAAAAGCTTCAAACAGCGCATCCAGCCGTCTCTTCCTTTCCTCGGGGATCTTGTCGAATCCGTTCATATCATACCTCCAATACTGATAGACCCTATACTACGGGTTTCATTCTATTTCCGCCTTTACTACGCTGTAGACCGTATAACCGTTCATCCCTTCGATCGTCAGCGTATTATCAGTTATCTCTGCTTTTTGAATGACATAATGAATGAAATTAAAGTTATATTGTCCAAACTCTTCCGCCATCTGTTCCACCCTCCGCATTGAAATACCTCAAAATTCCCGATTATAACAACAAGACCAAAACCCGTTTCTGCATTACAGAATCAGGTTTTGGTCTTGTGTTATAAATATACAATTCAACAGAATACTATAGCCTGGTCTGGTCTGGTTTGGTCTGGTCTGGTCTGGTCTGGTCTGGCCAAAGTTTCCCATTATCTTAAACTCATGTCAACAGTTTTTTTATTTTGACTGCACAATATTACTCATACTATTATTATAGCATAAAATAACACTTGATACTATATTTTTTTCAGTAAATCTGAGAAAAATCATAAATGATTTCCATTTGAATACCGTCTAACTACTCTTGCGCCTGTCTTTACCGGATGCTGTATAGTAATCCTTTTTCTGTTTATACATGCGATCCTCTGCCTCCCGACTCAGTTCCTGTATCGACTTTTCAGGCGCTTCATCCGATCTCACATGTCCTGTCGCTATAGATATACCATGCGAATACTTCCCTTTCCAGCTTTTGAACAATTCTCCGAGGTTCTCTGCAAGCTCGATATACCTGGCAGCATCACATCTTATAAACGCAGCGAATTCGTCCCCACCGATTCTGTATACGCTTCCTTCACCTCCGAATGCCTTTTTCATACAGTCGGCCGCACCCGTGATGAGTTCATCACCAGCCTCATGTCCATATGTGTCATTTGCTGATTTCAGCTCATTAAGATCGAAGGAAAAGAGCGCAAGATCGGATTCCGGCTTCTTTCCAATATAGCTGTCCATATATTCATCAAATGCTCTTCGGTTTCCAATTCCCGTCATGCTGTCAACATGCGCCATACGGTATAAAGCATTCTTTTCTTTCTCGGCAGCAATAACAGCATCAATATTCCTGAACCCACATACAAATTGATCAATTCCCGCATCATCAGTCACCCTTGCGTAGGCAAGCTGCATATAATTTGTCTCGCCCTCTTCATTGATCCGCGAATAATTCACGTAATATAGTTCATCTTTCCTGGCATTTCTAAGCAGCAACGAGAGATCTGTCTCAGCATACATTCTTTCCCGGTCTGTGGGGACTACATATTTTTCGATGTAGTTTTCCAATATAGCCTCATAATTGCCCTCATTCATGGAATTCATTATGACGGAGGATCTTGTGTCGCCCATATTATTGAGTATGAGCTTCCCATGATGTATGGATGTATCTACCAGCCAGACCGTCTCATATTCACACGACAATCCTACCAAAAGAGTTTTCTCATCCTTAAACAGATTACGCCTTGCCCTGTCTGAAACCTCGTCATAGAGCAGTATGCTATATCTTTTTCCATTTGCGGTATATTCATGAAATCCATATCCATGAACCGTTATAAGCTTTCTCTGAGATCCGACAAATTCATGAAAGACAACGTCGTATGGTTCATCATTATCAGAAAACGCCCTGACGGCATCCTTCATCTCCTCTTTTTCGATTATGTTCACAAAAGGATCCGGACCGTTAAGTCTTGCCATCATTTCTTCTCTTGTGGAGTGGTACATTCTGCATACCCCGTCAGATACTATATAAGCACGGAATCTCCCTTCCTCAACATAGAATACCGCCAGTGGTATCTTGGTTTTCTCGTAATGATCATATATTTTCTCATCAAACAACATCATCTCTTTCTCCAATTTATAGCACCTCACATTTCTCTCATTAGTTTATGGAAATGAAGCTTTTATTCTCTGATATCGGTATCGGCCTGAAGTACTTATATCCCTATAACAAAGCATATCGAAAGGGCGATAATATCCCCTACTGCCGTATAATTGTCAAAATATAACCTCTGTCCCACGAATCCTCCAATCTTACTTTAAGCACCATTTCGGCATCCGTGCCGCTTATTGAGCCAAAATTACCCATTCTCCGCTTCTGTTATTCCCTCTTCTTTCTATCACTTTATCCCTGCTCAGATTACGGACATAATACTTTATAGTGTTTACATCTATGCCAAGCCGGGCTGCCAACTGACTTTGAGTAATTTTGCTGTTTTCCTTCATAGCATCGACTATGCGAATTTCAATATCCGACATTTTTCTTCCATCGGGTAATTGGGTAGTTTGGGTAGTTGATTGGGTAGTTCCATTTACCCATTCACAACCCGATCTCCTGTAAATCGTCACCTTTATGCCATCGCCAAATTCTTCAAACTTAGGCTCCGGCAGACCTCTTTCCCTGCATTGACGAAAAAGCCGCGGCAATCCGGTTCCCCAGCCCTCGATGATCTTCATATACTGAAAAGCCTCTGCTATTGCCTTATTCCGGCATTTCGATTTCCCCGAAAGAGCTTCCGTTATATTAAGACCATCATAAAGCATACCGGGAGAATCCACTTCCAGTCTCTTCGCTACTTTTTGAGTTTTTCTTTCGCCAGTCTTTATAATTGCCGGACTTTACTCTATTATCCGTAGGTTTCTCCGTATCCTTTGGGATTGCCCATGACCTTCCGAATTTAGCGAGTCCCTCTATCCTGCCCGTCGCACACATTGTCTGTACGGTTCTCTCATTAAGTCCCCACTTTTCAGCCATTTCCTGTACTGTTGCATATCCTTCCAGCATGATTTTCCTCGATAATTTTGCGTATAATACTACATTATCCATTGTAATCGTATAACCGCTAATTGTCAATACAAAAAAGGACCCGCCGACACGATATCGACAGGTCATGGTAGGTTGCTGTATTGCCCGATACTCATTGATTTTACTGGGTTTCTGACGGATGTACCGCTGCGTATGTCCCTCCTCAGAGGGTCTCCATGGCACATCCAAGTGATGAAGTGCTATCAGCCTGTCCTGCACGTTTGTACCGGCTCCCATCTTCTGCGTTGATCCCAATAAAAAACGGACCTGTCCGCTTCTTACTTTGCCAAACAGCTCCGCTTTCCTCATTTCGGTATTCGCATCATGGATAAAGGCTATTTCTTCCGGTGGTACTCCTTTTGCTATCAGCTTGTCTCTGATATCCTCATAAACATTAAAGGTTCCGTCCCCTTTGGGTGTCGAAAGGTCGCAAAAAATGAGTTGTGCTGACCGCTTATCTTTTGTCTCCTCCCAAATCTCAAATGCTTTTTCCACGCATACGCTGGACTTGCTGTTAGGATCATCCAGCAGCATATCATTCATGAGTCTCTGATCAAGAGCCAGCTTACGCCCATCGTTGGTAATCTTCAACATATTGTCAACAGATGAATCCACCATGCGGTTACGCACCCGCTCCGCTCTGTCTGCCAGGGACTCCACCATCCGCTTCTGCGCTTCGGACGGCTTTAATGTCACATTCTCATACTCTGCCTCCGGCACAGGAAGTTTTAACATATCCGGTGTCTGTATATCTGCACTCTCCTTAAAGAGTGCGATCAGCTCCGGCAGGTTAAAGAACTTCGCAAACCTTGTCTTTGCCCTGTATCCGGTTCCTTCCGGTGCAAGCTCTATCGCAGTCTGTGTATCACCGAAATTAGCCGCCCATGCATCGAACTGTCCAAGCCCCAACTTCTGAAGTGTACCATACTGAAGGTATCTCATATTGGTATAAAGCTCCGTCATGCTGTTGCTGATCGGCGTTCCTGTCGCAAAGGTCACGTCCTTACCTCCTGTCAGTTCATAAAGGTATTGGCATTTGTTGAACATATCCTGTGACTTCCGAGCCTCGGTCTGTGCGATACCTGCCACATTCCGCATTTTCGTATATAGGAACAAATTCTTGTACGAATGCGACTCGTCCACAAAAAGCCTGTCAACGCCAAGCTGCTCAAAGGTTACGACATTATCCTTACGGCTCTGATCATTTAATTTATCAAGCCTTGTCATGAGCTGCTTCTTGGATTTTTCCATCTGTTTGATAGTATATCGCTCGCCCCTGTCAGCCTTCGCCTGAGCAATGGCTTCCGTGATCTCATCTATCTGCCGCTCCAGTATCGCCTCCTTTTGGCTGTTGTTTTTTCCATGCAAAAAGGCATCTCCGATATTTCTGGAAATGCCTTTCAAAATGCCATGCAGAGCACCAGCTCCACATATGCACAGTTTTCAGTTTTGCCGCTTCATGGTATGCCTACCTAAACCCCTGACAGAGATCTGAACGGTCAGCAGTACCTTGAATCACGATTTTATATGACAGCGCTGCCTTATGAAACCCTTCTGGCAAACGAAGTCGCTCCTTTTCCGGTCAAAGAAATAGGACTGCGCCTCGAAAACCTTGATTCTATAAGGCTTTTCCGGTTTAGTCCTATTTTGACACAATCATCTCCTGGCATAAGCAGAAGATAATAGTCTGTGTGCTGTCTGTTAGTCAAGACAAGATTCTTACAAACAGTAGCACCAAGCACCGCATCAATCTCACGGCAGGCCTCCATTGTGTAAGCCTCTGCATCCGGATGATCAGTCCTGTAGTACTCTAGCCCCAATTCATCCAAGAAGTCATAAACTCTGACTTCCTTTTCAAGTCTACCCTCGCAGGATTCAGGCCTTCCAGCCTCAAGCTTATACTTTGATTTGTTCATTTCTGTATTCTCACTCATTTTTACTTCCTCTTTCATATCATCTATCTTTTCCATAACTTATCTTAGGTCATGTCCTTCTGGAACTTTGCTAGCTTCTCAGCTATGCCTTTATTCTCTGCATTTTCCAACGTCCTCGGCCAATTCACCATTCTATCACACGCCACGCAAAAAGTCCTCAATCTCCTTATATCGCTCATCCATGGCATCCTTGGCCCTGTCTGGAACCCAGCTTCCATGGTGATGATGGGTCGTCAGGCTCAAATCAGTCCTATAGATCAATCCCGTGTCGAAACTTTTCCCCGTCAGGACCTCAAATGGGTAAATAGTCATATCATCAACCATCTGAAATCCCCCGTTTTTGACCAATCCATGTTTCTCAATCACCTTTGTATACTGGACTGGGCAGGTTGACATATCTAGACTGCCATCAGCCTTGACAAAGCCTCTGCTCTCATAGCTTTTACAAATCTCGTCCAGGATCTTATTCCCAGGCTTTGTCCCAATCCCAGATCCAGCTTCAATCCTATCAAGTGACTCAAAGCTCATATAAGCGTCATTGTAGAGCAAATCCTCAATTGGCCCCAGCATCTCAACATCCATGTCCATGTAAACGCCGCCATAACGCCTCAACACATCTGCCCTTGCATAATCCGCGGCAAATGCCCACTTTCCCCTCTCAATCGCTTCTTGAAAATACCTGCAGCCATCGGCCTTATAGTTCTCTAAGGTCCAAACCTTAACTTCCATATCCAGCGCAAATTTTTCCCAGCTCTTTCTGCACCTCTCATAGGCTTGTGGAATAGCTTCTCCTGAAAACCAGAAAGTATGTATCGTCCCTGGAATCTGCTTCTGAGCATGTTTTCTAAAATTCTTGGGCGGCTTAGCCACATCAAGCATCAAATAATCATCATAAAGAGACTCCAGATAAATGGACGGAATAGCTTTAATAGCTTGATTTTTTTGAGTTGCTTGGATTACCTGAGCAGCTTGGATGCCTTGAGTTGCTTGAATTCCTTGAGCAACTTGTATTCCTTGGGTTGCTTGAATTCCTTGGGTTACTTGGATTCTTCTAGGCAAGTTATTATCCCGCTGCAACTGACCTAGTATCTCCTTGTATCCTGTCACAGCAAGAAGTATCAGTTTCTTATTTGAAGGATTGTCGACAAAATCAGCCTTACTATAGGTCTTGAAAGCCCTCTGCTTTATGACAATTTCATCATTACTAGACGACTTACTTGTCTTATCAAGTTCCAAGAAACCACAAACCCTATCTAGAAGCCCACTTTTACACAAAAATGGGTAAGTAATATTCTTGAAATGCTTGCCATTTCCTATTATGAAGATGTCATATTTTCTTAATACATCAAATATGCCCTTAATTGTCCCTATATCCATCTTTGCACCTATCACTAGCTTCTGTAACTTTCTTTTCAACTTGCCTTTTTAACTTGCTTTTCAAGCCCGCCTCAATCGCCTACATCTGCGGGCTCATTGCCCCTACAACTTGCTTTTCAAGCCCCTGAGCCTCAGTCCAAGATTCTTTGAAAATCTTTACTTATCTTGGATTATTTTATGACCAAAATAAAAAAAAGCCAAGATTTTCTTATATAAAAAAAAATCTTGGCTTTTCATCAGAGAAATACAGAAAGCACCATCGCCTACCACGCAGACAACTTCGCAAAGTTCGTTGAAAAATATAGCAAGTAAGCTGCGCCGACAAGGCCAATTCTCTTTCCCTCCATGCTGTCCTTTATGGCCTTGGCCTCCTCTTCACCAATACTCTGATCAGTATATATTTTCAAATCGCAGGCATAATTGTCCTTAAATGCGATTATTTTCGATTCTATCCTATCCAAAGAGCTTCCTCTTTCTTTCTATCATCTCATCGATTTCGCTGATATAGAGCTTCAATTCCTTAACTGTATCACAGCGCTCGATTCGACCATCCTCATAAACTCTTTTAGAGACTGTGCCCGCACCGCAGGCTATTATAGACTGCAGCTCCTCCATGATAAGATTGTTGTATATGCATTCCTTGCCTGGTGTCGCATAGCCCACATTCTCGAAGTTTCCAGACATATTCTTTTGTCTGTACATGTAATATGGCTCAAGTCCCATCTTTGAGGCAATTAAAGCTGCATAGTCAAATTCCTCATCCTTGGCACTTGTAAGTGTCTTCCAGTACTTGTCTCTCCACAAGTTAAGCGCTGATGCCCTTTTAAGGGACAAGGCATGAACTGTGAGGCTGTCTGGTGCAAGCTTCATAATCTCATCGTATGTGTGCTTTATCATTTGAGTGTCCTCACCTGGGAGACCAATGATAGTGTCCATATTAATATTGTCAAAACCTAGCTCTCTGGCCATCTTGTAGGTCTCTACTATGTCCTCGGCCCTGTGGCTTCTGCCAATTATCTTAAGAGTCTCATCATTCATGGTCTGAGGATTGATTGAGATCCTGCTAATGCCGTGTTTCTTGATTACAGCCAACTTATCATAAGTGATACTGTCTGGTCTGCCTGCCTCTATGGTAAATTCTTGAGACTCGTCTATGTCAAATATTTCCTTAACTGCGTCAAGCAGGCGGTCCATCTGCTCTGCTGTCAATGCAGTTGGAGTTCCTCCTCCCATATAGATAGTGGCTGGTCTTGCCGAGCCATATATCTCTGGAATGGCCTTAAGTTCCCTAATTAAGGCCTCTATATAGTAATCTCTTAAATTAGCAAAGCTAGCCAAAGGATAAGATGTAAATGAGCAATACAGACAAGTTGCAGGGCAGAAGGGTATGCCTATATAAAGGCTGTAGCCATCTATGATTCGTCCCCTTTTTGTCATAAGAGCCTCTTTGTGGCTTAGATTTTCAGCCCTCTTCATAAGGCTCATCTCCTTGTGAGCTATCTCAAGAGCCATGTCTGCTTTAGCTTGGCTGACACAGTAAAAGTCAGTAAAGAAGTCCTTGATTTCCTGATCAGACTTCCCCTCCTCCAACATCTTTAAAAACATATTGCTGGGTCTCACTCCAGTTATAAAGCCCCATGGCAGTTTTATGCCTGTCTCATCCACAAGCTTAGTGTAGAGTTCTTTCTTAAAACTGTCATGTAGCTCAGACTTAGTCTGACCTGAGGCCCTACTAGAATCAATTTCCATAATTCTAACCCCCTCATCAAAGCCAGATTTAGACCTGAAAGAGACTACATCTTCCTTGGGATAAAAGGAGCGAACCAGTACACAGGCATCGTTATAAAATTCCTCATCAGTCAGCTTAAGTACTAACATATTTCTCCAATCATAAATCAGGCAATTAAAATGCAAAAAATCGCCCTATTTTTAAATATCGCAATTCAATTATAAGAGCATAAAATCACAAAAATGGGTTATTCTCTTTTTCAAACTCAATGCTCGTGAGCTCTCCATGGCCCGGAAGGACCTGAGTATTGTCCGGAAGGACCATAAGCTTATCCTTGATGCTTCTCACAATGTCACTCATGCTGCCGCCTGGAAAGTCAGTCCTGCCAACAGAGCCGTAAAAAAGCGTGTCACCGCTAAAGAGCAGGTCAGCCTCAGGAATATAGTAGGACATGCCGCCCACTGTGTGACCTGGAGTTGATAAGCATATAATCTTAATGCCAGCAAGTTCAAGTTCCTCGCCGTCCTCCAAAAGTCTGTCATACTTTACAGTAAAGGAATGGTCCGCATTAAAGCGTGAGAGGTTGATTTCAGGAGTCTCAAGTACCAACTTCTCAGCCTTACCGGCGTAAACCATAGTATTATAGGCTTCTCTGATTTGGTCAGATGCCTCGCAGTGGTCAGAGTGGCCGTGAGTGAGGAGAATGCCCTCAAGGCTCACATCTGCCTTATTTATCATATCTTTTATGCTACTAGGCGAAAAGGCCGGGTCTATTAAGACGCCAGCCTTTTTCTCATCATTGATTAAAAGATATACATTTGTTCCAATAGGTCCTAGGATCTTTTGCATACATTTTATCATTATCAGCCCGAAGTTCTCTCGATATCGCTAACTCCAGCTATATTACGGAGTTTCTCAACAAATCTAGAGAGCTCTTCCTTTCCGTGAATATCAAACACAAGGTTAATAGTTGCGACATCTTTCTTGTTAACCCTACAATTCATGACTCTTATAGCAATATTTGCCTCGGTAAATGCTTTGGAAATATCTACCATAAGGCCATTACGGTTGTTGGCATATACGTTGATTTCAGCGCTATATGTGTCGCCGCCAATAGTGTCATCCTCCCACTCAGCCTCGATAAGTCTCTCGCGCTCAGTTGCTGGGAAGTTGATTACATTGAAGCAATCAGTTCTGTGAATAGTGATACCTCTGCCTCTTGTGACAAATCCTATGATTTCATCACCAGGAACTGGGTTACAGCACTTAGAGAAGTGAACAGCCACATCGTGAATACCCTTGACTACTATGCCAGAGCTCTTCTTAGAGCCTTTTTCAGTCTTAGTCTCACTGACCTTAGATACATTGCTTAAAACATCAGAGTCAGTAATCTCAGTCTTTTTCTTCTTCTCATGCTCCTCAGCCAGCTTGTTTACAACCTGACCTTCCTTGAGTCCGCCGTGGCCAACTGAAGCCATCATTGAATCCCAGTCTCTGAAGCCATATTTGCGAAGTGCCTTCTCTACATATTCAGTCTTAGTCAGGTCTGAAAGAACCATGTTGTGTGCCTTAGCATAGGCAGCTACCAGTTCCTTACCCCTGATTATATTGTCATCCTTGAGTTCTTTCTTGAACCACTGATTAATCTTATTTCTAGCCTGAGTTGACTTAACTAAAGCAAGCCAGTCTCTGCTTGGGCCCTTGGCATTCTGCGAGGTGAGGACCTCAACTCGGTCACCACTCTTAAGCTTGTAATCAATATTTACCAACTTGCCGTTAACCCTAGCGCCAACCATCTTATTGCCGACCGCACTGTGAATACTGTAGGCAAAGTCCACTGGACAAGAGCCGGCAGGGAGCGTTTTAACATCTCCTGATGGAGTAAAGCAGTAGATATTGTCAGAGAAGAGATTAAGGTCATTCTTGATAGATGACAAGAATTCCTTATTATCTGACATCTCAGTCTGCCACTCGAGCATCTGTCTGAGCCATGTGAGCTTTGTCTCCTCAGATACAGAGCCTGTCTGACCTTCCTTGTACTTCCAGTGAGCAGCGATACCATACTCAGCAATCTTGTGCATCTCGTAGGTTCTAATCTGAACCTCGAAAGGCTGTCCGTTAGAGGCAATCAATGTTGTGTGAAGGGACTGATACATATTTACCTTAGGCATAGCTATGTAATCCTTGAAACGGCCTGGAATAGGCTTGTACATCTCATGGATTACACCAAGAGCTGCATAACAGTCCTTTACATCATTTACAATGATTCTAACGGCAAATATGTCGTAAATCTGGTCAAGTGTCTTGTTCTGATTGACCATCTTTCTGTAAATTGAAAAATAATGCTTAACTCTTCCGGTAATAGTCGCATCTATATCATCATTGTCAATGTGCATCTTGACTTCCTTCATTATGCTCTCGACAAATGCTTCTCTGCCTGGTCTCTCCTTGCTAACCTGCTCAACCAAGTCATTGTAGACATCAGGCATGAGATACTTCATGGAAAGATCATCAAGCTCGATCTTAATCTTAGAAATACCTAATCTGTGAGCTATTGGAGCATAAATCTCCATAGTTTCCCTGGACTTTTCAATCTGCTTTGCAGGAGACTGATACTGCATAGTTCTCATATTGTGGAGTCTATCAGCAAGTTTTATAAGGATTACTCGAATATCCTTAGCCATAGCCAAGAACATCTTTCTCAGGTTCTCAGCCTGAATCTCAATCTTATCGTGCTCATAGTTCAATTGAGTGAGCTTTGTAACTCCATCGACAAGAATTGCAACTTCCTCGCCAAATTCCCTAGTCACATCCTCAGTTGTCATCACAGTATCTTCAACTACATCATGCAAGAGTCCACCGATTATAGATTCCTTGTCAAGCTCGAGCTCAGCAAGGATAATCGCTACACAAAGCGGATGTATGATGTATGGCTCACCAGACTTTCTCTTCTGATTCTTGTGGGCATCATAAGCAATCTTATATGCCTTCTCAATATCAGAAAAGTCAGAAGCTGGATGATACTTCTTAATCTTATCCATAAGTTCAGCATAGAGAACTTCTGGACTTGTGAAATCTGCAGGAGTATCTACCGAGTGGTCCATTGAAAGTATTTTATTGGTTTTTTTATCAAAAGATATATCAGATGCCATAATACCCACCCCTTCTATACTTCTTAAGCCTCAGCGTAAGTCTTTTCCATAAATTCTCTTGTTGCTATAGCATTCTCTGGTACTGTATTCTCCAATGTACAGTGTACATATGGCTTATATTCCTTAACCTTCTTCAGGAGAAGAGGATAATTTAAGTGTCCTGTGCCTGCTGCGATTGATACCAATTCGCCATCCACAAGCTCATAATCCTTGCAGTGTACAACTGCAATCTCATCCCTCAAGAGGTCAAATGCTTTTTCGATAATCTCATCCTGCTGGTCAAGATTCTCTGGGCAAAGCAAGTTTACAGGATCGAAGATGATTCTCAAGTTAGGTGAATCAATCGCATCAAGAACCTGTCTTGCTCTCTCTACAGTATATACAATATGCTTCCAAACCGGCTCAATAGCTACGATCACGCCAAATTGCTCAGCATACTTAACGATTGGTCTTAGATTCTTTATAAAGAGCTGAAGTGCCTCCTCGCTGTGGTTGGCTTCCTCATACTTGTACTCCTTGTTGACAGCACCTGTCTCAGTACCTACAACGCCAGCTCCAAGAACTGCTGCAAAACGAATGTGAGCCTTGTATTGCTCAACAATCTTTTTGTGCTGCTCCTCATCTGGGTTACAAAGATTCTTGTAACAGCCAAGAACAGCAACATCAACGTGATTGTCCTGGCAAAGTTCCTTCATGTACATAGCAAGACCAGGAGTCATAGTACAAAGATCAGTCTTGAACTCCTTGATAGACTTGTTCAATGCTATGTGCATACAGTGAAAGCCCTGCTTGTGTATATTTGGTATCAACTCTTCAAGTGGTGCATATGCCACATCATGTGCTCTAATTCCAATCCTCATATTCTTCCTCTTTTCCTATACTAGAAAGAAAGCCCCAGTGGCCTTCCCATATATAAAAATAATTAAGCTAATTCTACTACATTTTTTGCAAAAATCCAAGAAATTAATCAAGCAAAGACCTTAATTATCTATAGATTCCTATATAATTTATAAATTGACTTCAGGAATTTGGCTAAAAATTCTTATATGAAAAAAATATCTCAAAAAAGGTCCGACCTATATGTGCCCCCATCTTAGATTAAATCTAAGAAATTGGAGACCACACCTGAGTCGAACCTTATCTTTAAATCTGATTTTCTTTAAATCTGATTATTATTAAAATCTGATTATCTTTAGCATTATCAATACTTTATGCCATTTTCGGCCAAGGCATTGTAGTAAGTGATGAGTGGCAGGAATGACTGAGCAAAACGCTTTGTGCCGTTATTGTTGCCAAGAACTGTGTCCTCAACGATTCTCAACTTGCCGTCTCCAGCACCACCGACATTTTCATCGAGAGCTCTTCTGAAGGTTGTAAGGCCGTACTTCAAGTAATCTGGGTTGCCAGAAAGCTCATAGGCAATTGTGAGTGACTCAAGCAAAAGGTTATTGTTGCCAAGTCTCTGCAAGCTTGGAAGCTCCTTGTAGTAGAAGAGACCGCAATCTAGAATTGCATTCTCAATTAAGTCATCTACATTTCTAAGAATCATGTCCTTGATATCATCGCTTGGGAACTCTCTGTAATATCTCATAACAGAGCCAATTGCTACAGAAATCATAAAGCCAACTCTTATAGAAGTGTTATCTGTGTAAGGTGAAAGCCATACACCGTAGTCCTCATCCCACTTCTTGAATGAATCTATAATCCAACCACACTTAGGGAGCCATTTCTCATCATGTGTCTCGACATATAAAGCCACAAGGGCTCTCAGTGCCCATCCGGTCTCTCTAGCATTGGCCTCGCCTGGTACCTGATACATAGGCAGGTCGAGAAGTCTCAATATGTTGTCGCCTACACCAATTGCAGTCTCAAAGGCTCTCTCATCACCACTGAAGTGATATAAATCAAGCAAGCCCTCAACCCACTCGTGTGAGCAAACCATGATACCGTTCTTACAGTGACCAGCTGTGTGCTCCCACTCGCCGCCTACTCTGTTAGGATCTTTGCTGTAGTGGCATACGTCCACATCCATAACGTGGCTGCCGCTGACAAGCAAATAATCAAGGAAACGTCTGATTCCAGTTCTGGCATACATCATAGCGCATGAGTGAATGTAGTCATACTCGTTGTTGCTCCACACTATGCTGCCATTTCCTCTACCCTGCTCTGTGTAGTGAGCATCCCATGAATCGCCGAAATTAAGCATTCCGTAACATCTCGCATGAGCATCGCCCATTCCTATAAGCAGCATTTCAACAGCTGGATCATAAATCTTTGAGAAAATCTCAGGCATAACCTTGGCGTCATCAAAAAGCTTAGCATCTACGCTTGGTCTGATAGGTGTCTGATAGATAAGGCTTCTATTGTCAAGCTCTGCAATAGGTTCACAAGCCTTATGGAAATGGAGCATAAATCTCTGCTCTCTTGCCATACCTGACTGCATGACAATCTTGCCAACCCCTTCAGGTACAAGCATGATTGCGACACCGTTTTCATTGGCCTTTATAGCCTTAGGAAAGTTCTGCTGAGCCTGAAAGACTGTGGCTGTGATTCCTCCCTCTTTGTCTGTTCTGTCTGCCATAAAAGTTCCGTAGTGAACCTCAGAAATGTGCTCATTGGCCTGACCGACAAGAAGGTTGACGTCTGCCACCTCATTTACCTCGGCTCCGTCCTTTCCTATATAGAAATCTGTCTTGTAGTTAGAGATTCCGCTGAAAGTTCTGATGCCATCATGGCCCACGATTTTCTCAATCTCAGGCAAATCCTTGGTACCTCTGGTGTGAATAACACTGCCTGTTGAAGTTCTGAAATCAACCTCACCATCTCCACAGCCTGTAGAATCAGGTAAAGCCTCAAAATCAACATGACCTATCTTTTTGCTAATCTCCCCATCGCCTGAATTGATATAAAATACAAGTGACTTGATAAATAGTTCCTCATCGCTTGTGTTGAAAATTCTGTAAGCAAGATCGAGATACTCTTTTCCAGCATAGGCTGTAATTCTAAAGGTAAAGGCATAGTCCTGATTCTGACTATTCTTATCCTTTGAGTGATAACCCCTCGCCTCAAGGATTGTACATACACTACCTGTCTCAACTACTTTCCAGTCTATAATCTTAAATCCACACTCAACATCATTCTCAAGACTTAAAACTGGTCCTCTAAAAGTAGACTTGTCATATATTCTTCCGTCATAGCTAAGACTCTCAAAGACTGAATCTGAATCATTGGCTAAGGTAAAGCTGACAGCCCCTGTATCCAGGCTAATCTTGCCATCAGACTCCTCAAGCTTGATAGCAGAGCCCTCCGCCTTTATGCTTGCATCATCGATAAGTGTGAAATCCTTCTTCTTGTTTCCTTCAAGATCGCCCATAAATCTTACGAAGGCGTACTTTACGCTTCCATCCTCGTATTTTGCTGTCGCCTTAGACTGAACTCTGAGTGCCTGGTCCTTGTCCATAACCCTAAGTCCATCAACTGACTTGAGCTCTCCCTTTGGGAATGGGATAGCGACATTCATTGCCTCCTGCTTTAAGTCATATCTGTAAAGTTTATCTACGTGAATTTGAATTTCTCTTTCTTTTGCCATGTTTACGTCTCCTTTTTCTTTGAAGATTTAATCTTATGCAATATAGAACTATTAGTATTATCACAAGTAAAGCTACAAGCCCTACTAAAAGCCAAATTGAATCAGACTTGCTATCTTTAACCGAATCACTGCTAGTCTTTGTATCCTTAGTCTCATCAAGCTTCTTTTCAACTTTTTCAAGCTTATATACTGTCTCATTACATGAAAGGCATAGGCCCTTCTTTAAAACCTGATCATTATCGTAATTCTTGAAGTCTTCCCAGCTTGTCACATTATGTTTCTTCAGAGTATAAGCGTCCTTGTACTCATAACCACAATTAGCACAGCTGTGTAGAGTGTAACCCTCTTCTGTATCAGTGGCCTCTACCTTTGTATCTGTGTAATTTGGCTTTTCACATCCTTCTGGCAACAAGTTCTTACTGTAGTCAAATACTTCATTTCTTGTAAAGTTATCGACATTGCCCTTAATTGTGTAAACCCAGTCTTCTACTTCGCCGACTAAACCTGCACAATAGGCTCTTCTATCAATATTGTCCTCAAAGAAGGTAATCTTGCCATTGATTGTGACATAATTGATAAAACCATCATGGCTGTTGCCATATGGATAGAGTCTGTACATTCCAAAGACTCCGCCATCGTGAACATATCCGTGATCTGATGTATATCCATCAACTGTAATCTCACAATTGTTCATGTCAACATAGCCATCGCCGACTGCTCCACCCATGAACTGCTCATCCTTATCCTCGATATTGCTATCGATATTGATAAGGCATGTATTAGCCTTAGTGTCTGTTATTGAGCCATTACCAAATCCTAAGATTCCTGCAACGCCCATCATATGACTTCCACTTGTGAGTGAGAGTTTGCCGTCAATCACGCAATTTGAGATTTCTGCCTTATCAGCATATCCGCATATTCCGCCTATGAAAGTTGGCTGGTCAGATGTGATTTCTACATCTAGACCAAGAAGACTTAAATTCGATACTTTTGCATTTATAAGTGATGAAAAAAGACCTGAGTAATATGTGTCATAAGTCTTCATATTTCCATCATAAGTAAGATGAGTTATATCTCCAAGCTTTTCAACTTTAAGATTTAAAATCTTGTATCCCTGGCCATTGAGACTTCCCGAAAAGTCAAATGGTTTCCAATCAAGGCCTGTCATGTCGATATCAGACATGAGCTCATAAGAGCCTGATGGATTTTTAGCCATATCAAGCAAATCACTTGCTGTGTAGACCTGAATCAGATCACTGGCACTCTGGCTTAGAGCTGTGCTGGAGTTATTACTAGAGTTAAGGCTTGCACTTGAGTTTGTGCTTGCATTATGACTAGTCTGTGTTTCCGCATAAGTCCTTATAAGGCTGCCATTAGGTCCCCCTATGAGCATTCCACCTACAAGGCTCATTACCAAAGCGATTGTGGCTTTTTTCTTTAACTTTCCTAAACAAGTTTTCATATCTTACTTCTCCTATATTCTACTGACAAAAAATATGTACTTCAATCAAATTTAATCGACATTAAGGACAATAATACTGTTTTTTTATTTTTCTGCACTTTTTCTTTCTTCAGGCTGAGATATTCTATCTTCCTGAGACATTCTATTCTGCCCCATTTTATCATGCGTCATTCTTTCATTCTTGCCTATTCTATCGTCCTGCCCCATTCTAAAGGCCTTGATAAGGCCGGCCATAATGCAGGCATATGGCGTAACAGTGATCATGCTGTCATTAATCAGGCTATATATAAGCCAGGCTATAAAGGCCACAAGAGCACATATCAGACCAAAGTCCAAACTCTTTTGGCTAGCCCTGGTCCATTTAGAAGCCTTCTTTATAGCCTCTTTTATAAGATTGACCACTATTATTATAAAGATAACAAAGGCCAAAAGACCGTTAGATGATATAAGCTGCAGATACATACTGTGAGGTTTGTCCACAATATGGCCATTGCTGCCAAAGGTATTGAGCAAGTCAGCGTAGTTGTACTGCTTAAAGTAATACTGATAATTTCCTGCTCCATGGCCTATAAGTGGGCTTGACTTAATTACTTTCCATGAATTTGCCCAGATAAAGCCTCTTCCAGACAGGTACTTGTAGGCAGGTCTTAGGGCATTTGTCAGTCTCTCAGAACTGTCAGGAATAGAAACATCCTCGATTTTCGCCCCATTCTGGCCTACTCCATAGAACCTAGTTCCTGAAGAATAGAACTTGATTGGCTTGTCATAGCCCAAATCAACCACTACCTGACTCTGGTTATTGACATAGATCCTAATCATAGAAAATCTTTTATCGTCCAAGGCTATCTTCTTTTCATTGTCGTGATAAGCCTTTATCTTATTGTCATTTTGATCTCTAAAATAAAGAGTTCGGCTCACATTCTTGATTATCAGGCTATCGGTCTGACCCACAAGCTTTATGTCGCCATTTTCAAAGACTACATTATTTACTTTAAAGAGCTTACCATCAGCCTGGGCTGTGTTTATATCACTTCTGTTGACAAGGCTATAGCTGAATCCTTTCATCAATTCGCCTTTAGTCTTAACATTTACCGCGATAAAGCCTATTAAGATGAGGCCGACTGCTATTCCGCCTCTGACTAAGAGCTCTCTCTTATGGCCCTTCTTTACAGCTATAAAGGAAATAAAGGCCGCTTCTGCCAGAGTCAGATAAAGACCTGTGGTCGAGCTTGTAAAAAGCATAACTGATATAAGGCCAAAGCTTGCTATAAGGTTAATGACTGCTTCAAACTTATTTTTCAAGCAAAAGGCTGATAGAAAAACCCAAGGGAAAATGATAAGTATAAAACCCGCCAAATAGTTGGGATTGTAGAAAGTAAGCGATACCATGCTGTAGGTCAGATGCACAACCCTAGACAAGTTGTCCTGATTACTGTCATTGCTTACTAAGTTGATGAAGAAATCGTGCTTCATCAAAGAGCCTGCTAGATACTCATAATAGCCCAAAATTGAACTTATAAGTGCCAGTGCTGTGATTGTCCTTCTAAGTAGGACTCTTGCCCTCTCCTCAGTCAAGACTATGCTTGCGAAGAGAAAGATTGCAATATATGAAATAAGGATAAGCAAACCTTCATACTCACTAGGTGAGCCAAAAAGTGCCTCCGTCTTGTGCTTTGAAAATATAAAAGCCAGGAGAAAAGAAGCCACCAACAGGCCCAATAAAATCAGCTCTTTTTTCTTAAAGCTTGTCTTTTTTAAGCCTATATTGACAAGACTATATAACAAAAATACCAGGGATAGGCCTATTATAAACTCTGCTTTCAGATGCAAAAATACATCATAGGATATACCCTGCCTAGAGACAAAATACTCTGACTCCTGACTTGTCAACTTAACTTCTGTCAGCTTCATTACAAAAGGCATTATTAACAGAAAAGCTGCCAATAAATACTCTCTTATCTTTAATTCAATCTTCATCTTACTTACCGTCCGCCTCAAATTTTGTGATTAGCATAAAAGAAGGAGTGCCTATCTTGCGACCTGCACTCCCTTCTATCCTTCAAGCTTATTAACCTAAAACATCAAATAAACCCGTGCATATAATCACATCAAAATGCATTATATCACATTGGTGACAAAGGTTTAATTGATAATATATCTTTTTGCAATTCCATCAAATCAGTTACATTGAGATTTGTATAATTCTTATTGCTTCTAGCAGCAAGCTGAGCACTCAAATCAAGCTCTCTGATTCCAAGTATCTGTGCCTGTACAGCCTGCATATCCAAAACATTTACCTTGCCGTCGGAATTGACATCGCCCTTGATAATAATCTGAGCCAAATCATCTACTATATCATTATCCATAAGGTAAATCTTATCGCCATTCGCAATATAGTCTGAATCTTCCTTAATCTTGTCATCTGAGCCATATATCCTAATCTCGCGGTCTATGTACTCATTATCCTTCAAGTCTTCAACCCTAGTTCCTGCCACAATTCCAAACAAGCACTTGGTCATGCGGGAGCCACCAAGATAATAAGACTTAATCAGTGTGTCGGTAAATATATTCTCAAGTCTCATAGTGATTGGCTCTAAGACCTTTCTAGAATAGCTTGAATCCTCCAAATCCTGAAGTATAAGCACACCTGACCTGTCAACTGAGATAATCTCCTTATTTCCAAGGTCCTCAATAAAGTTTCCCTTCTCATCATAGATAAGACAAGAATTATCCTCATTGTGAGCCACCAAATATCCCAGTTTCGTGAGCATATCATTTTTATAAAAATCTGTTGCCGACTCACGAACTCCTTCTAGTTCACCGATTTTTTTATTGTTTCTTGAATAAATTTCAATATCGTGCAAATCGCTCTCAGGCTTATAAAAATCTAAGAAGTAATAATTGGCCATCCAATTTCCACTTAAGTAAAAGTCATCTTCGAGCTGGCCTCTAAGAGTAAGTTGCCTATATTCGTCATCTGTAAGCTCTCTCACAGCATTTGCCTTGCTTGTGTACAAAACATAGGCACCAGTCTTTGCATTCTTGCCAATTCCGGCAAATATGCTGTTTGAGTAAGAAATTGGCTCATCAAGAATTTTCTCATATGCGAGTTCAGCTGCCAAAAAGTTGTCATCATATATATCTGTCAACTCAAGAGGCTCATGCTGGTACTTAATGTAGTTATTCTTCTTGTAATCATAGCTTAAAACCTTATCAATGCTAGCCTTTAAGCCTTCTTCCCCATCCTGGTACTTGATTGAATAAATAATGCCTTCAGATGATAAATAAATATTTGAAAAAGCCTCAATAAGCTTATTGCAAGTAAAAGAATCAGTGTCAGCAGCTAGATATGCGAGATTATATCCCTCTGTCTTAGCCAACTCAGCCTTATCATGCCCCGCCTCTGCAAAGACAACAAGCACTCCTGTATCCGATGGCAAGAGCTCCTGTATCTGAATCTGAGTCTCATCATCCATTTCAAAGACATCTTTTAGCATTTCTTCTAATTCAGAATATGTAACTGAGATTCTTTTTTCAAAATTCTTAACTGCTATGTCACTTTCACTGTAAGAATCGCATTCACTTACTGCATATGTCTCATTGTAGGATTTAAGAGCCAAATTCTTGTCTTTATCAACTAAAAGATGACCACTGTAATCCATATAATGCACTTCGTTATTGTCTGTCATAAATTGAATTTTATCTATGCTTCCAATCAAACTGCTAAATAAGATCTTTAAATCGCTAGGATAGTTACAGATGTATTTCAAATCATCACCATCTGTGGCTAGCTTGTATAAGGCATAAGTGCTAGTATTGGCAAATATCATCAAATTGTTATTGCCGCCAGCATATGTCAGTATGCCGCTTCCAAACTTAATTCCAGTCAATGGGCTGTAGAATATATAATTTCCCTTGCCGTCATAATTGTTGATATAGGCAAATCTTCCCTGACCGTCGTAGTGAAGTCTCATGCCATCGCTGTCAAGATTGCTACTCAAATCTGCAAAGTATTCATTCTTCTCATCCTCCACTAGGTCAATAGCCTGATCTCCTTCGTAGATTATGATTCCGTCAATTGTAAAGATGACTTCATGCTTATCAAGCTCATTATAGCCTGCAAAGATATTGGACGCGATAGAAACAATCGTGTCAAATTCAGCGATTTGGTCATTATCCAGCATTATGCACTCGTTGCTAAAAACATTTAACACATATGTTTTGCCCTCAGCCATAACTATCAAGCCGTCAGATGCAACCCCGTAATCTACGATATAATCAAATTCCTTATCAGCATAAGACATGATAAGTGAAGCAGGATTAATTGCTGAATCATAGGCATTTGATATATATGTAAGACTAGAAATTCCCTTTAGACTTATCTTCCTTGAGTTCTTATAAATTTGGACATAGTCTGAGACCTGATCGTTGATAGTCTCTAGTGAGCTGTCGTCTATGGTCTCTAGTGAACTGTCGTCTATGGTCTCTAATGAGCTGTCGTCTATGGTCTCTAGCGAGCTGTCATCTATGGTCTCTAGCGAGCTGTCGTCTATGGTCTCTAGCGAGCTGTCGTCTATGGTCTCTAGCGAGCTGTCATCTATGGTCTCTAGCGAGCTGTCGTCTATGGTCTCTAGCGAGCTGTCGTCTATGGTCTCTAGTGAGCTGTCATCTATTAGCTGGCTTGAATCCTTGTCAATTACCGGTTCAAGAGAACTATCATCCACCACCTCTATAGGAGTCCTGTCACTCTTGTTGAGATACACAGTGCCATCCAAGCACTTTACTATCTGATTGTAGTTCTCCTGCACGCTTTCACTATCTGCCGCAGCCAGATACTGCATTGAATATGGTGACAAAGCCATAATGGCCGCCATACCCAAGGCTACTTTTTTCTTATAAACCTTCTTCATAAAAGCCTCCCTCTAATTCTAGTTAAAATTATATGCTTTATTTTTGTCCTTTTATAGGTTTTTCTGCTTTTTCCTGGATTTTTTTCTTTTCTGTTTTTTCTTTTCTGTTTTTTCTTTTCTGCTTTTTTCTTTTCCGTCTTGTTTTTTTGCCTTGTATTCACCTTTTTTGCAGATTTTCGGCAGTCATATTTTTTCAACAAGAAAAAAAGCTATGTATAGTCCTTAAAAAACAACACATAGCTATTTTATCACATATTATTGTCTTTTAGGAACTTAAGATAATCTTTCTGATTCATTGGCCTTGCATAATAATAGCCCTGAATATAATCACATTTATTCTCTACGAACCAGTCTACCTGTTCTTTTTCCTCTATACCTTCTACTACAATCTGTGCCTTAACTCCTTTTAGAGTCCTGATAATTCCCGAAATAATATCTTTCATCTTTTCATCACCCATTGAATCTACAAGACTCTTATCAATCTTAATAAGTTTGAATGGGAAGGCCATAATTCTATAAAGATTAGAGTATCCTATTCCATAATCATCAAGGGCAAATTCTACTCCCTGAGAATTAAGTCCTGTAAGCACCTTGTACATACTATCATGGGGAAATTCGGCACCAGTCTCTGTGATTTCAAAATTAACCATAGACTTTTCAATATTAAAATTGTCATATGATTTAAGTATCTTCTCGACTATATCGCTCTGCATGCACTGAATTGTCGAAAGATTGACCTCAACAAAGTCGACACCCAGATCTCTAAGCTTGTTCTCAGATACAAATCTAAAAACATTCTCAATTACAAAATCGCCAATCTTGTTGATCATTCTACTCTCTTCGGCAGCTGGTATAAATATTCCAGGTGAAACAAAGCCGTACTTGTCATCCTTAAGTCTGATGAGAGCCTCTGCAATGGTAAACTTCTTATCCTTTATTGAATAGATAGGCTGAAAATACATCTCAAGATTATTTTTTTCAATTGCACCGGCAATAATCTCGTCTATGTTGACTAGAATATTGAAATTTCTATCACTAGCAATCTCCTTATAGATAACCACCTGATTATCTGGAATTGCACGGTAGAAATTGTGGGCAAATTTTACAAAGCTCTTATAATCCTTGATATCACTGTTCTTGCCACCCACATCTAAAAGGCACATAGCCATATCAAGGTCTACCATAACATTGTTTTTCTTAAAGACCCCCTGACTTACTTCAAGTATTTCCTCAGCCTTGCTTTTAATATGGCTGTCACTTATCTTTCCTTCAAATAGTATGAGAAAAGTTCCATTGTTTAAGTAATAGGTAACACTGCTAAATCTTTCATTGTCTCTTTTTTTGGCAATGCTTCTCATATCGACAGCTAAATCATGTATAAGTCTTCTGTATCCTGCAACACCTATAAGCTTTGAAATAGAGCTATCTCTGACAACCTTTACAAGGATTGCTCTGCCATCATATTGCATCCTGTAAATCTTAATTATATCATCTATAAAAGATGAGTAGTTGTTGGCTCCAAGATAAGGATCCAACTGCTCTTCCGGCCTCAAAATTGTGACACTCACAAAAAGGATAGACAAAGCCATAGTAAACATCTCTACTGTATTCTTTGGATAAAATAACTGAATAAGGACGCCCACAAAAAGTATAAAATAGATACTGATCATGGATATAAATTTCACCATACCCAAATATTCAAGATTTTTAAAGATAGCACTCAGGGCCAGCAAAGCATAGTAGGCTGCATATAAATAAAAGAATACATGCAGGCTTCCCCTGTGATATGTCAAATTATCATCATAATAAAAAACTATATGAGTAAATGTATTGACCATCGTCAATATATAAGCAAGTGCCATAGGTGTGACAATACTCAAGCGCCATAGAAGTCTTGATGCAATAAAGCGCCTATCAGAGGTCAAGGTCAAAACCAAAATGAAAAATCCTGGTACAACAGCATTATGTACAAGATAATAGCCATAAAGACCTATATATCTAAAAATTACTGAATCTGCAAGTGGACCAACTATTTTCAAAGGCGCATTACTCATTATTTCAAAAATAGTGTCCAAAAAGACTAAGATAGCCAAAGAAAAAAAGACTCTATTGTTTCTGCCATGATACATGCGTCTATATATGATTGAGAATAAAATTAAGCCCATAACAATAAGGGCACACACGCTAAACTGATAAACCCTGTCCATAAGCCACAACCTCATTTTTTTATCAAGTACAATTATATGTGTCTATTTTATCACAAAAATGCTATATATGGTATTTAGTTTTCAATTTTAAAATAAAAGAAATATAAAAAAGCGCCATATTTAGTATAAAATATGGCACTAGTTTCTTTGACACTTATTGTATTTTATTTCTCAATATTTTGCTTATTAATTTTAGCTCTAATAAGTTCTATCTATTATCTTCACTGAATGGAATAAGGTTTTCGACTGCCTTTTTAGCATCTATTTCAATGTCGCCATTATCTATATCTATTAGCTTATAACGATCATTGCCTTGCCCACTCTACCATCGGCGCATCCTATACCTATATTCTTGTTGGAGCCGCCAAAGCCTCCCATTGTATGTCCCTTAAAATGAGTTAAGACAAAAAGTGAGTCATAATTGGCAAGGTTCTTTCCCATAGACATCTGGCTAAACCACTTACCACCCTCTACTGGAAACATCTGGCATCCATCTTCATCCATAATATCAACCGGACAAAAATCCCAACCATTTACCTTGAGTGTTTCTCTGTGCTGTTCAGTAGTATACCTATCACCCTCATAGTAGGTGTTAGTCTCGACAATAGTAGCACCTGCCAACTCATGATCAACTAATTCTCTCACCCATGGCCTAGGTACAATGTTTGGTCCATTCTGTTCTCCGGTATGAAGCTTGATTCCTACCTTACCAGTCATATTCTTCTCAATATATCTATATATTTTCCTCAAACCCTCAGCTGACAAATCTCTTGTAAAGTAAACTGTAGACTCTTCTCCACTCCTGTCTTTGAGTGGAATATAAATATCACCATTTTTTGCAAGTTCAATTTTTTTAAATTCCATTGATACACCTCCTTGATAATTTGCCGCCACACACTTGTGACTTTAGTCGTGTTAGGCTTAACAAACAGGTAATAATGCCAAGCTCATTTAATCTTTTGTTAAAAAAGCTCAGTCTTAAACTTAAATTAATCTTGCATCAATTCTACAATATTTAGGCGTCTGTCAGCAAGCTCTCCTATATCACTTTCATCGTGACTTGCTATAATTATTGTCTTGCCCATAAGCTTCAAATTCTTTATAAGCCTGCCTATCATCTCACAGCTTTCCCTGTCCAGCCCGGCAAATGGCTCATCAAGAATATAGGCCTTTGGATTCAAGGCCATAACCGCAGCAAAAGCTATCTTTTTCTTCTGTCCACCGCTCAGGTGATAAGGGGCCTTATCAGCCAACTTCTCAATATCAAAAGTTTTCAAAAGATCTCTGACCCTTTTGTCCACCTCTACGTCGTCCAGCCCCATCTGCCTTGGGCCAAATCCAATCTCATCATAGACACTGGCACAAAAAAGCATAATATCTGGATTTTGAAATAGATATCCAATTTCCTTATGAAAGACCTTGGCATCCCTCTCACTCTTTAAATACTTTTTATCAATAAGCCTTGAATCAAAGTAATAAGTGCCAGAATCCGGCAGGGATAAGCCGTTGAGGATTCTAAAAAGGGTGGATTTTCCACTGCCATTAGGTCCCTCTAAAAGGATACATTCGCCGCGCTCTATACTGAGCGAAAGGCTTTTGATAACCCTCTCCTCTGAAGGCCCATAGCTAAAATTAATATCTTTTAATTCAATAATACTCATAAAAACACCACTAAAACTGATTATAGTCCCCAGTGAAGCCCCTGCACTGCATAGCTTCATACATCATCTGGTTGAGCTCATTGCCTCTCACAAAAGTTACGCCCATGACGCCGCCCAGCGAGCCATATTTTTTAGTATTTTTGCCTACCATGCGAAGGCTCATACTAGTCAGCAAATCCTCAATCAAATTTCCTAGAAGTACAATATACTTCAAAGTCATATCCAAGGTAAAGATAAAAATCCTCGGAATGTGCAATTTTCTCATAGCCAGGCTAATATGATTCCACTGACTTGTGTGGTTAAAGATATTAAGGCAGGTCACGCTCAAAAAGACCCTGAGAACCAAGCTCAGGTTATTCCTTATGCCAGCGGGATTCATAAGCATAGCCGGCGTCATGACCAATGCTGTGAAAAGAGCTGCAATCACTGCTCCCTTGAGGCAGGAAGCTATATCCTCCCCTGGCCATGTAGCCAGGTAAAGTAAGAGTACAGCTCCAATAGCCATAAGTGACAGGCTCTCTTTTGATATGGCTATTGTGAGTATTGCAAGAAGTGTCAAGATCAGTTTAAGCAAAACCGGCATAGACCTTTTCTTCTCATGGCCCTTTTGAACCTTGATTCTAGCCATAAGATGAGCCAAACTCTTTATTGTCTTAATGACAAAAGTGCCGCCATCTTTAGGCGGCACATAATTATCATCTTCCTTCATCCAATCAGGAATCATAATTCTTTTTACCTTTCATAGGAATTGCAAACAACTTAAAAGCTATTATCAAAATGCTTACACCTATAATAGCAGATAAGATATAGGCAAAAGCCTCATTCAAGCTTCCCAGAGTATAATCTGGCATGAGCGACTCAAGTGACCAGCCATTTTCTAGTCCACTTGGAGTGTAATTTAAGCTAGATCCAGCATAGCTTGTCTCAGCAATCTCGTCTGCTCCCCACTCGCCCCAAGCTGTTCCGCTTGCAAGTAAACCAAGTGGGCTTGCCGCTATTAAGACTGCCACAAGAGCATAAACTGGTATATAAGACTTTTTTGATTTCTTAGCCAAATCAATCTTTGAAAATGTCAGATCCGGACTAGTCTTGCAGACAAAGGCATACACAGCCACGGTAAATGCAGCTTCAACAAGTCCAGCTACCAGCAAATGCGGTATCATCATAGCCGGAATTGACACGCTTAAGTCATAAGGACAGTAAATAGCATTTCCCAAGCTATCTTTAAAGAGCAAAGGCTGAATTCCAAACTCTACAGCTGCACAAAAGGCAGCCAGATTAATAGCTATATAAGAGCCAATTCCTGCTGCAAGGTATTCTACCTTTCTTGAAACTGACTTTTTATCTGCATCAAGGCCTGACTTCTGAGATAAGTTGAGGCTTGACTTCTGGCCTGCTAAATCCAAGCCTTTCTCATGTCTTTTAGCCACAAATTTCATAATCAGCTTATAAATTCCATATCCTGCATAGGGCAGTACAAAGGCCATATTAAAGCAGTTTGCCCCAAAAGCCAAAACTCCTCCATCTCCAAATATAAGAGCCTGTAGGAGAAGAGCTATCGAAACTGCTATACATGCCGCATTTGGTCCAAAAAGCATAGCTATTAAGGTTCCACCAACTGCATGTCCGGTAGTACCTCCAACAAGTGGAACATTAAACATCATTCCAAGGAATGAATAGGCTGCTCCAACGCCCAACATAGGAATCTTCTCACGAGGTAATTCCTCATTTACTTTTTTAACTGCATGTGCCCACACTGGAAGCATTGCTGTTGCCATCAAAACACAAGTTGTAGGTGATAGATAATTTTCTGGTATATGCATCTTTTCCCTCCAAGTATTTTCATATACTAAATCTACATAAAAAAAGCCCCCACCACAAGCCGGGTGGGGGGATAAATATTCAGAAAAAAAACATAAAATTAGCCTTTTCTAATAATTTGAGCTTATATTAGCTAGCAATTGAATCCTGGCAAATACTTCTATGAACTTCTTATAAGAACTTCTTAATTGCAATTTGGAATTCCTCAACAGCCTTTGTATCGCCATCCTCAATTGCATGAGTTATACAGTGAGTCATATGCTCATTGATAATTTCTTTTCCAAGGTTATGAAGAGCCGCTTCCACAGCACTCAACTGAATAAGGACGTCGGCACAATCCACATCGTCCTCCATCATTCCTTTAACATGATTAAGGTGACCTATAGCTCTCGATATACGATTAAGCTGTTTCTTCTTCTCCTCAGGTGAGTGATAATGGCCATGCCCGTGTGTGTGGCCTTGGTGCTCATGCTCATGACCTTCGTGTTCATTACCTTCATGTTCGTGGGCATGCTCATGGCCTTCATGCTCATGAGTCTCATGCTCGTAGGTCACTAATTTTCCATCTATTTCATGTGTATGACTGCTTTTCAAGTCAATTCCTCCTAAATTTGATATCTATGCAGAAATGGGGAGTTTCGCATTTCATAGAAGTACCGCAAGCCATAAATATAACTGCGAAACTCCCCAGCAAGTTTAATTAGCTGTGTCAACTTCAAACCTTTCTCTGCCTTTCTTTTCTGCTTTTGCTATAAGGCAATCGTAAACCTTTTTAGCGTTCATTTCTCTAATATCCATAAAACACGTCCTTTCAAGTATAACTTAATTATACACAAAAGTGCCCAATTTACCCATAATTTTTCATTAGAATTTCCCTTCTTTATTTCTCCATATTAGCCCATTCTTAATTTCTCAAAAACTCACTTTTATGCTAGAATTATCAAGATCATTAAGAATTATCAAGATCATTAAGAATTCGAAATTAATTCAAAGAAGAAAAAAATAGAAAGATTGAAATCATGAAAAATTTTAAGATAAAACTTGCCTATGATGGTAGTAAATACAAGGGATGGCAGGTTCAAAACAGCACCTCTGACACTATTCAGGGTAAGTTGGAAAATATTTTACTCAAGCTCACAGGTTCGCCCGTAGATGTCATTGGTTCAGGTCGCACCGATGCTGGTGTTCACGCTATGGGGCAAATTGCAAATTTTCACATTGAGCTAGCTGATGATATGTCTCCTGACCAGCTCATGGAATATATTAATCGATATTTGCCGGAAGATATAGCTGTACTATCCCTAAAAGAGGTCGATGAACGCTTTCATGCCCGTTTTAGTGCCAACTCAAAAACCTATCGCTACAGAATCCACACAAGTAAGATTCCCAATGTTTTTGAGAGAAAGTATGTCTACAGCTACCTGGACGCAAAGCTTGATCCTGACCTGATGAAGGAAGCTGCAGAGCACTTGCTTGGCAAGCACGACTTTAAGGCCTTCTGCGGCAACAAACATATGAAGAAGTCAACGGTAAGAACCCTTATTGATATCAAAATTGAAGCTATATATGACCAATACGGTCTCAAAGAAGTCCTAATAGACTACACCGGTGATGGTTTTTTACAGAATATGATAAGAATCCTCACTGGTACCCTAATTGAGGTTGGAAACGGCCGCATATCTAAAGACGCGATTCCTGCGATTCTTAACTCAAAAGACAGGGCCCAGGCCGGCTTCACAGCTCCTGCCTGTGGCCTCTGTCTCATGGACGTATACTATTAAAAAAACAGCTGGCAATTCTTTTATAAGCCCCAACTGCATGCTTAGCAGTTGGGGACTTTACTAGAATCCGCCTGGCTGTTTTTCTTTAGTATTTTATAAGCTTGTCATATCCATTGCCAAATCTTAAGATGTCAAATTCGCTTGCACTTGGCTTACTTATCACAACATCATAAACTGTCTCGGACGCTGTGTTGTAAGTTCTTTTACCAGCATTGTCAAAGCCCAGACTATTGCGGTAATACTCTGCATTCTCATTAAACTTTACACACTCTGTATTAAAGTAAGGCATATAATTGTTGCCTTCCTCAAAGGTCTCTCTGGTCATGTGGAAATGGCCTGCAGAAAAGACTTCCAAGCGTGTATTTAGACTACTGAAATCCTTGTAAAAGCCATTGAGACTGAACTTACTGTGACTTGCAGCCGCAGTCATGATAGCTTCGATGGTATCAGCATTGGTGCCGTCTATACCGGTCTGATAGCTGCTGTGCCACATTTTGGCAAATCCGTCATGAGAAAAAATCATATACCTGCAGTTGTCTCTGGCCAAAGCCTTATTGAGGAGCCAATCTACCTGCTCATCCGAATAGCCCCAAGTATTCATCTTTCCCATAGGATCGAGATTGTCATCCACATTATCCATATTAAGCACAACTACCCTCAAATCCTTATCGGGGAAGTCGTAATAGTAGTAGCCATCCTTATAGTCCTTGATTCCTGTGCTGAAATGGGCCATTGTCGACTGATACCAGTCATCAGGTGTGAGCCAGAGCTCGTTCATCTCAAGGTACTTAGTTGGCGAACCATAGGCCTGCGAGTTGTCATCATGGTTTCCTTCAACTATAAAAACAGGAACCTTGCAGGCTTCAAGAATTGTCGAAAATGCATTAAGTCTTCTCATAGCCTCAACCCTGCCCTCGTCAACCTGGCCATTATAGATATCTCCGCCTATCACTACAAAATCAATATCACAATTGTTGGCTAAATCAACGATAGAATGAGCTGTTCTCTCCATAATATCTGTTGTGACGCCGGATATATCATAATGAAAATCCGTGGCAAATATGTATTTTACCGCATCATCTGAATCATTTGCAGCTATCGTTTTAGCAGTTTTCTCGATTTCTTCCTTGTAGTAGCTTGGATAGTAGCTATCCTGTGTAAAACTAAGGCTGACATTAATATCATCGCCTTGATTAGTCAGTTGGCTAATCTCAAGTCCAGAACTAGCTTTAATACTGTAGTTGACCTTTGATGAAGCATTTGCCGCATTGGCTGTGCTGTCAAGCCCGCCAGAAACTGACTTTCCATCACTAAGTGAAGATGACAGCTTTGAATTGCCATTCTTATCTGTCTCATATATTGTGTAAATTTTTAGGCCTGCATATGCCACTAATCCCAGAATCACCAGAATCAAGCTTGTTACGATACTTATCTTTAACTTATTTTTCAATCTTATCTCCTTAAAAAAAAGCCGTGTCAGCATCTTTATAATACAAAGCATACTAACACGGCGTCAATTTGAAAAAAATAAAATTTTGATTATGCGGACTTTCTTTAATCCTTAGGCAAGCTCAATCCTATAATTAAATTGATCAAGCATATCAAGCTTGAGTCCTGTTGTCTCAAGCATTCCATCCATCACTGACTTTCTTAAAAGGTAATAGATTCTTGTATCTTTCTTGAATGAGACAAGATGAATATCCTCTGCCATTCTCCAAGCCAGGCTTTGCTCCCCGCTTTCAAGCAACTCATTTACGTGATCACAAGGCATACCATTTACAAAAAAGTTTTCAAAGGCTCTGTAAGCGTCTTCTGGAGAGCTAGTCTTTTCGAGAGCATCTTCCTCTCAGATGAGCTAAAGATGCTGATTCCTATAAACCTTATTACAACTAACATCATCGTGCATCTAACCTATAGTGGTATCAGAGCTTACATAAGGGGATGTAAAAAGAACCGAGGGTATTATTAGAACATATCACTAAGCTAGTGATCCTCTAAATGAGAAAATAAGGCAGCTATGAATTTGGTAATTATTCAAACTCATAACTGCCTTGTACTTTATTATTCAGTTATAACTCTAGAAAACTTATGCTGTAAGTGTTCCTTTAAGAGCTTCCACCTCCTCGACGGTAAGTCCGGTTGCTAATGCAATATCTTCTACAGACAGCTTACCGATTTTTAACAAGTTTCTCGCAACTTCTCTGTTTCTTGCAACTACAGCTTCATTTCTCATATCTTCCATGATCTTGCACATTTTCTCTCGACCTCCTTCCGTCTTTTTGAAATATCTTGCCCTTTCGGCTAATTCATTATAATACATATCATCTGGTTCTGTACAGTTAAAATCATGCATTAGTTTTCCCAGAGCAGTTTCATTTTGAGCTTCACCATTTACATATATTATATGAGAACCGTCATCAAATAATTCGTTAGAACCTTTAATTGTTCTATCAATTTCATAAATCGGTTCACCCTTACCTAAAACATCATTCTCTGTAATGAATATAACATAAGACTCTGGCAATAGTTCAAAATCATCTCCCGCATTCAGAACATTCGCATCTATTATACTACTATGATATTAATATAATCTCCTTCGTTTCTATATATTATATTAATGCATTTATAGTAGATTTTCAATCATAACCTCATACAAACCACTCCGGGTGAGAAGAAATCATCTTCTCTATCTCCAGCTTATACACGAAAAGCCGCAGGACATAATCCGGCATGTGCCTCACTCCACGCTCCCAGTCCTCAACTGTGCGTATAGGGATACCGAAATATTCGGCAAATTCCTTCTGTGTCATATTTGCTTCTTTTCGCATTGATTTAAGTATCTCTCTTTCTTCCATCGTAAACCTCTTTCAAACATATAATTGTTACCACTTATATTATACTACGCTTTGCGTGGTTTGGCGAGAAAAATAGCTGCTATCAATCTGTGAAATATTATCATTTACAGATTGATAGCAGAATCTAAAATCAAAAAAAATCTAAATTAATTTTTTATGAGGAGACACCACTGAATACCCGCATGCCAAGGGAAAACAACTAATAACAATTCAATAATTATATAAGCAGCACAAATATTTGTATATGGCTTAAATCTTAACTGAAGGATATTAAAAGAGCGTAGGATTAATGTTTTCGCATCAATCCTA
>Ga0326512_10000449_pt1 | contig 36353 bp, 53 predicted proteins | sample 1_2617_0518_D_FD_203652 | JGI IMG/M metagenome (GOLD analysis project Ga0326512, IMG submission 203652) | Bovine rumen microbial communities from UC Davis, California, United States - 1_2617_0518 | ecosystem: Host-associated > Mammals > Digestive system > Stomach > Rumen | place: USA... | reverse complement strand
GGTTTATTATTTTTCTAAAAAAACAGGAGAAAAAAATGTTTTAGGCGAGATACAAGCCGATTACAACCTTTCTTTTGTAATGGACGGAACTAAAGATAGTGCAAAAGTTGAGGTTTTTAGTTTCACAATTACAAATGAGGTAGAGCCATTTACCATTCTTTTACACGAAAACACAAATACATATTGGATAGTTTCTAATGATAATGTCGAAAGATACACAAATGAAACAAACTATTTATATAAACATTCATTAAAACTAATTGGTTTAATAGAATTGCTTAATGCTAGGGACTTGACAGATTGTGGCTTTAATCAAAATACATATACTATTGAAAGTGCCATTGAAAGATTATTTAAACTATCAAATCTTGAAAACTTTTTAGTATTAAAACAAATAAATGTTAATAATAGTTTTGATTTAGAACAAAACATTGACTATGTTAAATCATTTGAAAACTACACTTTATTAAGTGCGTTAAGGGAATTGCTTGACGGATATAATTGTGTTCCAAAATTAGATATTGAGTTTAATAGTAGCACAAACAAAATAACAGGAACTATTTTAAATATTTATAGTAAAACTGGAAATACAAACACAACGCATATTTTTGATGAAAAAGTTTTTAATAATGTTCAAGAGAAAAAATCTATTGATAAAAACAATTATTCTTCAATGGTTGTTTCAAATGCTGAAAATGTTATATCAACAAAATCAAAAACATTTCCAAGCGTTGGTCATATTAGATTAAGTGCAAACGATTTTGAGGTCACTAACGATAATGCAATTTTAAGATTACCAAGTAATGTGTTTAAAGTTAATTGGGTAAAAATGATTATTGGAACTCAATACGGCATATTTATTGATGTTCCAAATAAACCAAGTTTATCGTCACAAAAAGCAACTAGCAATAACGATTTCAATTCACTAAAATTAGAATTAAAAGAAATTGTAAAAAGTTTTGCACTTGATTATGGCGAAAGCCAAGAATTATATGATGATTTTTTATCAAAATTAGATAAAATTACAACCAATTTTATAGACGCTATGACTGTTAAAATTAACAATTATGATAGTTATGACGCTATGAGTGAGAGATTTATTGTTGGAAATGATTTTTGCCCACAAATTGCAGTTTATTATGGAACAGGAACACAATTATTAACACCAAGATATACTGGTCCACTAGTGTTGACACCAAAAGAAATTAGGGACTGCGTTCACGAACAAAGATGTTGCTTATGTTGGGAAAGAGGAAAAGATTATTTAAGTGGGTTTACTTTTTTAAGTGATGATTTAGGCGATACATCTTTGGCAAAAACCAAATTGTCAAGAAACTCAACCGAATATAGAAACGGAACTAACATTGTGTATGATATGACATTTAGTGGTGTTCATTTACAAATTATCTTTTATGACAGAAACTCAACCGAACTTATGAGTTATGGTATTGATGTCACAAACACAAGTTGGGTAGTTGATTATATCCCTATGGGAGATGTAAAAATCAATTATGAAAACCACATTAAAGATAGGGATATTCAATTATATAACCAAAACGGAAAGTTTACAGATAGTGTAGCACTATCAAAAATGTTGTTATCTTATAGTGATGAATTAACAAGTAATTCAATAACAAAATATGGAACTTATTATGATTATGATGATATTCCAAAAGTTGGAGATATTGTATTGCTAAACAACATTAAATATGTAATCAATAATGTTTCAATGGACTTTTATTTAAACGAAATTGAAGATTATATTTCTTGCGAGTTTGGAATGACAAAAGAAATAGCAGTTAAGTCTTTATTATTAAGTCCAAACACAAATGTTAGAGATTATGGTATTCCACAAAACTATAATGTAAAAAGAAAACAAATATATAAAGATACATACGAATTATCGCACAATTATGTATATACAAGTTTCCAATATCTAACTTTAAGCGAAATATTGAATGTTAGTAATTTTTATCAAGGCTATAAAGAACATACTGCACTAATTAAAATTACTTATGACGAGCCAATAGGTGGTGGTGGAACTGATGTTGACGGAAACACTATACAACCTAGTGATGAATGGTATTACCAATTAAACACCATTGTCTATGCTATGAAAAAATCTATTTATGAGATAGTTGATTTTAAAGACAATAACATTATTGGCTATGACGCACAAACTATTTTTAGTGGCTTTGACATAAGAAGAATATTTACTGGTTTAGTTGGGCAAAAAAATACACCTATTGCTTATGTTGATAATAATGGTAGGTGCAAAAACATTGATATTTCTATGTGCAATTATGAGCAATTAAGTGAAATATATGCCGAATATACCGAAGAAATGAAACAAGAATATGGCTCTTCATTTGGAAAAACATTAACAAACTATATGGTTTTTATTGATGAAGATATTTACAACAAATCGGTAGATAATCGTGATTTTGTTATTATGGAAACTAATTATAATAAAGACGCAATAGAAGTTCCTGTGTTTGAATATTGTTGCCAAATGATGAATAGTGAAGATGTAATTATTGGAGATAATGTTTTTGACAATAATGAGAATGATTTTGTGTATTTATATTCATATACATTGACACCAAAAGGTATTGCAGACAACAATAATTGGTCTGCGTTTGACATTTCTAGTGTTTCTTTTGAGTTTTTAATTAACGATTATATTGCCAAAGTTGAAAATGGTGTTGGTATGGAATACAACCAAAATAATCTAAACATAAAACTTTATACCTACAACTATTTCAACATTACCGATAATGATAACCACAATGTTGGAGAAATTGATTTTGATGATATTGATTTAGATAATAACGATATTGTCATTGTAAGACATACAATTAAAAAAGTAGAAAAAGATGTAGAAACAATAGAAAAAACAATAAACACTAGCAAAATAATGGGCAGTCAATTTGCTTATGATTATGAAGAAAGCAAATATATCGCACAAGTTTATGTTGATTTGAACGATATTGACTTTGGAGATGATTATGTTGACACAAGCACTATACAAGTTATAAGTTCAAGGATAAGTTCGTATAGTGGCAGTTTCCCAGGTGGTAGTTATTGTTCCGTTATGTATGAAAACAACGATAGAAGATTTAGTATTCTTGTCTATTGTAGTTCAATGCCTAGTAGTAGTGATTATTGTTATGTTGAGTTTGTGTTTAGTTATGATAGCAGTTTCATATATATTAACACTCGCAACGATTTAATGTTTGTGATTAGGCATACGGAAAATGCAAATATTGAAAATAACACGCTAACATTATACGCAAATCACAAATAATATAAGGGCTGAAATAATACCCTTTTATTTTTGGTCGGTATATGTTTTAATAAATGTATCAATAGATAGAAAGTGAGAAACTATATGAAATATAAAATAATTAGTGTATTCTTTGATGAGAATGGAAACCCTTTTAAAGATGTTGCAAGAGAAGTTCCTTGCTCAATTATAAATGGTGCTTTTATCGGTGCGTCAAACACAACAAAAGTATATTTTTATTATGATAAACTTTTAAACGAAGATGATGACCCTGCTACTTGGGTCGCAGTTTCTAAATTACCAAATGGTAAAATTGGTAGTAAAGTTCTTGAAAGTTATTTAGATGAAGAAATTAACGAACACTATGCTTTATTAGAATTGGATAGTTTCTATACCAAATACAAAGGAGATGTTTATTTAGCATTACAAGGTTATCAAGGTGGTGTGCAAGTTCTGGAAGATAGCGAAACAGGTATTTACACCATTGTTGGAACACCTACTATTCAAACAACAGGAAATGTTAGATTAAACATTTTATATGCACCACAATTTATTGGTAGTGATGAAACTGAAAATGTTAATTTCCAACAAATATTAGCAGATTTATCTACAAAATTAGGAATTAGAGCACAAACTGTTTTAGTTAATGAATTACCAAGTATTGGCGAAACTAATGTGTTTTATGTTATAAAAAATGATAGCGAAAACCCAAATAAAGCAAACATTTATGTTTGGAATGGAACTACACAAATTTATGTGTGGGTAGGTGATAATACATTGTTTCTTGGTGATTATTACACAAAAGAACAAGGTCAAGAGTTTGAGAGTGACTTAAATGAACAATTAGACGAGTTTAAGCAACAAGTTGAAGATGAACTGGAAAGTGTTGGTAGTGGTTCACCAGCGGGGGTTTATTCAACATTACAAGATTTAGAAAATGACACAAGTGCAGATAAAACACGCATTTATATTGTTGGAACTAATTGGTATTACTGGAATGGTAGTGCTTGGACAAGTGGTGGCGAGTATTTAAGTTCTTTGCCAGATGGTGAATTAAATGCAGATAGCACAAATGCAATTCAAAATAAAACAGTAGCGTCATTATTTGATGTGGATTATGGAATTAACTTGCTTGATTACACAAAATCAATTGTTGGTTTTATTCAAGCAAACGGAACATACAGCGATGGCGATAGTTATAGAGTCACTGATTACATTCCTGTTTCTCAAGGACAAGTCATCACTTGGCAAACTCTTACCAAAGCGAACGCTAATATGAGGTTTGTCTGTGCTTATGACAACAATAAACAACCAGTTGCGGAAAGTGGCTCTAATTCAAATATTGATAATTATACAGTCCCTAGCGGAATTAAGTGGGTCAGGATTTCAGTTGCCGTTGCCGATTTCACATCTGATTGCATGGTAAAAATCGGTGTTCTACCAGTTAATAAAGAGCCTTATCATGCCCCTTATTATTATTTGAAGCCATATAATTTGGATAAAGAATTGCAAGAAACAAAGAAGTTGCTTGATTGCTTTGAATTAAAATACGGAACCAATCTTTTTGACAAAAACAATTATAGAGATGGTTGGTTTATCAATGCCTCAGGATTAATCACGGATAACGAAGAATATTTCTACACTAACTTAATACCTGTTAAGTCAGCGCAAAAAATCACCGCTTGGAACGATGGAACACAATTAAGATTTAGATGTGTGTGTGCGATGAATAAAGATAAACAAATCATAGCGGAAAGCGGTTCAAACTCTTATGTTGATTATTATATTGTTCCTGATGGAATTGCTTATATCATTTTGACTATTCAACATCAAACAAGCGTAAATAAAGTAATGGTTGTTGTTGGTGACGAATATCCTGGTTATGAAGCATATAAAGAACCATATTACGCTTTAACAGATAGTGTTGTTGTTCAACAAAACTATTTCGACAAAAATGCTCCTGATGTAGTTATGAACGCTTATTGCTCTTATGGAGAAATAAGTGAAAACGATTCATATTTTGTCACAGGATTTATCGAAGTTGAACCAAATACCACTTATTCTTTGTGCGATGGGGTTTCATATAGAGCAAGAATTGTTCAATGTTATGACAGCGATAAAAACTATATCGTAAATACCAATGAAGTCAATGTCGAGAAGATTACGACCACAGCGACTACAAAATATATTAGATGCACTTTTTGGATTACAGAACTTGATACAGCAAGTGTAGTAAAAGGCGATAAAATGAAACTTGGAATGAAATATGCCAAGTTAATACCTGGACACTTGGTTACAGGGAACGATGAAGTTCCAATGTTCTTACCGAAAGAGATAATTTGTGCAATTGGAACAACCATAGAAATCTATAACGACCAAGTCATGCCTTGCGCAAGCCATTATCATTTTAAGTGGAAATGCGATGTCGGAAAACCTTTGAATAGGAAGTTCAGCATAACAGGAACATCTCAAAACAAAGGGACATATAATTTAAGACTTGAGATTTACGATGACGCTCTTGAAAGTATTGCTGTTTTAACATCACAATTGAAAATAGTTGAACCAATTTCTACAAACAAAAGCATTTGCCCTATTGGAGATAGTTTATCAAACAACAAATATTGGTTAAAATATGTGAACGATGACTTATCCAATGGAAAAATCACTTATGTAGGAACTTTAAACACATCTTATTCAGGATTGAAAGATGAAGGTCGCTCTGGGGCAACAACCGAGTTTTATTTGTCAGATGAAGTATATGAAGGTGTTGTAAATCCATTTTGGGATAGTGTGGAACAATCGTTCTCTTGGTCTTATTACAAATCTTCCACTGGGGTTAATCCTGACGCTGTTCAGATTTGGCTTGGAACAAATGATATTATCGACAAAAGCATTGGCAAAAAAACGTTTGTCCAAAATATGCTTACGATGATTTCAAAAATTAGGAATGCAGATGCAATTTTGCCAATCTTTGTTTGTTTGACAATTCTACCAGCAGAACAAAATGGAATTGGCGTTCAAACAAGCGTAGACGGATTTGCTGCAAACAATAATAGATACCAATACAAATGGTGGTGTGATGTTATAAATGGTGTGAAAATGCTAGAAAGTGCAATTTTGTCGTTGAATGACAGTAACATACATATCATTCCGTTAGTATGTTCTCACGATAGCAAATATAACTTTGGTATTGTTGAAACGCCTGTAAACCCACACACGCCTAGCATTGCTGAACCAATGCCAATAGAGGGCGTTCACCCACAACAAAATGGTTATGAACAAATTGGCGACATATTATATAGTTGTTATTGTGCAAAATTAGGAAGTTAGTTATGATACGCAAAGTTAATGGTGGGTATAAGGTTTATAGTGAAAGTGGTAAACCTTTAAGCAAAACATTACCCAATAAATCACAAGCACAAGCAAGATTAAGACAAGTTCATTATTATAAAAATAAAAAATAGTTTTCAATAAAAGAAAACTATGATATAATAATTTATGTAGCAAGGTCTAGGTGCTATGTGTTATAATGTTTTATGCCTCATGGTATTACTAGACCTAATATCGTGAGGTTTTATTTTATGGAAGAAATATGGAAAGTAATTGAATACGCAATAAATTATAGTGTTTCTAATTGTGGCAGAGTAAGGCAAAATAAAAAGAATAAAATATTAAAACCATATATAAACCAACGAAATGGATATGTTTATGTTTTTATTAGAGATAATAATGGAAAGTATCTTAATAAAAGAATACATAGGTTGGTTGCAGAGTGTTTTATCCCAAACCCATTAAATAAACCTGATGTAAACCATAAAGATTTTAATAGGTCTAATAATTATGTTGATAATCTTGAATGGGCAACTCGTAGTGAAAACAATTTATGGTCTAGTGAAAGAATAAGCAAATCTGCTAGAAACAAATTTGTTAGTAATGAAACAAGAAAAAAATATTCTCAAAGCCAAATTGCTAAATCTACAAACCCATATCCAACTTATATTTACAAAACTAAAACAGGTTATGCTTTCACAATAATAAGGCGTGGAAAAACAATTATATTTAAACAAAAACCAACTTTGGAAGAAACTATTGCATATAAAGAAAATTGGTTAAAAAAACACGGAAAGGAAATTGAATTATGAGTAAAGGTTTAGAGGCATTAGGTATTTTGTGTAATGCTAAACAAGAATGTTCGTTTGAATGTTCAACTATGTGTAATAATTGTCAAAAAAATGAGGCAAAAAAAATAATTGAAAAAGAACTCAAAGCATTAGAGATTATTAAAAAGAAAAGAGTTGATGTAGGCGTGTTTATGTATTTTAGTAAATGTGGAAATAGCGTTGAATTGTGGAATGAATTATATATTCGTAGTAGTATGACACAAGAAGAATACGATTTATTAAAAGAGGTATTGTTATGAGATTAACTGACAAATATGAATGTGGTTATGAAATTAGAACTGAACCCCATAATTGTGGTTGTGGAGAATTGCAAGTTCCTATATGTGAAGACCAAGATGTGAGAAACAAACTCGGTCAATTAGAAGATATTGAAGATAATCTACCTGCATTTAATGGTTTACAACACTTATTTGCAGTTATCGACCTTATGGAGCAAGATGAAGTATTGTGTTTCACTTATAAAGGTAAAAGTTTTGTAATAGAAAGGAACGAATAGATATGAAATCGTTAATTCTATCAGTTAAACCTAGACATTGTGCAAATATACTCAACGGACTTAAAACCAAAGAAATTAGAAAACGATTTCCTAAAGATTATCGTGGGTGGATATACATTTATTGCACAAAATGTAAAAAGGGTAGTCTATGCATGGAAAACGGACTTTTAGGTTATAGATTAGACGGATATGTTGTCGCTCGTTTCTATTGTGATGATGTGGAAGAAATTGCTTGTGAACAATTAGATAATGGTGTAGGAAAAGATACATTCTTCTATACTGAAAACATTGATGACATTAGAAAAGATAGTTGTCTTGATACACAAGATTTAATTAACTATTTAGGAGCAAAACCTAATGGCGAAATAGTAGGCAAAGCAATTTACATCTCTAAACTAGAAATCTTTGATACACCAAAAGAATTGAGTGAGTTCAAGCATACTACAAAAGAAAGAATATTTAATGGTTTTAGATACGATATTGTCAATGTTGTTAAACATATTGAGAAAGCACCTCAAAGTTGGGTATATATTGAAACTGAATAACTAGGTAGCAATATCTAGTTTTCTTTTCTTTCCACATATTTTATAATACACTTATATAGAGGTGTTTATTATGCAAGATATTAAAGTAGTGGCAATTTGCTACACACAAGATAAAAAAGTTAAGTATGTCAGTCTTGTTAAAAATGTTAGTCCCCTTGAATACGAAAAGTTATGTCAAGATATGTTAGACTACGAAAGTGAAAAAGATAGGGTTATTGCCGACCTTAACAAGAAACTAGAAAACTTGGGACATAAGGTTGAAAGTTTAGAAAATGATATTAAAACATTGAAAGGAATTGACTAATATGACAAAGTTTAAGAGATTTCTCAAAGTCTTTTGTGCTATTACCCTTATTTTAGGTGTTGGTGCATATTTCACTTGTTTAGGTGTTATGCCAGAACGCACAAAAGCATTTAACGATATTGTTATTGATTATCTTAACCGACCATTAGGTATTGCATTTGGTGTCACTATTACACTTGGTGGTCTTATCTATTTCTTTATCGGTTATACAAGTGTTGGTAAGAAAGCACTTAATTACTTAAAAGGCATTGTGTTTGATACAAAGGCAAAGGTTGAAACCGAAACTAAAAAGGCACAAGAATACTACGAACTTGCTAAAAAAGAAAAAGAAGAAATAAAGGTGGTTTTAAGTGGTGTTTATGCAAAGGTTGATAATTTAACCGACTTACTTGTAAAAGTGTGTAAAACAAGCCCTAATGCTAAAATAAACGCACTTGGAGATGATATTTACAACCTTAAAGATAACTACAAGCAAGAAATCAATACCGAACTTGCTAAAATTGATAGTAATGTTGAACAATACATTGAAGAAAAAATTGATGTAAAAGCACTTGCTAATGAACTTAACGAATTAAAGAGAAAGTTGGAAGAAAACTATGGCGAACAAGAAACAACCAACGATTAAGCAAAAAGTTAGAAAATATCGTGCTATTCAATATTCCACTTTTGCAGGACAATATGTGGCTATTGCTACACCTTATGTTGTGTTAGGCATTGTTAATTGGGATAAGTGGTTTACACAAAACCCAGAGGGTTGGAAAGTTGGTATTGGTGGCGCTATTGCCTTAACCCTTATTAGTGTTATTACCTTAATTGTCACTAATGCAAAAAAAGAGGATATGAAAATCAATATGTATATCCCTTTGGTATTAGGTTGGTTAATGGGTGCTACTGTATTGCACTTATTAGGTAGCATTATCCTTGAAATTAGTGAAATTATGTATATCACTAGCACAGGTCTTATTGGTGCGTTAGGCATTGATATTGCTAGTAATGACGCTAAAAAGAAAAAAGAACACTTTATCAATTCGCTTAACCTTGCTAATGATGAACTTGATAAGGAACAAGCAAGATACGAAATTGAACAAGAAAAAAGGAAAAAGAATATTTGGTAATTTATGGCTTTATACGATATAAAAGAACAAGTTATTGAAAACACTAGTAAATACTTAAAGTCTATTGCTATGGACTTAATGGTAGTGTTGGTTGCACTTGCCTATGTTTTCTATCAAATGGTAAGTCTTGAAACCACACAACTAAACCCACTTATCTTAATTGCACAAGCATTAGTAGGTATCATTTGTGGTGTTATCATTAAACAAGCACTAGGCGAAAATGGTTTTAGCAAAGGTTATAATTCTATCAAGTGGCAAGAAGAAGAAGATAAATACAACGAAACTTGTTTACTTGCTAACGATTATATTGATGAACGATTAGACAATTTCTACCTTACTATTGAAAAGGAAAAGAAAGCAAACTATCGCAGAAACCATTTGCAAGCAGTTAGACTTAAATATAGTAATTGGTTTGATGATAATGGCAACTACATTGGAACGGATAAAGATTACAACCGACTAACAAATAGACAGAAACTAATGTTAAGAAAGTGTATTCGTGTCCGTATCTATGTCTTAAATCTATTTAGTGAATATTCCACTAGTGCCGAACAAGATACTAAAAAGGAAAAGACCGATAAAACACAAAGGTTTAATAACGCAACTAGAAATACATTAAGTGCAGTTTTAATTGCTATTATTGGCTCATACTTTACTCCATTGATTACAGGTTGGTCTTGGGCAAGTTTCATTAGTGCGACATTACAAGTATCGTTATGGACTATCTTCGGTGTTATCCAACTTTACCAAAACTACAATTTCGTAGTGCAAGAAAGGGTTGCCACATTAAGAAAGAAAAAAGAATTAATATTAAGATTTGTTAAGGGTTGTGAAAATAAACAATTCACACATTCGCCTTATGAAGAAACGATAAATGTGGTTGCATAACCTTATTATCTATGATAATATAATAGTGTTCTAATTGTAATGAGTTCAGTAAGATTAGACATTTGACGCATTTAAGAAAGCACCCTCTATCTCCTTGTTTAGCCATTTCAAGTTGTGGGTGTTTTTCTTTTACCAAGTGTTTAATTTTGTCGGTTTTTAAACACTTTCCTAAAATATGGGACATTAAGTGTTTATTTTTTTACATTATTTCATTGTTCAAAATGTCTTTTTTTACTAAATGAAACAAAATAAAAAACCTACTATTTTTGTAGGTTGATTTTTAATTTGGCGGAAGATATAAGATTTGAACTTATGCGTCTGTTAAGACCTAATTGGTTAGCAACCAATCCCCTTAAAACCACTTGGGTAATCTTCCATAATTCTATTTTAGCATAGTGTTTTATAAATACAACCATTTAAGACTAGGAAATACCTATCAATGAATAATTTATCTACTTTGCTACAAAAGTGTCTTAAATTGCCTATTTAGTGCCTTAAATAAAAAAGTAGTGGTTGCCCTATCTCACTACTATTTTAATCATCTGTTGTTGCTATCGGTTAGTGGTAATGAATAATCGTTGTATGAATTGCTATATATTTCATAAAAGGGTTTTTTAGAAAAAAAAGGAAATATGAAACACTAACCTTTAATACTCGTAGTTGCCTGATAGTTTTTTACAAAAGGAAGAAAAACATAAATTGCAACAACAAGTGATTACGGAACTTTGATTATGTCAACAGAACAATGCAACTTATAGGGAAATTGCACATATAGATTATCACGAATAAATAAAAAGCACAAGCAGGGGTTTACTTATGCTTTTCACTTGGAGGAACAAAATGTATGTATTTTAGTCCGTATCGGTCTTAATTACATTACCATAGTCTAATCAATTAAATCAACAATTTTACAATGTAATGCTTTTGATAGGGCTTTTAAGGTAGATAACTTGATATTGTTTCTATCCGTTATTCCTAATTCAAGTGCCTTAATAGTTTCTTCTTTAAGACCACTTAATGTTGCTAATTCCTTTTGTGTTAGTCCACGATTTAATCTTCTTTCTTTAAGTTCTTTCCATTCGTTTCTTTCCATTATTTTAATTCCTTATCATTTGTAAATAAATCTAATATGTCTAAATTGTCATTTGCGATAGTTTCCTCATAACTACTAGCATTAACAATATCCTCGTTTCTCGGCATTTTCTTTATGTCTATTAAGGTCGGCACATACCAACCATTAAACCCTTTGCCAAATAAGACCTCTTCGTATTTCGTTTCTTTTTCGCCTTTATCGTTGGTTATTTCCCTTTTCCTATAAATAGCCACACCATAGACTTGGCAAGGTTGTCCCCTTTTAAGTGTTAGTATTTGTCTGCGTGCCATTGATTTATAGGCACATATTGTTCGGTAGTGGGTGCTATCATTGTGAACACCAAATTGTATTCTTACAAAGTCGCAATTCTCACTTTTAGATACACCATAGACAATGCCTATTCCTTGAAACTGCCTATACTTATAACCTTTGTATGTATAATTGCCATAAAATGATACACTTTCGCCATTCCCTAAACATTCCACATAACTATCCCATTTTGGAATATCTATAAATCGGTTTTGGAACTTGCCTATTGATATTCTTGCATAATCTCGCCTTTTCACTAAAATAATCTCACTTTCTTTTTCCTATTATCCAAAACAAGTCATTTTGTTTAATAAATGGAATACATTTGCTTTCATATATTTCATCTAATTCTATGCCGTTAAAATTGGTTTCTTTTACTTTTTCGTGATAGTCCATATCGCTATTGATAATTTCTAAATTAGATAAATCAAGTGGTGCATATTTGTTCAATGTTTCGGTTATGTCTTTTCCAACCCTAATCGCCTTAATATGTATGTTTTTATTGAATATTTTGCAACCCCATAATATTCCACACAAATTAAGACCACTACCTGCTACAACCACGATGTTTTTAATATTGTTAGGAATGTTTTTTACTTGATATGCCGTTTGTTTTACTGCTTCCAAACTTTCCATTCCAAATGGTATATATTCTACATTTGGGTTTTGTTCGCAAAATTGCTTTGCGTGATAGATAACTACATTGTTGTATATCCAATGTTTGTCTTGCTTTATTTCGGCATTATCATCAATAGCACTTTGTAATTCTTGCGTTATCTTTCCCCAATTAGTGAAACAAATACATTTCTTGTTAAGGTGTTTACATATATTCGCTACTATTTGTATTTGTGGCGATACACGGCTACCACAAGTGATTATCGTGTCTTTTTTTGACTTTGAAATAAGATAGTATGCTTGTCTTGATTTTGCACCACAAACATCAAACACTTTAAATAAATCTTCCCTTTTGAAATAAATGCCATTTCGTTTTTCTATTGGTGTAAGGTCTTCGTTCCAATTCAAGATTTCTTGCATATAATTTTCGTTATCGTTAAATAAATCTAACTGCACCATATTAGTAATCTAACTCCAATTCTTTATAGATGTTTTTAATTTCTTTTGTATCGCCTTTATAAAAGACCAATATGTATTGGTGGACTCTGGTTATTTTTCTATTAAGACTAAATGGTGTTCCTGCCCTTAAACTTGCACTTGCTAAACTTGTTGCAAGGATAATATCGTTGTAAAGTCTAACACCACATTTTTCAAAGCATTTAATAGTCAAATCTCTTAATGAAACCATATATCCGTCTTTATCCCTAATATCGCCAACCACCATAACGGCAAATCGGTTGTTTTTAAGTGCTTTCACACCTTTTTGGATAATTTCTTGGTATGCGATTTCAAAATCTTTGTAGTCCATTGTTGATAAGTCTAATGGGTTATCGCTATAAACCTCTAAATCAAAGTATGGTGGGCAAGTAAATAACATATCAACACTATCGTTTTCAATGTATTTATCTAGGTTTCTACTATCATCACAATACCATTTAGGACAACAATTTAGTTCTTTTGCGTTTTCGTAGTTTGCGTTCACTTGTTCTTGTCTTAAATCAAACCCCACATAATCATATCCTAGTTTATTCGCAACAATACCACGAACACTACCACCTGCAAACATATCTAGCACTACCCCCCCCTGCGTATTAAACCACTTGTAAGCGATTTCACACACCACAGGGTCAAAGACACTTATATCACTAGGCATATTCTTGTTTTTATCTTTCGCCCATTCTTGAATGTGATAGCACTTGCTTTCTCTACCGATTTCACTTTTGATACCTAACGATAGCCAAACTTTCTTTCGGTTTTGCCAATATCCTTGTCTACTATCAAATATGCTAAATGGTGGAATGATAAACCTATCAAATAAACTTTGTTCAATGCTTTCTTGTTCACTTTCGCCAAACAAATTAAGTTGTTCGGTTTCCTTAAATATTTCTCCCATAATTTTCCCCCACCATTTTGTCAATAATCTTTCCAACAACTAATCTATCTTCTTCGTGTTGTTCAAAAGGTTTTTCATCATTGTAGTCATCAATAAGTCTTTTTTCTAAATCTAACAAGACATCTAAATCTAATTTGGATAATTCAATTTCATAACTTGGTTTCATTCCGTTCCACCCAACTTTCTATATTCCGTTTCATCAAGTTCAATAATATTGTTGTATCTATCTTTCACTAAATATCTACCTTGACTATCTTTTGTTAATGTTTCTAATTTCAATTCACTATCACAAACATAATAGTTTCTATTCTTAATTTTAATCATAATGCGTTCCCCCAACTTTGTAATGTGTCTGCAACACTTTTAATGCCTATCACACATATCTCTACCCCTGCTTGCAATAATGTATCATCTTCTAACCAAATGCTAAATAAATTAGTAGTCTTAATGTGTTCGCTAATGTATAGGTCATTTATCGTGGCATACAAATCGTTTACCTTAATGTCCTTACCTTGCCTATTTAATGTGTCAAATGCCTTTTTTAAGACACTTTTCTTGGTGTTGGGTATATTTATGTGTTCTTGCTCAAAAATGTCTAATATAACCTTGTCTATTTCTTTTTCTAATTCCTTTGTTTCTTTTTCCACAAAGTTCACTATTGCCTTTGCCCTATCATAGATATTCATACCACCTATGTCTTGGGTTAGATAAATGCAATTATCTTCTCTTGTAATCTTCGGTCTAGTTGCCATTGTCCCATACCCCTTGCTCTTTTAATTTCATAAACTCTTGTATTACTTCATCAGGGCAACTTGCGATAGCGACAAACACTATTTTTCTTGTTTGGCTATCTTCAATTTGATAAACCCTTTCTTGTGCATAATACCAATAATATCTATCATCAATTTTGTAATGTTCAAACCCTTTACCCCAACAACCTTGAACACTAATATCTAATGGTCTTTTCCAACCACTTTCTACCTGTGTGTATCTAATTCCTTGTGGATATATTCCTATTACTTTCATAAATCTTCCCCCATAAATGTTTTGTTAATAGTTTCATCAAACAAGTTCATTGTGTTATCTTGGTCGGCTTTCCATTTAAGATTATTAAGATATTGCCACTTTTTATCTAATAGTGATTTTTCATAATCTCGCCAACTTTCAAACTCTTGTTGATTTTCACAAATCTTACAACTACCTGTTTTTCTATCTTTGATAATGATTTTGTATCTTTCGGCAATAGCATAATTGATTTTCTTTATGTCTTGCCCTAGTGTGATACATTTATCGTGCGATTTTGGGTTTTTGTTAAGTTCATAACCGATACACGCACCACAGATTTCTTCTATTGTGAACATTTTGCCTTTCACATAGTTTTGTTCTAAAAAGTAGTAAAGATTTATTTGTCTATCGGTTAATTCCTTTTCAAAAAACTTTCTTCTTTCTTCTAACCACTTTTCTATTGCTAGTGCTTTTGCCCTTTGCTTTTCTTTTTCCCTTTGTTCTTCTTCAAAGTCGCAATTACTAGTTGCAAATAAGTCCATTGTTTCTATCATTTTTCGCATTTCCTTTCTAGTATGGTATATCGTTTTTCCAACTTTCATCATCATCTTCATTTGTTGTTTCTTGTTCACTATGTTTTTCATCAAACAATTCATTCCAATGATTATCAGTATTATTTGTTTTATTTTGTTTTGTATTGTTTTGATTTATATTACTTTCCTTAATAATGGTTTTCATAACCCATTTCCCCTCAACAAGTTCAACCTGTTTGAGAAATCTCTTGTAATTAGTGGTTAGTCCTCTTATCCATTTGTTATGAATAAACCAATGTCTTATTAGATAAATGCTATTCCCATAATTGTTTCTAAACACATATAAGAAACCTTTATCCACTAAATCTTGTAATGCTACATTGTAGGTATTTTCTAATAGGTCTAATGACACATTGTTGTCGGCTTTGTCTAAATCTTCAACCAACTTATTTGCAATACCCACAAACCCTAAATCATCTGCATTGATTATTAAGGTGTAATAAACCAATTTTGCCTTATTTCCCATTCCACTAAACTCGTTTAATAGGAAATCGCAATTTATCAGTCTTTGCCTTGCCATTTTTTATTCCTTTCTATCTATCGTATTTTTCTCGCCACCATTTAAGCAATATTTGTTCGGCTTTAAGTAGTGTTTCCATATCCATATAGGCGATATGGGTTTCGCTTTCTTCAATGCCTAATTCCTTTGCTAATCGTTGGTAGCACTCTTGCCTTTGTTTGTTATTCTTCCAAAACTTGTCTAATAGTCTATGAACTTTTATACGCATTTCGCCCATTTCTTTTGTGGCTAATATCCCCATGGCGATAGTTTTATCTTTTGGGAATGTATTTACCCTTGCATTACAATTTACGCACTTGTAGATATAGCCACTTTCACACTTTATCCCTTTGCCTATATAAATCAATTTAACATCACTATTACAATAAGGGCATTTAGTCGGCTTTAAGTTCTTTATAGATGATATTGCCAATTTCCTTTACCACCTTTTGTAATGTGTAGGCAGATATGTGGTGCTTATCACACATTTCCTTGTAGTAATATCTTCCTGTTTGATAGTCATTATAGATTTCAAACTTTTGTGATAGTGTTAATCGTTTATATTTAATGTGTTCGGTTGGGTGTATTTGATAGTAAAGTTCTTGTTCATATTCATCACAAGTTTCACATTCTTCGTGGCACTTTCTTTCACTAATGCAACCACTACACATTTTTTGATAGACAAGTTGGGCAATTCTTTCTTCGGTTGTCATAGGTTTTCTTCTTCCCATTCTTCCTTTGCGTCATCTTCATATTTATCGTGTATGTATTCCACAAAGTAATCATCATTATCTAATTCGCTAATATCTAATGCCCTATTTTCAATTAAGAACTCTAACATTTTTGTCATATAGAAATTAGCAAGTCCTTTTTGTGTTTCACTGGTCGGCATTAAATAATCAACAATGTCGGCTTTTGTAATTGCGTGGCTATATTCGTATTCCACATCTGTAATAATTTCTTTTGGATAACCACCCTCAATAATGGTGGCTTTCATATCGTTCCAATGGTATTTAATAGTCATTTCATTATCTCCTTTAATAAGTCATATTCTTGTTGGGTTAAGTTCCATTCCCAACCTGTTGTATAGACTTTATTATCTTCAAGTTCAATATATCTTGTGATAATTTCTAATGCTTTAAGGCACTTTTCAATGTTGTCTAATGGTTTTATCTTATAAGTGATATTTGCCTTTTTTAATTTGTCTTTTAGGTATTCCAAATCTTTTAAACAATTCATTTTTCTTTTCCTTTCTAAAAGTTTCCATATCTCCACTTTTTCTTTCGTTCTCGTTGCAAATGCCAAGAACAGACTTTGCTTATCGTAGTTTCGCCTTTTTCAACCTTTCTTAATGCTTTACTACTAATTGTCATTTCTTTATCGTTGTATATGTTTTTTAGGGTGTAAGTGGTTGCCCTATTTTTATTTACTTTATAGTCAACCACTTTCCACTTGCCGTCATATATCTTGCCTAATTTATTGCTAACCATTTTCTTGTTCCCCAAATAGTTCATCATAGGTCATAACCCTATTTAACTTATTGTATTTGCGACATACAGGACAATTTCCACAACCAGTCGGCTCTAATAAACCTTTTTTCATTAAATCAAATTGTGGTATTAAGTCATAAACCCTTGCAAGTGCGTTATCTAACATATCTTGTGGTAGTTGGATAATCGCTTTATCTGGGTTTTCTTCTTTGCTTACACACGCAAGTCTAAATGCTTTTCTTTTATTGTATTTTTGTCTTGCTAATTCTTGGTAGATAGCACCTTGCAAATCATATTCATTGTTGATAATAAAGTTGGTTTTCTTGCGTAGTTTATCATTCCACGATAATTCCCTAATACTAGCCACACATTTAAGGTCGGTAATATCATCTTCATCATCGAAGTCTAATGCACCTTTGAAATCTACCCCATTGATTTTGCCTGTTAAGATTTCTTGTTTAATGCCTTTTAATTCGCTTTTGAAAAATGTGTCATTTTCTATTGCGTTAATGCAGTCTTGTGCTTGGTCTACAATGCCTTGTCTAACAACCTTTTCTTTTTTTCTTTTGTCTAACAAGTCAGGTGTGTTCTCAATGTATTGTTCAAGTCTACCACTATAATATCCGTCAACATATCCACCGATAAGTAATGGCTCGCCTTTTGTTTCTACATATTCCCCAAAGATTTTTGCTAGTGCGTATCTAGGACAGAATAAGAAATCTTTTAATTGCGATACGGACATATAATCAATATTCGCTTGTGTGGAATAGTAATTATCTTCCGTTAATTTAAGTAATTCGTTTGCCATTTTTTATTCCTCTTATAACTTTAATGATTTAACTACTTGCAACACTTGGTCGGCAGTTAATTCTTTTAATACCCTAGTGCCAAATGAACTTTCCAGCCAATTAAAGAACTTTGAGTAAGTTTCGGCTGGTAGTGTTCCAATGTAAGTTCTAATTTTATCCATATTTTTAGTGTAATCATCATTGACACTATTGGGTGTATGACTTGCCTTTGGTGGTGTAGTAGTGTTTTGACCTTGATTTTGGGCATTTGTAGACACTTTTGCACCTTTTGGGTAAGAGAATACCACATTGTCATTTTCTTGGTCGCAAATGACTAGTTTTGAGATTTCGCCTTTTTCGTAGTCAATGCTCTTAACATAGAACTTTTTGTATTTGAAACTATCATCATTCTCGTTTTCTTTCCACAACTTGATTTCAGGTGCAGTATATAATTCCCTACCGATACCGATATTTACGCAAGCCCTTTTGAAACTATCACTTGCTTTTGATTTCTCAATTTCAATATTGCCACTACTACCTGCGTCCTCGACCCAAACAAATTGTTTAAGTTCATCATTCCAAATGCCAACTCTACAATAGATGTCAGTTCCTAAAATCTTGTGTTCTCTTTGCCATTTGCCTTGTCCTACTACCTCGTCAAGTAATGCCATATCAACTCTTGCGTTCTTATAAAGTAGTAAGGTGTAAGTCTTTTTAGTGGTGCTACCAATACGCACCTCAATTTCTTCTGCCTTTAATGGTCTAAACTTTAATTCCATAATTATTCCTCTCTTTCAACGGGTGTGTGAATGTCAATGCCTACACACTCGGCTAGTCTAATAAGTGATACAACGAACTTATCTTGGGTGTCGGCTCTTTCACTTTCATCAATTAAACCGATAAAACTATCGTTTGCGTATAAGTAGTCATATTTGCCCTCGCCACTTTTGATAACTAGGTGTTGTGCCATTTCTTTGACTAATGTTGTTAATTCGTTTAGTTTATTGCCTAAACTTTCATTTGCACCTTTTAAGGTTTTTGTTAGGTCTTTTTCAACCATTAAATCTTGTTCTGTTTTTGCAAGGACATTAAGCACATATTCCTCACAAGTTTTAATCTTTTCATTTGCCATTTTTTAAATCTCCTTTTCAAGTGGTGGTTAGTTATAGTCCAACCACCCAAAGACTATGGTGCTAATTTTCTTCTACTAGGTTTTCTTGGTAGTCTAGTGTTTTAATGACTAGGACATTTTGCCAGTTGTCTTTGATAAAATCTTTCCAAACTTTTAGCCATTTGTCCTTGTCGGTGGAAATGTGGTCATATCGTGTGTCATAGTAATCATCACGCAATGCCTTATCTTCGTTATCGTGAGCATACAACTTTAATGTATGACAACTGTGGTCGCCATATTTGAACGCACCACTTTCAAGTCTTTCAATAACGAAATCATAAGAGTATCGTTTGCCACTATCAGTTTCGCCAACCACATAGAACTTTGCTCTCATTTCCTTGAACATTTATGCTTTCTCCTTTCCTATTTAATTATGATTTCATATTCATACACATATACTTGTGCATTTTGTGAATAGTGTCTACCTCTATGCGAATAATTAAACTCGGCATTATGCTTGGCACACCTTTCATTTGCGACCTTAATGGCTTGTTCCCTATCTTCATAGAATATTGCCTCGCCACTAATCAAATCTTTAATTAACATTTATGCTTTCTCCTTTCTACCCTTTTGGCAATTATAATATAGCACAATATACTTTTTTGTGTAAAGAAAAAGTTGAAAAAAGTTTTATTACTATGTAAAAAGTTTGTAAGGTCTAGTTTTGAAAAGCCCCCTAGTTGTCTGTATTGGTATATGCCTTTTGAAAATAAAGTTGTTGGAAATAATTTTAGGAAAGGTGGGTTAAAAAATAAAGTCAAAAAACTTGGGACTGCATAGGGTGTGAAACCATTGTAATTCTAATGTTCAATATTTCGCACTTTTTGGGTATAAAATTAGTAGGTTTTTAGTAGGTATTTTTATCAATTAGTAGGTTATAATATAACCGCATAACATACCACCATAAACGGCGCATTATTCAATATTAAGATACAAGCGAAAACAAGCGTATAAAACAACATTAAAAAAATTAATAAATGCAAAAAAAATTATTAAATGTTGCGTATATTGTAATATTCGCGTAATATAAATAATGTGAGGAGGCGCAAAAAATGAAAAAAAGCGGTTTTATATAACATAGTTATATAACAATAAAAATTGATTTACTTTAAATATGGAGGATATTAAAAAATGCAAGTAAACAAAACAATAGAAAAACAAAACAACGAAAACGGCGCGTTTAATATTGAACGCGCAAAAAATGTTTTTAATTTATGCGATAGCGATATTATCGAAATAAATACTTTAATTGATAAACTAAACGAGCATTTATTATATTATGCAGGTTTTAAAAGTTTTACTGCGGTATGCGTGGACGCTTTACAAGTGGCGCGCGCTTTATTGGATGGCAATAAAAAAACATTTAAAAAATATAAATTAAAATATACAACACATACGGCGGAGAAAATGCGCGGTTTATTATCGCTATCCACTTATAAAAAAACTAGTGATATATGCAAGTATTTAAGCGCGTGCGCCGTTGCTAGTGGTGGCATATGCGCAAAATGTTATGCGGAGCGCTCTATATCTTTATATCGCGCCTCGCTCGAGCCTACTTTAATATATAACACGCTTTTATTAAAATATACCGATATAAGCGCGGAGCAGGTGCCATATATAAATGAAAAATATTTTCGCTTTGAGGCGTTTAGCGACCTACAGAGCGCGCAGCACTTTAAAAACCTAATAACAATATGCAAAAAAAATAATAAAACGCTTTTTGCGTTATGGACGAAGGCAGGCGCGAAAATACACGCATTTATGCAGGCGCAAAACATCGAAAAACTGCCTAACAATTTAATTATAATTTTATCGGAGTTTTATATAAATAAATGCAGTTATGATGTAACCGCTTTAAAGCAATTACAAAACATACTAAACACGCGCAACGCATTAAAATATTTTATTGTTTATGATAATGAAAATGCGCGTATAAATAGCGGTTTTTATCAATGCAAAAATAAATGCATTAACTGTCTTAAATGCTATAAAAAAGCGCGCGAGCCGTTATATATCGCGGAGCGTTTACGATAATAAAAATATATGGAGGTTTTAAAACTATGAACGAAAAACAATTTAATAAACTTATGGAGCGCAAAAACAATTTATTTATAATTATGCGTGATTATGTATTAAGCGAAAAAATACACGCAAAAATGCAGTATACAAGCGCGCAAAAATGCTTTTCATTTTATAATGAGGCGGATGCGCTTAAAGTATTAAAATACTTATATAAATATTATCGCGCTTATTATTATTTGCTGTCGTTTTGCTCCACTATGAAAAACAATAAAAGCGTGAATATTTATTCTTTTAGTAGCGCGATAAAATACTTGGAGCAAAATTATTTTTACGATGTTTATTTTGAGCAGTGGCAAATAATCTTTTAAAAAATGGAGGATATACAAAAATGAAAAAAGAAAATAAAATTATTAAAGTTTATAGCGATGATATATACAACTATATTGATTTAAGACGCGCGGATATTCTCGAATATTTAAACGAAAACGATATAGACGCAACGCCTGACAATATCGAGGACTGCGCATATATGTTTATAGACGATGATAAACAATATTTATATGAATGTATCGCGCATTTTGATAAACACGCAAAATATAATAAAATACTCGTTGCGTTTTCTCTCGGGCTATGGAACGGAACGCGGAACGGTCGCGCCTATTGTAAAACTTTAAGCGAGGCAATACATAAAGCGAGCGAGGATATAAACGAAATATATTTTAATAATAAAAATAGCGCGTTATCTATGAACGCGTGCCACCATGACGGAGAAAATAACTATAAGTTTTATAAGATAGTGAACGGCAAAAAATACGCGATAAAATACGCGGAGTTTATGCAATTATAACGGAGGCGGAGAAAATGAAAAATAAAAGCAATAATTTATTTAAAAATGCTATTGATAAAAAAGCATTAAAAAAAGCGTTTAGCAACGAAAAAAGCAAGCGCGAAATATTAAATATATTAAGCAAAATAAAATATTAAAATATGGAGGTTTTATATAAATGAAAACTATTAAAAAACGCGATAAACATATTACATTGAATATTGACGCGGATACGCTCGACAACTTGCAATTTATCGCGGAGGCTACCGACAGAAAAACGGCGGATATAGCGCGCATATTGTTATGCGATGCAATAGCGAGAAATATTGATAAATATATATCTATCAAAAACGGAGAATATATAAAAGTATAAACGCCTCAAAACATTAAAAGCGGAGCAATATAAAACGCTCCGTTTTTTTATGCGTGTTTTCTGGTGGAGTGTTTATCTTTTCTTTTATTTTTAATTTTTCTTTTAAATCAAAACAAAACAAAACAAAATAAATATATATCTATCATTAAAGTAAATATTTATAAATGATAGAAAATACACATATACGCATATATATAAATGCTTTTAAATAGTGGTATTTGCTTTAAATTATTAAAATAGGCGTTTTAAGGCGTGAAAAAATAAAAGATGATTATTTATACTAAACAATTAAAAAAACCGCTTTAAATAGTGTTTATATACGTTCTATCGGTATTTTATGCAATTATCACGCATAATAAAGTAAATATCTATCTTTAATAGTTATTATTAGATAACTACTTAATTACATAGATAGATAACTATATAAAAAAAGTTATGGCTACAAGTGTTATTGTAATGAGGTAGTAAAGGTATTATTTTCTTAGATTTTTATATATTTTTACTACTAAAATACTAATTTTTTAAGGTTTTATATTAGATTTTTATATATACATCTGTAATATTTATATCATAACAAGGAATAATTATATATTATGCGTATGGGTGTAGGGTATGTAATATTGGGGTATGATAGAAGATAGACCCATACCCTTTACAAAACCTACAATATTTTTTTCAGTTTTGAAATCTAAAAACAAGTGATATATTAACCACCTGTTATCCTATAAGTTGTTAATTTAAGCATTACCACCTTTATATGTGGCTACTATCGTTTAATTATGACTTGCATTTCTTCTTAAAAGTCAATAGTTCTACACAATATTTTTAAAGAAAAATGAAACACTTTGTATGATTTTGTTTGATAAAAAAATTATATGCTTTACATATAAGAAAAATACTTATTGATATTAAGAATATACTTATATATAGTGGGAATATGAAAAAATTGATATTAACATTGGTATTATTATTCGGTTTATTAGGTTGCACTAATGATAAAGTTGTAAGTGGAAATGTTAATAAACTACTAAATACTTATTATGATGTTTATTATTATGTTGATTACGATAATGCTTGTTTGAATGTGCAATTATTAAGTAGCGTTAATCAACAAAGTGGTGGTATTGAATACACTATTGAAAAGGAATGGGTTATTAGTCCTAATAATTATCAAATACATAAATATGGTGTATATGGGTATATGGAACATAATAATGTGTTCTATGAATATAGTAATTACTATTTAATAGTGCAATATTATAGGGAAAAGTAGTATGACATTTGCGTTATGGTTTGCGATATTGCTTATTATATTCGCTATAATCGGTTTTATGGTGTTTGTAATATGTGGTTTTCTATTCTTGGTGTGGTTAATATTTAGGGAAAAACCACTAAAATATACGGAAAACTACGATGATTGCCCATATAAGATAGAAAAGGACTAGATATGAAAAGGAAAATGACAGAATTAGAAAGTCAACTAATTGATAGTGGTTGGTGTTTAACCCATAAGAACTATAAAGGTAAGTTGGCAAAGCGAATTGACACTTATGTATATCAAAGGGAACATAATGGTTTTAACTTTGAACTATACCTAAATGCGAAAAGGGACACGATTATTGAATTAAAGATACATAACCCTTATTACTATGCAGGTATTTATGAATTATCTTTGCTTAATGAAACTTATGAAGATGTATCTAATGAATTAAAGTGTTTATGCAACTTTGCGAACACTATGAAAGAGAGTGCTTTTAATGACGAAGTTTAGTGAAATTAGACAATATATCTATGATATATGTTATGGTGGAAACAATAAAAACTATAAGTTTGCGAACACTATTACATTAAATGGTTTTTTAGTGTCTAAACCTAATGTTTATGAACTTGGGACAGGACAAGAATATATCGTGTTTACCTTAATGCAAATACAACCTAACTTTAATGCCCAATATTTTACTTGTGTATCTAATAGTAATAAGGTTAAGGAACAATTACTTAATGTCAAATACCTATCATTTGTTAATGTTTTAGCGAAAGCAAGGCGAAATAAGAATAAGGGGTTGCACGCACAAGTGGAAATGATAGAAATATCCTATGATTTTCCAGCATTTGAAATATTACCTGCCCTTGACTTTAATGCCTATAAGGAAAGAAAAGGTTTTGGCAAGAAAAAAGACCAAGAAATGTTAGAAAATGAATTAGATAGTGAAAACTAATGTTATAATATAATCTATGGCGAAGAAAAACGAACAACTAGCACAATTAGAAAAAGATATTAAGACCATTAGTGATAGCATTGACTATGATTTTACCAACCAAATTATTGATAAAAGTAGTCTTATGAAAGGTTTTGAATTATCTAAAAAGACTATTACTAATATTGGTAGGTGGGCATTGGACGGAAAAAGCGAACTAGATATTAGAAACAACCTAGAATTATCCAAAAAAGAATGGGACTATCTATGTAGTGTTTGTCCTAGTATCGTTTTTGTAATGAAAAGGTCTTACACTTTTGCCGATTTAATTGTGGCAGGAACTTTATACCAAGTCGGTGTTGGTGGCTACACGATTAAAAAGAAAATGCCTATGAAAATAAAAGAATATGAGGACGGAAAAGTTGTTAGCGAACATATTGAAATAGTGGAATATGATGAAGAACAACCACCTAACCCAAATATTCTTAAATATCTTGCCGAACACAAATTAAGTGAAAAGTTTGGCGAAAAACAAGTTGATAATAGTAAAGAACATAGGGAAATTATTGAAGTCCTTGATGAAAACACAATTAGGGAATTAGAGGAACTTGGTAGTGGCAAATAATTTGAAAAAACAAATTGATGAACAAATGGAAAAAAATAGTTTTCATAGTGTTCACGCAACTAACAAGAATGAAGATATGGCACAACTTGAAAGGGATAGACAAGCACTTGAATATTACAATAATTTAAGTGAAATTGACAAAATGTCTTTCCAAAACGAGATAAAAAAGAAACGCATTAGACAAAGTTATGCAAGTTATGTCAAATATGTCTATGGCGATTACTATAAAATGACACCATTTCACACTAAACTATGTAGTTTATGCCAAAACATAGTGGAAAGGGTGGAAAAGGGCGAACAAGTAAGGGTGCTTTTATCAACACCACCACAAGTCGGTAAATCTAGCACACTAACGGAATGTTTACCTAGTTGGTTTATTGGCAGAAACCCAGATTTAAGTGTGATTATTACTGCTTATAATGCCGATATAGCCGAAAAGTTTGGCGATAGAAATAGGCAAAAAGTCAAAGACTTTGGCAAAGATATTTTTGGTATTGAGGTTAGTGATAGCCAAGACAATAAAACCTTATTCCAAATTAAGGGACACCAAGGACAAATATTTAGTGCAGGTATTCTAGGTGGTTTGACATCTAACCCTAGTGCTTTAACTATTGTTGATGACCCTTTTAAGAATGGCGAAGAGGCTAGTAGTCAAGATATTCGTGATAGGGTAGAAAGAGTTTATTGGGATAGTATTGAAACTAGAACAAGAAAACTAGGTGGTGCGATTATTGTAGTCCATACTAGGTGGCACGAAGATGATTTAATTGGTAGACTTGCCAATAAAAGTGGGTTTATCGTGGTTAATGTTCCTACTATATGGGAAAAAGGTGTTGATAAATTGCTACACCGAAAGGTTGGCGAGCCACTTTGCCCAGAATTAGGTATGACTGCCGAATGGTGTATGAACACTAAAAGAAATGTCGGTGCTAGGGTATGGAACGCACTATATCAAGGCAACCCATTTGTTGAGGGTGGAAACATTATTAAAAGGGAAAACATTAAGTTTTACAATAAAGGTGGTTTACCACCAGCATTTGATGAAATGGTTATGAGTTGCGACTTGTCTTTTGGTGCGACTAGTAAAGATAGCGACCCTAACGCATTACTTATTTGGGGTAGGGTTGGTGCTTACCACTATTTAATTGACTGGTGGAACAAAAAATGTGGTTTCCAAGAAACAATAAATATGATTAAAATGTATAGGGCGAAATATCAAGAGTGCCGAAAGATTTTAATTGAAAGTAAGGCAAATGGCAGGGCGACCATTGAATTATTACAACAACAAGTTGGTGGTGTAGTGCCATTTGACCCAAAAATGCAAAGTAAAGATGTAAGACTTAAACTTGTCGCACCCTACTTTGAAAGTGGTAATGTGTTTTTCCCTAGTGAAAAAGTGAAAGAAAATGTTGAGGAAATTATTGAGCAATTATTAAAGTTTCCTAATATGGCACACGATGAATATGTTGATACTACTAGCCAATATTTGTTAGACTATTCATATAAATACGATAGTGGTAGAATATTAACTGATGATTATTATTCCACGATAAGTGACGCATTTAGAGGTTTGAAAATATGATACAACTAAACATTGACAAAACTAGACTTAATGATGAAGAGTATGTAAGACAAGTGGTTAATACCTTAATGGTGCAAAAAATCATTGAGGGTCAAACGGAAAGATACCAAACTTGTTTTGATTTTTATGAGGGCAAAGAGCCAAAAATTGCTTATGAAGAAGAAAGCAACTATGATAGCAAGGTTATTAACTTAACTAAACCTATTGTTGATATTGCCACACAAACATTTATTGGCGAATTACCTGATATAACCACTAGTGGAAAGAAAGCCGAAAAAGATAAAATTAGTTATTTTGAACAAAAACTATACGATAGACAATTTGGTAATCATATCTATGAAACTTGCCATTATAGTTCTAAATGTGGAACAGGGTTTTTAGCATTATACAATAAGAATGGCGATACATTCCCAAGATTTAGGGAATTAAACCCAAAGTTTGCCGATAGTATTTATGACTGCTCATTGGCTATGGAACATTTAATGTCTTATTGTATCGTTGAAAGCAACAATGCCGATAACGGACAACCTAGCCAAACAAAGTGGATAATTTATGTTTACACAAAAGACAAAATCTTTGCATACGAAAGTTCCTTAACATATTTACCACAAACAACAGTCCCACAAGCCGATAAACAAATGCTTTGTGTTCCTTATCTTGCTTGGAAAACTATTGATGAATATGGAAATAAAAGCAAAATTAACTATGTTTCACATAACTTTGGCGATATTCCTATTGTTGAGTTTCCTAATAATGCCGATTATAGAGGGGACGCTGAATGTGTCTTTGACCTAATCAAACTTTATAACGAAATACAAAATAATAGGTGTAAGAATGTTCGTGATGTAGTCAACTATATCTTATTCCTTAAAAATGTGCGTTTAGGTAATGAACAAGAAACAAAACAAGCCATTCAATTACTTAAAGAACACCACATTTTACCTAGTGAGGGCGAAAATGTTGACGCAAAGTTCTTATCCAACCCATTAAATCAAGACCAAATACAAACACTTGCTAACAATATTAAAGATTTAATTCATTTAATTAGTAGAGTGCCAGATTTAAGTGGTATTGACTTTTCACAAAACGCAAGTGACCCAATTCTTAAAATCAAGACTAAACCTTTATTAGATTTATGTAATGATAAGGAAAAGAAATGCACCGAGCCATATCGTAGGGTTATTAGAATGGTGCTTAATTGGTGCAAACAATACGCAAGTGATTACGAAGAGTTTAATTTTGACCTTGAAAAGACAAGATTAGTTTATACACACGCACTACCAAGTAATGATAGCGATATGATTACAATGATTTCTAACCTATCTAATTGTGGTATGGCTAACCCAGAGGTCTTATTACAACCATTATCATTCATTCCAAGTGTTCACGATTACATTAAGGGTATGAACAAATGGAACGAAGAGGTTGACAAGAGAAAAGAAAAGGTTAAAAATGAAAATATAAAGGCAAATGAAACTAACATTGAAAGACAAAATGAAACCCCATTAACCAAAGACCAAATGGATAACAAAAACAATTTCAATTTAGGAAATGCCAAAACATTAAGCGATAATAAAGTAGAGTAATCTACTAAATTATATGTTGCCTACTGACTTATAGTAGTGGTCGCAAGACAAAAAACGAATGTCCCTAACATACAATTTAGGAGAAAGAGGTATTTATATGCCAGAAATCACATTAACGGAAGAACAATTACAAGAAAAAATTGATAATGCCGTTAAAAAAGCAACCGAAGAATTAACTGCCACACTTGAAAAAAAGCATAATGACGAAATGGGTAAACAACGCATTAAGTTCGCTGATGAAAAAAAGAAAGCAGTTGAGGACGCTGTCGCAAATGCAAACCTTACTACCGAAGAAAAGGTAAAAAAGGAACTTGAAGAACAAAGGTTAGCCGAACAACAAGAACTTGCCGAATTACGATTAGAAAAGAAAATCAATGATAGGGCAAAGAAACTTGCAGACGCACAATTACCTGATTTCTTCAAAAATGATAGTAGATTACTTAATGCCGAAGATGATAAGGTTGATGATGTAATCAAAACTATCAAGGAAGAATACTTAAAAGTTCTTCCAAAAGGTGCAGTTGTTAGCACAAATGTTGATGTTGCTACTGCTACACAAAATGAAAAGACCAAGGAAGAGAAAGAACTTGAAAGAGTTAGAAAACTTGGACTTGGCAAATAGTTTTTTAGAAAGGAAAATTGACCGATATGGCAAACACAATTACTTATGCAAAGCAATATATCAATAACCAAGCAGAAGTTATGCGTATGTTCAATACTGAATTGCTTTGTAGAGATTTGCTCAAACCATTAGTCGAACACAAAGGTAAAGTTGTCGCTTACGATAGAATGTCCTTTGCGTCCTACACAATGGGAACTTACAATAGAGCAACAGGTTTATCCCAAAAAGATTTAGTATTTGAAAGAGTTGAAAAAACACTTTCACAAGACAAAGGCGATAGTTTATCCCTTGACATTATGGACAAGGAAGAAGCCCAAATCGCTGACGGAATTGTTGGTGTCTACAATTTCTACAACATTAAAGTTGTTGTCCCAACTATTGACACTTACGCATTTGCAAGATTAAGTGCAACAGGAAATGGTGCAAAGTTCAATGTTCACTCTTCATTAAGCGCACTAAACATTGTTCAAGCATTATTTAGCGATTTCAAAGACCTCAAAAACAAGAGAGTTAAAACTGCTGAATGTATCGTTTACATTGGCTCAACTGCTATGGCTTTATTAGAAGAGGCAACATTTGGCAAAGGTATCTTAACTATCGGTAATTGGAATGGCGATTTAGAAACCACTGCAATTATGATTAAAGGTGCTAAAATTGTTGAAGTCCCTGATGATGAATTACCAAGTGATGTTCAATGGATTATCGTCCACCCACTCGCAGCCGATGTTATCCCTGTGTTAGCAGCAGCCGAGTTCAAAGACAATATCCCAGGTTTCGTTGGTAAAGCACAAGTTGATGTAAGACATTACTTTGACGCTTGGGTGCAACCAAATGGTGGTGACGGGGTTGTTGTTTCATTAAGTTCTGCAAGAGCAAGTGGCTCTTCAAACTAATTAACCTAAATTAGACCACAAGACACTTACATTTAGTAGGTGTCTTTTTTTATTTACTTTTGATATAATGAAAATTGAGGTTAAACAAATGATAGACAAAATTGATTTAGTTATTGCGTATGTCAATAACAAGGACACGATATGGCGAAATACATATATTGATTATTGTGCCGAAAATAATTGTGCCGATAGACTAGTTGACATTGTAGGCAATAGATATGGTGGTTTTGATTTTTTAGATTACCACTTAAAACTTGCTAATAAGAATATGCCTTGGTTGAACAAGATTTATTTACTTGTTTCTAACATTGAACAACTAGGCGATAGGGAATTACCACCTAATGTTGTGGTTGTATTACACAAAGACTTTATATGGAAAGCATTTTTGCCTACATTTAATAGCACCACCATTGAAATGTTTTTATGGAACATACCTAATTTAAGCGAACACTTTATCTATGCAAATGATGATATGCTACCTACAAAGCCAATGAAACCTAGTGATTTCTTTGAAAATGGTAAGATTAAAATAGGTTGGCGAAAAGAAAAGTTTAATGTCAACGGAAACGAATATCGTTATCAATGCAACAATAATTGTAAATCACTATATAAAGCGTTTGACCTTGAATATGACAACACTATGATAATGCCCATTCATTCATACACACCTATGATTAGGTCGCATTGTGAAAGTGCTTTTGAACTAATAAAGGGCGATATTGTTCCACGCATTAGGGCATTTAGGACTAACTATCAATACAACCAATATATCTACCCTATTTACGAATTATTAAAATATGGCACATTAGATAGCAACATTGATTTCCTATATACCGAAAAAGAAATTGACACTAACCACCAAATTGTGTGTTTCAACATTGTTATTACAGGTAGATTAGAAGAATTACAAGAAAAGTTAGAGGAATGTTTGAAATGAGCAACTATACAATAGTAGTAATGTCTTGTGATAAAAATGAAGATTTGTGGAAACCTTTTTATCATTGTATGGAAAAATATTGGAAAGACCACCCCACTATCATTTATTCTACCGAAACAAAAGTAAACCCATACTATAAGACAATTTGTAGAAACTATCCTATTGAAAAATGGACTAGAAGATTATGGGACACGATAAAATGTGTTGAAACAAAGTATGTATTACTTATGTGTGATGATGTGTTTGTGCGTGATTATGTATGCAACACTTTAATCGAGGTCTTATGTGGGTATCTTGTTGGTGGTTATGTAGGACTTAATATGGAAAAAAGTTTTGACACATTAGACACACCACTTAACGATAAACTTATGATTAGAAACCCAAATGGAAAATGGAAAACTAGTGTTATGTGTCAATTATTCCAAACGCAAGCACTATTAGATATGACTAACCTAGATTTAGACCCTTGGGAATATGAAAGACTTAACAATGGCAAATATTATCAATTCCTTATTAGTAGATATGCCGATTTTATAAATTGGGGTTATGGCGAAAGAAAGTGGTTTGGTATTCGCAAAGGCAAATGGTGTAAAGAATGTAAAGATTTCTTTGATAAAGAGGGAATTGATGTTGATTATTTTATAAGGGGTTTTTACGAATGAATGTAGTTATATGTGCTATGGCAAAAAATGAACATAGGTATATTAACGAATGGGTTAAACACTATGTAGGTCTAGGTTTTGACAAAATCTACTTATACGATAATGATGATTTAGACAAACCTTTAATAATGGACTTTATTGATAATGATTTGAAACCTTATGTGCATTATAAAAATATTCGTGGGCAACAAAGAGAAAAATTGCAACACGATATATACACAGGTTTTTACATTAAATATGGTAAGACTTTTGACTATTGTTTATTTTGTGATATAGACGAGTTCCTTTTTGGGGTTGATAACATTAAGGACTTTTTAAGAAACTTTAATGATGAACAAATAAGAATTAAGTGGAAACTATTTGGGGACGATAATCTTATAACTAGGGATATGTCAAAAGGTGTAGTTGATACATTCCATAAAGAAATCACACACACCTTAAATAGAAACCTTATTGATAAAGGCAATTTAGAAAAGCAAGGGAAAATGATAGTTAAGGGTGGTTTAGACAATGTAGTTATCCGTAGTCCACATTTTGCAAGCAGGGAAACAAGGAACAATATCTTACAAAGTGTCTTACCTAGTGGTAGACCTTGTTTTAGCAAAGTGGCAATAGAAGAAAACTACACAAACGAAAGTGTTTTCATACACCACTATATGACAAAAACATTAAGCGAGTTTATTGAACAAAAGTTAAATAGGAATGACGCAGTATTCAATTATAGCATTAAACTTGACTACTTTTGGCGAATAAATGAAAAGACACAAGAGAAACTAAACTATCTAAAAGATATGGGACTTGACTATTAAAGTTTGCTTTTAATGTTCATTCTTGTTTATAATTGATACATAGAGGTCAACTTATATGAGAAATGAATATATAATTACCGAACAAGAAATAGCAGAAAGAGGACTTAATCTTAACGATTATTGTGTTTCAAGCGATATTATCCCAGCAATTATCAATAGAGCATTGGATATTTCAGTGACTAGATGTTGCTATAATTTTGATAACATTGAAACCGAACAAGATATTGAACAAGCATTAGAAAATAACCCTAATAAAGTTAGTGTTTTTAAGAAACTACAATTTAATGTCTTGTGGAACTTAATTTTTACTGCAACAGATGACCCTGTTGATGTCTATATTGACACTATCATTTCCAAAGAACTTAACATTGGTAAAATCAATGCTATTCAAAAAGGTATTTGGTATAAAAACTATTAGGGGGTATCTTTATGTCTTTTAAAACACCTTTCCTATGTGATAGACGAGTTTATGACAAAAAAGGTTATTGGCAAAACCCTAACCAAGATGTCAAAGATACTTTCTTTTACTTTATTAAAGAGCCATTAACACTTGTGCCTAGATATGATAACTACAAAAGAGAAGAAATGGTTAAAAGTATGACTATTACTATCTTTGGTAGTAAGCCAATTATTAAAGAAGATACATTAGTGCTTGAAAATGGCGAAACATTTAAGGTTGTAAGTTTTACACTTAACTATTTTGAAAGCAATATTATGGTTAAAGATATGTTAAAACCTAGAATTGAAAGTATGGACTTGGTGCTTGAATAATGGACTTTAATATTGATAGTTTTACTGCTAGACTAATGGAATTGTTAAAAGATAACGCACCTTATGAAAGTGATGAAATTAACAATGCAAAACACCCAAAAAGGAAAGGCAGACACCTTAAAGACTTATTTGACAAGGACAAACAAACTATCACATTAAACTTGGATATGCGAACATTTGATGTCGGTAGTCCAATGGACGAGGCACTTATGCCACAATACCATATATTGCAACAAGCAGAGGTTATTAGAAAAAGAGGTAGAGGAACTAAAACTAGCAAAGGTAGTCAAGATGAAATTGACAACAAACTAGATAGGGACTACGAAAGAGTTAAATGGAACGGAAAGACTTTTTCCAAAGAATATTCTAAAAATGTTCGTGGTGAAAGGTCAAAAGCAAGAAAGTTATTAGAGCCAAAACTACGATATGTGGGTGGCAAGTATGTAGAAGATATGCGTGGTGGTCTATCAAACATTTATGTGAACAAACATTACCAATACATTGATAGAATATTGGACGCTGTTGTTCCATATCTAGCCCAAGAGTTTGAATTAAGGGCTATGAGAAAGCAAGATAGTGGTTTACAAGAAGAATACGATATGCAAAAAAGCGAAGAAGATGATGATAGATTTAGCATATTAGACACATTAAATAGTTTTGAATACTAGGAGATTAACTTATGAATAATTGTTTCCCATTAGATTTTATTAGACAAATTATAGAGCAGACTTTGTTAGAGCAAAAACTTATTGCACCAACCGATTACTTTGGTGGTAAAAACGAAGTCAACTTATTTTCATTTTACGAACAATTACAAAAAGATAGTGAAGTCAACCGATATGTTGAAATATATCAAGATTTAGTAGAACAACAAAACCGTAGTGGTCTTATAATGAATGGCACAATTATTGCACCTGAAAACCCAACGATTACTAACTTATATTTAGATACAATTATTCCTATGTCTTTCACTTGTAGTTTTAGAGTGACACTTGGAGATAGGGATAAAGCAATTACCACTATTAACAACCTTATTGAAAAGTTAAAAGGTAGAAAACAAGATGTCGCTTTATTTGAAAACGGACAAATATTAAAAGTCGGTTGTATTGCAAATGATAGTGATATTATGTTCCCTACCTTAAAGAATGGGGACTATATTGGCGAAAAAACAAATAGTTTAGAAAACATAAATGATTTTGTCAATAATAGAATTACATATTATTTAGGACTTGGTGTTGCTAATAACACAACATACCCACAATGGTATTATTATGAAGAAAGTGGTTTACTAAAAGTTGTCTATAAAGCAAGTGCTAGTGATAACTATGAAACACTAACTGAAAGTGATGATTATGCCGACATTATCTTTGCACCACAAGAAACATTTGAAAAATACAAAGTATCAATGTCTTTTGATAGCATTAGATGTGACGAGCCAAGAAACCTTAACGCAAAAGAATATTGCACAATTAGTTTTGGTGGTAGCGCTACATTAGTCAATAATGGTGTGGCATTAGGTAATGATTTAGTTAAGTTAGGTATTAGCAAGAACAAAATTGTGGCACAACCTATCATTACTATCAACCAAAAATCACAATTGCTTGCTAACGCAACTTGGTTAGAGCCACTTGAAATGCCTAGTGGCAATAATGCTAATACATTAACAAACATTCTTAACTCAAATAGATTTAATACTAATTCACATACAACAAACATTACTATTGCTAATCAATATAGTTTTGTGTTGGATAGGTCTATTGATTTTTTGAATGAGTTATTTAAGTATGCAAGATTTGGATATTTTGGCATTGTTTCAAACAACGGAAATGATGATTACACACACGCAATTACACCAAATATGATTTTCACAATTTTTGAGGTTTATTCAAGTTGGGGAGATGTTGATGTTTTTAATATAGACACTAAACTTGTTGAAGATGTGTCTATTGAAAATACTGAAAGCGATACATTATCTATTACTATCACTTTGCAAAAACAAGGGGAAAATGAATAATGGCAACTATTTATAGATTTATCGTAGAACAAAAAACAACTAGTGGTGGTGGTCGCAAATCTTCAAAAGAAAGTAGTGGTATGTCTAAAAAGTCCACTGCTAAAAAAGGAAGGTATGTTTCCGTATTAGGTGGAGATAAAGGTGGTGTTGAACACAATAGACCATTAAGGGCTATTAACCCATTACTCAACAAAATGACAGGTGGGTATTGGGAAAAAGGTATGCGACTAGGTAGGGCAGGTGCAGGTCTTATTACAAAGAATACCGAAACAGGAAAAATTGGAATTAGTGGTCCTGCAATAGCAATTATTATTGCATTAGCAATTCAAACTGCGTTAAAAGTCCAAAACAAATATATTGAAAAAGCAAATAGAATGAATAAACAAAATTATAAAGCGTTAGAAAATGGTTTTGGTTTTGTTCAAGGCGATTATGATATAAATGTCAATTTCTGGACAGGCAGACAAACATATAATCAAAATAAGTAGGTATAGTTATGGCAGATATGGTTTATTATTTTTCTAAAAAAACAGGAAAAAAAAATGTTTTAGGCGAGATACAAGCCGATTACAACCTTTCTTTTGTAATGGACGGAACTAAAGATAGTGCAAAAGTTGAGGTTTTTAGTTTCACAATTACAAATGAGGTAGAGCCATTTACCA
>Ga0326512_10000448_pt1 | contig 36367 bp, 67 predicted proteins | sample 1_2617_0518_D_FD_203652 | JGI IMG/M metagenome (GOLD analysis project Ga0326512, IMG submission 203652) | Bovine rumen microbial communities from UC Davis, California, United States - 1_2617_0518 | ecosystem: Host-associated > Mammals > Digestive system > Stomach > Rumen | place: USA... | reverse complement strand
CTGTCGAAACTCTAGAAAAAAGATTTAGGCCGATGGGCGTATAACAGATGATCCATTTTTACCTCGTTTTTACCGCGCCCGGAGGCCACCCAATTCAAACATATTGTTAGCATCAACAAAATGATAACGGAGAAATGAAAATGGACAACGAATGGCACAAATACGATATGCACCTCTATCGGGATTCATTCCAGAACTACAAGGTGTACCAAATTCCGAAGGCGCAGCTCATCATCGCTGACGTACCATACAACCTCGGAACGAACGCATACGGTTCCAATCCGTCTTGGTACGTGGATGGAGACAACAAGAACGGAGAAAGCGACAAGGCAGGCAAAAAGTTTTTCAACTCCGAAAACGAATTTAGACCGGCAGAATTTATGCACTTCTGTTCAAAAATGCTTGTCAAGGAACCGAAAGAAAAAGGGAAGACTCCCTGCATGATTCTGTTCTGCGAGTTCGAGCAGCAATTCAAGTTTATCGAACTCGGCAAAAAATACGGACTCCCCAACTACATCAATCTTGTGTTCCGCAAGGACTTCTCCACGCAGGTGCTCAAGGCAAATATGAAGGTTGTCGGAAATTGTGAATATGGGCTTATATTCTACCGCGACAAGTTGCCGAAATTCAACAACAACGGCAAGATGATTTTCAACTGCATGGACTGGAAACGCGACACCGAAACGCCGAAAATCCACCCTACACAAAAGCCAGTCCAGCTCCTTGAAAAGTTAATAAGCATCTTTACGGACGAAGGCGAAACCGTCATCGACCCCTGCTGCGGAAGCGGTAGCACGTTGCTTGCGGCACAGAAAATGAGCCGTAAATCGTTCGGGTTCGAGGTTGACCGCAATTTTTTCAACGCGGCAAAGGACAAGGTTTTAGCGAGTTTTGAGCCCGACATGTTCCAGATGCTCAAGTACGAGAACGCAATCATGAATCCGCCGTTCAAAGGTGGTAACAAATGAGCGAATTAAAATATCAGTTGATGCTTAACAAGGATATGTCTTGGGTGCCGTGTTACCTCAAGTCTGAAGCTGACAAGTTTATTGCTGACTTGGAGGAGTCCCACAAGATGGAAGTTGAGCAACTTCTGATGGAAATTGTGAAACTGAAAGAAGAACGACGCTGGCGCAATGTTGATGATAAGTTTCCCACGGCTGATGAAGGTTATATCCTAGTTTTGTGGGAGGACGGCCTGCCGGACATCGGTTATATCGGCGCAGAAGATGATGTTATTGAAACCGTAAGAGACCGAGGCGAAGGTCACTCCGTCGATTGGTGGATGCCGCTGCCGTTGTCTCCAAAGGAGAAAGCATGATTGAACCTGGAAAACTTAACGGCTACCTCGTAGCCATCAAGGATGAACTGCGGAAAGCCGAAGGCAAGCACCCGGATTTCTGCGAAGCACAAAAGGGCTGCAACACTGGCAAGCCAGAGCAAGGCGCACCTTGCGCAAGCCGTTAAAATGGACAATCAACTCAAGGAACTAATCAACGATGGCACTGGCGAAAGTAAAGACAGCGGAGGAAATGGCGAGGCTTGACGCCATCTGGGCTGAACTCGAAGCCCACAAGGACGAGCTAGAAGAACCGAAGCCGGACACGCGTCCGCAATCCGAAATCAACGAGGAGAAACGCAAGGCGAAAATCCGGCGGCTCTCCAGCCTCGAACGAAAGGAGTTCCTCGGCAACGTGAAGAACATCGCGGGCAATGACGGTTTCAAGACGAAGTGGGAAAAGATTCTCGCGCAGTTTATCTTGAACAACATCGCACCGATGAACGAAGAAATCAACATTTTACGCAACTTCGCACAAGGCGTGAGCCAGCGACTAGAAAAGGCCGAACGCTCCGCAAGGGAACAGGACAACCACCACTACTACAAAATTTTCGCCGACGGCGTTAAAACGCTGCTGGAGGCGCTTTAGCGTCACGGATTTTCACCCCCAAAAAAAAACAAAATAGCGTCAGCAATGGCGCTATTTTCGCGTTAATAAATATTTTACAATAAAAATCAAGTTTTTTATAAAAAATATCTTGACAACATGGGAGAATTAAGGTATATTTACACATGTAAACAAAAACGAGGTTGACAAAATGAAAATTGAAAACATTTACATCAAGCGCGATGCCGAAGGCAACATTACCGGCGATATTGAAATTTCTAAAAATGGTCGCTTTGATTGCGTCAGCTTCGGCCTTTACACTTCTGGGAACTTTGAGTTTAAAACCTGGAATACTCGCAGGTTTTCGAAAGAAGAAAAAAAAGCTCTTGATATTGCGGCTATCGCAAAACTCGCCGCTTAAAAACTTTCAATCTTACAGGAAGGAATTATAAAATGGCAAACGAAAACACTACACTCAAGAGCGTGGCGATCACGGCGAAGGCTTACGAAATCGCCACCGCCGAATCCAGGCGCCGTAAGGATAGCGGAATCCCCGCTTCACTCACCAACGTAATCAGCGAGGCCGTTGTGCGCTCTTTCTCGCGTGATAGCGACCTCCAGACAATAGCGAAGGCCGAAGAACTCGGCTTCAAGGTGGACTCCAAGGCCACCATCGGCGACACATTGCGCGACGCTAAGAATTTCATCGAAGGGGCGTAAAATGTCTTTTTCCGACAACATTATACGTTCCAAGGATGGAAACTGGCAGATCGTTATAGACGAAGATGCAGAAGGCGCCCACATCCGCTGCACAGGCAATGTTCCGAAGTCCGTCAAGGATGCCGTCGAACAGCGCGAACGTAACGGAAAATGCAACGGTGCCGAGGAACTCCGCTTCTTCGCCCGCCTGCTGGTAATCAACGCATAGGAGCCGACGATGAAAAAAGATGATGTAAAGCATATCGCCGGATTTGCCGGAATAATGGCTGTCGGAATGGGCTGCATGTACCTCTTTGGCAAACTCATGGCCCTAGCGGCATATCTTGACCGGGTGTAGCGCATGGATGCGAAGATGCTATTCTATGTCGAGGCGAACGGAGAGCCGCTTGGCGTAATGACAATGAGGGACGCCTTAGCATGGGGTTTCGCTCACGACCACGCCTTGCTAGAATTTGAACCTTTAACAAACTACTTACGTAGAAAGTAAAATGAAACCGCTTGAACGCATAGCGAGAAAGATTAACCGCATGAAAGAGGATCCCCAGGACTGGGCCGAATTCGTGACCGATTTCCTCTGCGTAGTCGTTACCGCATTTCTCGCAGTCTTCGCGATCTTCCTCCTCTGGAAAGACTTTTAACAGGAGAAATCACAATGGCAAACGAAATCGCAACAACAAAGGAATATTCTGTGCAGGAAATCGCACAGATTGGCCAAATCTTCGCAAAGTCCGGGATGTACGGCATCAAGTCACCCGAAATGGCTATGACGCTCATGTTCCAGGCCCAGGCCGAAGGAATCCACCCCTGCAAGGCCATGCAGGAATACCACGTCATCAACGGAAAGCCGAGCCTCTCTTCTCAGGCCATGCTCGCTCGCTTCCAGCTTGCCGGAGGAACGGCGAAATGGATCAAGCGCACGGCGACAGAAGCCACGCTCTACGTGAGCCACAAGCAAGGCGGCGAGCTTGAGGTAACATGGAACATCGACCGCGCCAAGAGAGCCGGACTTCTCGGCAACCCTTCATGGACTAAGTACCCAGAAGCGATGCTGTCCGCAAGGTGCATCTCCGAAGCCATCCGCGCAGTTTTCCCGGCTTGCCTTGGCGGCATGTACTCCATCGAAGAAGAAGAGGACATCGCGTTTGAAAGCGAAGAAAAGCGCCACCTCAAGGCGCAAGGAAAGCAGGAAGTCAACATCGACAACGAGCAGGAAATTCCGCAGGATGCACAGTCGCAAACGACAGTAAAGCCGAAGGCCGCAAAGAAGGAAATTGACGAAGAAACAAAGAAGTTCATGGAAGGGATGAAGGGTCTGTGGACGCAGGCGCCCGAAATCTACAAGTCCACGATGGACGAATTCGGCTTCAAGAGCGCTAACAACGTACCGCCGGAACGCCGCGGAGAGGTGTTCAACACGATCGTCGCGAACATCTCGAAGGCGCAGCACCAGAGCGCACCGACAGCGCAGGAACAGCAGACAAGCGAAGTTGACAATAGCTTGTTTTAACAGACTAAGGAACGTGGTTAGGCGGAGACTGGAAAGCCGATAAAAGATAAGGATGGAACCGCCACAATTTTTACAACATAACGGAGAAAGTAAAATGGAACAGACAACGGATGCAGAAATCATCAATACCAACTCTGTGACAATTAACGACAACGGCAAAACGTTCGAAATTGTCACGAAATGCACCGACACGGAACAGCTTTTTTTGGACAAGCAGAATTTTGTCCCGATGCTCCAGCAGGTCAAGAAGATTGCACGCGGTCTCGTAGCAGACCCGACCACGAAGGAAGGCGCAAGCCAGCGCAAGGCGTTGAGCAGAAAGATTGGAAGCCTCAAGACCGCCATCGAGGACGAAGGCAAGAAGGTAGCCGCAGCACTCAAGGCGAAGCCGAAACTCATCGACGCGACCCGCAAGGAAGTCAAGGACACGCTCGAAATGCTCCAGGACGAGCTGCTGAAACCTCTCAAGGAAATCGAGGCGCGACAGAACGAAATCATCGAAATCTCGAACCTCCCAGCTTCCGCCGTCGGTTGCGACAGCTTCGGAATCCAGGACGTCATCAACGTGCTCGAAAGTAAAGCAAAGGATGAAGACTACTGGAAGGAAAGCTTCGCAGATGCGATGGCAGCAGTCACGGAAGCACGTCGCCAGCTCAACGCCATGCTTGATTCCGCGCTCAAGTCCGAAGAACAGCAGCGCGAATACGAGCGCCTGAAAGCGGAAGAAGCCGAACGCAACCGCAAGCTCGCGGAAGAAGCGGCAAAGGCGAAGGCTGAAGCCGAGGAAGCCAAGCGCAAGGCGGAAGAAGCTAAAAGAGCACAGGAAAAGGCCGAAGCCGACGCAAGGGCGGCAGCCGAAGCGGAAGCGAGAGCCAAGGCCGATGCAGAACGCGCAAAGCAGCAGGCGGAAGCCGCAAGGGCAAACGCTACCGTCACCGTACAGGGCGACGCACAGAAGGCCATCAAGGACGCGGAAAAGACAAAGTCCGAGATGCTTTTCCCGGAAGATCAGCAGACCTACAAGCGCACTTGCAACCGCGAAGCGCTGGAGGACATCAAGGCTTGCGGAATCGACGATGAAAAGGCAAAGGCCATCATCACGGCTATCGTCAAGGGCAAGGTACGCCACATCGTCATGATGTACTAGGGGACGCATGAAGAAACTCAAGTACCCGTCCACGGCAATGGTGCGCGACAAGCTAGGTGCAGGAAGCAAGATAGCGAAGCGCATCTACGCTCTGGAGAAGTGGGCCGTCGCACACGGCTACGACGGGTACGCGCCCATCAACCGGCGGACGAAAAAGGACAAGATGCAACAGATGGAGATTGGTCTATGACACCCACGAACGACATTCCAAGAGTCATCACGGATACGCCTGCGGATGGCAAGAGCTACAGCCTCACCTACGCACAGATTAGCCGCAGAAAGCGCGGTGAAAGCATCTGGAGTCGTGACAAGGTTGTCGCTCCGTATGATGTGAGGAAAGGGAAGTTTGTATGAGCACACGCAAGTTCACGGAAGAGGACATTGACGAGATGGTCTTTCTTGCAAAGAAATTCAACAGCTATAGAAAGGCTGCGATTGAATTCGGTTGCTCTTACCAGACTATAGCCGACCGATGCCACAAACGTGGCGTGCATATCGCAGGCCCTCACGAAATTTGCAAGAAAAAGAAGCAGCTCGTCGTAGACGGTCACACTTTCTACTGGATTGACAAGGGCTACTATCGAGGCTCCGTCAACGGCGAACGCCTAAGGCTTGCAGACTACCGTTACAGACAGATGTTCGGAACGCAGAAGCCGAAAGGGACTGTGATAATGTTCAAGGACGGGGACCACGACAACTACGCTATCGAGAACCTTTACTTCATATCGACTTCCGAGTACATGAAGCTCCGCAACGAGGACCCGGAAATTCACGCCCGTAACATCGAGCTTCTGGACAAGGGAAGAAAGGATAACTTCGAGCGCGAACGCTATCGCCCGTGGCTTGCAAAAAAAAGACTTGCACGTACATGGGCCACCAGGCGTGAGCGTGACCCGGAAGGCATCGGGCTAAAGAAGATGGTCGAGACGAGACGCAAAAACGCGGAGGAAAGAGGCTACTACTACACCGAAGAGCAACGGCTGCATATGAGTCTCTCCCACAAGGGAATCACACGAGCGATGGCGCAGACAAGGAAGCACGAAAGTGAAAAGGCTGCCATCCGCGCAAAACTGGGAATTCTATAAAGATTGAAACAAACTAACAAAAGGAATAAAACAACATGGCATATTTGAATAAAGTTTTGCTCATCGGCAATCTTGGAAAAGACCCGGAAATCCGCGTGAACCAGGCAAGCGGAAAGAAGGTCGTGTCCTTCTCCCTCGCCACCTCGCGCCGCTACCGCGACGCCAACGGCGAACAGAAGGAAGATACCCAATGGCACAACATCGTAGGCTGGGGCAAGGTCGCGGATGTCGTAGAACAGCTCGGAGTCCGCAAGGGAACGAGCCTCTATGTCGAAGGTCGCCTGACGAACCGAAGCTGGACGGACCAGGCAAGCGGACAGAAGCGCTACGTGACGGAAGTCGCGCTCGACACGTTCCAGATTCTCACGCCGCGCGGAAACGGACAAGCGAACGGCGGCGGGTACGGTGCGCAAGGACAACAACAGCAGCGCCCCGCGTACCAGAGCGAGTACGACCAGCAGCAAGCCGACGACTGCGACGACCTCCCGTTTTAACAAACTAATAAAAGGAATTTTGTCATGACAATCGAAGAAATGCAATCCTTGATTAACCGTCTCCAAGGCGAACTTTCAGCCATGAAAAAGGACAAGGAAAAGTCCGACAAGGAAGAAAAAGCCAATTGGCCAGCAACGGCTGAAATGAGAGCAAGGATTTCAAACTTTGCAAAAAAGTACGGCATCAAGATTACCGATACTGAACGAGACAATCTTTTGAAGATTGTGGAAAATCTCGAAATCCGTCTCCGCAAGGTTGACAAGAATTATCGCTATACACCACACGTTTCTTCCAAAAAAGGCAGAGACATTTCAAAGAGACTTTTCACGCAGAAGAAATCCGAAAAGAAGTCGGATAACTCCGAGCAGACAAGCCTCTTGTAATAAACGACTTTTCTCCGTGCGAGCCCAACTTTTGCCCACGGAGAAGCCGAAGGCGTGACGAGTAACCAACCAATCAAGGAAAAACAATCTCCAATAAACCGGATGAACGTTGATTCTCGAAAGGCTCGGAAAACTCTCTGTTGTTGATGCCACGCCCGAAGCACCCCGCGCACGAGGAAAAACGGATTTTCCCAATTCCCGTAATTCGCACCTTGTGCGCGGTTAACGCTGCCATAGCTCAACAGGCAGAGCAACCGCTTTGTAAGCGGTAGGTTTAAGGTTCGATTCCTTATGGCAGCTCTAAACGGTTCCTTAGTTCAGCGGTTGAACTGCTAAAGCTGCCCTATGCAGGCAGGTAGAATCGCTACGAAGGCGAAACTGTCTTAATTGACGTGATGTACCAGAGCACTCTACACGCGGGTTCGAGCCCCGCAGGAACCTCGAAAAAAAAACGATTGACGGAAGGGTATTCGATACGAAAGAGTTAACAACCTACACCGTCAATCACCATTTAATCCCGATGGCGGCATGACACACACAAACGCAACATTTCACTTATCACTTCCAGCCGCCGGAGGGAAAAGTTTGCACGGAACGATCACCTAACGAAATCAAATCCCGCGTTAGATGATTCTCCAAGAGGGTATTACACAATGTCCCGTGCGAAGGTGGTTCGTCCGCTCCATCAATAAAAGCGGACAAAGTTTAGCTCTCGACATGCCTGTACCGATAAGGACGAGCAACCCAAGGGGCTATAATACTGGTAACGTACCGCCGTCATACGGCCCCGAAGACGGCAACCTTTACGGAGACGCCTCTAGCCGCGAGGCAGAGGACGAAAGCGCCACCGTCTCCAAGAATATGCGGCGGGTGCCGCAGAACGAAGCCCCAGCGCACGGATTCAGCGGTGGACGTACCGCGCAGGGTACTATGTCCCGCTCCCCGGAGGCGGCTGCGCAATCCGGGAAAGCTTACGACCAAGAAACCATCGAGATAAGCACAAACAAGGTCAGGTAATACCGCGACTCGGAAGCCCGGACGAGGACCACAGACGGGCAAAGTTTTGAACAACGGAGAAACGAAAATGAAACCGACAAAAGAACAAGTTGAAGCCTACAAGTCGATGGCGAAACAGTCGCCGATGTCGATGGAGTCCATGATAAAGGCGCACCTTGTCGCAAACTGCCCTAAGTTTATCGAAAGCAAGTTAGACGGGTGTCTTAAGTACCTTACGGCATGCGCCCGTGAAATCCTCGACAGCAAGAGTGGCGAAGTGGCCGACGACGTATGCTACAAAATCTGCCGTGACTACTTCAACGATGAAGTATGGAAGCAGGAAGAGGCAAGTAAGAAGGCCGTCAAGGACAACAATATCAAGCAAACCAATGGCGTAGATGTCAAGTGCAGTGTCGACGACGTTACAGACGATGACGACAATGACGAAACGCCTGTATGTCCGCCACCCGTGAAACCTCAGCCGAAACAGGAAGCCGGACAGCTCGACATGTTCGCGGCATTGGGGATGTAGCATGATCAAGGCAAAATTCACGGACAACATTGCCGAAATCAACGGCAGGATCGTCAGGAACGTAATCGCTACGTGGCCAGCAACAAGGTCGCACGGACGCGGTTCCGTTTCCGTATTCAGGGAGTTCGAGGACGGCAAGAAGCAGGTACGCAAGCTTTGCTACGTACCGATTGGCGGATATATGATTGATGACAGGGAGCCGTCCACGTGGTGCAAACCCGTCATAGAGTGCAGGGCGTTGAGCCGTGGCGAAAATGTCTACGGGAGCTACCTTACAGATTCCGAAGTCGAGACCATCATAAACGTACATCCCGAATTCCGCTACACTCTGCAGAAGGCCGGAAACGTCAACTGCGCCAAGGCTATGTTACTGCTCCAGCAGTGGCTCAAGGACAGGAAGGTAGAACTTCTTGTCGGTGCCAAGTACGAAAAGCTTGCATGCAACAAGAACTTTATACGTTACGGCAAGGAGAAGCAGAAGAAGATACTCGGATTCGTCAGGAACCACGAAGGGTCCGAAAACTGGCCGCTTCAGTTGATAAAGTTCGTCATGGACGGAGGTTCCATTGAGGAATACAACAAGTGGATGTCGTTCCGTGACGACTTAGGAAAGTTCTTCCCGTACACATCCTACAGGTATCTGTCAGGCCTGAAGGACTGCGACAAGCTGAAGTCTCTCTACAGGGACTATATCGCAATGGTCAAGGAATGTGGCCATAACGTCAAGGACAAGTACTGGTACGCACAAAAGAACCTCAAGAAGGCGCATGACAAGGTCATGAAAGAAGTGGAACTTGTGCGCGAGGCGAAAAGGAAACTGATGGTAGAGAAGGCCCGTCAGGAGGAAGAAAAGAAAAAGATTGTTTTCCACAGGTTCGGCATGAAGTTTAACGACCTGGTCGTAAAGCAGGGATGCCTCATGGCATACGTGCCGGACAATACCGAAAACGTATCCCTCCACGCAAAGGCCCTGCACCAGTGCCTAGTCACCGCAGACTATATCGGCAAGATGGCCAAGCAGAAGATCGTGCTCGTGTTCATTGTCGGAAAGAACGGAAAGCCCGTAGCAACTGCAGAGATTCTGCCGGGAGGAAAGATAGGTCAGTTCTACGGCAACGAGCTGCACCACGACTACTCCAAGATGAAGCCGGGTCCTGATGCAGTAAAGCTTCTCGACAAGTGGCTTGAAAAGTTCAGGGAATCCAATATCAAGTTCAAGCCGAAGAAGGAGGTTGCGTGATGAAGACTTACGTGTGCGATGTCTGCAAGACGAATAGGAGCGACGAGGGAACGGTTTTCGATTCCGCGAGGGAAAGCTATCGGGCGTGAATATCGGTGTAGACCTTTGCGCTGAAGGCGACTACATCCTTTTCGAGTTCGATTACTTCACAGGCACATACGGATGCGGACACCCGCTGTGCAGACCTTGCCACGAATGCCACCGCAACAACAGCGCGGAATTTCTCGCGGAGATGATTTTCTCAACGTTCAAGAACTCGGTCGTAACGTATGACGAGAACTTGACGAACTACCCGAAGGAAACGAAGGAACTATTGAAGCTCTGCAAGAGAGCGTGCGACAGAATCGCAAAGGAGATAAAGTAATGAGCTTGAAAGATGATGAAAAAGGATTTTATTACAAACTCGAAATAATCGTTTGCATGCTTTCTTTTTTGTTTTTCGCTATTGCCGATTACAATAGAGCGAACTTTTTGATGTTGTTTTTGATTTTTCATAGACTATTAAAGGACAAATAAAATGAAGTACGAAGAACTACAATATGAGCGTCTTGGTGACGCCAACAAAACATACCCAGCAAGCACGCTTGTAATCCGCAAGCAATTTGTTGACGCAGCCATCGAGGAACTAAAGGCGAAGCTTGAAGATGTGCAGGCCACGGCTTACGCTGAGAGCGTGGACGCCGGAATGGAGAACCGCAGGCTGAAACGTGCGCTGTGGATGGCGAGGGCGAATGATGCAAGTTCATTTGCGGGTCTTTTCAGTACGCTATCCAATATAGAGGATGATGAAACCCGCACATACTGGATTTTTGGAAATAAGCGTAAAATAGTGTTTGATGGATTAAAGTGCAGTCGCATGGAGACAGCTTATAAATGGTTTTGCATTTGGGACGGTGTTGCAAACAAATGTCTCAAGAAAGCGAAGGAGTACAAATGAGCGAATACAAAGAAGAAATATATCTTCTAATCATTTTGTTTTTAGTGATTATTGCCGCGTTGACGCCTGTTATTAATGCTGAAATACACTCAAAAGAAGAGTGCGTGAAAGAAGGCTCTATAACTATGTGCCGTGAAGTCTATATCCGTGTCACGACCGATTGGCACATCAAGGGCGAATACAAATTGGAGGAGGCTAAGTAATGGCGATAGAAATACACCACCTGCACCCAGGCCACGACGACGAAGTGTCGCTATTGAAAGCACGAATCGCAGAGCTAGAGCGCATGGACACCGAGCACACCTTGCAGATAGCGAAGATGCGATTTATTCGCAAGAGCTTTACGAACGATTAGACTTTGAACTTCGAGAAGCTAAAAACGACGCATGGGCGGCGAACTTGGTCCTGAAAGACGCAAATGAAGGTTGGAGAAAAGAAAGAATCAGACGTTGCAAGGCTTTGGCGGCATGGTGCGATTCAAATGTATATGCAATGAAAATATCGGCAATGAATGAAGTTATAAGCGGCTGTAAATCATTCTACAAGAATAGAGAAATATGGTGGGGCAAATGGAGAGACCGATTTCACAAACTTGAAAGATATTACAAAGAATTGGAAACGGAGGACAGGTGATGAACTACCGCGATGTAACTTGCCCGAATTGCGGCACGGTCTACGCCGTTGGCTATAGCGATGTGCCGCACTGCGTCGAGAAAATCCATCGCATCTGCGACACCTGCATGATGCCGATAGAAGTCAAGAACCCCTGGAACAATAAGGCTAAAATTTCATTATGAAAGAAACAAGACGAGAAATACACCCAACATGTACTTGTGGCGGTGATCTTGATTTGATTGACAAATCACCGTTAATGCAATTAGTTTTCGGTTACGCTTTGTTTGAATGTACAAAGTGTAAAAAGAAATATAAAGCCAGTACCATAACTGGAGAATTTAAGGAGTTTTAAAATTATGGATAAACGCACTTTCAAGATTTGCGAAGCGGTCCACCTCGGACTCGACTACTACTACATGGCGAAAAATGACCGCCGGACACTCACGAAGGATGATTACGAGCTGGCGAAGCGCATACTGCCTACACTCCCGGAAGGGTGGTACAGGGAACGACACGAATGGGACGCTGCAAAATGGTGAGGGTGTAGGCATGGCAAACAAACGACCTCCATCCGTTACGGAGGCACGGCGCGAGATTCCGCGCATGTTGCAGACGATACGTGACCGCGACTACTATTCCGTTGTCCGCGACTTCTTCGAACTTTCAGCCATTTCTGTACGCAACACATTCGACTTCACGAAGCGCGAGGAGCTCGAAAAAAGATACCTGAACGTGGCGAAGCAGTACTCCAAGGACCAGCTCGAAACGTTCGCGTCATGCCTCGGCCTCTTCATGGGCGAAATAGAGGCAGCAAAGAACGGATCCGGCGAATTCCGCGACTTTGCCGGAGAAATCTATATGGACTCCGGCACAAGCAACGGAAAGGCGGGGCAGTTCTTCACACCGTACCACGTTTCGCACCTCATGGCGGAATGTAACTTCGACACGGAAAGGATGAAAGCCGAAATCGCGGCGGACCCGGATCACGTTATAACTATCGCCGAACCGACTTGCGGCGCTGGCGGGCTTATCGTCGCTGCAATGGACGTTCTCAAGAATGCGGGCATAAATTACGCGTGGAACGCCTTTGTGGATTGCGGCGACATTGACTCAAGGTGCGTACACATGACATACCTCACGCTATCGCTTCTCGGCGTTCCTGCTGTAGTCAGGCTCGGCGACGCTCTAGCGATGGAGTATCGCGAGGCGTGGTTCACGCCCGCCTACCTGATTGCATGGCCGCATTTCAAGCGGCGCATAGGACAAGGCAAATATCCACAAAGTGCCACCGTTCCGAAGGCTCCAGGATCGCCAGGAATCGAGCCTAAAGAGGCGCCTGCGGTTGCGCCTACAGAATCGCCCAAAAACGCCCCAAAAACGCTCGAAATCGCGCAAAAATGCGACGAAAACGGGCAAATGTCGCTATTTTAGGCCGTTTTTTTTGAAAATTTTTTGCAAAAAAGCCCGAAAAAAGGGCTTTTTTGCGTTATTTCTTGAATGTAAGTAAAAAATAAGCAAAATCTTTGACTTACATCTTGACGACAGTCAATAATTTATGTATTTTATGTACATAAAGAAAACAAAAACGAGGATAAACAAAATGACGAATTTCGAAAGTTGCTACGAAGCGAAAGAAGCCTTCTGGAATATCTGGAAGAAGAACAAGGTCTGCAGTCTTTCCCGCCTCGACATCGACATCTTCGACGGTATCGTTTCGTTCTTCAGTAAGAACGTCGAGGAAATGGATTGCTTCGGCAAGTTCCAGGGTTTCGCCGCCAAAATCCTCACTCGAAACGAAGTGAAGATGTGCGCTAATGGCTACGCTTTCCTCGCCACAATCAAGGATGAAGAATTTGCTCACCGAATCTGTACTTGTGAAAAACTCTGGAACATGGCCGCATAACTTTTCAAAAAGAGGATAACCAAATGAAAAAAACGCAAATTTCCACGCTCCAAAATGGCTGCATCGAAGGTATCGCGTGCGGCTCCAATTCAAAAGAACGCTCCGCCATTGCCGCAAAGGTGTTCGCGGAAAATCCCGAAAGCATCACCGTCACTTGCAACGGGATCACCCTTACTTTGCAGAAGGGCTTCTCCAAGTCCTTAAAAACTTCATGGTTTTCTCGCGAAATCACCGAATCCGAATTGAACGCTATTGAAGGCTGCCACCCGGAACTTCGCCGCTATACCTTCGAATCTTCCTTCACCTTGATGATTTTGAATGATTGCCGCGTTGTTGTGGAAAAGTCCACGAGAAAGAGTCCCGGTGCTACTTGGAAATTCCGGGGATTTGATTACCTGCCAGAAAGTAGCTTCAAAATTGAAGGTTAATTCGGCCCTAGACAAGCCCGCCCGCCGGGGGCGTTCCCCGGCAGACCTTTAAATTTCTAAAGAGTTTATCTATGAAAGAAAAATCGACTGCAAGGCACGTGTAGAAGAATTCAAAAAAAAGGAGGCTTAAATGGCTAGAAAAAAAAGAGCTTTTTTCGTTATTTCGTGAATGTAAGTAAAAAATAAGCAAAAATATTGGCCTCACCCCTTGTTTTTAGTTCGAAAATTATATAAATTATAGACGTAATCAAGAAACAAGAGGTAAAAAGATGATCAACTTTAATGAAAAATGCTACATGAACACCGCTACTGGCTCTGTCGACAACTACGATGGCTGGTGGTATGTGAACGAAAAAGGCGAAAAAGTGAACGCCGTCGATCTTGGCGAAGTGGTCGAAGTCGCCGTGAAATTCAGAATCGACACAGACGATAACGAGATCAGCGGAAGTGGCTGTGATACTATTTTCGACAGCAAAGACGAAGCCGAAAGGCACATGTCTTTTTACACGGAAGACGAAAAGAAGCATCTCGTCATCGTCAAAGAATTCGTAGAAAAGTAACCACCCACGGCGCACTGGCAACGCTGAAACAAGCGTAAACCTTAAAACCCACACAAGAGAGGTCCAGCATGTTTAAAATTATAGTACGCTTCACAATGCCCATCGACGGTATCACCCGCGAACGCGAGTGGAACGGCCTCGAAAAGTGGGCGGCCCATGCGGTTCTCGGTCGCATCCACCGAATTGCTAAAGAACGCAATTACACCATCCACAACCTCACGATGACCCACGAATAAGGGGGAGGGCTCTATGCTGGTGCGCTGCTGGATATGCCAAAAACGCAAGTACGACGAAACAAAATGCACACTCGTACCGATAGGGCCCGGCGATAGGTGGGCTTCCATCCGATACGCGTACAAATGCCCGGAATGTAAAAAATCTCATCACCAAACCAACACCCAAAAAAAAGGAGGCTTAAATGGCTAGAAAAAAAAGAGAAAATCTATCTAAAGTATGCTTATACATCGACATAGAAGAAGTCAAGGCAGCGAAGGTTGCAGCAATAAAGAAGGGTATCGACCCGGATATAGCCGGAAATTCCAGCGCACTTATACGCCATCTTGTAAGCGAGTTCTTGAGGAGCGCGGAATGACGGGCGACATTTTCATCGTGTGCATGGGCGTTGTGTGCTACCTTATCGGCTTCTTTTTCGGCAAGGTATTCGGCGCAAGGAACAGTAAGGGCGACAGGATGGAAAAGTGCGAGACACTAGAGGACATCTTGAACAGGGAGGGATAAACGATGGCTTCTACGAACGACATGCCGAGGGCAGCAAACAGCCTGTACAAGCACGGCTTCGACGATTCCGACGACTTGACGCCGGAGCAGCGCGAACGCGTGAACAAGGGATTGAGTCCCTACAGGCGCGACACGAAGGTAAACGAATACAAATACAGCAAGGGGAGGTTCGTATGAACCTAGACCCGCGCGTTTTTCCTACGATTTTGATGATTCTCGACTTTATCGCCGCCATCCCTTACGCCGTACAAGGTGATGTTCGCCATGCAGTGTATTGGGTGGCTGCTGGAGTATTGACTTTAACCGTTACATGGTGACTTATGGCTAAGATAACTCTAGGATTACCATACAAGGGCAGCAAGAACCGCATCGCGCAGAAGCTGCTCGACGTGATGCCATCCGGCTCGGTTTTCGTTGACCTTTTCTGCGGCGGGTGCGCCGTCACTCACGCCGCGATTATCACCGGCAAGTACAAGCGTTTCATATGCAACGACATTGACGGGGCTATGCCTCGACTTTTCCTTGACTGTATCAACGGAAAGTACAAGGACGAGAAACGCTGGATTTCGCGCGAGGACTTCGAGCGGATGAAGAATGACGACGCGTACATCCGCAGCGTTTGGAGCTTCGGTAACAACGGCGTTGGTTATATGTACAGCAAGGAGGTGGAGCCGTGGAAGAAGGCGCTGCACTATGCGCGGTCCTTTGGCGACTTCTCACTGCTCCGTGAGTTCGGCATTGACAGCGACGGGAGCAGGGCCGACATAATCAAGCACCATGACGAATACAAGAAGAAGTACGTGGCGTGGTATGTCGAGAATGTAATCGGCAAGCAATACCGCGAGGAACTGGAGAAAGACCTTGAAGGAAAGATAGCGGAGCAGTCCGAGGAATTGCGGCTGTATCTAGTCAAGGCGCGCGACGATGCGGGGCTTACGAGTTCGGACGTTGACAGATTGCTGGGAACGAACGGAATGGCCGGACATTACTTCGGAAAATCGCAGTGGGAATTCCCGACGCGCGAAGCCTACGAGATCATGCGTTCGGCGATGCCGTCTCTCGTCGATTACGACGAGGTTTACGGCTACGCGGACTTGCTGCAAAGCCTGGAAAGCCTGGAACGCCTGGAAAGCCTGGAACGCCTGCAAAGCCTGGAACGCCTGCAAAGCCTGGAAAGCCTGCAAAGCCTGCAACGCCTGGAACGCCTGCAAAGCCTGGAAGTCCACTCCGGCGATTACCTCGCCGTCGATATTCCGGCAGGGGCTGTGGTCTACTGCGACATCCCTTATCGCGGCACGTCGGAGTATGTCGCCGGAGCCTTCGACCACGACGCCTTCTACGAGTGGGCGCTGTCGCGGCCCTTCCCTGTGTACGTGTCCGAATACTCGATGCCGTCAGAGTTTACCGAGGTCTGGAGCGTATCGCACCGCTCGATTTTTTCCATCTCGGCAAAAAAAGGCGTGACGGAGCGCCTTTTCTGCAACCGCGCGCAAGCGCGCCTCGGTCAGTTGTCGTTTTTGTAAACTCTCAATCGTTAAAAACAGAATTACATATTTTACTTTTGTTTTTATAAAATCTATATTCAAATATGGAGGTGCATTATGCCTGCCGAATTTACACCAAGTCCGGAATTTTTAAAATTGTTGGCGCTCGTCGACGAGTGGTCCTTGCATGATAAGCAATACATTTGGGAAAGCTCTCTCAAAGAGGGAGCTCCCAAATATGTACACGAAGCACTTGAAGAACTTGTCAAGATTCAGAAAGAGCTTGACAAGGATGGATGCTGCATTTAGATTCCCAACGACATAGAACGCTCTTTCACGAGTTTATAAATCTGTTTTGACAGATTCTGCGCACGGCTTCTATTTACGAAAACGTCGGCGAAACTTTCAGCAATCGTTTCCGTATATTTATAGCTCATGTCGGCATATTCGCTGATAGTCTTTCTGATAGCCCTTAACTGAAAAGGCGAAAAATTTTTATACCCGGCTGCCATTGCAGCCTTTTCTACTATGTCACAAGCTATTGATTCATAATTAAAAATAGAGCTCTCTTTTTGTGCTATCCAGTAATTTACTATATGGCCCATTTCATGTATAGCAGAAGCCTTCGCAGACATTCCTTTTGGATGAAACGAGGTATCGGCAAATTTATACGTGTTATTCATATAATAACTAGAGAAACGCAAAAAGAACGGCTTGTTCATAACCCAGTTTGCAGACATGATATAGCCCATGGCATTCGAACTTTTCACGTCAGAAATTGTTGCATTCTTGAATATTTCCAGCACGCTATCAATACCAGAAAGGGCTCCTTTTATTTTTTCAAAATTACAGTTTGCCAAAGCCTTCTGCAGTTTTATAGAATGCTTTTTCTGGAAATAGCTGAACAGGTCCTTCGCGTCCTTGCTTTTTTCGATTTTGTCATCTACTATATACTTAGGAATCAGTCCATCCCTTTCTTCTATACGGTTGGCTCGTTCGTATTGGATTTCCTGGATATATTCAGGCGTTCTGCTTGAATGCCTTTCGTTTGCTATTTGTAGGATTTCCCGGCGGCGTTGCTCTGCGTTGAGCTTTATTTCCGCATTTTCAGCCCGCTTTTCGGCCTTCGCCGTTTCTTCCTTCGCAATTTCCAAAGGAGTCGGCGGCTCTTCTTTTTTCTCTTCGGGTTCTTCTACGGGCGCCTCCTTGACATCGTACTTGCCATCTATCACCGGGTCCCACATCACCATCGTGCAACGGCACTGGAAGTCCTCGCCGGGGTGGAGATGCACCATCGTATCGTCGCGCTTGTGCTCTATCGGGTGCATCGGGTCGTCGGGGTTTTCATCGTACCATACCGTCGGGTCGGTCGCGGAGCATATCAGTCCGTTCATCATGGCGTGGTCGGGACGGACGCGTTCGTCGAGCGTAGCCATCCACATGTAGTACTTGCAGCCTATTTCCTTGTACGTTTCCAGCGTTACCGACGTGTTCAGCTTTGCCGATTCAGTCCTTGCTATCAGCGAGGCGCGGTTTGCGTACTTGTCCGGGAGTTCCTTCATCACCGCTTTTTCGAGCTGCTTGCCGTTCCAGCCCTCGTTCTTCGCCTGCGTCACGAGACGGGCGATGTCCTTCTTCGCGTCCGATTCCGCGGACACACACAGCATCTGGAAGTTCGCCTCCCAGTCCTTCAGCAGGCTCTCCTTCGTGGCTTGCGGATAGTACGGCTTCCCCACCGTCATTTCCGTCATTTCGGCGATGCTGCTAGAAACTTTCCTCGCGATGGTTTCCGCCGCGTAGGATATTTCGGCCTTGAAATCGTCCGAAAGGCCCTCCGGCAACAAAGTCAGCTCTTCCAGCGAATCATTCTTGAAGGACTCGTTGAATATGGCGGCCCCGTAAGCAGCGCCTATGTAGTCTTCAAGCTCGTTCCTCAGCGCGTTCTGCAGCCGTCTTTCGGCGGCGTATGGATAGAACTGGCTAGAACTGAAAACGGGATGGCGGCCGCGCTTCTTGCCGGTCGCTAGTTCTACGCTTGTCGCGAATCTTACGAGGTCGTTCATTGTCTATTCTCCCTTGCCGTTGTCTGAAGGTTTCGGCAGCTTCCTTCCGTCCTTCACGCTGACTTCCCAACTGTGGCCGTTCTCGAATACTGAAGTCCTAACTTCGTCCGGTCCGAGGACGCCGAGGTTCATGTAGCGTTCAAGTGTCTGCGACTGTAGGTCGAGAGCTTCGAGCGTCTGCTTAAGAGTCATCTCGTCGATCGCACCCCAACTGAACTCCGAGAAGTCCTTGCTGGAGTTACGGCTGCAGAAGTCGGAAATGAGCCTGCACGTCGGCACGTAGAGGTATTCCTGCCTCCAGGAACCTACGGAACTGCACCACGACTTTAAGTCGCCCTCGTTCGTCTGCGCTAAGCCTGTAGCGCTCTGCCCGAAAAGTATGCTCATGGGTATGCGCGACTTTGCGGACACGTCCATCTGCTTCTTTGTCCACAGTTCCGCAATGCCGGCGAAGTTGTGGTTGATCATGTCGTAGGAGTCCTTAGGCCCGGCGAACGTGGCGCGCATGGAGTTCATGCACAGCTTCATCGCGGAGATTATCTTGTGGATGTCCTCTATACCGTTGTCCGGCTTGGAAAGGAGCAGGCTCAGGTTGTTGAGGCGCAAAAGCAGAGTTCCCGTCTCCTGTATCATGTTCACGACGGCGCCAGAAATCGACGCGAGGTCCCTCAGGTCCTGTTCTACAAGGCACAGGTCGGACACGCCGAAGTACTGCTCCCTTGTCGAGTTCTCGATTATGTCGGGCAGTTCCGGACCCTTGAACACCGTACAGCGTGACGGATGTACATCGACCGTGCCGCCGCCGATGCGCTTCACGCGGAATACGCCGGGTTCCTCGCCGTTGTTGAAATCTTCTTTCTTCAGGTCAATTTTCCCTGCCGAGTACACCCTGTACCCATTAACCTTAGCAGACTTCGGTGGCGCGGAAGCGAGCTCCTCCGCCTTCCTGTCGCTGTCGTATTCCGTGACTACCACGGCACCGCCTGCGAGGCGCATGTACGATCCCGCCTTCTTTACCGCCTTGAAAAGCCCCATCTTCGACGCTTCCCTGTACGCATCTCCGTCCTCGTCACCGATGATCTTAACTTCGTTCATCAGCGCGGCGGTCGGGAAACCGTCAACGATGAACGCGGCTATGCCGTCCTTCACCTTCATCGTCGCAAGGCTCACAAGGTCCGCAGGGGTGTACGGGGCGACAACGGTGTTCGCGCCCTTGTCCATTCCCTTCTTGCCGAGGCCGGTCGCGGCGTTCTCGTAAGCGCCGTCCTCGACCTCGATACCGTCTTTTACAGTCAGTTCTGTATTTTCCATTATTCTATCTCCTGTATTGTATTAAACAAAGTCGAGTACTCCTCCGCCGTCGCGTGTAGCGAGCGTGTCGAGAGCCTGCGTCGTCGAGTCTACCTGGTCGTCGTGTTCCGCGTTAGGAAACGCGAGAAGTTCGTCCACGTACTTCTTCACCCAAGGGTGTTCTTCGTCCATCGGAGGCAGGTATACGTTGCCAGCCTCGAACAGGGGCGAAACGGAATAGGCCCTCGCGGTCTTGCTTCCGCGTGGGGTGTATGGGACTATCCCCGGTATTCTCGAGCCGATCGCTGAAATGATTGCCGGCCCGTTCGCCTTGTCTTCAACGATTTTCTCCAGGGCATCGGGCCACTTCGAAGACATGCGCTGCATGGCCCGTACCTGGGAGACGAAGTCCATGCGATCCGTGTCGTTGTCGAGAAGGTAGAAGTTCGACCCGAGCTGGCCCCATACCTGCCCCGACACGTTGTCGCTGTTTTCCGAGTCCTTGAAGGTGAAGTCCCAGCTCTGAATGACGCGGTCGAACACCTTCGGACATTCCGTCCAGTGCCTTATCCACTTGGCCTTGAAAACTCCTCCGCCGCGCGGTGTCGGGTGCTGCTGGTATAGCGAGCCCCAGTCGTACGACCCGATGTTGTGCTTTATGCGGAGTAGCATCTCGAGCGGGTAACGTCCAGGATGGAGCGCCTCGCCCTTCTTTCGGTGAGGTTCGTCATGTTCAGCGATTGCCGGGTAGTTGATTATCTCCCACTGGTCGCCGCCTTCCTGCTTCATCGCTTCGACAAGCCTTCCCACAAGGTCGTCCTCGTGCCACCTCGTAACCGTTACGAGCACGCCGCCACCTGGCGAAAGACGCGTGTATGCGGTAGACGTATACCAGTCCCAAACAGACTCCCTCACCGTCGGGGAGTCCGCGCTCTTGCGGTCCTTGAACGGGTCGTCGATGATGAGGATGTCGGCGCCCATGCCGGTGATGCCGCCTTCCACGCCCACGCTGCGGAGCGACCCTTCGAACCCCGGCACCTCGAAGAACTCCATCGTCTTGACGTAAGTCTTGCGACGCTTTACGAAACGGACCTTTTCGGACCGCTCCGTGAAGCTTGTGTTCGGGAAAATCTCGCGGTATATGTCGCTCTCGATTATGTTCTGTACGTTCTTGTTGAAGCGCTTCGCAAGGCTCGCAGAATAGCTCGCGGCTATTATCGATGTATCGGGGTCAACACCAAGTCCCCACGACGGGAAATGGCGGCTTACAAGCTGGCTCTTGCCGTGCCGAGGCGGCATCGTGATAATCAGGCGCGGCGATTCCTTCTTCTTGACCTTGACGAAGAATCTCATGAGCTGTCCGCATATTTCGCGGTGCACCCAGCCGATGTCGTATGACGGCATCGTCGCCTTGACGAACGCCATTAGGTTCGTCCTCGAAAGCTCCACCATGCCATTGCTAACAGCCATAGATGCCGAGCTTCCTCGCTTCTGCGTCAATTTCGGCAAGGCTGACTTGTGGCTTCACCTTCGCAAGCTCCGCGCCGTCTTCCGGGTTCGCCATGCGCTCGAGAAGCTTTATCTTCGCTATCTTCTCCTTGGCATACAGAGTGTAGCCGGCAACGTCGAACACGAACCTAGCTGCCACTATGTCGCCGTCAAGCGCCTTGCTGGCAAAGACCGATATTATTCCGTTCATGACGGAAATGTTGTCGCTTGTGTCGATGCCGATTGCGTTGAGCGTCTTCTTGAAGTCTCCCTTAGGCTTGAATTTGGTCTCGAGGACGATGCGGGCCTGCCGCTGGATGTTGCCGCGCTCACGACGTGCAACGACGGACTTCTTGCCGCCAGCGCTTCCTATCTTGGCGAAGTAGTTCTCGCCTTCCTTTTCCTTTACGGCTCCCGTACATCCCCGCTATGCTTTAGATTCCTTCCACCACTTGCAGAACTCATGCCACTCGACAGTCCACCTTCCGTGCGATGTCGCCTGCCTTACGGGCATCCCTCTTAGACGCTTCCACGTGTACACGGACTGGAGGTGGAATCCGATCTTGTCCGCGAGCTGTTTCGGCGAGAGGAAAATTTCGTCGCCGCGCAATGTGACAATTCGGTCTTTCCCGAAACATGACGACGCGGGCTTAGGCGGTTCCTTCTTTACGTATCCGAACAGATCCATCTGCATCCGCTAACCTCCCTTCCTAATCTCGAATGTCACAGAATTTACCATGCGTCCCGTGTCTATCAACGGCGTGCTGCTTCCCTTTGCGGCGATTGTCCTTGGAGAAAGCGGCGCGTAGTCGCCTTCCCTTATTGCCTTCTGTACGGCGTTCCTGGCCCTCTCACCGAGCGTTTTCAGTACGTCGTCTACAGAACATGTTCCACGAAGATACGCGGGCGTCAGGCGTCCCAAAATCTTCGGGAACTCGCGATCCCATATCTCCATGGCGAACTTCATGAACGGCCTCGCCGGAATTTCCGGATAGCTACGTCCTTCTGCAGTCGTTCCCGCCTGCCTTCCGTAGTTGAGCGTCCTTGCGATAAGCGCAAGCGAGGCGGGCTTTCCTAGCGCCTTCTGGTCCTTTCCCGTCTCCATCTTTTTAAGAAGATTTGAGTAAGCCGTCTCCGCCGTACCGTTCCCGTCGATCCACCCGACGACAATGACGGACGAACTCAACGCGTTGTCAAGCTCACGGATTCTTTTCAATACGGGAATTTCAGGGATTTCAGCGCCGCCAACCATTGTTTAACAATATATAACTTTTTTTTAGCATAATTAAACCAATCAATTTATTTACTGCAAAAATATTTCGAAAGATTTTTCTTATTTCTTTATTACAATAATAACTAAATCTATCAAAGATAGTTATATTTATACACGTAAACAACAAACAAGAGGATATAAAAATGAAATACGCAGTAAAAGAAAAAGATTACATCAATGGCGAAGAAAGCATAATTTTTGAAACCGAAGACAAAACAGAAGCCCAGGAATTCGCCGACGCAAAGAACTCCAAGAGAATTTCAAATGAAGTCCAGTACATCGTTGTTGAGGTCTAACACCAAAACAAAACAGCGCACGGGCAACGCTGTAAACCCGCAAAAACTTTAAAAAGGAGCAAACCCCATGAGAACGATCAATCTCGAATCCACAGAACTCGCCCAGGTCATCAAGGCAGTAAACCTAGATATTCTGTCTCGAATTGCCAAAAACGACACATCATTTGAGCTGATGTGCCTCAAGAGCGCAAGGAACAAGCTTGAAAAGGAATTTTCCAAGTAAGGAGACCAACACCATGAATCACGAGCACAAGAAGATGGTATCCTGGGTCGATTACATCCACGAACCAAACAGAGTCCCGAAGCCGAACACGACGGTTCTCATGATAGTCGATTACGAAGTCTGCATCGGGTATTACGATTTAAAGCTTGGCTTTCAGATGCTCCCGTTCGAATGTGGACTTTCGAATCATTTCAACTCTAAAAGCGTAAGTCCTACATTCTGGGCGTATATGCCGAAACATCCATTTGAAGAATAGGAGATATTCATGCCTAATTTTTCGTTTTCGTTCAATAAGGAAACGTCCATTGAAAACTTTTCGAAGGGCTTTAATTCGTTTTTGGAAAGAAAGAAAACGAAAGTTCCCAAGGTCGCAAAAGAAGTGGGGCTGAAAAATTCATCCGTTTACACTTGGAAAGCGGGCCGTGGGTTTCCAGACTTTCAGGCACTTTTCAAACTATTTAAAATGGGCATGACACTAAGAGAGTTGTTCGGTGATGAAATAGAGAAGACGGAAAGAATGAACCGCTTGATTGTCGAAACCGAAGAAATGAAAAAATCTTTTTTGTCGCTATTGCAAAATCAAGATGAGCAGTCAAGTGAAAATGAAGCGTTATTGAAGGCGCAAATCATTGAAAACGAGAAAGAAATAGCTTATTTGAAAATGGAATTAAAACAAGCCAAGGCAATACTGAGCGCGCAATGCAAATGATAGATTTATTATGTATATTTATCAAAGCTAGATTTAAAACAATTAAAGGAACTTAAAATGGCTAAATGCCCATGTTGCGGTCACGAGTTTACGGACGACGAGGCAATCTTCATCGCCAAGTCTTACGCGGGATCAATAAAGACTGCCAAGAAAAGCACCGCTTCGGCGGAGAACGGGCGCAAGTACGGAGGCCGCCCGAAGGGAGCTAAGAACAAGGCTCCGAGGGCCGACAAGGGTGTTCCTAGAGGACCTAGGAACAAGGATCAACAGACGGAGTCGGAGGCGCAGGAATAGATGAACGAGAACTTCGAAAGGAAGTTCCGGGAGGTCGCCGACGAGTTCGCAGCAAACAACGGTGGTTACCCGATATACTCCGTCGAATGGACCGACGGTATGATAGACGGTGTGAACGCCGCCCTGCTTTCCATCGTCAAGACGGACTTCTTCGGTCACGACGAGAAGGACAAGGCCGAACAGTTCGCGAAGGAAAAGAACGGAACCGTGAAGACGGTTTACAAGGAACAAGATGATAGAAATTAAAGGCCTCAGAGTAACGGAGGAACGGAACGATGGATGACGAAAAGATCATAGACCCGCGCTACATCGAACGGTTGCGCTCATTGCCAAAGTCAAATCACGACGACAAACAGGATGCCATGGCGCAGGCGATGGCTGGACAAGCCGTATTCCATCCAGATTCTCCATTCGTATCAATCGAAGCGAGAAGCCATGTGAACACGATTCCAGAAATCCCGCATGTCGACATTCCGCAAAATGAACAGTATGCGTTCGACAAGGAAAAATCCGCTGAGGAGAAACTCGGCGAAGCGATCGAATCTGAAATTATAGCGTTCGGAGGTAAACACGGGTTCCCGGTAATTTATGTCATAACCGAACAAGACGTTTTGCCGATGACCGTTATCGGAGGGAACGTAGTTCGTGGCGGCAAGCTGAATCTATTCATGGCATCTGAAATGCGTAAGGCGGAACGCATCGCCAAGAAATACAACGGAACAATCGGAATTTGCAAAGACCCTGCAGAAAAATTCATATACGAATTAAACCCGCAGCCAGTCCTTGACAGACAACTGCCGAAATTCTGCAAGGCTCACCACTGCACCGAGCGAGGCCAAAAATGCGACAAGTGCGCTTACACGGCTTTCAGCGGCTCGCAGCGTAGATGGCTGGAGGCGTGAGCATGTTTAGAAAAAATGATATTTCTGAAATAACAGAAAACATCGTGCGTGATCCAATCAACGACGACAAGTGGAGCTTGTTTTCTTCAAGACGTTTCGAAATTGAAGAAGGCGAGAACGATGTTTTCGACTTGCAAGACGAGTTTCAAAAATTGGTAGAACCGATAAAGGAACGCATCGGCAACTATATCGTCAAATCGTTGCAAGAACGAATGAAAACTTTCTGCAACCGCGAAGACCTCGAACAAATGAGGGGAATCCGTGCTCCTGAAGGCGAAACTGAACAATGCGACAAACGCCCAACTATAGCGGCTATCATATCCAACGAGTCAATCAAGCGTTTTGTGGATTCAGTCGTTGGTCGCGTCAATTACGAAATTCCGGGCTACGACCCGAAAACGGTATATCTTCAAACAGAAAAAGAACTGAAAAATGCCGGTTTTGTCCACGACGAAAAAAGGCACAAGCTGAAAAGAATCTAAAGTTTACTATATTTCAATTACCTTTCGTTCTCCAGGACGAAAACAAAAGACGGCCGGAATTTCTTCCGGTCGCCTTTATTTTTTTTGCCTTTACGGCTTCGCTACTTGACCGCCGTTACGGTTGCGGCAGTCTGCTTTGCAGCCCCGTTACCGTTCGACATCATCATGGTTTCGTTGATGTTCATGATGCTTTTTACGGCATCCTTCACGCCGTCGATAACCATGTGGTCCTTCACGTCGCCTGCTGCCCTTTCGATCTCCCCGTCAAGGACATCGAGATGCATACAGAGCGCCCTTTCGGTGCGTTCCAGAGTTTCCTTCGTCTTTTCGGTCATCATTCAACCTCCGTGACGGTAACGGTTGCAGCTTGCGCCTTGGACATCATTTTCTTGACGAGGTTGGCGGCTTCACCTTCGTTGATACCGAAGCCGAGGTATGACACCTTCGGTTCGTTCGCGAAGATGTTGTCAAGCCCCGCCTTGAAAACGTCCACATCGACCATGTCGTCAGAAACGACTCCGGCCATCTCGAGCCAGGAACGTGCCTTGGACATCAAGCCTTCCGGATTTTTCCTGAGAGCACCGACGACGAAGAGACCGACGGAACGCTTCACAGGGTCATGGATGGTGTCCACCTGTTCGCCCATGAATTCGGAAAGCGCTTCCATCGCCTTTTCAAGCGTAATCTTCATACGCTACCTCCAGCAATGTTAGGCGGCCTGCGCCGTAGTCGAGGTTGTCGGGGTTGTGGTCGTACCGCCGTTCACAGCCGGTGCGACGACGGGCGGGAACGGAGGCGGCATCGGAGCAACGAAAGCGGGGCCGTAGCCCGGAGCCAATGCGTAGTTCGGCACGAACGGCACGGCGATGCGGGAAAGCGTTGCCTGCAAGTTCAAGATGCTGTCGGACAGGATCTTGTCGCGGAGCGGAGCTGCGGTCTCGATCGCGACAACCTTGGTTTCGAGCGCAGCAACCTTTTCGGCAAGGGCGAACGTCTTGTTGTCGCTGTACTGCTGGGCCTTGAGCAAGGCGATCTCGTTGTCCTTCTGAGACAACTGATAGACCGGGCTTGCAGCCGGATTCTGATTACCGCCGCCGAAAATTCCGGCGAGACCGTTGTTGAGGATTCCGGAACCGAGAACGGTGCCGATGATGCCGGTCGTGAGACCGGCTGTGCCAACGCCCTTGGAGGCGTATTCCTTGTCGTTGTTTTCGTAAGCCATCTTATCATCTCCTTTCAGTTGGCTTGTTCAGTATGCCTATCGGGGACCTCCCGAGTCGGCTTTCTCAATTTCTACGGTGCAGCACGACACGCCCTTCTCGTATCGGTTGCTGACATAGTGGTCCGTGATTACAGTCCAGCAGTCGTCAGGCAATATGCCCACATCGACAAGAAGGTCGAAAATGCTGCTCGTCCCGTTGTCGGAGTCCTTGCGCCTCTTTGTCGCATGGACGAACGTAAGATGGATTTCGACGGGACCTTCAATTTTTTCAATCTTGTAGTGCGTGCGTAGCCACGTCACTGCGGCCTTGTGCCATTCTGTAAACTTCTTGTTTGGGAACGTCCTTCCGGTACGCCTGTCGGTGACACGCGAGTTCTTCTTTGACGGTGTATCGAATGGAAGCTGGAAAATCACTAATCCCCTCTCCTTGGATTAACCATATCAAGATACTTCCGCATGGACGCGATGCGGGCGGAACACTCAAAGACGCGTACACACGCTTAAATACGACAAAAACAGGAGGTCCATAAAAGCAAAAACGGTGCGTCGAAAGCACCGCATTTGCGTTTAGAATTGTTTTTATAAATGTCGGACAGAATCGCAGTTCTCTCCGTCAATCTCTCCGACATTATCATTTTCGTGGGGTCACGAAAATGGTCGCTATCCTTCCTCGCAGATTACGAGCCGGTCCACGTTGCGGCAGATCATGGTGACCATCGTTTCGGCAAGCCTGCTTTCAGTTATAAAGTCTTGCTTTACATCTCGCCCCATGCCCACGAGGATGCACCCGCTACTCGACGCCACCGTGTTTCCGACATGGATGCGAATTCCCCTAGACGCCGGAACGTTGCCGTTGTAGATAAGCGGCAGTTCCCGCTTGAACTTGGGCGACCTTGAGTTCTTAACGCGGTACATTCCGCACGGCACGGCCTTGGCGGCGTTTTCCAGCGTGTAGCAGACCATCTGCCCGTTCAGGAAAAGACGGCCTAGAATCGCCCTCTCCGTGCGGATTTCGCGCACTATGGTAAGCATGGCAGGACCTCCATGTGGACAAGCGGGGCCGTCAGGAACTCGTCGTTTCGCCAGTGCCTGCTGTTTCCGGCGAACCACTCTATCGCCTTGTCGGCGCACCCTGCCTTTAAACGGCTTATCCCGGAGCAACGCAGGATTCCCCTGAAGAAGTCGTCGCACTCCTCGCGTGTAAACTGACCGTATGCACCGCCAGTGCAGTAGAGCCAGTCGTGGAATGCTCCAGCGATGTTGTAGGACCAGTTCTTCGCGTCCCACGAAGGCAGGAACCACCTGAAGACTTTAGGCACGGAGAGGCCGTCACAGCGGAAGCCACGCCCGTCGGTAGACTCGCCACAGAAGCGAACCTTCGCCGTGAACTTCTTCCCGCCCCTCTCGTAGTCCACGTACAGGAAGGCTGTACGCTTGAGGATGTGCGAGCCGTCCTCTTCCGACTCGCGCCAAAGGAAGCCTCCGCTTCCGCGCATTACGTTCTTTACGGTAACAGACATAGTATTCAATCCTCCCAGTGTATTTCGTTGATGATTACGCCAAGTACGGCGAAAGCCAAAATCAGCACCATAGTCTAAATCCTCCTCACCCCTCGCGTTCCACAATCTCTTCGTAGGTCCTGCACTTCTGCGGGACACGCCCCGCCATCATCTCGCAGATGAACGCCATGTTGCACGCCATGTGCTTGTAGTGAGGTATGCCCGACTCGGAGTCCACTGAATCGGGGTTGTCCACGAACTCCAAGGCGTGTCGCAGGAGAGCGTCAACGTAGCGTCGCATCTCCACTGTCTTCCAGTTGTCGGATGAACCGTATTTTTTGTTTCCGTAAGCTCTCACGACCGCAATGTCGCGTATGATTTGCGTGGGACAAAGCGAAATCTGTAGCTTTCCCGCGTCAGCCTTTGCGGACTGGTCCTTGTTTTCCACATCGTTCATATAAGTTCACCTCCGTTCATTCAGCCGCCGCGCACCACATCAGCACGAAGTACACGGCAAGGTTCAGGGCCATAAGGGCCACGAGTAGCTTGTACAATTTTTACTGCTATCCAACAAAAAATGATGGTATAACGGTTATTTCATCCCCAACAGAAAAATCATTTGGTTCAATATCTACAGAAAATTCAAACGCGATTCCATTGTCTCTATTCAAAATAATCTTGCCATAGCCAATTCCTCTACAAAGTGGTACGGACAATCTGCCAATCCATGTTTTACCTGTCGTTTTTTTGGCCCATACTTCAATATTTACCGATGTATTTTTGTAACCCGACGCCTGCACAATAAATTCAGCAATATACAATACGTTTGGGTTTATACTATAATTACTTGATGTCCAACCAAAATACTCAGGAACAGAAGAACTGAATGTTTCTGTATGAGAGAGGCCTGTCGGAGCACCGGTAAGAATAATCGGTCTAACCATGTGATTAGCCAATGCCACGCCGCTCTGCGGGTTCTGTGACGCGGCGTTGTACGTCTGGTCTACCGTACCGCCCCACGTCCCCGTGTCGCCCTTCGCCCCCTTCAGGTTGCTGAAGGCGAAAGCGAACGTCGTCTCCGACGCGGTACCGCCCTTCGTCACCGACACGCTAGGAGTACCCGTCGTGTTGCTCACCGTGGCCGTCGCGCTAACGCTGCGCACAACGTCCTCCCCGCCCACCTTGAGCGTCTGCGCGTCAAGCGAGTCCGCAACGCAATCGCCAATGTTGCTTGCGGAAAGCGCAGCCTCCAGCGACTCGATACGCGCAGCCATGCCGACAAGCGCTTCCGCAATTACATCGGAAAGACCTCTTTTCTTAATCTCGGACGCAAGTTCCTGCACGACTTTCTCCTGCAGGTCCTTTCCGTTGATGGCCTTGTTATACCATGTTGACATCCTATATTCCTCCTACGCATTACCGGCGATGTTGAAGCACCGCCTTGTTTCGTTCCATACAAGCAAGTCACCGAATGCGCCCATCGCCTTCGCGACGAACGCCATCGTCCTTCCGTACTGTTCCAAGTTCTTCATCATGCCGATGTGGCTGTTTAGAGAACACATCAGCGATTCGGCCGACGGCTTCTTCGTCACGAGGATGTCGATTTTGTGCATCGCACGCTTGAACGAAGTGTTCTTCATGTAGCGTCTACCGAACTTAAGCATCGTGCCCAGGCACATTATTCCCTTGCTGTAGTGCTGGCAGTAGAACTTTTTCTCGTTGAGTTTTACTTTCAGCAGCGAAAGTCGGTAACGGATTTCTGGCATCAGCGCAAGGAACCTGGCCTTGTCGGTCGTCACGAAGTACAGGTCGTCAACGAATACTATCACGCGCAGGAAGTCGAAGGACTGCAACCACTTCACGACGTCGTTGATATACATACCCATGGCGTTCTGCCAGCAAAGAAATCCGATGGCGGCACCAGTTCCCACCGGCTTGTTGAACAGCGACTTCTCAGGAGATATTGCAGACCAGTCCGAACGCGGAACGAACACACGGCAATTTCGTGCAGGGTCGGCACGCATGCAGACCTTCATCATGTACTTCAGGTCATCCTTGTCGTCACCTTCATAAAATCGTTCTATAAGGTCGAGCTGCTGCTTTAGCGCAATCTCGACATCAGCATTTGGAAAGTATCCCTTGAGGTCGAGATGTATGCACCAGGCATCTTTCGTGTAACAGTCCGACATCTCGCGTATGTCGTTGCGGTAAGTCTCGATAGCCTTGTGCAGACCCATCCCTTTTCTGTTGTTGAACGAACGGTCCGAAAGGACTTGCTCGTAAATTGGACGGAGACGCCAGTCCAGGTAATGATGGACTATTCGATTTTCCATCCTCGTCGCGAAAATCTCGCGAGGCTTCGGATCCGTAACCACGAAGGCGTAGTTGGAACATGCCGTGAAAGTACGACTGTTGATCGACTCGCACAGGCGCAGAAGACCGGCCTTGAAATCCATTTCAAAGCGGACGGAGTCATTGGACCTGCGCTTGTTTGCGCGGGCCCTGTAGTACACCGTAAGCAAGTCTTCCAGCTTTACCATAAGCATGTTCCAACGGAAAACGAAGTATCAAGTTCGCAACCGCACACGCCCTATTGTTGTTGTTGAAGTTGTTGTTGTTCGTATTGCCGTTGTTGTTCAACAGCCACGCGTTATTGTTGTTATATCGCGCGGGAACCCAGCGATTCACCGACAACGACCGGGCAAGCGGTCAAAGGCGCACTGCTAGAACTGGATTAAATGAATCCGTCGCCTCCTCTTGAATCTTCTTCGTTTTCAGGAGCGTAGACTTTGTTCGACTCTACGCTCGACTGTTTCGCCTTCCTAGCGGAAGCCCTCCAATTTTTGACGCTATCCTCGATACGGTTCATCCAGTTTAAAGCGACCGAGTAAGACTTGTCCGCAATTATTTTCTTTGAAGACGCCATATCAAGAAGCGCGTCAACGCGGTCATAACATGACAGGAACTCGTCGATTGACTTTAGCCGTTCATTGCGGAATCGGTAACCGCGCCTAAAATGCCCAATCATGTCAAGTACAATAGGGATCAGCAAAGCGTCGAAAAGATACGCGCGGTCACGACGGTTCACCTTCCACCGTACAAAATAGAGCCATTCTATCAGACGCTTGCAGTCGATGTATATACTCTGTCGTTCTACGAGCTTTTCCTTGTACTTAGATTCCATGACTTTTTGGGGATGCAGGCGCGGCTTCCAAGGCCGCGCCAAGGGTGAAGCTAAAATTCCAAGAGCGCAACCGCACACGCCCTACAGTCGCTGTGGAAGTAGCCGTTGTCCGTATAGCCGTAGTAGTACAACAGCCACGCGTGACAGTAGTTATATCGCGCGGGAACCCAGCGACGCACCGACAACGACCGGGCAGAAGAATTACTTTGTACAAAAGCCTTATTTACGGAGTCGGAGCCATCCACAAGCATGTTCTCAAAAACCGCCTTGCAATCCTCAAGGCCAGGCATGTACCACTCAAGGCCGGCGCCATTGTCGGGCACGCCTGTCGAGAGCGCGACTGCCTTGAAAATTGGCTTTGTCGTGCCGTCAACGGAAGAGAACATTATCGAAGCCATCTTGCGGCACATCGACTTCGACTTGCCGAAGTACGCAGGAAGCACCCCCTTCGAGCACGGGAACTTAATCATGTGGTCATCAAGGTACGCATCGTAGTCGCCGTTGTAATACGCATAAAGGATTGGGCAGTTGGCCTGCGTGAAATTCGTCTGCGAATAAGTACCATCAGAAGACAATGAGTCCGAAGGCGACCCGATGTTTGTGTTATACTGCTTGACTCTCGACTTATTCCACAGCGCACTTTGGTCCAGGACCCCGTCCACGCGTTCCGCAGAATAAATGTCAGGCTTCAATGTGACGAGTTTCCACACCCGCAGTGCCGCCGTAGCACCACTAGCAATCGGAGATTGCCTCTGAGACCAATATATGCCATCACTCAAAGAGCCTTCGACAAGCATGAACACGGCGTCCGTGCCTGTCCCGTCGTCCATAACCGCAGCCGACCAGTTCGTAGGAGCTGCTGTCGAAGTTTCCGCAGGCTGGTTTGCGCGAAGGAATGTATCCAATGCCGATGCAAAGGCCGATACGGACGCCACATCGGTGGCCGTCGGCGTAAAGCCCGTGAGCGTAGCGGCAACGGAGTCATTGGACTTATTATACTGCTTGAACTCAATCGCCACGCCTGCCGAGTACCCAGTGACCTTGAAAGCCCACGCATTGATGAACTTGGTATCAGTCTCTGCCTTATGCAGGACGAGTGCCTTGCGGCCCTTGCGTGCTGCTACGACACCGACAAAGACCTGCCCCTTCGCCGTGAGCGCAGCGTGGTCCACGGTGTCGCCCTTGAAGAAGTGCTTTCCACCGTTAGAGTCAACCCACAGCGCGTCGGCCACATCGGGTACGACCCCTGTGGGCTTTTCGACGTTAACGCCGTCGTAGTGGACTACGCGGGTGTCGTCTTCGAGCGATACGGTACTTTTTCCGAGCGCGGCACGGTCGGATGCCTCCGCAGAGTATGCAGCGTTATTGTTGTACTTGTTGATAAATCCAGCCATTGCTTAATCTCCTAAGTTGTCGTCACCGTGAACGCAACGTTGTTAAGTTTCAGCCTCTTGTGAGCCACATCGATTTCGACGTCAAGCGTATCCTGCTTTGTCTTGATTTCGGAACCAACCGCCGTTAGCACAGTCTGCAAGTCGGAACCCTTGATAGCCTTGTTGTCATAAGTTTCCATACAAATTCACCTCAATTTTACGTTGCGCTTGCAGCTGCCCATGCCGCAGCCCATAGTGACGCAGCCTCTGCCGAAGTCATGAACTGAACCGTGCCATGAGCGGAGTCGCTTGCTGTCGGAATGCTGACGACTTTGTTGGAATCCGGCGTAAGCGCCGAGCCGTTCACCTTCACGCCCTGTATTGCGGATTCGGCTTTTGTCTTGACGTAGAAAAATCCGTTCACGGTAGCGTTCTGTCCGGCAACCTTTATCTGGCCGTCGCTGTCACCAGTACCGACGACAATCTTGTGCTTGTGGTCTTCGCGTGCGAAGTTAGTCGATGTACCGACAGCAGCGGAGCTCGCCACGCCTTCGGGAGTCGCCGTTCCTGGCGCTACTTCTTCGCCGCCGATCTTCAGGACCTGGGAGTCGATTTCGTCGGCTGTACGGGTTCCAAGGTTTTCTTCCTTGAGCGTATCTTCGACCGCACCCATTCGGGCGTCGAGGTCGTCGAGAGCGGCTGCGATGACCTCGTCCTTGTCCTTCGTGGCCTCGCCCGATGCGAGGTCGTCCAGCTTCTCCTTGTCGGATGCAGACATGAGACCCGCGGAACCGCCGACACCATCGGTGGACGGAGTAGCGGTCGCGTCCGGGATGGTTACCGTGTGTTCGCCAAGCGCCGTGGTGTGGCCCATGGAGTCGACCGTAGCGGAGAGCGCCTTGAACGTGCCGCCGAAACCCGGAGTCTGAGCCGTGGTGTCGCCCTTGCTGTCATTTGCGCCCGATGTCGGATGCCTATAGACGGTCGTCTCGACATTGTCAATCTTGATGTTGCCGTTGGTATGAGAAGCCTCTACCTTGTTCGCCCCTGCCGTGATGCCGTCGAGCTTTTCCTTGTCGGAAGCGCTCATGAGGCCCTTGGCTCCGCCAACGCCTGCGGTAGATGCGGAGGCGTCTGGGACGGTCTTCTTCTCGACTGTAGAAACGCCATTGGCATCCTGAGAGTAGGATGCGATGAACGAGTAAGAGCTCCCGCTTGCGGTCGGGTCGGTGACGGCGGTCTGCTTCGGCTTGTATTCGGACTGGATGTCGGTTTTGAGTGCGTCGAGAGCGTCGCGCACGGCCTTCTCCGAGGCGGCCTTGTTGTTCTCGGAGGAGACGGTAGCGCCTACGGAGCCTGCGAGCTGGACGAGTCCCTTCTGCGATGTGGAGGCTTCCTGGATGTCTCCAAACGTAGGGGACATGACACCATTTTCATCCTGAGCGATACCCGTTAGAGTCTTTGTCGTAGAACCTTGTCCGCCGGGGATTGCCGTCTGCTTAAGCTTGAACTCGCCATCCATGGAGTACCAGTAGTGGGTCCCGTTGCCACTGTAGTACTTCAGGTCTTCTCCGTTACGGACCTCGATGTCGCCGTCGGTGATAGTTCCTGCCGCAGTGACATGGACCGTGGAGCCAGTAGGAATCGTCTCGGAAATCGCGTTGATCTGCGTCGGAGTCATCGGACCGTAGTCCTTGCCACGGTTCAGCATGGCGTTGTCGATTTCCGTACGTACTCCGCCCGAAGTAATCAGCCTGTTATCACCGCTGGTCGCGGTGCTCGTCATAGCGGACGGGTCAATCTGAGTAAGACCAACTGCACCGTCGGCAATTTGACCTGTGCCTACGGCCTTGTCCCCGATCTTGTCCTGCGTGACCGTCTTCGCGTCGATGGACACGTTGAGCGTCATGGCCGTGGACGAATCGCCATTCCATGTCTGCGTACCATTTACGTCGCCCTGAAGCGTGAACGTGCGCGTGCCGTCGAAGCGCTTCGCCTCGATGTCGGCAATTATGCCGTCATTGTCTACTACTTCACTTACACTTGGATTGTTAGCCATGCTAAAACCTCCATCAATTGCGTTAGCCGAATCGGAGCTGTCCGTTTGCGACGATGAGGCCCTTGGCCTTCAGGTTCTCTATTTCTGCGGCGTTGTCCGCGTCGCCCTTCTTGACCTTGGCAATGAGCTTCTTGAGACCGGGTGTGTCGAGCACCTGGCGCTTTACGGCTTCTTCTTCACTTTCTTCCGTCATGGACGTACTCCTTGAGGGTCTCGATTACGATGTCCATCTTGACCAGTACCTGTGCCAGCTGTACGTTAAGAGTGGCGATGTCCTTTCCTGTCGCCTCGATCCTGTGCTCTGTCTTGTCCTGCCATGTCTGGAATGACTTGTGCTCGACCTCGATTGCCGTAAGGCGTGCTTCGGACGAGCCGCTGTCCTTGTGCTGGATGTAGAGCGTGACGGCAGCCATGAGCGCCACCATACCCGTAATGAGTGGATGGAGTAGACTGCGCCACTTCTCGTGCTCGTTATCGTTTACTTCTGTAGCCATTCAGCCGCCTCCGTTACGTAAATACGTCGGTCGTTACTTCGCTATTGCACAGCGGAGACCATTTCACGCCATTGCCTGTTGTTACGCCTGTCCTGATGAACGCCATAGAGCAATATGCCTTCAGTGTCGTCACGTAATTCAGGGTCGAGTCATACGTCCCTACAGATACCGTTATGTCGCTTCCTCCGCTGGTATTCCTGACGACGACAACGTCGCCTTTAGAGACTTCTATCGTCGTGCCGGACAGAAGCGTGTCTATGTCTGTATTTGCGTCGGCCTCGAAGTAGCTCTTTGAACTTCCGGCGTTGATGCGCTCGAATACGCTCTTACCCTTCGCGTCAAGACCTTTCTTGGAAATGATGTAGTCGCTGAACTCTGCCATACCGCCAAAAGTCGAACCCAGCGTTACGTGGAGTGCCTTGTCCACACCGAGGTCTGCATTAACAGTCGTGTCCTTCTCGACGAGAAGCGTTCCGTGGACATGGAGCTTCGGAACCGCCACTGTCCCGCTGTTCGCCCTTTCCCAGATGACGAACTCGTTGTTGTCCGAGTCCCACTTGATCGTGATGTCGTGACTAGCGTCCTGGACAATCTTCAATTCTGTGAACTTCTCGTTGGAAACAAAGTACGCTATAAGTTCCTCGAAGGTCATCTTCTTGTCACGAGGCGTACCTGTTCCATGTACGACGTAGATGACGTCCGTCGGTAGCGCGTTTGCAGCAGCAAGGGCTTCTTTTTCCAAGAGCGATGTGATGTTCTCTGCCATTATCCGTTGTCCTCTTCTTCGTCACTTTCAGCAGGGGTGTTGTCCCACAGCGTATCGAATTCCTGTTCCGTGATGGCGTCCGTCTTGACGGTGC
>Ga0326512_10000447_pt1 | contig 36368 bp, 43 predicted proteins | sample 1_2617_0518_D_FD_203652 | JGI IMG/M metagenome (GOLD analysis project Ga0326512, IMG submission 203652) | Bovine rumen microbial communities from UC Davis, California, United States - 1_2617_0518 | ecosystem: Host-associated > Mammals > Digestive system > Stomach > Rumen | place: USA... | reverse complement strand
ACGTCGCAATTATCGGCACCATGCAGCAGAAGTATGGGCACTAAAACGAAATGTACAATAGGATAGAGAGGGTTAGGATAGCTGAAACCCCGATAAATAAAGGGATTGCGAGGGATTGAGGGTTGAAAGAGAGATTAAAACGAAATGTGCAAAAGGTTTAAGTTGGTTGAATTTTGGTTTAATAATCTGGGCATAGGGCTTTAAATGGTGTTTAAGCTGGTTTAATCTGGGCTTAATTTGATTGAATGGCATAGGCTGCTGCATGGACGTGTAAGGCGTTTGTGTGGCGGCCTTTTTCGTGGGGTCAGGAAAATGATAGGGGCAGCAGCTGTAAATGGCTCAGAATGGCTTTAAATAGGGCTTTTTGGCATATAGCTGGTGTGGTGGCAGGAAAAAACGATCGTGAGAGCGGCAGGGGTAGGCTGAACGGGCAGGGAAACCGCCCTGAGCTGGTGCGTTTAACGGGTGTTTAACGGCATTTACAGAGGTGTTAAATGGTAGGGTCTGAAAAGGTACGAAAACCGTACCCTGTACCCCCTGAAAAGGTGCGGAGTTTGTGTACATTTTGTGTGTAATTTCGTGGTTGGTTGGTCAGTTGGGTTGTCAGTTGGGTGGTCATTTTTAGCGCGAATAGACCCCCTAACTACCCAAAATGAGCACAAAAACCCCCGTTTTTTTTGAAAATCGACCCCTTTAATTACCATTAAACGACATGGGTAAAATATAGTGCAAACCCCGATAAATAGGGCGTTTAACGGGTGTTTAACGGCTGAAAAGGCTACAACTTTTTTTGTAAACGCATAAAGTCTGCCATATTTATGACCTTTATACGGCATGGGCAACTGTCTCGCTGTCTGCATCTGAGACACTTTGCCCCCCGCTGCATTCAAGTTGGGCAATTCGCTCTTTGAGCTGGCCAATTTCCTGCGCCTGCTGCCTAATGGTATCTACCAGCTGCATAACAGTACCCGTGTCGCTCATGGCGGGCTTTTCGTCAGCCTCTTTAGTCATATTACCCCGTCCTGTCAGCAACCAGTCGGCTGAATAAAGGGGATAATTTTCAACTATTGCGACTAACCACTTTGCTTGAATGTCTGTGCCATTACTGACTGCGCGAGAAATTACGCCTTTACTTGCACCTATAGTCCGCTCTAATGCGCCTATGGTTATGCCCTCTAATTCGGCAATTTTTACTATGTTTTCTAAAATTTTTGCCATAAGGTTGAAAATTATCGCCAAAATATTTGGTGGGGTTGAAAATTATCACTATCTTTGCAGCGTTGTTACGAATAACAGCGCGGCAAAGTTACGAAATTTAGCTGAAAAAAGAGACAAATAAACATAAGTTTAACATTAAATGTAAAAGGACATGACACAGAAAGAATTTGAAGAGCGCACGGGTTTAAAGCTCAGCGCATGTGAGTTTGAGAGCGTACACAGCATTTATATGGCTGCTGGCGACGGTATGGATAAGGACGTGTTCTGCAAGGAGTGGAAACGTCACGGTGAAAGCAAGCTGCTTGCTAACATCTGGCGCGAGCTTCGCAGACAGGAGCAGGTAGTAGAGGGAAAAACGATCGTGATAGCGAACATGCAGCAGGAAAAAGAGGAATTAGTAGATTTTCTGCTGGAACGCGCACAGAAGTTTGGCGACGAAGAACTGCTGCTTAAGGCCATTGACATGGTAGGCCATGCAGAGGTGATACGTAGAAAGCTGGCTGCTGACATGCCCCTGTTGGAACGCGACCGCGAGTACATTAAAAACAACCTGAAATAAGAGAGAGCGGCAGCGGGCAACCGCTGCCCATACTAACAACAGAATGACTAATCAATTTAAAGAGTAAAAGGATATGAAAAAGCAGATTGAGGTATCGAAAGAGGTACGCGAGAACATTGAAAAGGTGTTTAATTGCAGCCGCATGAGCGTTTGGCGTGCTCTGTCGTTTACAGACAACAGCGAGCGCAGCAAGCGCATACGCGTTTATGCCATTAAGAACGGCGGCACTACCCTGATAACTGCCCCTGAGTGTGAGACCATACACGACGCTAACGGCTACATGCGTCAGTGGTTTGCCAACGGTGCTCTGATAGAGATAGACAAGCACAGCGGACACGCTGACGTTTACGACCGCTTTGGCCGTAAGATGCAGGAGCACGACAATGTAAGTATTCCACAGTTGTACACTATTCAGGAGTTTGCAGCAGCTCTTTAAGGAGGTAGAGGTATGGAGTATTACGCAAACACGCTTTGCATTAGCCACAATGAGCTTGTAGGTGGTGGTATTATGACGTATGACACGGTGGCAAACCTGCGTCGTCGTAATCAGCTGCAACAGGTACGCCGTGGCTGTTATGGCACGCCCGCGCTGTTTGCTGTTGACAGTCTGCCATTGAAGTACCGCACAGAGGTTTACCGTCGTTACCCTGACGCTCAGGAGAAAGCGGACAGCAAGCCTTTTGTAGAGGCCATAGAGCCAGACGGTGCAGCTATGCAGTTCTTTGCAGACTACGTATTGAGCGACGGCAGACACCTGACGACAGACAAACAGCAGGAATACGCCAACAATTGTGCTATACTTAACGCCTTTAAGCTCTGCATAGAGCGTGCGAACAGTCACCGCATACGTCAGAGCAAGGCGAAAATAAAGCTGTGTGAGTTTTGGGCAAAGGCCGCAGCCGCCCTGCCGCGTATCAGCGACGCATGGCCAAACAGTCTGCCACAGAATAACCGCCGCCTGCACCAGAAATTCAACGAATACACGGCGCAGGGCTACGTTTGCTTTATCAGCAAGAAATGGCAGAATAAGAACGCTGCAAAGGTGGCTGACGCTGAGCAAGAGGCTACAATGGCCATGCTGCTGTCTCACCATAACAACCTTGACAATGCCATGATAGCTGAGTATTACAACGTGGTAGCCAACACTAACGGCTGGGAAACGATAGCTGCCAGCACTGTAGGCGTATGGCGCGAGAAGCTGGACTTAGTGACAGCAGCAGGCCGCAGGGGTGTAACCAACTTTAGGAATGAAAAGACGATGCAGATAAAGCGCGTAAGGCCTACTGCTGCTTTCCTCATGTGGTCGCTTGACGGTTGGGACGTTGAATTACTCTACCAGCAGACTGCTACGGACAGAAAAGGCCACAACGTGACTACGTACAGCAACAGGCTGACGGTTGAAGTAGTGCTCGACCCGTGCTGTGACTACCCTATAGGCTATGCCATTGGCACGCATGAGACCCCCGAACTGATTACCGCCGCCCTGCGCAATGCAGCACAGCACGGCAGAGAGCTGACGGGTCAAATGCTGAAAGCCTACCAGCTGCAATGCGACCACTACGCTATTAAGGCCATGACAGAGCGTTACGAGGCTATCAGCAAGCACCTGACCCCTGCAAGGGTTAAGAACGCTAAGGCAAAGCCTGTAGAGCGTTATTTTGGCTACCTGAATAACGAGTATTGCAAGCGTTGTAACAATTGGTCAGGCTACGGCATAACGAGCGACCCAAAGAAGCAGCCCAACAGTGAGGCACTAAACATGCTGCGCCACTCATTCCCCGATGAAGCAGGCGTGCGTGCTCAGATAGACGAAATTATTGCCCGCGAACGTGCTAAGAAGCACGCGCAGTTTATGGAGTATTACAGCAAGCTGACGGCAGACAAGGTGCTGCCTCTGAGCAAAGAAAACTACCTGTACTATTTCGGAGAGACGACAGGGCAGACCAACGCCCTGACGGGTAGCGGACTGCACCCCACGCTGCTGGGCATTAAGCGCGACTATGAGAGCTTTGACCTGTCGTTTAGGCAGCACGCAGGCGAGAAGTGGGCAATACACTACGACCCTGAGGATATGACCACCGTATTGGCAACCAACGCAGACGGCACGCTGCGCTACATGCTTGAAGCTAAGCACACGCAGCCTATGGCATTGGCAGACCGCAAAGAGGGTGACGCTCAGCAGCTGGAACGCGTGGCAGGCTTTAACAAGCAGCTGGAAGCGCACGTTACCAATGAGCTGGGCAGATATGGTGAGACGTTCATAGGCATGGCAGAGCGTAACCCACAGCTTGACACGCTGCGCAGGCTGCTGATATGTGACAGCAGAGGGCAGCACAAGTTGCCAAAGGCACAAGCCCGTCTGACAGCTGCCGAAATAGAGGCTGTAGAGGTCAGACCCGTAGGAAATGCAACGGGAGAGGCGGCAACAGATGTGCCACTGATACCACAGGGGGCAGCACCTACGGACACAGAGGACTACAGTATTTTTTAAACAACCGATTATTAACAATTAAAACACGTAAAAGGATATGACTAACAACGAGAAACAGGCCATTGCAGCACGCCTTAAGAACTACTGCGACCAAAAGGGCAGCCAGAATAAAGCCGCCAAAAGTCTGGGCATTAGCAGTGCCACCGTCAGCAAGGTTTTAGCTAACGACTGGGAAACAATCAGCGACGACATGTGGCGCAGCATAGCCGCCCGCACGGGGCATGACGCTACACAGTGGGCAATAGTCCGCACAAGTGCTTACGACCGTATGACGTTCTTACTGACGCAGGCGCAGGAAGAAAGCCTTGTGCTGGGTGTAATTGGCTTTGCAGGGTGTGGTAAGACTGAGGCCATTAAGAACTACACAGCAGGCCACAGAGACGTTTACCACCTGTGCTGTAGCGAGTATTGGACTATGCGCACTTTCATTGGTAAGCTGTCGAAGTGCTTAGGCATGGATATAGCAGGCAGCACGTCAGAGCAAATGGAGGCTATTGTAGAGCGTCTGCAAGCCGTTGACACGCCCCTGATAGTGTTAGACGAAGCAGACAAGCTGAAAGACCCCGTGCTGTATTTCTTCATTAGCCTGTACAATCAGCTGGAGGGTCAGTGCGGTATCATGCTGTGTGCTACTGACTACCTGCAAAAGCGCATTGAAAGAGGCCTGCGCTTTGGCCGTAAGGGTTACGAGGAAATACACAGCCGCATTGGTCGCCGCTTCATTAAGCTGGACGTTATCAATGAGGGTGACATCGTAGCCGTGTGCAAGGCCAACGGCGTGACAGACAGCCAGACCATTAAGAACATTGTAGCCGATGCAGACAGCGACCTGCGCAGGGTTAAGCGTGCTGTGTGGGCAGCTAAGAAAGGAGGGGCACAGTAATGGACTTTAAGCACCTGAACAGAAAGCACCGCATAACGCTGGGCATGAAGCCAGCGGACGCGGGCAGGGCTATGGAGGAATGGATAAGGAGACAAGCCCCCGTAGATATGACGGTAAGACGCGCTAAGACGCAGGGCATGGTCTGTTTTGTGGTTGACCTGATACCCAACGGGAATGCCAGCGGCCTGTATTGGCTGAGCTGGTGCGTGAAAGAGTACAATTGTATGGTAGATATTAAGGAGCTGTAAGGAATGGCCAGAGCGATAAGTAACAAGAACGTACTACAGGCACGCTTCAACGTGGCAGAGTTTGACGGGGCATTTAAGGCCAGCTTTGGCCGCCCTGAGCTGCGCGGCACATGGCTGATATACGGCGGCAGCGGTTGTGGTAAGACGACGTTTGTAATGGAGCTGTGCAAGTATCTCACACGCTTTGGCCGTGTGGCATACAACAGTCTGGAGCAAGGCTTGTCGCTGTCGCTGCAAAAGGCTTGGGAGCGCGTCAACATGGCAGAGGTAGGCACACGCATTATCCTGCTGGATAAAGAGAGCCTAAAGGAGCTTACAGCCCGCCTGAAAAAGAAGCAAAGCCCCGACATTGTGGTAATAGACAGCCTGCACTATTGGCTGGGCTTTAAAATGAGCGACTACATGAAGCTGCGCGGGCAGTTCCCCGATAAGCTGTTTATATTCATAGCGCATGAGAAAAAGGGAGAGCCTAAAGGCACGCTGGCGCAAAACATCAGATATGACGCTGACGTTAAGGTGCGCGTAGAGGGCTACAAGGCCTTTACTACTACCCGCTATGAGGTGGCAGACAAGGGAGAGGGTGGCGCAGACTTTGTGATATGGGAACAGGGCGCAGCTGAGTATTGGGCAAACATAACTAAGTAAGAAATGGCAATGAAAGTATATATTTCTGGTAAGATTGGCGAGGACGTGCTGTCAGAGGCTACCCGTCAGAAATTCGCAAAGGCAGAAGCCTACCTGAGAGAATGGGGCTTTGAGACATTCAACCCCACGACCAGCGGTCTGGGTGAGCTGGCAGAGGCCAACGCCAAAGCCAACGGCACAGACTTTTACACTGAGATTATGGCACTTGACATAGCAGAGCTGAAAAAGTGCGATGCTATCTACATGCTTACCGATTGGCGCGACAGTGCAGGTGCTCAGAGAGAGTACAAAGAGGCACAGCGCAACGGCATACAGTTGTTTTACGAGACAAAGGACTAAGGCAATGGCAAAGGAAAACAAGACAATGGACGAAATCCACAGGGGGCTGCTGAAAAAGTACCATACGCTGTGCGGTCTGCTGGGTCTGACTGAGCAAGAGAAAAAGGCCATAGTAAGCAGCTACGGCGTGGAGAGCAGCCGCGACGTTGACACGCACGACCTGATAGACATTTGCGCTAAGCTGTCTGCACAGGTGAACGATAAGAACGGCGTGGATATAGACAAGCTGCGTAAGCGTTGCATGGCTGCTATTGGCGCATGGCTTAAGGCAGCAGGTAAGTACCAGAACGCTGCTATTATCAAAGGTATTGCCTGCCGTGCCACACAGCATGACGACTTTAATAAGATACCCCGCGAGCGTCTGCGTAACCTGATAGCCACCTTTAACAACAAAGTGAAAGACGCAGAGGCAGTGGAACAGCTGGCTAAAGACCCGCTGCTTACGCAGTCAGAGATACCCCCGTTTATGGGGTCAGCTGGTGAGGCATGAGTATGGAAGCAACAATAAAAGAACTTAGTGAGGCTGCAAAGCGTATGGCAGCAGCTACACAACCAACAGCCAAAGAGTTTGCAAAACTTGGCAAAGTGATAGATAACATGAGTAATAAACCCCAAAAACAAAAGAGTATGAAAGTAAAAGAGTATTTCAAGAGTTTAGGCCGCGTAGTGCTGGTGTCGCCTTTTATCTTTATAGGCATTATCGTGCTTGCTACGGGCATTTTACTAAAGAGTCTGGGTTACTGTCTGCTGGGTGACATTAAGGCCGCCACAAGCGAAATAAAAGCCCTTTGAGAGAAAAAGCATTTAACCACATTTAATAACCCTTTAAACAACATTCAAAAATGGAAACAAAACAAGTAACAATGACTGCTGAGGAACAGCAGCAGTTTGAAGCCTTTAAGCAGCAACAGGCTAAGGAGGCAGCGGCTAAACGCCGTAAGGAGAACAGAGAGGCTTACGCTAAGCTGGTAGATGAAGAAATAGACGCTGCACTGCCAGAGCTTCGCAGCCTGTCTGAACAGATTAAGACCGTTAAGACTACCGTTTACGGCAACTTTGCTGAGGTGCTTAAGATGAAAGCAGAGGTTATGGGTCTGACCACTGACGGGCAGAAAAGCCACACGTTCACCAACAGTAAGGGTGACAAGCGCATTACGCTGGGTGTTAACACCGTTGACGGCTACCGTGACACCGTAGAGGACGGCATAGCAATGGTGCAGCAGTACATACAGAGCTTAGCCGTTGACGACAACAGCCGTGCGCTGGTAAAGACCGTACTAAGACTGCTGAGCCGCGACCAGCAGGGCAACATCAAAGCCAGCCTCGTGCTACAGCTGCGCCGCATGGCAGAGGAAACGGGTAACGAGCAATTCATTGAGGGTGTAAAAATCATCGAGGAAAGCTACCAGCCCGCCACTACTAAGCAGTATATCAGAGCTGAGTACAAAGACGAAAAAGGCTGCTGGCGTATCGTGCCCCTGTCTGTTACAGACGTGGAATAAAAAAAGTGGCGTGCATTGCCCATTTCTGATCGCCGCACGCCCCCGATGTAAAAGGACGTTGCAAAAGTACAAAAAAAATCGGAATGTGCAAAGCAATTCACCACAAATCTACTATCGAACGCACAAAAAAGATACGAGCTATCACAGAGCGTTACTATGAGGCGGGCAATAACAGCAAATGTTACAAAGCAGTTTGGCGCAAATATGTTTACCCCATTTACCCGATGTGCTATAGGACATACTTAAACTATCTGAACATACCAACGCCGCCACCACCGCCACCGACCGCACTACAACTAACGTTGTTTGACTTTATGGACGCTCACCCTGTTTTATGACGGGGTGAGTTTCTTTTTTATGCAAAGGCGCGGTCGATAATCTCTGCGTCAGTGAGCTGTACAGGTGTGTGCTTTCGTGCGCTGCTGACATCTGTAACACGGGTGCTGAACGTCTCAATGCTTTCTATCAGCTCTAAGTGGTTATGATTGGTAGCAGAGGCGGTAAGCATGAAGCTGGCAAAGTATTCGCCTGAAAGCCCGTGCAGTGCTGCATCTATTTTGTCTATCAGGTCGAAAATGCCCAATGCCTCAGTCATACGTTTGTCGTCGCTGCCGCTATAGTTTACAGCGCGTGTAACAATGTGCAGGCGAATGTTGACGTTAGCCGTGCGTACATGGTTGCTTTGCTGGTGTACGTCGTAAGGCTCAAACTCTATGAACACGGCAGGCACAGGCCATGTTATGCCCGTCTGAATGGTGGCTATTTGCTCATTCCAAAGGTCAATGAACTTAACCTCCTTAACTTGCTCTTTCAGTCTTTCGACTATGGCCAAAAACAGTTGCTTTCTCATTTGTTTGTACGTATAAAGTTAGACAGTGAGGCGTTGAACTGCTTAACGTTGTCGTCAATAACGCCCCTGATAATTTCCTGTGTACGCTGGCCGTCACCTACAAACTGACGCTGTGGTATGTTGACGCGCCGCTGGTGGCTGCGCACGGTATATACCTTACCCGTCTTATAGTGTTTTCGCTGGTGCTGTCTGACAGTAACAAAGCCGCTGCCGCCCTCATTGTGTACGGTGGCATAGCTGGTGTCGCTGGTAAAGCGCACGCCGTCACCCTCAACGCTGCCCTTAATGCTGCGACGCATACGGCCAGAGACGACCAACAGCGAGCCGTTGGCTTTAGGGTCTTTGCGTGCTTTCCATGCGTCAGTAAAGAACGCTTTGCGCTCAAAGTTCTTATCGAACTCGTCGGAAAGCTCAACCCTCATGTCGTCGAGTATGTCCTTTTTCAGCTTGTCAGCGGTTATTATTTCGGCCATTATATTACTTTCCTATTTTGGTCATAGCCAGTCCTACCAGCATTAAGGTTAGTGCTATCTGAGCCTCTTTGTCGTCAACGTCTTTGACATCTACCTGTATGGGGGCAGCTGTCAGCTTTTCCCATAGTTCGCTGTCTATTTCCGTATCTGCGAGCTGTGCAACCATTCCGAATGCGTCTCGCCCTAATTCCATGCTAATTGTAACTTTTTCCATTATTTCGCTTGTTAATTGAAAAATTATGCTTACCTTTGCAGCGCAAGTCAGGCTTTGTCGTGAGGCTTAGCTGGCGGCAGCGGGTGTTAAGCTCCTGCCTACCATACTTGCAGCCGCCCCGTGTGGGCGGTTTTTTTATTCTATATCATAGACGCGCAGCTGCTGTTCACCATTGACAACAACGTACACATGCTTTATGCGCTGCTTACTGCCTAACTCCACAATACGCCTTTTGTACCACTGCATATCGTTTAGCAGCTTTGCTTCATCGAATAGTGTGCTATCATGGAAATACAGGCAGACACTATCGCTGCTTTCGCCTGTCTTACGTTTGACATTACCCAACTGCTTATTTTTTGCTGTCAGAGCATTGCCGTAGTAGCCGTTAGTGGTAATGCTGCGTATATCCATAACTATGCCGTCTAATTCGAGGTCAAGAGCAGGTAACATGTCACCTTTTGCACCGTTAGGGTCATGCTTGCTTTCGTCTCGCAGTATAGCAGTGTGCCCCATATCAAAAATACACTGCTGGCACTCCCTTTCAAGTTGTGCCATTGACATACCGAAAAGCTCTGTTTTTTTATTGTTGTCAACATTATGCCCTACGTGCGTTGCCATAATAGCACCCGTGCTTTCGTTGAACTGCACGTCGTTATAATTGTCGTCTGTCAGATAGTCGTTATAACGGCTGCGTGCGCACTCTATCTTAGCCACCTGCTGCGTTACGGCCTTAGCCTCTGGGCTTGCTTTGTAGTATGGGTGCTTAGGCGGGAACAGCTGCATGGTCTTTCCTGAGTTGTAGCGGAACATCTTTTGCTTAGCTTCCTCAGTAGCGGTGTCACCTGCCTGCATAGCGTCAGCAGGGTTGCTGCGCTGGTATTTGCCCACACGTACCTGTACAGCCGTACAGCGGCAGCCCCAACCGTTAGGGGGGTAATACTTAGACCAGAACGGGTCGCTGGGCGGCAGGGTTATGCCGTTAAGTGCTGCATGGTCTGGGCGTACCTTATCGTCGCCTGCCGTGCGGTACTGTAGGTCGTAGCGGTCGCCGTCAGCCTCAATGTCAACCCACTTAGCAGCCATTTGAGACGTGCCCACAGCGTGCTTATATTCCGCATACAGGTAGTTGGTGTTATACTTGCTGTTAATCTGCTTAACGTCGTCTTTAAATTCCTCAAAAGACTTAATGCTGCCGTCGTCTTTGACCATAGACAGCCCCACCTCGCGCAGGGCGTGGAACGTCTTAAGACCTGAGAAAATAAAGGCGTTGTTTTCAAGCGCATAGCGTAGCGTTGGCGGCACGTCAACGGGCAGGTGGCTGTCAACTCCCTGCTTAATGGTGTTGGCCGTTGCCGTCAACAGCTTACGCGCTGCGTCTGTAGTCATGTCGCTGGCATTAAAGCCGCCCTGATTGTACACGGCGTTGGCTGCTTCATCGAAAGCGTCAGCCACCGTGTCAGTGTCAATGTCGTTAGCCTCTGTGTCTTTGGCCAGCTGTAGCAGGTCGTCACTGTAGAGGTCAGACAGTGCGGTATTGAATGCCCCGTAACGTTCCCTTAGTTGTATAGTCTGGGCGGGGCTTAGTCGAAAAAACGGTCTGGCTGTGTCTTAGCCTCGCGTATGCCCGTAATATCAATATTGTACTTTTCGGAAATCCACGCAGGGTCAACCTCAAAGTATTCAAGTACGACGCGCAGCAGCTCGCGCAGCTCAGCTGGAGTATAAGTAGCTGCATCGTTCCACTCAAAGCGGCAGCCCTCTACCTTAAAGCCGTGTACCAGCATGAGGGGCAGCAGCTTGTCATTAACGACGTTTTCAAGTAGTGTTTTATCGTTCTTTACAACGTTCTTAAATACGTCGAGGTGCGTTTCAGACTGTGACAGGCTGCTGCCGCTGTCAATGGTCATAGTCTGGTTAAGCAGCACCTTTGATATTTCGCTGTTACAGCGGTCAACGCGTTTGTCGTAAACGTTGTAAGCGTCACCCCTGCTGCTTTCCTTAATCTCAATATCCGTGCCGTCAGGAAAGAGACCCCAAAAGGCACTACCCATATTTTCAAGTGCATTTTCTATTTTCTGTCTCTCTCGATCGTCAGTAGTGGTAGCTTTGGCAATACGCATAGGAGCACCGAAAATTTCACCGAACATATCCCAAAAGCCTAACATGTTCTTTTTGCTGATACACTGCGACGCGCAGGCCAGCAGCAGGCCTAAGTCTTTCGGTTTGCCCACCTCTATGCACCAATTGGCAATGTCACCATCACGGTAAGGTATGCCGCTGCGCCAATCGTCAGAGGCGTATTTTAGCAGCACGCCGTGCTCTGGGCACACATGCTTACGCGGTACAAGCTCAACGCTGCTGAAAGCAAGGCCGTTGGCCGTCTTAATAATATCGTTGAACTGTATGAGGGAATGCCCCCACAGGTAACTGTCAAGTGCCAGCTCTAAGAAGTCGTTAAACCACTGTGAGCGCAGCAGTGCTGTTGCTTGCTCATTCTCTTTGCCGTCTTTGCCTACCAGACGAAAGTCGGCAGACAGTACCATGCCCTTACGCTGCCCCCATGCGCCTAACAGGTGGCCGTCAACCATGCAGTCAGTGTAAATGTCGTACAGGCGTGAGCGGTTGGGGTTTTCCACATCTATGGCCTGCTGCCATGCCTGCCTCCACATGCCTATGTCTTTCTTTGTGAGGCTGTCAGTCTGCTGTAAGAGCTGCGCCGTTAGCTTTATGCCCTCTTTGCTTTTGGCGAAACGTGCGAGCCGTGCCATGTCATAGCGGCTGTAAATCTCACCGCCGCGCACTGCCTCTATAGCTGTCTTAAATCTATTGAGTAGTTCCATATTTAATGCTGTTTAAATGCTGTTTATTACCATGTCATATTAGTGCGCTCACAGCTGCCGTACTTGACGGGGTTAGCCGTGTCAGTTTCGCCGCTTTCGCCTGTGTACGTTGGCAGGTCTGGGCGTGCTTTGCTGGCCTGTACGTCTTTGAGCCACTTAATACTGTCGTTATAGAGACATTCGCGCCGCTCATGCCCCATGCTCTGAGGTAGGCGGTGTATCATTAGCCAGAGCGTTATATTAACAGCGCACTGCACCAGCATGGGGTTACGGTCGTCACCCTCAGCGGCAAAAGCCTGCTGCATGTCGTAGCGGTGTGCTGTGTAGCTCTTTATTTCCTCAATGGCTGCCTTTTCAGCAGTCAGGCGTATGGCAGTGTTGGCCTGCAACTGTTCAAACTCGTAGTCGTCGCATACGCTCTTATAGTCATCTTCGGTCAGGAACATTAGGCAGTTGTTTTTGGTAATGCTTCAAATATTGCAATCTCTCTGGCTTTCTCTGCTGTAAAGCCCTTAGTAAAGCGGTGCTGCTTAATCAGCTTACGCACGCCCTGCATTGATACCACTACGGGCTTACCCGCAGAGACTAATACAAGGTACTTACGACGGTTGAGGGTGGCGAGCTTTTGCGCCTTTTTGATAGCACGGTTTTTGCGGTAGTCGAAAAGCCATGCCTTAATGAGTTTCTGAAAATCTACCATGATACATTTTTTGCGTTTCTGCGTCTGCCGAAAGACGGCTCGAAACTGGTTATACGTGAGTGCTTTTGCAGTATGGATAATGCGCCCTCGTCGGCATCGGGCGCGTCGTCATGTCCGCGCATACCTCTTTGGAATGCCAGCGTTTGGTCTAAGCCTGCCAGCATGTCGGGGTCGTCTTTCTGGCTGTCGTCGTAAAAGACGAAGCCGCGCTCCCAAAGCGGTGCTATACTTTCAATACGCAGGAACTTGTCAGGCTTTTTGCGTTTGTCGCCAATGATAGGCAGCTGGTAGCCGCGTAGCTCACCCTCTGTCGTAAAGTCGTCTAACAAAGCGTCCTGCATGAAGTTGGCCTCCATATAGAACTTTATAGCTATGCCAATATCCTGCGCCCATTCGTAAAGGTCGTAGCACCAGCGTATCATTTCGGCAACAGTAGCCTGTCTGACGAATGCACGCAAATGCCACAGCTGCGTTTTCTTTGTCTTACCCCACAGCTTTGCAGCCTTATAGTCGTTTTTGGTGGTGCTTTTCCATGCAGGGTCGATATACAGTACAATTTCTGTAAAGTCTTTCCATGCAGGCCTCTTTGCCCACCTTATCCAATCCTGACGGAATACTGCGCCCTCTACAATGGGGTTATTCATGTATTCTTTTTGAAAGCGTCTGTAGCCTACTACCTGCTGAATGTTGGTGCGTACCTCATCTATTGACCATTTGGCCGCCCATGATACATTGCCGTGGCTGTCAATGATGTTGACCTTAGTAACCTTGAAAGACTTGATCGCGGCAATATTGGCCAGCACAGAGTTTTTGGCAATGAGGTTGCCCACCATGATAAAACGACCGCGACCACCGTCTAAAGCACCGTACAGGGCAGTAAGTACCCAATCAGTGAGCTTTGTAACACGGGCGGGGCTTTCGCACAGTTCGTCGTCGTCGAGGTCGTCAATAACAATGTAGTCAGGGCGGTGCGAGCGGTAACGCAAACCACGCGGAGACTGACCGCGACCGCGTGCAAAGAATGCCGTACCGTCTTTTGTAACAAACTCACCATCCTGCCAGCTGCCACTATTGTACTGCTGGCCAAAGTCAGCAATGTAACGCTGGTTATACTGTAGCTCAGCCTGAACGTCTGCCAGCAGTGTGTTGGCGTTATCCTCAGACTTACCCACCAGCACCATGACGTTAAACTGTCGCAGCTCTTTGCCATTCCACGCCTGAGCCTTTAGCCACATCGGTATAAATATATCCATGTGTGTGGACTTTGCCGCGCCTCTGTGCCACATGGCTACACCCTTGAAATTGCGGTCGCTAAGCACGTCGTTAGCGGCCTTTATCTGGAATGGTGCGCAGGCGGTAGGCTTTCCCGTTTGCGGGTTTATGGTATAGTGTGGGAAATAATACTCAACAAAGGCGTTATAGTCAGCCAACAGCTTTTTAATGCGGGCACTTTTCTGCGCCTGCGTCTCATGGCTGTTTACTACTGTGCTGTCCTGTACCGTCTCGCAGTGTTTCTTCCACGCTTCGAGTGCCTCTTTGGGGGTCAGCTTGTCAATATTCAGTGGCATGTTACATCAGCTTGTTTTGCATCAGATACGTAATATATTGGTTATGGTACTTGTTAATGGTTTTCAGCAGCTCAGGCGTAATGCCGTCGTCAAACTGTGCCTGAAATTGCAGCCACTTGCTGAATGCCATAAACACCTCTATAACATCGACAATGCTGGTGTGCTTGTCGAGTTTCTGAATGGTAGCGGAGAACTTGGCGAGCTTATCGCCGAGACCCGCTGCCGCGTTTGGGTCGTCGCTGTTGTTAACGCTTTCTATCATTTTGTCAATGGTACGCAATAGCTTGTTTACCAGCTCAGGGCGTGAAATATTCTGTGCTGCCCGTTGCTCTGACCAACCGTTGTCGTTGACCCACTTAGTGATAGTCTGCGCAGAAATACCCGTTTTTTCGGCTATCGTCTTTTGCGTGTCACCCTGCATGTAAAGCAGACGTGCTAACTCTTTCTTTTCTTCTAACTGCTGCTTAGTAAGCGGCTTTGCCTTTTTTGTTGTCATTCATACTGTCAAATTTTAATTATGCGCTTTCGCGCGTTTTCTCGCTGCAAAATTGGCTATTTAGGCTGACATATAAAAAAAGAGCGTCAAAACTTTACACTCTTTTTGTATAGACGCGCGAAAGTTAGCAATTTTGTGCCAGAAATCGCGGTGTGGCGCAGTGGTAGCGCGTGAGATTCATTCCCTTAAGGTCGCAGGTTCGACTCCTGCCACCGCAACAAAATCTTTTCATGGGCAGAGACGGCAGGCAGCAGCCGTGTTTGATGTAAACAGTTAGTCATAAATAGTGTTTTAGGTTAGTAATTGAGTTAGTAGTTTTTTCAGCGTGGGGCGGCAGCTGCCTGCCGCTACCATCAAACCAAAAGCAAGCGAAATGGCAAAAGACATGGTGATAAGTACCAGCCGCGTGAACTGTTACGGCTACCGCGTGCTGACAGAGGGCATAAACATTGAACAGTACCAGAAAAACCCCGTACTGCTGTATATGCACAACAGAGGTGTTGACGTGCTGCCTATTGGCCGCGTCGAAAACCTGCGTTTTGAGGGTGACAGGCTGATAGGCACGCCCGTATTTGACGAAAACGACCCATTTGCAAAGCAGATAGCAGACAAATGGGAGCGCGGTTTCCTGCGCATGTGCAGCCCCTCATTGGAATTGATAGAGAAAAGCGACAACCCCGCCATGCTGTTACAGGGTCAGACACGCCCCACTGTCACACAAAGCGTACTGACAGAGGTAAGCATTGTTGACATTGGCGGCAACGATGACGCTTTACAGCTGCTGCATAACGGTGCAGTGCTTAAGCTGTCTGCTGGGCAGCCCCATGAGCTGCTGCCGCTGCTGGAACTGTCAGCACCGAAAAATGAGAACGTGAACGACAACGCCGACACATCGGCCAATATTAACACAAAAAACAGTAATATGAAAAAGGAAACTTTAGAGCTGCTGGGTCTGAGCGAGAACGCCACCGAGCAGGAAATCCACGAGCGCATTAAGCTGCTTAAGGAAAACGCTGACAAAGCGAAACAGTTAGAGTTGTCTATGGTAGAGCGTGAGGTTGACGCTGCCATTGCCGACAAACGCGTCACTGCTGACAAGCGCGACCACTTTATCAAGCTGGGTAAGGCCGTAGGCGTTGACAGCCTGCGCGAGACTTTGGCATTGATGAAACCTGAGCGTAAGCCTACAGACGTAATCGACCAGCACAACGACGCGCCACAGGGCGGCCAGCATGAGCAAGGCCAGCTGTCTAAGCTGTCTGAGCTGACCCCTGACGCTGCCGAAAAGCTGAAAGCGGAAAACCCCAAAGAGTACGCCCGCCTTTATAAGGCTGAGACAGGCGTAGAGCTGGCAGAGGTCTAACAGCCGTTAAGCAGCCGTTAAACAGCCGTTAAACAGGTTTAATAACTAAAATAACAATTTGAAGCAATGAAACATTTTTCTTTTCTGCGAGGCCTTTGCCTCATGTTGGTTGCCGTAGCCGTCAACAGTGTTATGGGCGCAACCATTGGTACTGCCGTGTTTGGCTGCACTGCTGAGACGGGTGCAGCTGTAGGCAACGCTATTGCCATTGCAGCAGGCGCATTCATGCCTACAGGCAGCCTGTGTGCAGGTGTGTTTACTGAGGTGTGGACTGGCTTTATGATTAAGGCTTTCCGCACAGCCCCCGAACAGCTGGGCTGGTACGACCGCATCCGCTCTTTCGATCAATACGTAGATAACGACGTTATCCACTTTACTGAGATTGGAGGCGACCCCGCCGTATTGGTCAATAATACCACCTACCCGCTGGGCATTACCGCACTACAGGACACTGACAAGCCTATTAGCCTTGACAAGTTCGACACTGAGGCTACCCCCGTCACTGACGACGAGCTGCACGCTATCAGCTACGATAAGATGCAGAGCGTACAGGAACGCCACCGTGAAGCCATTAAGGAAAAGGTCTATGAAAAGGCTATCCACGCTATTGCCCCCAACAGTAATGTAGCAGGCGAGACCCCTGTTATTGCTACCACGGGCGCAGCTGACGGTACGCGTAAGCGCATGTGCCCTGACGACATTATTACGCTTAAGAAGCATTTCGACCAGATGAAAACGCCTAAGACAGACCGTATTCTGGTGTTAAGCTCAGAGCACGTAAACGACTTGCTGGCTACCGACCAAAAGTTCCGTGAGGCTTATAACATCAACCAGACTGAGGGTAAGATTGCCCGCCTCTACGGTTTCGACATCTACGAGTACGACGGTGTGCCCTCATACACCAGCGCAGGCAATAAAAAGCAGTGGGGCGCAAATGCCGCAGCAGGCGACAAGCAGGCCTCTGTTGCATTCCACGCTGGCAGCATGATGAAAGCCAACGGCTCTGTGCAGTTCTATTTCTCAGAGGCACAGAAAGACCCCCTGTACCACCGCAACCTCGTTAATTTCCGTAAGTGGGGTATCTGCCTGCCTCTTAAGGCTAAGTACACCCGCGCTGCAATCTACAGCGGCACTACGGCCTAAACGCATAAGTGAATGGCACGCCTAAAGTATCTGGTAATCCATTGCACCGCGACCCCTGCTGGGCGTGAGGTGTCAGCGGCTGAAATACGCCGCTGGCACACTGCGCCCGTCAGCAAGGGCGGCAGAGGTTGGAAGCAGGTAGGCTATACTGACCTTTTCCACTTGGACGGTAAGGTTGAGCGTCTGGTAAACAATAACGAGGACATGAACGTTGACCCGTGGGAAGTTACCAACGGCGCAGCAGGCTTTAACAGCGTCAGCAGGCACATTGTGTATGCAGGTGGTGCAGACGCTAAGAACGTCAAGAAAGCCGTAGATACCAGAACGGAGGCACAGAAAGAGGCACTGAAAAAATACGTGCTGGAATTTCACCGCCGCTTTCCCGCCGTCAGGATAGTAGGTCACAGGGAGCTGGACGCAGGCAAAGACTGCCCGTCCTTTGACGTTCCCGCATGGCTTAGGAGTATCGGAATAAAACAGTAATATGAATGAACAGCGAAATACTTACAATCATACTGCCAACGGTGGCAGCTGCCGTGAGTGCCCCAATAGGTGCATGGATAGGCAGCGTGCTGCAAAAGCAGAAATACAAGGAAGAGATAGCAGCCATGCGTGCAGCGGTTGACGAAAAGCTGGCGGGCGTTAAGTCCACAGAGCTTGACAATGTACGTAAGGCTAATGACCTGCTTGTAGAGAGCATTGTAACCCCGCTGAAAAAAGAAATAACAAGTTTACGCAGAGATGTTGACAAATTCAGAAAAGCAGTCGAGAAAATACCGAGTTGTAGCTATGCTGACAATTGCCCTGTTAGCCGTCAGCTGCAAAAGTACGAAGATGACGACCGCCACCAACCAAACGACGACGGTAAGCAGTGAGGTTAGGCAGCAGATTGACAGCGCGGCAAACGAGGCAGTGACAGCTCAGCTGGAGCGTATGGTAGCACAGACCACCGCACAGACAACAGACCTGCTACTGTTTGATACCGAAAAGCCAGCAGACCCCGAAACTCACCTGCACCCCCTGAAAGCTGTAATGCGTCAGCATGCAACTACAGACACGAAGCAGCAGGAGCAAGCCTCTACGCACACAGAGGCACAGCAGAGCAAGCAGACTGTTACAGACATGCAGATGCAGGGCAATGGGCATTGGAAACAGCAGGCAGCCACAGTAGAGGCTACCAGCGTCAGCAAATGGGCTGACAACCTAATGGGTACGCTTGGAGTGGTTACGGGGCTTGTTCTTTCACTGATAGCGATTTATGTAATAATCAAACTAAAAAAGTAAGCAAATGAATAGTATGACCTTTGAGCGACAGGACGGCAACGTGCCTGCTTCGCTGGCAGGGGAAGACCATGTTAGCGGCATTATATTCTATATTGCACAGGCTGACATTCCCGCTGCATTCAAGACAGCCCCCATACAGGCTGTTTCGACTATTGACAAAGCAGAGGAGCTGGGTATTACAGCGGACGACACCAAATGGGCTGTGCGCATGATACACTACCACCTGTCTGAGGCTTTCCGTGCCAACAATGGCATTTCTCTGTACGTAGGTATCTGGTCAAAGCCAGAGACATTTGACTTTACAGAGATTAAGACCATGCAGAATTTTGCCAACGGGCGCATTCGTCAGGTGGGCGTATGGTCTGGTGATACCGTGCTGGCAGAGCCGCAGCTTGTGGCATTGCAGGCTGTTGGTGAGCTGCTGCGCTCACAGGCAGCACCTCTTAGCATTATTTATGCGCCAAAGGTGGCTAACCACGCCGCCATGCCTCAGAACCTTGCAGTAAGCTACGATCGTGTGAGCGTCGTAATTGCTCAGGCAGGTATTGACCCGCAGAGCAATGCAGAGCCAGAGACGGGCGCAGCCCTCTTTGCACAGACAGGCAACGACGGCAACAGCACACATGCCAGCGTGTCATGCTTGGGCTTGCTGCTGGGTATGCTTTCAGCTGCTAAGGTGCAGGAGTCTGTGTCATGGGTTAAGAAGTTCCCCTCTGGTATCAGTGTGCCTGCCTTTGGTGACGGCGTGCTGGTGCGTAACGTTGACAAAGCCGTACTGGAACAGCTGGACGCTTCACGTTACCTTTTCCTTAGCCATATTGTCGGCATTGCTGGCAGCTATTGGAACGACAGCCACAACATGACAAGTGCCATTAGCGACTACAACGCCATTGAGCGTGTGCGCACAATGGATAAGGCAGAGCGTGGCATACGTACCTACCTGACCCCTGAGCTGGGCGGTAACGTGTACATTGATGCAACCACGGGCAAGCTACAGCCTTACACCGTGGAACACTTGGAGACAACCGCCAACAAAGCCCTTGAGGACATGGAAAAGGCAGGCGAGCTGTCAGGCTATCAGGCAAAGATAGACCCCAAACAGGACGTACTTAGCACCTCAACTGTTGAGGTTGTAATCAAGAATGTGCCTGTTGGCGTTATCCGTAGAATGAGAGTAAAGATTGGTTACGTTAAAAAGATTGACTAATGGTAAATGTAAATGGCATTCCCTACGTCAACGGTAAGCTCTATGATTGGGCAGACATCGTTGTAACTATCGCAGGCGTACCCGTAACAGGTATTACGGGCATTGAGTATAAGGACGAGCAGGATATGGAGGCTAAGTACGGCGCAGGCCGCTACCCCGTTGGTTACACCAAAGGCCGCATTACCTGTGACGGCAAAATTACTCTGTATCAGGAGGAGGTCGAAGCTATTCAGAAGCAGACCCAAAACGGACGTATTCAGGACGTTGCCCCGTTTGACATCATTGTTACATACCTGCCAGACACGGGTATTGTACACACTGACAAGCTGCGCAACTGCCTGTTTAAGAACAACCCCCGCCCGTGGAAAGAGGGCGACAAGGGCAAAGAGGTTGAAATTGACCTGCTTATGTCTCATATTGATTGGGGTAAATAACTCTGACGACCCGCTGCGGCAGGCTAACCACCATGCCGCAGCGTAGGTCGTAAACAAGCATTAAAGAACAGTTAAACATCTATTAAATTTCAGCACAATGGATAAAAACGAAGAAAAGAAGTTTGCAGAGACAGCAAAGAAGTGTGGCCACACATACGACGGTGGCGTGACAGAGGAACAAATAAAGCAGTGGAAAGCAAAGCACCGCAAAGTCATTCGTATTGACGTAGTGGACGGTGACGAGCTGCATGTAGGATATTTCCACCGCCCGACGCTTGAAACAATGGCAGCCGTGCAGAAAGTATCGGCAGACAGCGAAATGCGAGGTGCGGAAACCCTGTTTAAAGGCTGCTGGCTGGGTGGCAGTGAGGAATTGGGCACAGATACCGTGCTATTCTCAGAGACCTGCAAGCGTCTCAATGACGCGCTCAGCAGCTGTATGAGCAGCTTAAAAAACTTGTAACGTCGCTGCTGCTGCCCGTTGAAGTGCCAGCAGGCGAAACGGAAGATAAGAACGGGTTTCTAAAAGGGTGTGCGCTGATACGTGCCAACCTGCATATAGACCCGCTGGCGGGCAGCGACGAAGATTGGGCAGCCAACTACGCACAGGCTATTTGGCTTGAAGATTGGAGGCTCGACAGACAGCGTAAGATGATATTAAGCCTATTTGCTGAGCAAAAGGGCGACAGATAATAAACTTTTCCACGAAACAGTATGCAAAACTTTGATTATTCATTCAACATTAACGGCAACTACATGCCTAATATTAAGGGCATGAATGAAGCCACAAGCCAATTTGCCACAAAGACAAAGGAGGCTACAGGTTTCGTTACAGCCTTTGCAAACAAGCTGGCCGTTTTTGACCTTGCTACAGGTTTCGTGGAAAAGCTATCAAACACCATTAACGGCCTCAGTCAGGGAGGCATTCAGCTTGACAGTCAGATGCACGATTTGTCGGCAGTGGCAGGCGTGACAGGTGACGGTCTTAAACAGATAGAACAATATGCCCGTCAGAGTGCTAAGGCTTTCGGTACAGATGCAAGTCAGGCAGTTGTAGGTTATAAGTTGCTTTTGTCGCAGCTTTCGCCTGAGCTTGGTAAGTACCCAAAGGCTTTGCAGGCTATGGGTAACAGCATACAGACTACCAGCAAGCTAATGGGCAACGACGGTGTGGCAGCGGCAGAGGTGCTTACCACTGCCATGAACCAGTACGGCGTTAGCCTTGACGACCCCATGCAGGCCAGCCGCGAAATGGCCAGAATGATGAACGTAATGGCCGCTGCTGGGCAGGCGGGTAGTGCAGAGCTGCCAGCCATTAAGGTGGCGTTAGAACAGTGCGGAATGGCTGCCAAAGCTGCTAATGTGAGCTTTGAGGAAACCAACGCCGCTATACAGGTGTTAGACAAGGCAGGTAAGAAAGGCAGCGAGGGCGGTGTTGCATTGCGTAACACGCTGTCGGTGCTGGCTCAGGGTCGTTTCCTGCCAAAGGACACCAAAGAGGAATTGCAGCGGGCAGGTATTGACGTTATCAAACTGTCTGATACATCTATGAGCCTGCACGACCGCCTGCAAATGCTTAAGCCTGTACTTAATGACGCTGCACTGTTTGGTAAGCTCTTTGGGCGTGAAAATGCGAGTGCAGCGCGTGCGCTGGTACAGGGTACAGACGCGCTAAAGGACTTTACAGATGCAGTGACGGGTACAAACTCAGCAGAGGAACAGGCCGCCATTGTAATGGATAGCTTTGCAGAGCGTCAGGCACGCGCACAGCAGAAGATAGAAGATTTTAAAATATCCCTCTTTGAGGCAACAAACGGGCTTACTTTCTATATCGGCAAAGCTGCTGAGGTGTTAGTGCCTGTCGGCCAGATGATACCGCTATTGCAGGCTATGGGCAGCGGTATGGCATGGATAAAGGGGTTACAGTGGGGTGCAATGTGGGCACGCATACAGTCATTTATATATGCAAGCCGCCTGCAAATGGCCTTTATGAATAAGGAGCTTGTTACGGGGCAGTTTGTTTCTAACGGTTTCTTTATCAATATTACCCGTGCTACGCTTGCTGTGCTGCGCTTTGGCACTGTAGGACTGTTACAGGGTCTTAAGGCTCTGGGCGCATTCGCTCTGTCGCTGGTTACTACAGGCACAGCGTCAACGGCTTTTGCTGCTACAGCGTCAACGGCCTTTGGCGCATTCAAGCTGTCTGCTGTGACGGCCTGCCGCGCCGTGAGTGTGGCAATAATGAATATACCTATTGTTGGCTGGATAGCAGCCGCCATTGCTGCCATTGTTGCCATTGGTGTGTATTTCTGGAAAACGTCAGCAACGTTTAGGGCTGTTTTAAAAGGTATTTGGGCAGCATTCAAAGCTACTTTTAAGGGTATTGCAGACCTTGCAAAAGGTACGTTTAGCGCAATAGGCGACCTGCTTAAGGCTGCGTTTAGCCTGTCACCCTCTGGCATGAAAGCAGCTTTAGGCAAACTAAAGCAGACTTATTCAGACTTTGGGTCTCAGATAGGTAAGGCCTATACTGACGCGTACAATAAGGAAATAGCAGACAGCGAAAAGGCTAAGAAGAAAGAGAAAGCACCTGCAAAGCCAAAGGCAAAAACGCCTACAGCTGGCGCAGGTCTGCCAGAGCTGACAGCACCAACGACGACTGTTGACCCTACAGCTGGCACAACGTCAGGCAAAGGCAGCGGCAGCAGCTCTGAGAGTAAGATACGCAATATTAACATACATGTGGATAAGCTGATAGAACAGTTTACCATACAGACCACCAACCTGCATGAGAGCGCAGAGCGGGTTAAGGAGGCTGTCGGACAGGCTTTGTTGTCTGCGCTCAATGACGTAAATCTGGCATACTGATATGTTACCTATAAGTTTCAAATTTGTTGCAGTAGGAGCGGCCAACCAGCTTAAGGGCTTTTTGTACCGCATGAAGCCAGCCCGCACGGGTCAAGCCCCGTCGTGGAACAATCAGGGCGTGCAGATGCAGGCGCAGGATATTGCCAGCCCCTATGCAGACAAAAGCATGTGGGCAGACCGCTACGCCCTCTGCGAGCTGGCTTTCAAGAAAGAGGACGGCGACACCCTGCTAATGAATGACGCTGTTGTAGCTCTTTCGCGCCGTCGTAACGTTGTAACCACTGCAATGGTTGGAATGAATGGAACAGTTAAGGAATATATCAACGACGGCGACTACCAGCTTAACATCATGGTAGGCGTGCAGGCACTCAAAGACGGAGTGATCGTTGACGAATACCCTACAGAGGGCATACAAAAGCTGCGTGAATATTTCGACGAAGCAAAGGCCATTACGGTGCAGTCTAAGTTTCTGGAACTATTCGACATTGACAGCATTGTAATAACGGAGTTTGCTGTAGTGCAGGCAACGGAAAGCAACTACCAGCCTATCAGCATAACCGCACTGAGTGATACAGACTATAACGTGTATAGCACAGAATATTAACGACAATGTACAGGCTGACGTGTAAGATAACCATACAGGGCGACAGGCAGTGGGAGTTCAATTTCTGCACAGCTGTGGAAATAGAGCGCGACACTGAGAACCTGACAAGCACCTGCAAAATCACCCTACCCAAAAAGATGAAATGGGACGGGCAGTCTGTCGTACCCGTCAAGCGTGGTGACAAGGTAGAAGTTATGCTGGGCTATGACGACAATAACGAGCTGGCCTTTAAGGGGTATATCAGAGACGTTGGATTTAAGACCCCCTGCGTGCTCACATGTGAGGACGATATGTTTAAGCTGAAAAACCTAAAGGCACAGAAAAAGACCTATAAGAAAGTCACCATAGAACAGCTTCTTAAAGACCAGAACACAGGCTACACAGTTAAGGTGCTGGGCGAGCAGGCGTTAGGTCAGTACCGCGTAACAGCTGACACGGTGGCAGGTCTGTTAGGACACCTTAAGGATAACGGCATTAGGTCGTTTTTCCGCTATGAGAATGGCACGCCAATACTGTACAGCGGTGTGCTCTTTGAACATGGTGCAGCACTTACGCAGGCGTTTGCTACAGGTGTAAACATTGTTAGTGACAGCAGTCTGGAGCAACAGTTTGCAGAAAACATGCGCCTGCTGGTAAAGGTGGTAAGCCTACAGCCTGACAATAAGAAGAAAATAAAGGTAGAGGTAGGCGACGCGGACGGTGAACACCGCACGCTGCACTGCTATGGTAAGACTGAGGCAGAGGCAAAGGCGTGGGGTGAACAGGAAATAAAGCGGCTGAAACGTGACGGGCTGACAGGTAGCTTTACCACTTTCGGCTATAAGCTGGCCAACCTGCTTGACGCTATCGGTATAAGGATAGACGGCGAGAAAAAAGGCGTTTATCTGGTTAAAAAGAATGTTATAAAATACGGCACGGGCGGCTACCGTCAGGAAATAACCCTCGGCCAAAGAGTAGGAGACTAAGCACATGAGTATAGCAGACATTATAAGGCAATTGGCAAAGACAGGCAACCCGCTGGGCTGCATAGTCTGCAAGGTGACGGCTGTAGATAAGTCAGCGCGTACCGTTGACGTTGAGCCTGTCAACGAAGAAGCCCCCATATTAGCCTGCAACCTACAGGCAGACCAAAAGGCAACTGTTGGCATTGTGCAGTACCCGCGTATTGGCAGCTTTGTGGTAGTGGGCTTTTCCTCTGACGGTGCAGCTGGCATGGTGCTGCTGTGTGAAGATGTGGAAAGCGTCGAGATAGTCATAAAGGACAAAGATACCAGCAGTATAGTTATGACAGAGGACGGTATTGTTATGAATAACGGCACGCTTGACGGCCTCATTAAGATTAACGAGCTAACGGAAAAGCTCAATAACCTTGTCAGTGAGGTTAACGCCTTTGTGTCTAAGTACAACAGCCATACGCACAGCGTTGTAGGACATGCTACGGCAACGGCAACGCCTGCCACGGCTACCAACGTGTCTGAGTTCAATAAAAGCGACTATGAAAACTTAAAGGTGAAGCAATGAACGGAATAATAACGAGTACAAAGACGCGCGACCTGCTGCTTGACCATAAGACCGTAGCGGTGACAGACTGCGCAGCGCAGGTAGTAGAAACCGTGCTGCTGGCAAACCGTGGAGAGCTTAAGGAGTTCCCGCTAATTGGTGCTGCTATACGGCAACATCTTGGAGGTAACGCCGACCGCTTTTGGCCGCAAGATACAAAGAAAATGATACGTGCGTGCGGTGTTGCTGTCAATGCAGTTGACTATGACGCTCAGAGTGGAGAAATAAATATCAGGTAAGGCTATGGATATAAGGGTTAAAGACAGACAGACAGTGTTAGACGTTGCCGTGCAATATCTGGGCAGCGCAGAGGCAGCCTTTATATTGGCCGCCCGTAACGGCATTGAACTGACACAAAGGCTGTATGACGGCCAGCTGCTTACATACGAGCTGGCAGACGTGCTTAACGAGCGCGTGCGTCAGACGTTTGCCCTGCAAGGCATTGTGCCTGCAACTGAGATAACGAAGAAAGAGGAGCAAGAACTACTGACGGCTACGGCTAAGTGGGCTGCTGGTAAGGTTATGCCGCCCTACATCGTACCTGACACGCTTACACGTCTGGGTACTGACCGCGACAACCTTACGAACCGCGACCAGCGCACTACGGCAGTCGAAGATATACTCAATGCTACTGCTGAGCGTGTACGCAGGGCAGCAGCTCGTAATGTGGAGATTGAAAGCGAAAGCGGCACTACGCTGGCACGCATATTTAGTGACCAATTTAACGACGTATTTGCATAATGAATTTAACACCAAACACCATTGGGGAGGTTTACCCCCAAAGATTGATCGAGCAAGCCGCTGCCATACGCGACGCTGTTACTGCAAAGAGCGTGACGGCAGAAATGGTGGGCAGCCTGTTTGTGAGCCTGATAAATGCGGCAGGCAGTGTGCGTGACGCTCTGGCTCTTTTCCTTGATACGAACGTTAGCGAGATTATTGCAGACATTGACGAACGTCTGGCAGGCGTTGACGCTAAGACGCAGGCAGCACAGGCAGAGATACAGCGCAGTGAGGCTACGCGTCTGCTGGTTAGTGAGCTTGTCAGCAGCCTGTCGTCTCAGAACATTGCCCCGCCAACACGTATCGAGATTGTCAACGCCCCCACGGAGGTAACGCTTGGTAACATGCAGCTGCCACAGATAGAGGCACACGCGCTGCCTGCCTTTGGCTTTGGTGCTGTGCTCTTTATCGGTGACAATAAGGCACTGACAATTACGCCTGACGGCAGGATAATGCCCGTAGCTGCTGGCGTAAGCACTGTGCATGTAGTGTGCAGTGTGAAAACAAGTATATACAAGACGCTGACAATAGCCGTTGTGCCACCGCGTATGCGTCTGGCTGGTAACGGCCTGCGTCTGGACGGTAACGGTAATATAAGACTGACATAGACAATGGAACAGAGGCGACAAAACTACAAAAGCGACTTTGCGTTACGTGAGCGTTTCCGCAATGCAGCAGGCGACGTAGTGGCACTGCCTAACGTTGACTTTGAACTGCGCTATTGGACGCGCGACCCTGCTAATGTATATACTGCAAAGCGTGACAACGGCGTAATGACAAACTGCATGGCAGACGGTGACGCTGTGCTGGTACTGCTGCAAAATCATGGGCTTGGAGAGGGTGAGCTACACCATGAGCTACACCTAAAGCTGGATAACATAGCATTTGACGGTGGCGTACAGAATGTGTACTACCCTGAGAATATGAATATATTGCTATGGAACGGCAAAAGCGACACTGACGGCGTGCTGGAAAGTGACGCAATAGCCGACTACCTGTCATGTGAGACAATGGCAGCAAAAGAGGCGGCAGAGCGTGCAGCTGGCGAAGCCTTAGCAGCCAAAGACGCAATAGCTCAAATGGTAGCTGCTGCGATAGATGAAGCGCACGCGGCAAAGGATGAGGTTGTAACAGCTGTGCAGCAGACGCAGCAGGCCATAGACAGTACACTACAGGCTAAGGAAACGGCAGAGCAACAAAACGACTATATCAGGCACACTGTTGACACTGTGCTGGAGGTTATGGCCATACATGCAGCAGCACCCAATAGCGGGCTGGCTACAGGCATGGTGCTGTCATACCCTAAGCAGATAACGTTAGGCAACGACATTGCCTTTATCAGGGCAACGGTGACACCTGCCACTATTGGTCAGGACGTGCGCTTTATATCTGACGACGTAGCCTGCGAGGTTGACACAGGCGGCAATATCCGCATTAAGCAGAAAGGTAGCAGCCGCGTGCATGTAATACCAGCGGCAGCACCGCAATACTTTAAAACTATCAATATTGACGTGGTAGCACCATGCCTGAGACTGACGGGCGGCTGCCTGCGTCTGGACGGTAACGGTAACATTCGTTTAACATAATTAAAACAACATTCAAATGGCATTTACACAAGAGCAAGAAGCTGGCCTGCTGGACGTGCTGGCAGCTTTCACAAACGGTAAGAGAATTAACGACCTTGAAAATGCACAGGGTGCGTTAAGGGACATGAGCATTGAAGTAATGGACGAAACGGGAGAGACCCGCAAAATGTCGCTGTCAGATGCAGTGGAACAGGCAGAGAACCCCGTAGCTGGCCGTTTCTGGATTGACGCGAACGCCACTCCTACGGCAGCAGGCTACTATGGCAGTCTGGCCGCCCTGCGTGCGCTACCTGAGAAGTTGGGCTTAGGCCGCTATCTGGTACTTGACGACCGCACAAAGCGTAAGCTCGACCCGACAGACAGCACCCGTTATGCTGACGGCACGCCTGCCGCCCTTGACGGCTCGCAGGGTCAGTGTATGTGGTGCTGGAATGGCTTCTACGCCAACATCTTTAAGGAGGGCGGTAAGACCGTTAAGGCTGTTACATTCAATGCACCTATCGGCAACGGCTACAGCGTATTTATTCCCGCTGGCGGTATTTCGTGGTTTGACGCTGGCGTTATTGACCGTACCAACAACAAGCTGTGCTCAGTTATCAGTCTCGATGCACGCTATCGCGGAGGTGCTGGCAGTGCTCTGAATGCTGCAAGCTACAGCAAAGCACCTGCCGCTGACAGTCCACAGCTCACTATGCTTGGAATGCCCGCGACGCAAAAGAGCACTACAGAGTTCGGTAATTTGGCACGCGCTCGCGGTGAGGGCTGGGAGGCCAACTGGTTTGTTGCCCGCTTTGTGGTTACTTTCCTCTTTGAGGTAATCATGGGCACACAAAACAGTCAGGCTGCTTTCTCTGCCACAAAGGACAGTGACGGCCTGTATCAGGGCGGCTTTGGCACGGGCGTAACAGATATGCCCGATTGGGGTAACTATAACGGTGCTTACCCCTGCATTCCTACCAGCGTAGGCCTTGAAGCTGGCGACGGCGTTTGCTTGGTTGACTACGATATGCCAGACGCAGAGGGCGGTAATTACCACACGTTCCATGTGCCCGTGTTCTTTGGTCTGGTAACAGCTGGCTACGGCAGCCTGTGGCGTTGGGTGCGCGGTCTGACTATCAACCAGACGGCAGGCGAAAAGACAGAAGTGTACGTTTCGCCCTCAATGTATGCACAATTCAACCCGTCAAGCGTAGAGGGTATGCTAAAGGCGTGCGAGTGTCCGCAGTCAGAGGGGTACATTAAGCGTCTCAGCTACAACCGCCTGTGTTGCATGCCTACTGAGGTGGGCGGCTCAGCCTCTACGTACTACCCTGACTATTTCTATACGAACGGAGCCTCACAAAGTGGGCTGCGTGTGCGTGCTGCTGGCGGTTACGCGCTCCATAGTACGGATGCGGGCGCGTTCGACTCGAGTGCGTACGACGCGGCTACGTATGCGGCTACGAGCTGCTCGTCGCCCCTCTGCTACTTTGAGGCTGACCCCGTTATTTCATAAGCGGGCGTGTGTGAATATAATAATGAGTTCTTTGAAACATTGTGCTGAAACAGTGGAACGCTGGCACGGCGGGGCAACGGTTACGACCCCGCCGTCAGGCGGGAAATTTTCGGGCAGAAAATAACCACAAAAGGCCGCTGTCTCTGCGGTGGGCTGCGTGTGCGTGCTGCTGGCGGTAACGCGAACAATAGTACGAATGCGGGCGCGTTCAACTCGAATGCGAACAACACGGCTACGAATGCGAATACGAACTACTCGTCGCCCCTCAACATTGCGAAACAAATGCGTTTATGAGACAGAGCCTTGCCACTTGGCAAAAGATAACTACAGCAAAACGGGCGTTAGTAAGACCATGAGCCTTGAAAGCCCCCAACTATGCAATGCAGAATGAAAAGAAAAGGTTATTTATTTGAGCAAATATGCTCACTGCCTAATCTACTGTCCGCTGAAACGAACGCCTCAAAGCATAAGCGTAAGCGTAAAGAGGTGCTGGAGTTTGAAGCAGACCTGCTGGGTAATATCAGACGGCTGCAATATGAGCTGCTTTCGCACTCATATACTACCAGCAAATACAGCGTCTTTTACAAGCGAGAACCAAAGCTGCGTGAAATCTTTAAGCTGCCGTTTCGTGACAGGGTGGTACAGTGGGCAATATTACAGGTGCTCGAGCCTATCTGGGTCAATACCTTTACGGCTGACACCTATAGCTGTATCAAAGGGCGCGGACTACATGCCTTGCTGCGTGACATGCGCAGGGCAATGAAAGACGACCCACAAGGTACGGCCTACTGCCTGAAAACAGACATACGGAAATTTTACCCGTCTATCGACCATGCCATTCTTAAGAGGGTGGTAAGGCAGAAGATAAAAGACCCTGACGTGCTGTGGCTGCTTGACGACATCATAGACAGCGCAGCGGGCGTGCCTATCGGTAACTATATATCGCAGTTCTACGCCAACCTGTACGCGTCAGACTTTGACCATGACGTTAAGAACCTTTTCGGTTTGAAACAGAATGCAAAGGCCTTGAACGCTTACGTGCCGCAATACGTCGAACGCTACCGTGCTGCCTATGGTAACACAGGAGAGACAGACGAACAGCTGGCTGTAAAGTTCAAAGAGGCAGTGCGCAGGTTTAAGCATTACAAGCGTTACGCTGACGACTCGCCATTTTTCAGCCACGACAAAATATTCCTGTCGCTGCTGTATGATTGGGTGGCACTCTATTACGCTGCTGAAAGACACCTGCATATAAAAGACAATTGGCAGGTATTCCCTGTAAGTGCAAGGGGTGTGGACTATGTGGGTTATGTTACCTATCGCACACACTGCAAGGCGCGTAAGCGTAACAAACAGGCTTTATGCAGGGCTGTTGCTAAGCTGCGCAAACAGGGGCTTACATCGAAAGAAATACGCCTTAAGCTGGCATCGCGGTTAGGCTTTATGTATCACTGTGACAGCACGAACCTATTAAAGAAGTTAGACATGTTAGAATGGTCAGAAATAGAACAGCGTGGAGAAAGCACTGCATTAACAGGCGGCAAATATAACATTAAGGTTATTTTAGGCCGTGAAATACATTTGCAGGCTTTCACGATCAAACCGTCAAAGCAAAACGACGGTAAATGCCTGACGCTGCAATATGAAATCTACGAACAGCTTACCAATGACGACGGCAGCAGCCTGTTATGGAAAGACAGCGACGGCGTAGAATGGTTGCAGAATGACCCAAAGCTGGACGTTGTCTGGCGCAAAGCTGACGACGGCGTAACGATGACCAGCTCAACGGACGGCATGACGCGTGTCATGGGTTGGGTGCAGCATGTGACGTTTTCGGGTAGCAATACCCTTATGTCGCAGCTGACAGGCAAAGAACTGACAGAGGCAGTGCGCTGCAAGATTATCGAGCAAAGCATTGACAATGGCAGGCGCAGTTTCTATAAGTTTGTACCTGTAGAAAGTAAATAGTATTTAATCACCTTTTAAATAACAGTAAAATGAAAACAGCAAGTTACACACAGAGAAAGAACTATGTACAGTATGACGCTAAGCACACTGTATTGTACCTGAACGAGCAGCCCTGCGAAATTCCCAACGAGGAAACAGGGGAAAGCGTCAGCGGCTTTTCCTACACGGGCAACATGCCTGACGGTGGCACACTCATTGAGGCTGAGGGTGTGACAGACGGCAACCGCCGCGCTAAGTTTGTCGCAGGCCTTATTGGTACTGAGTACGACATTGACGCGCAGATAGCTATATTGGCCAACGGTGACGACACCAACGAACATGCAGACGAACACGCCGCGTTCTTGGAAACTCGCAGACTGGTTAAGCAGGCTATTGACGAACTGCTGGCACGTAACATCTAAAAGGTACAGCTATGGCACGAACAGTAAAGGAAATTAAAAACGAAATGGCAGCCACGTTCTGCAAGGAGCGTGCTGTTATTTCGGCCTACGGTCTGGACGTTTCAAAAACATTCGACCAGCAGTTTAGCCCCGTAAGCATTGAAAGCATACTTTTCTATGCCTTTGCCTTTGCTGTATGGGTGCTTGAAAATCTCTTTGACGCGCACAGTGCTGAGGTTGACGAACGCATAGAGCGTTTAGAGCCTCACACTCTGCGCTGGTATGTCACTAAGGCTAAGGCTTTCATGTTTGGTACGTATGGCAATGGCCAGCAAATCAGGTTGATTACTGACACAGACTATTACGACACGTCAAGCATGAGCGAGACAGACATAGAAAATGCCCGCGTCGTTAAGTTTGCCAACGCCTCTGAGGACAATACGGTAGTGTATATGAAAGTGGCGGGCGCAGACGACAGCGGCAACCCATGTAAGCTGTCTGAAAGTCAGTTTGCTGCGTTTAAGGCATATATCAATACCGTAAAGGACGCAGGCGTTGCCATAGTAGTGCGAAACGAAGAAGCAGACCTTATGAGGCTACAGCTGAAAGTGTTCTACAACCCCATGCTTATGAACGCGCAGGGCGTTGACAATGAGGGTAAGCACATTGTTAATGACACTATACGTAACGTCGTTGCCAGCCTGCCGTTTAATGGTGTATTCCGCAACTCTGACCTGTTGGCTGCTATCAATGCACTGCCAGCTGTCGAAGTGGTGCATATATCAAGTGTGCAGGCTAAGGCACACGATGCACAGGAATGGCACAACGTTGAGGGCTACGACAAACCGTACAGCGGCTATTATAGCGTATCTGACGCGGATATTGTAATAGAGTATCAGGAATATAAAGCTACCGACTATGTATAACGTTGACTATAAGCGGCTTGTTATGCACTTGCTGCCGACGTTCTTTCGTCAGCCGTGTATCTTTGGCTTGCTGCGTGCTGCGCTCGTACCTCTGGAACAGCTGCACAGTGCGTTTATTGCAAAGCGTAAGGCTCAAATATACAGACTGACGCATAACGGGCAGGTGTGCTACCTGACGGCTGTACTTAATGACAATTTCCCGTCAGCTGTAACGCGCTTTAGTATTGCAAGCGTTGAGCGTCAGGGCGAGTGGCTCTATGCCGTCAGCGAAACAGGCGAAAGCATACCGCTTACTGCTGAGGAGGGAGAGCTGGTGCAGCACATAGAACCTGTTGGCAACCGTAGGCAGCCACGCGTATGGTATGAGATTGTGGGCGGTGACGACGTGCCTTTGGTGTACGACGAAATAGCACTGAATGCAGCGCAAAGCGTTTTTATCGTAAATGTGCCTATTGACATATACGGGTCGCCTGCAAGCCTTTTGGCCGTTAAGGAAATGGTAAACAGGTACAAGCTGGTGTCAAAGCACGCAGTATATAGACCTGTTAGCTAAGTAATGAACTATAAAAAATGAAAGACAATGCAAAAAGCTGGTTATACAACTACACAAGTGCAGGGCGTTGACAGTGGACGCTACCCGCTTAGTACACAAACGCTGGAATTTATACAGGGTCAAATCATGCTGCTGCAACAGCTGGGCTTCATTGGCGGCAACCGCTACATTCTGAAAGCACCAGACGGAACAAATGCAGGTATTGTGTATATTGACGGTGAGCTGCTGTCGATAGACCGCACGCCTGCCATGAGCAACAGCATACGTTATATCGTTGTGCGTACCGTAAAAGAAGATATACACGCAGACGGTGAGACCTACACAGAGGCACGCGAGTACCGCACTGCCTACCTGTCAACGTCTAACAACGGCGCGTCAGAGAGTTACGAGATAGCTAAGTTTAGCACGCTTGTAACAAATCAGACGCTTGCAGAGCAAATTAAGCAAATGCCTACCGTTGTAATGGGGTATCTTTCTGACCTGCTGGCAGAGAAAATGCCAATAATTACCAAAAGCGGCCTGACGCTGGAAATGCTCAACGCTATTAAGACCCCCTGCGTAGTCAACTGCACATCGAGTATTAAGGTTGTGGCTGACGCAGCAAACTATTCACTGGCCGTTACCACTATGGGCAACGATGTACGGCAGGAAATAACGACGGCCAGCGGCCTAAAGTATTACCGCCGCTGGCTTAGCGGTAACAATCTCTGGGAGGCATGGCAGCAGCTGTACGAAAACCTGCATATTGAGGCTAAGGTTGTCAAAGGCACGGTTTACCTGAGACATGGAGAGCTACCCTCTGACGTTAGTATAGTGCTGCTGCGTAAGAAACGACGCGGTGCGTTTAGACGTACAGGCGGCAGTAATTCTTACCAGCGCAATGTAGGAAAGCGCGAGCGACGCTCTGAAAAGACACAATATGTACACTATAAAGGCATAGTGCTGTCAAAGGGTACACCTAACAGCTGGTATGTGCCCCGCTGCATCGGAGTGTCTAACAACGATCGAGACGCAGACATGCTTAATAAGGAAATTAACGGCTGCTGTGCTTCTTTCGTTAGACAAATGGCCAATGACAAAAACGGTAATGCCGTTTACCGTATGCAGGGCGTGCGCAATCGTATTGGCAATACAAATGGGGCGCATTACCAGCACCATGCCTATGTGCCTATTGCAGTACAGGTAGCACGCCTTAACAGAAAAGGCCAGCTGACTACAAAGGAGTCGGGCGGTGAAATGGTATATATGCGCTATTGCTTGAAACGCGTTAAGAACCACAAAACGGTATCAAGTCAAAAGGTGTGGTATTATACATATTACCGTACAATAACATTAGGACAGTAAGGACATAAAAAAGCAAGTGGGGTTAATTCCTCACTTGCAAGTCCCTGCGGTCGTAACTCAATGTGTGCCTGCTTAAGAATTTTTTCAAATGTCTTTTCAATGTTTCTGTCTAATCGGGAGTTGTTCACTACCACGGAACAAAAACAAGGGTGCAAAGGGACGACTTACATATCTCCTTAAGAGACCCTATCGCAGCTGTTCGCTTCATTCTCAGGGTTGGACTCGAACCTTGCAAACATCCCTCGTACAGGGAACTGCACATCGCCGTAGCTTATAAACGTTGCAAAGATAGGCATTTAAAACGACAAAACCAAACAAAAAAGCAAAAAAGTAACGAAATGACGAAGAAAAAGACCTTTTCAAGCTCTCCACTGCCTTTTAGAGGCACAAAACGCTACTATGTAAGGCGGTTTAAAGAGGTGCTGAAAAATCGGGGGGGGGCAGATTTTTACAGTGGTTGATTTATTCGGAGGCAGCGGCTTGCTTTCACGAGTTGCTAAAGACATGCTGCCAGAAGCACGGGTTATTTATAATGACTTTGACAATTTCCGTAATCGTCTGGAACATGTAGCAGAGACTAACGAGCTGCTGGAAATAATCAGACCAATGGTCGCAAACGTGCCAACAGATAAAAAGATACCTAACGAAACACGTAACGAGCTGCTGCAAATCTTCGCTGAGCGCGAGAAAAAGGGGCTTTTTGTTGACTACCTGACACTTTCAGGCTCTTTGCTCTTTTCTGGCAATTGGGTAAGCTCGCACGAAGAAATGGCAAAACATACGTTTTACAACAGAATGGTTGCGACAAACTACAATGCTGACAATTATCTGGACGGTTTGGAAATTGCCAGCAAAGACTACAGGGAACTTTTCGCAGACCACAAGAACAAAGAAAATACGCTGTTTCTTATTGACCCGCCATATTTGCAGACAGACGTAAAAGCATACAACAGCGAGACTTATTGGCAGCTTAAAGACTATTTAGACGTGCTTTCATTGCTCAAAGGCACGAAATACGTCTTTTTCACGTCTGGAAAGTCTCAGATAATAGAGCTTTGCAGCTGGATAAACAAACACTTTCCTGACGCAAAGCTGTTGGCTGGCGCGAAAATTACAGAGCAAAACAGCAGAGTGAATGAATTTGCCAACTACAAAGACATAATGATAACAAACATATAAAGCTGTGTTTTGGCCTAAATGAAAGCCAACAGAGCGTTAGAAAGTGTAAAGCTGATAAGTTGGCCAGCCAACAAAAGAAATGCGCTTAAAACGCTTGAAATGCTTTCAAGTTCTTTCCATTTCTTCGCGGACTTGAAAGAATGACACACAAAAACATACGGAAAAGTAGCCTGAGAAAAGGCAATCAAAAGGACAAAGAGCCGAAAGAATTAGCGACCTTTTCAGAGAGGTTGCAAAACGGCAAATTAAATATTTTATTTACTTTGCAAAGGTACAAAAAATAAATGAAACTACCAAATAAAAATGCCTTTATTTTCAGGCGTTTTGAAAGTTTTTGCCTGACACAATAAAAGCCATAAATCAGCGTTAAAACAACAGTTAAACGCCGTTTAAAAAGCGGCCAAAATCAGACCAGAGAAAGACACAAAAAACTACGATTTTTGCACATTTGGTTTTGAAAAATTGCACAAATCGTTTTTGCGATTATATACGGTGGCTACATGCGTAAATATATAAATGATGTACGCGCGATGGGCGGTAACCCCATCTTGATGTCGCTGACCCCACGTAATGCTTACGACGAGAAAGGCAAGATTGTCCGTAAACCACATACCCAGTGGCAGATGCAGGTGGCTGCTGAGGAAGGCGTACCCTTTGTTGATTTG